>Ga0164243_10008704_pt1 | contig 14919 bp, 12 predicted proteins | sample OricompcompostOP_FD_108781 | JGI IMG/M metagenome (GOLD analysis project Ga0164243, IMG submission 108781) | Organic Plus compost microbial communities from Emeryville, California, USA - Original compost - Organic plus compost (OP) | ecosystem: Engineered > Solid waste > Mixed feedstock >... | reverse complement strand
GCCTTCTCGGCGTCGGTCAGGTCCGGCGCCTCCATCGGCTTCTCCAGCGAGCAGACCAGGTCCTCGGTCAGCCCGTCGGCGACGGCGGACTCGTAGCGCACCGCCATGCAGCTGCGGCACTGGTTGTGGAAGGCGATGCGCAGCCGCACCAGCTCCAGCAGCCGCCGGCGCAGGGTGAAGCCCGCGGACATGGCGCCGGTGAAGGTCAGGAACGCCTTCGCCAGATCCGGCGCGTTGGCGTAGACGCCGAGCATGGTCTGCTGGATGGGCGGCAAAGAATCCGCTTGCGCGAGATCGCGCAGCTCCGGGTCCCATTGCTCGACGGGCAGTGATGCGATCCGCGTCATGACAAGCCTCTTCTCTGAAAATCCTGACGATCGGAGCTTAGATTTTCAGAGCCAAGACAGTTCACGCAAGGGGAGCCGTCGGTTCGGGGCCGGGCAGGTCTATCAAATGATGTTTCGGCTCCGGCGGCAGGTGGGAAGATGGCGGCCGCTCAACGGGAGACCTGTGCATGGACGCCATTGTCGAGATCGCCGCGGAACCGGCGCCGCAGACCGCGAGCGAGCGGATCGCGGAGGCGGAGGTGGCCCGCGCGCTGGAGGGCGTCCGCGAGGTGCTCGCCAGCACCGACGCCGAATTCAATTCGCGGCGGTTCATGCTCTCGAAGCTGAAGAAGGTCGGCATCGCCTGCCGCGACTGGCCCGAACTGGCCCGCTACGCCGACTGGATGAACACCGGCGACTTCGGGGTTCTGCAGATCCCGACGGAATACGTCGACTTCCTGATGCATGTCGCCAAGCTCGGCATCAAGACCGCCGTCGAGGTCGGGGTCTGGTACGGCGCCTCCTCCTACTTCACCGCCGCGGTGCTGCAGCGCGCCAATCCGGACTTCAAGATGACCATGATCGACAACGAGGATCACCTGGTCGGCTACCCGGAATTCTCGGCCCTGCTCAACCTCGAGAAGCGGGTTCCCGCGACCGCCGAGGACTGCGCCGGCGAGGTCTTCGACTTCGTGTTCATCGACGGCGACCACTCCTATCAGGGCGTGCAGCGCGACTACCTGCTGCTTGGGCGCCACGCGCGGCGGGCGGTAGGATTTCACGACATCCGCGGCGCCGAGTACGACCACCTGCAAGGCGGCACCCGCCGGTTCTGGCAGGAGTTCGCCTATCACCACGCCCAGGACATGACGGTCATGGAGTTCGGCCACTACGAGCGGCCCTGGATGGGGATCGGCCTGGGGATCAAAGAGACCTGAGCAAGAGTCCGGCCCGGCAGGGCCGTACGAGTTCTGCACCAGTACGCGTCATTTGATCTGGCGGCGCCGACCCGACGATAATTCTCTGGCCGCGCCACCTTGGAGCGAAGCGGCTTTTCCGGGCGAATAAGCATGGCATCCGTTATTGCGCCGCTGGCCGGCGCCGGACCGGAGACGGTCGTCTGGCGCCTGGCCTACCCGCTGCGGGTGCACGTCGACCGCAAATGGCTGTACGCGGCCTGGGGCGACGTCACGTTCGACGATGCGCGGCGGACCCTCAGGCTGAAGGAGGGCGGGTGGATCCGCTTCGACCGGCTGCTGAACGTCTTCGCCCACAAGAAGTGGGTGGCGCTGACCGGCGTCTCGGCCCTGACGGTGCGGGTGACCTACCGCGGCGGCGACGCCCGCTTCGCGATCATGACCTTCGACGGCGTGACGACGCGGCTGGTGAGCGCGAGCGTCCTGCCGCAGGTCGAAGAGACCGGCGCGGTCGAGATCGCCCTGCCTTCGCACCTCGGCTATTCCGATCTGCTGTTCTTCCATCTCGACGCCGACGACGAGACCGAGCTCGACGACATCGAGATCGTCACCCGGGCGCGGCCGGCCAACCCGGTCCGCACCGCCGTCGTGATCACGACCTTCAACCGTCCCGAGGAGGTCGAGGAGCAGGTCGGGGAACTCGAAGCCCTGGCCGACCGCGAGTTCGACTATCACGTCTTCGTCGTCGACAACGCGCGCAACCTCGAGCTCGGCCGCCGATACCGCAACACCACCGTCGTGGACTCGCCCAACCTCGGCGGCGCCGGCGGCTTCACCCGCGGCCTGCTGGAGGCGCAGGAGGCGGGCGGCTTCACCCATGCGCTGTTCATGGACGACGACGCCTACTGCCACCCCGAGACCCTGCTGCGGGCCGCGGCGGTGCTGCGCTACGCCGGCGATCCGAGGCTGGCGTTCGCCGGGCCCATGCACTACCTGCACGCCCCCGAACGGCAGTACGAGCTCGGCGGCAAGATCGCGCCCTACGGCGTCAGCTCGATCCGCATGGACACCGACGTCAACGACCTCGGCTCGCTGACCGCCAACGAACGCAGCGAGAAGCCGCACTACGGCCCGTGGTGGTGCTTCCTGTTCCCGCTGAAGGCGGTGCGGAGCCTGCCCTTCCCGTTCTTCGTCCGCGGCGACGACATCACCTTCTCGCTGCAGAACCCGTTCACCATCGAGACCCTGCCCGGGCTGGTGGCCTGGCAGCCGTCGTTCGACGACAAGATCGGCGCCTCGGTCGAGTACCTGGCGCACCGCAGCTACCTGGCGATGCCGCTGATCGCCCCCCGCCCCGAATGGACGAAGTCCTCGGTGGTCGCCGGCGTGCGCGCCTGCTTTTTCCGCGAGCTGGAGGGCCTGCGCTACCCGCTGGCCGAGGCGATCTGCCAGGCGCTGGAGGACGTGCTGACCGGGCCGTCGTTCTGGGCCAACAGCGCCAACACCCGGGCGCGGATGGAGGGCCTGTCGCAACTTGAGGCCGAGTTCACCCGGCGCTCGTTCCTGCCGAACTGGGGCTACCTGCCGGCGCACACGCCGATGCGCAAGGAGCTGCGCCCGCTCTACAAGCTGCTCGGGCGGTGGAACCTCCCGCCGTGGCTCTGTCGCCGGCGCGTGGCGCTGGTCGACCGCCTGTCGCCGCAGCCGGGCCTGGCCTTCCTGCGGCCCGGCGTCATCTACACCGCCCCCAATTCGCCGCGGCGCATGAGCTGCCGGCGCGACCCGGCCTGGCGCCGCCGGCTGGAGCGCCGCTTCGCCAAGCTGGCGGCGGAGTACGCGGCCCGTTTCGACGAGCTTTCGACGGACTACGCCAATTCCGGCCTGCAATCGCGCGAGGCCTGGAACGCGCGGCTGGAACGCACTGAGCCGGAGCGAAGCCTTGCGCATTCTCCTCTATAACTGGGCGCCCGCGGCCGGGCCGGTCTCGGAAGGCGGCGGCGTCGGGGTCTATCTCGAGAACCTGATCGACGCGCTGGCGGCCGGCGGCCACGAGGTGTTCGTCGTCTCCGGCGGCTACCGCTACGCGATGCTGGACTCCAAGCCGCGGTTCGTACGCCGGCGCGGAACCCGGCCCGGCGCGCGCTTCTACGACCTGGTCAACTCGCCGGTGGTCGCGCCGTCCTACCTGATGTTCCCGGACGCGACGCGGGTCGTCGAGTGCCCCGAACTGGTGGCGATGTTCCGCGGCTTCCTGCGCCGGCACGGCCCCTTTGACGTGGTCCACGTGCAGAACGTCGAGGGCATCTCCTTCGACATCCTGGCGCTGCGGGCCGAGTTCCCGATGACCCGCTTCCTGCTGAGCAACCACAACTACGGCCTGGTCTGCCAGCAGGCCAACCTGTGGCGGCAGGACAAGGAGCGCTGCACCAGCTTCCAGGACGGCGCGCGCTGCCACGCCTGCGACAGGTTCGGGCCGGCGACCGACGGGATGATGATCGACCGGTTCGTCCGCTTCCATCGGCTGGACAGGCCGGGCCGGCTCGTCCGGGACACGGCCTGGCGGCTGTGCCGTGGCGTGCTGAAGGCGCGCCGACTCCTCGGCGCGCGGCTGCCCTGGGACGCGCCGGAGGCCCGCCGCCACCAGGGCCGGCGGATCGGCCCGGCCGACGCCTTCCGCCTGCGCCGCGAGCGGGCCCTGGAGCTGGTCAACGCCAACTGCTCGGCGGTGTTGTCGGTCTCCGCGGCGACCGAGGAGATCCTGCTGGCCTACGGCCTCGATCCGCAGCTCAGCCGGGTGAACTACATCGGCACGCGCCACTACGATCCGGCGCGCACGCCGCCGCCAAAGCCGAGCGCCGGGCCGCTGCGCCTGGCCTTCCTCGGCTACACCCGGCCGGACAAGGGCTTTCACTTCCTGGTCGAGGCGCTGGAGGCGATGCCCGAGCGGCTGGAGGGCTGCTTCTCGCTCATGGTCGCCGCCCGCAACAGCGACCCGGCGGCGGTCGCCCGCCTCGAGCGGCTGTCGGACCGCCTGGCGGGGCTGACGATCCGCAACGGCTACCGGCACGACGAGCTGCCGCAGCTGCTCGCCGAGGTCGACCTCGGCCTGGTGCTGCCGCTGTGGGACGACGCCCTGCCGCAGGTGGCGATCGAGTTCGTCGGCTACGGCGTGCCGATCCTGGTCACAGACCGCGGCGGCCAGCAGGAGCTCGCCGCCGACCCGGCCTTCGTCTTCCCGGCGGAGAACGTCGCCGAGTTCTGGGACCGGCTCGAACGGATCTGGGCCAAGCGTTCCGAGCTGGAGCGGTTCTGGACCCTGCCGCGGCCGCTGCGCACCAACGCCCAGCACGCCGCCGAGCTGCTGGAGATCTACGCCGGCGCCTGAGACGCACGCTTTCCCCGGCGGAGCTGCGGGACCATCATGCGCGGGGCGAGCCTCGAGGAGCTTCGGCCATGCGCACCCTCTACGGCATGTCCAGCCCGAACGTGCGGAAGATCCTGATCATGCTCGAGGAGCTCGAGCTCGCCTACGACTGGCGCCATGTCGGGGTGTTCGCCGGCGAGAACCTGAGCCCGGAGTTCCGCACGCTCAATCCCTTCGCCAAGGTGCCGGTCCTGGTGGAGGACGCCCTCGCCGAGCCGATCTTCGAGTCCGGCGCCATCCTGATCTATCTGGCGGAGACCTACGGCCCGGACCTCCTGCCGGCCTCCGGCCCGGCGCGCTGGGAGACCCTGAAGTGGCTGATGGCCCAGGTGGCCAACGTCGGCCCGGTGTTCGGCAACCATAACCACTTCCGGCACGATCCGGCGCGCGCGCCCTACGCCGCCGAGCGGTTCCGGCGGACCGCCGCCGAACTCTACCGCATCCTCGACCGCCGGCTGGGCGAGCGGCCCTGGCTGGCCGGAGAGGCCTATTCGATCGCCGACATCGCCACCTTTCCGTGGGCGCGCTACCTGCGCCGCCACGCGATGAAGCCGGAAGAGCTGCCGCACCTCGCCGCCTGGCTGACGAAGATCTCCGAGCGGCCGGCGGTGCATCGCGCGGCCAAGGTCGTCGCCGAAATGGGGCTGCGCGACGCCCGCGACCTGGAGAACGCGACGGCGGAGGACCGCCTGCGGCTGGGATGGATGCACTTCCCGGCGCCTTCGGCCGACGAGGCGGCCGACAGCCGATGGGCTCCGCCGGCGCCGGGCGAGGGCCGCCGGCCGTAGTCGATCGTCCCGCGGAACGCCCCCGGCCTGCGGCGGGAGCCACCTCCCGCGCCGCGCGGTGGAGGATCTCTCAAGCGCCAAGATGCTCCACCGCGAAGCGGGGGAGCTGTCAGCGGAAGCTGACTGAGGGGGCGTTCTTGCTGCGGTAGGCCCGCCTATTCCGCCTCAGGCGCCGGGCGCGGCCTTCGCCGGAACGACCGAACGGACGATCGAGGAGTCCAGGGCCTCGTAGTCGTGATAGCCGATGGTGGCGTAGAGCTCCGCGCGGGTCTGCATCCGCGGGACGAAGTTCTGCGCCCCGCCCTGGTCGCGGATACCGGCGTAGAGCTCCTCGTGCGCCTTGGCGGCGACGCGCAGCGCGCTGACCGGCCAAATCACCAGCTTGTAGCCCATGGCTTCGAACTCGGAGGCGGTCATGAACGGCGTCTTGCCGAACTCGGTCATGTTGGCGAGCAGCGGAACCTTCACCTCCTGACGGAAGCGCTGGAAGGCTTCCGGCCCGCCGAGCGCCTCGGGGAAGATGATGTCGGCCCCGGCCTCGACGTAGAGCTTGGCGCGGGCGATCGCGCCCTCCAGCCCCTCGCTCTCGGCCGCGTCGGTACGGGCGACGATCTGCAGGTGGGTGCGCGCGCGGGCGGCGGCGGCGACCTTGGCCGCCATGTCCTGCGCCGACGCCAGCTTCTTGTCGTTCAGGTGGCCGCACTTCTTCGGCAGCAGCTGGTCCTCGATCTGCACCGCCGCGGCGCCCGCCTCCTCGAAGGCGCGGACCATGTGCATGACGTTCAGCGCCTCGCCGAAGCCGGTGTCGCCGTCGACGAGGATCGGCAGCTGGGTCGCCCGGGCGATCTGGCGGACGTAGAACGAGACCTCGTCCACCGTCAGGATGCCAAGGTCCGGCAGGCCCATGGAGGCCGACATCGCCGCCCCCGACAGGTACAGCGCCTCGAAGCCGGCGGCCTTGGCCTGCAGGCCCGACAGGCCGTTGTAGGCCCCCGGCATCTGCACGATGCCGGGACGTTCGAGCAGCTTGCGCAGGCGCAGGCCCGCGGGCTCGGCGGCGAGGTTCTGGGCGACCAGGTAGGTCATCGCGGCTCCGGGATTTCGAGATTGCGCCGGGGAACGTCCGACGGCTCAGGTCTCGCCCCGTGACGCACGCCGCATCATTCGCGGCCGCCTGGGAGGTGTCAACAGTTGACTATCAGCGCGTCGGGCTTAAAGGCTGGAGCCGTTCGGCGTCAGGGAGGAGATCGGCGTGAGCGCAACTGGAGGGGCCAACGGCCCCGCCCGCAGCCTGGCGAAGCTCGCCGCGGAGTTCCGGCTGGCCGACGTGCCGGCGGCGGTGCGCGAGCGCGCGCGGCTGCACATTCTCGACGCCATCGGCCTGGGCTTCGCCTCGCACGCTCAGGAATACGCCCGCCGCAGCATCGCCGGCGTCGAGGCGATCGGCGCGCGCGGCGAGTGCACGGTGCTGGGGCTTCAGCGCGGGTTCGACCCGCGCGACGCGGCGCTGCTGAACGGCGTGCTGGTCCATGGTCTCGACTTCGACGACACGCACCTGGCCAGCATCATCCATCCGACCACCACCGCCCTGCCCGCGGCCTTGGCGCTCGGCGAGCAGGTCGACGTCAGCGGCGAGGAGCTGCTCGCCGCGTTCCTGGTCGGCGCCGAGACCGGCATCCGCATCGGCGCGGCGATCGACGGCGGCCTGCATCACGTCGGCTATCACGCCACCGGCGTGGTCTCGCACTTCGCCTCGGCGGTGACCGCCGGCCGGCTGCTCGGGCTGTCCGCGGACCAGATCGTCGCCGCCCAGGGCGTCGCCGGCAGCACCGCCTCGGGCATCCAGGTGTTCCTCGAGGAGGGCGCCTGGACCAAGCGCTTCCATCCCGGCTGGGGCGCGGTCGCCGGAATCACCGCCGCGCGGCTGGCGCAGCACGGCTTCAAGGGCCCGTCGCGGCCGTACGAGGGCCGCTTCGGCCTCTTCGAGACCCATCTGCAGGCGCACGCGGGCGAGGTGAAGGCCGAGGCGCTGACCGCCGGCCTGGGGGCAGTCTGGCGCTTCGGCGAGACCGCGCTGAAGCCCTATCCGGTCTGCCACTTCATCCACGGCTGCGCCGACGCGGCCGTCGAGCTGCACGGCGAGATCGGCGGGGCGCAGATCGTCGAGGTAAAGGCCCTGCTGCCGCAGCCGACGCTGCACATCGTCGCCGAGCCGGCCGAGCAGAAGGAGCGGCCGACGACCGAGTACGAGGGCAAGTTCTCCGCCCAGTTCGTCGTCGCCACCTGCCTGCTGAAGGGCGCCTTCGGCATGGCCGACCTGACGCCGCAGGCCTTCGCCGATCCGCAGATCCAGGCGCTGACCGCCCAGGTCAAGTGCGAGGCCGATCCCGACAGCGCTTTCCCGACCTACTTCTCCGGCGGCGTCGAGGTGAGCTTGAGCGACGGGCGCACGCTGAAGCGCCACGTGCGCATCAACAGCGGCGCCGGCGAGCGGGCGATGACCCCGGACGCGGTGGTGAAGAAGTTCATGGGCTCGGCGACCCTGACCCTGAGCGCCGCCCGCGCCGAGCAGGTGTGCGAAGCGGTGCTCGGCCTGGAGCGCCTCTCGGCGCGCGAACTGGCGGCTGTGTTGCGCGGGTGACCGGCTGAACGCCCCCTCCGTCTCGCGCCTGCCGGCGCGATTCACCTCCCCCGCTTCACGAGGTGGAGGATCTGGCGGCGGATGCTCCCCTGCGAAGCGGGAGAGCTGTCAGCGAAGCTGACTGAGGGGGCGTTCGACTGTGCGATCGCCCCCAGGTCGTCCAACTCAGGTCGGCTCCAGCAGCTTCGCCACCGCCCCGGCGTCGGCGATGCGGCCGGGCTTCTCGTGGCCGCCGATGCTGGTGCGGTGCATGACGCGCTGGGTGTCGGTGTAGGGCACCACGCGGTGCATCAGGCCCTCGTTGTTCCAGATCACCAGGTCGCCGACCTGCCAGTCGTGGCGGTAGACGAAGTCGGGCTGCGCCGCCCACTGCTGCAGCCGGCAGAGCAGCGCCCGGCCGTGCGCCCCGCCCATGCCGACGATCCCGTCGGCGTGGGTGCCGATCAGCAGCGACTTGCGCCCGTCGGCGTGGGTCCAGACCAGCGGATGCTCCATCGGATCGACCATGCTGCGCCAGCGGTCGAGCCGCTCCTGCGACGGGTGGCCGTAGACCGGACGCACCGAGGCTTCCAGCGTGTGGATCACCCGAAGGCCTTCGAGCTCCCGCTTCTCAGCCTCGGGCAGCGCCTCGTAGGCGGCGAACAGGTTGGCGAACTCGGTCGAGCCGCCGGTGTCGGAGAGATGGCGCGCCGACAGCACCGTCGCCTTCGGCAGCGGCATGTCCATGGTCACGCCGTCGACGTGCCAGAAGAAGGTGCCGAGCACATAGTCCGGCTCCTTGTTGATCTTCTTGTCCAGCGTGACCTTGTAGACGTCGGGCGCGGAGACGTCCGAGCCCGGCACCCGGCGGGTGAAGTTGACCCGCTCGCCCAGCCGGTCGGTGAAGGCGAGCTGCAGCTCGTCGGAGACGTTGATCTGCGGGAACACCAGCACGCCGCGCTCTTCCAGCGCCGCGCGCACGGTCTCGACCACCTCGTCGTCCAGCAGGTGCTTCTGGTCCACCAGAACGCGGCCGCCGATCCGCGGCTTGATGGCCTCGATGGTCACGCTCATCGAACTGTCCTCCCTGGTTTTTATGTTCAGCTATCTGGGCACGGCCCGGACCCAAGTCCAGACACGAACGCGTCTGATCCGCCGCCGGCGCGACAAGAGCGCAAGGCCGCGCCAAAAGTTTTGACATTCGAACATTTTCGCCTTCAATGCAGCGACAACGAGTCCTCTGTCGGGGACCGACCAGGCTGGGACGGAGGAAACGGATGGCGCGGTTGGCGAAGCTCTACCGGTACGGCGCGGCCGCCGGCGGTCTGGCCGTGCTCGCCCTGGCCACCGGCGCCGGCCAGCCGCAGCGCAATCCCGACTACGGCTTCGTGCTCAGCGACATGAGCCTGCAGTTCTACATGGGCGACGAGAAGCTCGACTGCCCGAACGGCCGCTCGCCGTCGACCCGCGAGGCGTTCCTCGCCAGCCAGACGCCGGCCGAACAGGCGCGGCTGACGAAGCCGGAGAACGCCGAGGAGCTCGAGCGGCGCTACAAGACCGACTACGTCTTCGGCCCCGGCGGCAAGGACATCTGCAGCAACCCCGAGGCGTTCGACACGCCGGACCGCATCCTGCAGAAGCCGACCCAGAGCAAGATCGCCCCGGGCATGGACCTGGACGGCGCCGCCGGTCCCGACCAGCCGGCGCCCGGCACCTGCGCGCACGAGAGCTTCGTCAGCCCGACCGGCGAGAAGGGGGTCGACAACCAGTATTACCGGGCGATCGCCTGCAACACCCTGTGGCGCGGGGTGAACGGCTCGCCGGGCGACTTCCGCGGCGAGCTGCACTGGCACGACCAGAAGGCCGTGGCGGTCGTCGTGCGCGGCGTCGACGACTGGCGGAACGACCCGGAGGTCGAGGTGGTGATCGCCGCCTCCAACGACCAGCCGCCGGTGGACGCGGCCCAGAAGATCGTCGACGGCGGCACCATCGGGGTCGCCACGGACGGCCGCTACCGCACGGTGGCGCGCGCCAGGATCGAGAACGGCGTGCTGATCACCGAGCCGGCGAACATCACCCTGCCGATGAACTGGGTCGGCGCCAGCGGCGGCGAGTTCATCCTGCGCCACGCGCGCATCCGCGTGAAGCTGACGCCGGAAGGCGAGCTGAGCGGCGAGGCCGGCGGCTACCGGCCGATCGACAACGCCATGGGCACCAAACGGGTCGGCGGCCCGGGCGTCGCGAGCACCGCCGGGCTGGAGTGCGCCTCGATGCGCAAGACCCTGCGGCTGCTGGCCGACGGGGACCGCGATCCGGTGACCGGCCAGTGCAGCTCGGTGTCCACCGCCCTCACCTTCGCCGCCAAGCCCGCCTTCGTGTTCGACCAGGGCGTCCTGATCGGCGCCCCCGGCGGCAAGGCGATCCAGCAGGCGCAGCGCTGACGGCGAGTGCTGAAGGCCTGAGCGCAAAAACCGCTCGTCCCGGCGAACGCGGCATGAGCCGTGAGAAACGTCTAGCGCGCCATCCGCATCAGCTCGTCCATCGGCATCATGTTGTAGTCCAGGTTGTGCATGATCCAGATCGACCCGGCGACGATCAGGAACACCACCAGCACCCCGAAGGCGAGCGCGAGCACGTTGTTGGTGTTGTCCGGCCCGGTGGTGACGTGGAGGAAGAAGACCAGGTGCACGCCCATCTGGGCGATCGCCAGCACCACCAGCGCCACCGGGATCGCCGGCCCGTAGATGATGTCGGCCTGCGCCGCCCAGAAGGCGGCGGCGGTGAGCACGACGGACAGGCCGAGGCCGAGGTTGGCGTTCAGCACCCAGTGGCCGGCGCTCTCATGCGGCTCGTCGCCCGGCGCGTGATCCTCCCGCGCGTCCAGCACCGACGAATAGTTGTGCGGGTCGTACTCGAGGTCGCTCATGGGACGGTCCCCATCAGATAGACGATGGTGAAGATGCCGATCCAGACGATGTCCAGAGCGTGCCAGAACAGGTTGAAGCAGAGCAGCCGGTGCATGATCTCGCGCCGGAAGCCCTTGACCTGAAGCTGCGCCATCATCGTCAGCAGCCAGAGGCCGCCGACCGTGACGTGCAGGCCGTGCAGGCCGACCAGGCCGAAGAAGGCGGTCAGGAAACCGCTGCGCTGCGGCGTGATCCCGCAGCTCGCCAGACTGACGAACTCCTGCACCTCCATGGCGACGAAGGCCAGGCCGAGCAGGCCGGTGGCCAGCAGGAAGACCTGGGTCCAGAGCTTGTTGCGCGCGTTCGTCGCGGCGAACGACAGGCCGCAGGTGTAGCTCGACAGCAGCAGGGCGGCGGTCTGCAGCGCCACGCGGGGGACCTCGACGACGTCCTGCGGTCCCGGCCCGCCGGCGGTCGCCCCCCGCTGCACGGCGAAGGCGGCGAAGAAGCAGGCGAACATCACGATGTCGCTGAGCAGGAAGATCCAGAAACCGTAGGCGACGATGATCCGCTTCTGCGCCGGGCCGGTGACGCCGTGGCCGGCGCCCTGGATCGGCTCCTGGGGACCGTGGGCGCGGTGGCCCAGGCGGTGCGGGTCTTCGCGGATCCGCCGGAGCGCCTCGGCGCTCGCAGGAAGGCCGAGGTCGCTCATGACGGCGTCGCCTGCTGCGCCAGACGGGCGAGCACCGCCTCACGCGCCGCGCGCCGGGCGCGGTCGACGCGCGCCACCTCCTCGACCGGCACGTGGTACTCGTGGACGTCGCGCCAGGCGAAGACCACGAAGCCGGCGAAGGCGGCCGCCAGGCCGAGGCCCGCCAGCCACCAGATGTGCCAGACCAGGGCGAAGCCGGTCACGGTGGCGAAGAAGGCCGTGTAGAAGCCGACCGGGCTGCGCACCGGCATCTCGATCGGCTCGTACTTCGGCTCCGGCGAAAGCTGCTGGGTGTCGATGGCGCGCAGCTTGATGCCCCAGTAGGCCTCCTCGCCCTCGACGTTGGGCATGACGGCGAAGTTGAAGAAGGGCGCCGGCGACGGCGTCGCCCATTCCAGCGACCGGCCGTCCCAGGGATCGCCGGTGACGTCCCGCAGCTGGTCGCGCTTGAGGATGCTGACCACCAGCATGACCACCTGGCAGACGACGCCGGCGGCGATCACCGCGACGCCGAGGACGGACAGGAGCAGCATCGGCCGCCACTCTTCGATGTTGATGTGCTGCAGCCGCCGGGTCATCCCCTGCAAGCCGAGGATGTAGAGCGGCATGAAGGTGATCCAGAAGCCGAAGAAGGTGAACCAGAAGGCCGCCTTGCCCCAGCCCTCGTGCAGGCGGAAGCCGAAGGCCTTCGGGAACCAGTAGTCGAGCCCGGCGAACAGGCCGAAGACCACGCCGCCGATGATCACGTTGTGGAAGTGGGCCACCAGGAACATCGAGTTGTGGACCAGGAAGTCGGCCGGCGGCACGGCGAGCAGCACGCCGGTCATGCCGCCGATGACGAAGGTGAAGATGAAGCCGAGCGACCACAGCATGGGGACGCTGAAGCGCACCCGGCCGCCGTACATGGTGAAGATCCAGTTGTAGATCTTCACCCCGGTGCCGACGGCGATGATGCTGGTGGAGATGCCGAAGGCGGTGTTCACCGCGGGCCCCGAGCCCATGGTGAAGAAGTGGTGCAGCCAGGTCATCATCGCGACGATGCAGATGAACAGGGTGGCGGCGACCATCGAGCGGTAGCCGAACAACGGCTTGCCGGAGAAGGTGGAGAAGACCTCGGAGAAGATGCCGAAGGCCGGCAGGACCAGGATGTAGACCTCCGGGTGGCCCCAGGCCCAGATCAGGTTCATGAACATCATCGGGTTGCCGCCCGCTGTGTTCGTGAAGTAGTGCCAACCGAAATACCGGTCGAGGCTGAGCATCGCCAGGGTGGCGGTGAGGATCGGGAAGACCGCGACGATCAGCAGGCTGGCCGCCAGGGTCGTCCAGCAGAACATCGGCATGCGCAGATAGCTCATGCCGGGACAGCGCATCTTCAGCACCGTGGTGACGAAGTTTATCCCCGTCATCAAGGTGCCGACGCCGGAGATCTGTATCGCCCAGAGGTAGTAGTCGACGCCGACCCCCGGCGAGTATGTGGTCTGGCTGAGCGGCGGATAGGGCAGCCAGCCGGTGCGCGCGAACTCGCCGATGAACAGCGAGATGTTGACCAGCAGCGCGCCCGAGGCCGTCAGCCAGAAGCTTACCGAGTTCAGCGTCGGGAAGGCCACGTCGCGCACGCCGAGCTGCAGCGGCGTCACGAAGTTCATGAAGCCGATCACCAGCGGCATGGCCGCAAAGAAGATCATGATCGTGCCGTGCGCCGAGAAGATTTGGTTGTAGTGCTCGGGCGGCAGGTAGCCGTGCGCGTCGCCGATCGCGGCCGCCTGCTGGGTGCGCATCATGACGGCGTCGGCGAAACCGCGGATGAGCATCACCACGCCGAGCAGGCAGTACATGATGCCGATGCGCTTGTGGTCGACCGAGGTGATCCACTCGCGCCACAGGTACGGCCACCAGCCCTTCACCGTGACCAGGCCGAGCACGCCGACGATCACCAGGATCAGCACGATCGAGGTGATCAGCGGGATCGGCTCGCTGACCGGAATGGCTGACCAGCTGAGCTTGCCGAACATGGTCAGCCCTTTCCGGCCGGGGTCGTCTCACGCCCCGTGCCCGCCGGTCCCGGCGGCGTCGGGCCGGGTCCGGGCGGCAGATGCTGCGTGGCGATGGCGTGGAACAGGGTCGGGTCCACCGCGGAATAGCTGAACGCCGGAACCGCGTGGCTCTGCCGGGCGAGCCCGGCGTAGGCGGCCTGGTCGAGCACCGGGCCGGCGGCGCGCACGCCCTGGGCCCAGGCGTTGAAGTCGGCCGGCGGGACGCTCTTCACCTGGAACTGCATGTCGGAGAAGCCGTCGCCGCTGAAGTGGGCGGACATGCCGAGAAGCTGCGCCGGGTGATCGGCCTGCAGGTGCAGCTGCGAGACCATGCCGGGCATGGCGTAGATCATCGACCCGAGCTGCGGGATGAAGAAGACGTTGAACACGCTGGCCGAGGTGATCGAGAAGCGCACCGGCGTGCCCGCCGGCACCACCAGCTCGTTGACCGTGGCGACGCCCTGCTGCGGATAGATGAACAGCCACTTCCAATCGAGCGAGACGACCTGCACCTCGAGCGGCGGCGTCTGCGACGGCAGCGGACGGAACGGATCGAGCTTGTAGGAGCCGATCCAGATCATGCCCCCCAGGAACATGATGGTCAGCGTCGGGATCGACCAGACCACCGCCTCGATGCGCCCGGAATACGACCAGTACGGCAGGTATTCGGCCTTGGTGTTCGAGGCGCGGTAGCGCCAGGCCATCCAGAAGGCGAGCAGGATCGTCGGAATGACGATCGCCAGCATGATCAGCAGGGCGTCGATGAGGATCTTGCTGGTGTCGCGGCCGACCGGTCCGACCGGATCGAGGACGCCGCCCGAGCAGGCGACCAGGCCGAACGCCGAGACGACCGAAAGACCGGCGCGCGCGCGCATCATCTCTGGACACCTCCCCGCAGAGTTGCAGGTACGCGCACGCGGCCCCCGACGGCCAAACCAGCGGGAGCCGTCAGGGGTTCCGGCCAAGCCGCGACGTCAAATCGACGCCAGCGCTAAAAACGCCGCCGGCTCCGTGATAGGCTGCCGGCGCATGCTCGCCGGGGTCCCAACCAGATGGAGGCCGTCATGCCGGACGACGACGCAAGGACCAGCTCGGTGCTGAAAGCCGGGGCGGACGACGCCCGCCGCTACTGGCTCGAAGAGGGCTGGGCGCCGGGAGGCTATATCCGCGAGGTCGACTTCGCCGCGCACTCG
>Ga0164243_10008703_pt1 | contig 14920 bp, 10 predicted proteins | sample OricompcompostOP_FD_108781 | JGI IMG/M metagenome (GOLD analysis project Ga0164243, IMG submission 108781) | Organic Plus compost microbial communities from Emeryville, California, USA - Original compost - Organic plus compost (OP) | ecosystem: Engineered > Solid waste > Mixed feedstock >... | reverse complement strand
GGGGTGCCGTTCTTCAGCATCTCCGGCTCCGAATTCGTGGAGATGTTCGTCGGTGTCGGCGCCTCGCGCGTGCGCGACATGTTCGACCAGGCCAAGAAGAATGCACCCTGCATCATCTTCATCGACGAGATCGACGCTGTCGGCCGTCATCGTGGTGCTGGTCTTGGCGGCGGCAATGACGAGCGGGAGCAGACACTGAACCAGTTGCTCGTCGAGATGGACGGCTTCGAGGCTAATGAGGGCATCATCCTGATCGCGGCGACAAACCGTCCGGACGTGCTCGATCCCGCGCTTCTTCGACCGGGACGTTTCGACCGTCAGGTCGTGGTGCCGAACCCGGATATCGCCGGCCGCGAGAAGATCCTCAAGGTGCATGCCCGCAACGTGCCGCTGGCGCCCAATGTCGATCTCAAGGTCGTCGCGCGGGGCACGCCCGGCTTTTCCGGCGCCGATCTTGCCAATCTCGTGAACGAGGCCGCGCTGATGGCCGCGCGACGCAACAAGCGCCTCGTTACCATGCAGGAATTCGAAGACGCCAAGGACAAGGTCATGATGGGCGCGGAGCGGCGCTCGCATGCCATGACCCAGGAAGAGAAGGAGCTGACCGCCTATCACGAAGCGGGGCATGCGATCGTGGCGCTCAATGTTCCCTCGGCCGATCCGGTCCACAAGGCAACGATCATTCCGCGCGGGCGCGCGCTCGGCATGGTCATGCAGCTGCCCGAGGGCGACCGCTACTCCATGAGCTATAAGTGGATGATCTCGCGCCTTGCCATCATGATGGGTGGGCGTGTGGCCGAAGAGTTGAAATTCGGCAAGGAGAATATCACCTCGGGTGCGGCCTCCGACATCGAGCAGGCGACCAAGCTTGCCCGTGCGATGGTCACGCGCTGGGGCTTCTCCGACAAGCTTGGCCAGGTAGCCTATGGCGAGAACCAGGAAGAGGTATTCCTCGGCCATTCCGTTACCCGCCAGCAGAACATGTCGGAAGAGACGCAGCAGAAGATCGACGACGAAGTGCGCCGCCTCATCGACGAGGCTTATACTACGGCTCGCGAGATCCTGACCAAGCAGAAGAAGGGCTGGGTTGCGATCGCGGAAGGCCTGCTGGAATATGAGACGCTTTCCGGCGATGAAATCAAGGCTATCGTCAAGGGCGAGAAGCCGGCCCGCGATCTCGGTGACGACACGCCGCCGACCCGCGGCTCGACCGTGCCGAAGGCCGGCGCCCGCAAGCCGGGCAAGAAGGGTGGCGAGGAGCCTGATGCCGGTATGGAGCCGCAACCACAAGGTTGAACGAGTCCAAAGTTCGCAAGACGCTGCGGAACCTTGTGGTTTCGCGGCGTTTTGTTTGGCGGATCGATGCAAGACAACGAGTGGCGGCAGCAAGAGTTGAATAGCTGCCTCTGGAAAATCAGTAGAAATTGTTAAGTTCGTGTCGTTAAGTTACGATTCCTTACACAATGTGATATCGGCCATGCCTAAATTTATGGCAAATATGCACGAAGGGTCGTTACAGCGTGAAAAAGAACAAACGAAGCTGGGGACGACAGCGTAATATGTCGAGACGATATTTCGGAACGGACGGGATCCGGGGACGGGCCAACAAGTTTCCGATGACTGCCGAAGTGGCGATGAAGGTCGGCATGGCTGCCGGGCTTTCCTTCCAGAATGGAAGTCATCGCCACCGGGTGGTCCTTGGCAAGGATACCCGCCTTTCCGGTTATATGATCGAGAATGCGCTGGTTTCCGGTTTTTGCGCGGCGGGAATGGATGTATTCCTGCTCGGCCCGATCCCGACGCCGGCGGTCGCCATGCTGGTGCGCTCTCTGCGCGCCGATATCGGCGTCATGATCTCAGCCTCGCACAACCCCTACCACGACAATGGAATCAAGCTTTTCGGCCCTGACGGCTACAAGCTCTCCGATGAGATCGAGTCGCGCATCGAAACGATGCTCGACCAGGAAGTGGAGATGGCGCTTGCCGATGCCGAAGCGCTCGGGCGCGCCAAGCGCATTGACGGCGTGCACGACCGTTATATCGAATTCGCCAAGCGTACATTGCCGCGCTCCATGTCCCTTTCCGGCCTGAGGGTGGTTGTCGATTGTGCCAATGGCGCAGCCTACAAGGTCGCCCCGGCGGCGCTTTGGGAACTGGGCGCCGAGGTGGTTACGATACATGCCGAACCCAATGGCATGAATATCAACCAGGATTGCGGGTCCACCCATCCGTTGAGCCTTGCCAAGAAGGTCCATGAGGTCCGCGCCGATATCGGCATCGCGCTCGATGGCGATGCCGACCGCGTCGTGATGGTCGATGAGAATGGCACGATCATCGACGGCGATCAGATCATGGCGCTGATCGCCCAGACCTGGCTCGAAAACGGTCGTCTGGCCGGTGGGGGCATCGTTGCCACGGTCATGTCCAATCTCGGACTCGAGCGGTTCCTTGGGGATCAGGGCCTGGCGCTGCATCGTACCAAGGTGGGCGACCGCTATGTCGTCGAACACATGCGCGCCCATGGCCTCAATGTCGGCGGTGAACAGTCCGGCCATGTCGTGCTGTCGGACTTTTCGACCACGGGCGACGGGCTTGTTTGTGCCTTGCAGGTCCTCGCAGCGATCAAGCGCATGAATCGCCCGGCGAGCGAAGTCTGCCGGCGGTTCGAGCCGGTGCCGCAGGTACTGAAGAACGTTCATTTCTCCGGCGGCAAGCCACTCGAAAGCGAGCCGGTCAAGGCCATCATCGCGGATGCCCGTTCCCGTCTGGGAGAGAAGGGCCGGCTGGTCATCCGTCCGTCCGGCACGGAACCGCTGATCCGCGTCATGGCGGAGGCCGACGATCTCGGGCTGGTCGAGCGGGTGGTCGAGGATATTATCGGCGTCATAGCCACCAGCACCAAAACGGCTGCATAAAAGCCGCAGGCGATACAGCCTGCAATTTCAGTCCGGTCTCGCCCGAATGACGGCCTCGATTCGAGGATCGGATTTTTCACGGCATCACATCCGATATACGCGGCGCCTCAACTGATTTCGTAAATTCCATCAGATGCGGCCGCCGCCGGGTGCCCAGGCTTTGGGCGGCTATATTTCGGCTGTTGGAAGATGCCTGTTAACCGATCGTTATCCTTAACCGTGGCTTAACCACTATGGTTAACACTGCGTTGCAGGCGGCGGAGCAGGCATTAAGGACTCCGGTCGCGTATATCGGAGCACGGATCATGCGCCCCAATTGGCTTCTCATTTCTCTTGCAGTTTGCGCTCTCGCGCCGGCCTTTGCGGCGGCGGCCGACTACGATCCGCCCATCGACGTCGATGAAATGCCGGAATATGTTCCGGAGGAAGTCGGATCCGGCTGGTATCTGCGCGGCGACCTTACCTATAATGTCGACCGTCCCGTTTATGACTTCATGCTCCTTGGCGAAGAGACCGACAACATCCGCATCGGAGGTTCGGTCGGTGCCGGCTATCATTTCACCGATTTGCTGCGCAGCGACATCAATATCGGTTTTCTGGGACGGGATCGTTATGAACTCGGCGGGGGAGCCGCCGAGGCCACCAACGACATGTGGACGGGGATGTTCAACACCTATCTGGATCTCGGCACGGTGGCCGGCTTTACGCCCTATGTCGGAGCAGGCGTGGGGCTTCTCTACAGCAAGCAGCAAGTCGATATCGGCGGGACCAGTTTCTATGACGATGATCAATATCGTCTCGCCTATGGCCTCAGCGCGGGCGTGAATTACCAGCTGACGAAAAATCTGTCCGTCGACCTCGGATATCAATATCTGAACTCGCCGCAGACGGAATATGTCGACACCGATACCTTGAGTGTCAGAGAGGGGGTCGACTTCCATCAGGTGAGGGTCGGCCTGCGCTACGAAATCTGGTAGGCGCGGCTACAACCGGATTTCCGACGGCGGGCCCCATGGCCCGCCGTTTTGTTTCCGTGGCGGCATGATGCGCCTGTTCTCGGAGCGGCATCGAAATTCCTCTTGACGCCATGAGCGCAAACGCATATCGCCGTCCGTGGGCCACCCCTCCCCACCGAGGGGCTTGCTATCTGGAAGGATAGACCACTATGACGACTCTCGACGCACCCGGACTCCGTCCGGCCAATCCCAATTTCTCCTCAGGTCCTTGTGCCAAACGCCCCGGCTGGTCACTGGAGGCGCTTCGCGACGCTGCTCTCGGCCGGTCGCACCGTGCCAAGATCGGCAAGTCGAAGCTTGCTCGCGCGATCGATCTCACCCGCGAGGTCCTGCAGGTTCCCGAAACCCATCGCATCGGCATCGTGCCCGCGTCCGACACCGGTGCGGTGGAGATGACGTTATGGTCGCTGCTTGGCGCGCGCGGCGTCGACATGGTCGCCTGGGAAAGCTTCGGCTTGGGCTGGGTGACCGATGTGATCAAGCAGCTCAAGCTGCCCGACGTCCGCAAGATCGAGGCCGAATACGGCAAGCTCCCCGATCTCTCGCAGATCGATTTCGACCATGATGTGGTGTTCACCTGGAACGGCACAACCTCGGGCGTACGGGTGCCGAACGCGGATTTCATTCCGGCCGACCGCAAGGGTCTCACCATCTGTGACGCCACCTCGGCGGCTTTCGCCCAGCGCCTCGATTTCGAAAAGCTCGATGTCGTCACCTTCTCCTGGCAGAAGGTGCTTGGCGGCGAGGCGGCCCATGGCATGCTGATCCTCGGACCGCGTGCGGTCGAGCGGCTCGAGACCTACACGCCCGCATGGCCGCTGCCGAAGATCTTCCGCATGACCAAGGGCGGCAAGCTGATCGAAGGCATCTTCAAGGGCGAGACGATCAACACGCCCTCCCTGCTCTGTGTCGAGGATTATCTTGACGCGCTTGAATGGGCGAAGTCGATCGGCGGACTTGACGCTCTCATTACCCGCGCGGACGCCAATTTCGCTGTCATAGACCGCTTTGTTGCGGCCAGTGCCTGGGCCGCGCATCTGGCCGAGCAGCCGGAGACGCGCTCGAACACCTCCGTCTGTCTTTCGATCGTCGATCCGGAATTCCAGGCTCTCGATGCGGAGGCGCAGGCCGTCTTCGCAAAGGGCATGGTGTTGCTTCTCGACAAGGAGGGCGTTGCCTTCGACATCGGCGCCTATCGTGACGCGCCTCCCGGTCTTCGGATCTGGGCCGGCGCGACTGTCGAGGCGTCGGATCTCGAGGCGCTCATGCCCTGGCTCGACTGGGCTTTTGCAAGGCAGAAAGCTGCACTGAAAGCCGCTGCCTGATCCGCATCTCCGTTCGGAAGGCTGACGCCACGCTTCGGGGTGGAATAAGGCGGCCAGATCCGATTTCTCCTCCCCGATCAATTCCCGGTTTTCAATTACTGCGCGACCACCCTGCCTTTAGGAAGGGCAGGTCAATGACAAGGACCACACAAATGCCTCGTGTTCTCGTTTCCGACAAGCTTTCGCCCACCGCCGTAGACATCTTCAGGCAGCGTGGGGTCGAGGTCGACTATCAACCCGATCTCGGCAAGGACAAGGAAAAGCTTCTTGCCGTCATCGACCAATATGACGGCCTGGCCATCCGCTCCGCCACCAAGGTGACGGAAAAGCTGATCAATGCCGCCACCAATCTCAAGGTGATAGGCCGCGCCGGCATCGGCGTTGACAATGTCGACATACCGGCAGCTTCCCGCAAGGGCATCATCGTGATGAATACGCCCTTCGGCAATTCGATCACCACGGCCGAGCATGCGATAGCCCTGCTCTTCGCCGTAGCCCGGCAGATACCGGAGGCCAATACGTCCACCCATGCCGGAAAGTGGGAAAAGAACCGCTTCATGGGTGTCGAGATCACAGGCAAGACGCTCGGTGTGATCGGCTGCGGAAATATCGGGTCGGTCGTGGCAATGCGCGGCATCGGCCTGAAAATGCATGTGATCGCCTTCGACCCCTTCCTTTCGGAAAAGCGGGCTTCGGAACTGGGCGTCGAAAAGGTCGAACTGGACGAGCTTTTCGCGCGCTCCGATTTCATCACGCTGCACACTCCGATGACCGACAAGACGCGCGGCATGATCGATCGGCAAGCCTTCGCCAAGATGAAGGACGGCGTGCGCATCATCAACTGCGCGCGCGGTGGGCTGATCGTCGAGGCGGATCTCGTCGAGGCACTCAAATCCGGCAAGGTTGCTGGCGCCGGCATCGACGTGTTCGAGATCGAGCCGGCCACGGAGAACCCGCTATTCAACATGCCGAACGTGGTCTGCACGCCCCATCTCGGCGCCTCGACCACTGAAGCGCAGGAGAATGTCGCCCTGCAGATTGCCGAGCAGATGTCGGATTATCTGGTCAAGGGCGCCGTCACCAATGCCATCAACATGCCGTCCATTTCGGCCGAGGAAGCGCCTCTGCTGAGGCCGTTCATCAAGCTGGCGGAAGTTCTCGGCGCTTTCGTCGGCCAGGTGACCGACGAGCCGATCAAGGAGGTCGAGATACTGTTCGACGGATCGACGGCGGCCATGAACACCCGCGCGCTTATCAGCGCCACGCTTGCCGGGCTGATCCGCCCGCAGGTCGCCGATGTCAACATGGTCTCCGCGCCGATCATGGCCAAGGAGCGCGGCATCATCCTTTCCGAGGTGAAGCGTGACAAGTCCGGCGTTTTCGACGGCTATATCAAGCTGACGGTAAAGACCGCGCAGAAGACGCGCACCATCGCGGGGACCTGCTTCTCCGACGGCAAGCCGCGCTTCATCCAGATCAAGGGCATCAATCTCGACGCGGAAGTGGGCGAGCACATGCTCTACACCACCAATGCAGATGCGCCGGGGATCATCGGCCTGTTGGGCACGGTCTGTGGCAGGAATGGCGTCAACATCGCCAATTTCCAGCTTGGCCGCAACCGGCCTGGTGGCGATGCGATCGCGCTTCTCTATCTCGACGGACCCTTCCCGGAGAAGGTGCTCGAGGAAGTGCGCAGCCATGAGGCGATCGTTTCCGCCAAGCCGCTTCGCTTCGACATAGCGAATTGAGCGGATCAACCGGGCGCGCGGTTGCTGCCGCGCGCCTATGCCGCCAGCTTGCGGCCGCTATGTTCGGCAAGCCAGATGCCACCGAGCACCAGCACGATGGCCACGGCATGGAAGGCTTCGAAAGCTTCGCCGAGCAGGAGGATCGACAGCAGCGTGCCGAATATCGGCACGAGGTTGATGAACAGGCCCGCGCGGTTGCTGCCGATCATTTCGTTGCCCCAGATATAGAATACCTGGCCCAGGATGGAGGGAAATATGGCCGTAAAAAGCGCGATGGCCCATCCTGTCTTGTCGGGAAGGATCATGCCTCCGGCGGCATACTCCCATGCGGCGAAGGGAATGGAGCTGATGAAGGCGGCTATCGACAGGACGAGGATCGTCGTCGTCCAGTGAATGACCGGCTTGAAACGCAGCGCCACGGAATAACCGCCATAGGACAGGACGGCGAGTATCATCAGAGCGTCCCCCAAATTCAGATCGAGACCGGCGAGGCGGGAAAAATCGCCATGGCTGGCCGTTAGGCCGATGCCGAGTATCGTAAGCAGCACGCCAAGGATCTGAAGCCAGGACGCCTTCATGCGGAACAGCAGGAAATTTGCCAGAAAGATCACCATTGGCAGTCCCGCCTGCTCGATCGAGACATTTATCGCGGTGGTGAAATTCAAGGCGCTGTAGAGGGCGGCGTTGAAGCCGGTGAATCCTGCTGTCCCGAGAAGGAACAGGAAAGGGAGATTCGACCGTATCGCCGGCCAATCCCGTTGCAGTTTTGCACGCGCGAGCCAGGCGGCGAGGATCGCCGCCATGAGCCAGCGCAGCGTCACCAGAAGCATGGGCGAGATGTGCCCCACCGCAAGCTTGCCGGCGATGGCGTTGCCGGCCCAAAAGAGCATCGTCAGAAGCAGGAGGAGATAGGCGGTGCGATGCATGGGATGTCGGTCGAGATGGCGGGACCTGTCTCATAGACTTCACGGCCTTGCGAGTAAACGCGCGATGCACAGGAATTGGCACTATTCCGAGCAAAGAAAGGGTCGCATAGCGCCAATCCTGACGGTATAGAGGCCTGAGTTCTTCAGCATGCGCCGGATCGGTCGGCGCTGGAAAGGTAATTTATATGGCCAATGTGGTGGTCGTCGGCTCGCAATGGGGCGACGAAGGCAAGGGCAAGATTGTCGACTGGCTCTCTGAACGCGCCGATGTGGTGGTGCGTTTCCAGGGAGGCCACAATGCCGGTCATACGCTCGTTATCGACGGCGTCAGCTACAAGCTCTCGCTGTTGCCGTCCGGCGTCGTGCGCAGGGGCAAGCTCTCCATCATCGGGAATGGCGTCGTTTTTGATCCGCATGCCTTTGTCGCGGAATTGAAGCGTCTGGCCGATCAGGGTATCGAGGTCACACCCGAATGCCTGAAAATAGCCGAAAACACGGCGCTTATCTTGTCCATCCATCGTGAACTGGACGGTTTTCGGGAGGATGCGGCGTCCAACTCCGGAACGAAAATAGGCACGACCCGCCGAGGGATAGGCCCGGCCTATGAGGACAAGGTCGGACGCCGTGCGATCAGGGTGATGGATTTGGCGGATTTGGAAACTCTTCCCCTGAAGGTTGACCGGATCCTGACCCATCATAACGCGCTGCGTGTCGGGCTTGGCCAGCCGGAAGTGGCGCATCAGGCGCTCATGGACGAACTGACGTCGGTGGCGGACCAGATTCTGCCCTATATGGATCGCGTCTGGAAGGTGCTCGACGATGCCCGGCGCTCCGGCCAGCGCATCCTGTTCGAAGGAGCCCAGGGCACCTTGCTCGACATCGACCATGGCACCTATCCGTTCGTCACTTCATCGAATACGGTTGCCGGCCAGGCCGCGACCGGTTCGGGGGTCGGACCCGGCACCATCGGCTATGTGCTTGGCATCACGAAAGCCTACACCACCCGCGTCGGCGAAGGACCTTTCCCGACGGAGCAGGATAACGAGATCGGCGATTTTCTCGGCACCCAAGGACATGAATTCGGCACGGTGACCGGTCGCAAGCGCCGCTGCGGCTGGTTCGACGCGGTACTCGTGCGTCAGGCGGTAGCCGCCAACGGCATCGACGGCATCGCGCTCACCAAGCTCGATGTGCTTGACGGATTGGACGAGATAAAGATCTGCACCGGTTATCGGCTGGACGGCGAGGAGATCGATTATCTGCCGGCAAGCCAGGGCGCCCAGGCGCGGGTCGAGCCGATCTACGAAACGCTCGAAGGCTGGAAGGATACGACGCGCGGAGCGCGAAGCTGGAACGATCTGCCAGCGCAAGCGGTCAAATATGTCCGTCACGTCGAGGAACTTATCGGTGCGCCGGTCGCTCTCCTGTCCACCAGCCCGGAGCGTGAAGACACGATACTTGTGACAGACCCGTTTCAAGACTAGCCTCGCGGGTTGAAACGAAGGCGGCGCGGACAAGCTGCCGTAGAAAAGTGCGGGTTCATCGGAAATGGCAGATTTCGCTGCAGTTTTGAGAAAGACGATCGACGGGCTGAAGGAAAACACGCCTGAAATGCGCCAGAAGGTCTATGACAAGGCCCGCGCCACGATCGACGCCAAACTCGCCGCCGTTACGCCTCCGCCTCCGCAAGCGGTCATAGAGCGTCAGAAAAAACTGCTTGAGGATGCGATTTCCACGGTGGAGGCGGACTATGCGCAGCCTTTACCGGCACCGGATGAAGACAATGATTTCGACAGGATATTCGCCGAATTCGAGAGCAATGACTATCCTCTCAAGCGGGAGGCCGCTGCTCCTTCTCCCGCATTCGACGAGCCTGCGGCTCTTCCCGAGGAAGAGGCCGAAGAAGTCCAGGCCGTTGCGGTAGAAGCCGAAGAAGATCGGCGATCGGATGGTTACGAACCTCTCGAGGGCGAATGGCGTGAGCCGGCGCAGCAACCCATACCGTCCGAAAGTCCGCGGCGGAACAGGGGCATCGGGCGCATTGTGGCAGCCCTCGTCGTGCTGGCGGCTCTTGGCGGTGTCGCATATGGAGTATGGTTGAACCGCAGCGAGTTCGTCACTCTGCTCGGCCTTGACGAGCCGCCGCCAGCCGATGTCGTGATCGACGATGCTTCCGGAGATGACACGGGGACATCCTCCGGAGAACAGGATATAGCCGCCGCACCGGCCAGCGAGACGGAAACGCCACCCGAAGAGACGAAGCCATCGAAATTCACGCAGAGATTGACGCCTGACGGCGAAGAGATCGACGAAGGTCCAGCCGGCGGAACGTCTGGCATGGGTGAGGGACGCTCGGTCGCTGCCGCCACGTCGCCGACTACGGCAAACGAACCCGCGCCGACGGCAGAAGGCCAGGCTCCCGAGGCCACGACCGGAGAGGCGGGTGAGGAGGGCGTTGCCGTCGGGCAGCGGGCGATCTTCTACGAGGAGCGGACCAGCACGTCGCAGGGATCGGCTGAAACGGGTTCGATCGTCTGGTCGCTCGTTCAGGAATCGCCCGGCGGCGATCTTCCGCCGGAACCTGCCATCCGTGGCGAGGCCACCATCCCCGGAAAGAATATCCAGCTCCGTCTCACCATAAGGCGCAATGGCGATGAATCCCTTCCGGCGAGTCATATCGTTGAGATGATCTTCCTGACGCCGGACGATTTCGAAGGCGGGGGCATAGACAATGTCCTGCGCATAGCCCTGAAGCGTTCGGAGCAGGACACTGGCAATCCGTTGCTTGGAATTCCAGCAAAGATCGCGGATGGCTTCTTCCTGGTTGCGCTGAGCGACACCCGGGCGGAAGTAGAGACCAACACTCTCCTCCTTCGCCGCCAGGACTGGATCGATATCCCGATCGTCTATAAGTCCGGTCGGCGCGCGCTGATAACGATGGAAAAGGGTATTCCCGGCGAGAAGGCCTTCAACGAAGCGCTGGATGCCTGGCAAAACGCATCAAGCGGCTGATCTGCATTTTTATAGCGACATAAGAAAGCCGCCGGTTTTTCCGGCGGCTCCTTCATTCCGGCCTGCTTTTTCGTGTCAGGTGAATGCGCGCTGTGCGTCAGCGTCGATGACTCGGGCCATCTGCATCTGCCGCTTGGCGGCTGCCTTGACGGCATTCTGGACCTTCTCGAAGGCACGAACCTCGATCTGGCGCACACGCTCGCGGCTGATGTCGAATTCGCCGGACAGTTCCTCCAGCGTCAGCGGCTCTTCCGCAAGGCGCCGAGCCTCGAAAATGCGCCGCTCGCGCTCGTTCAGAACGCTCATGGCGTCCTCCAGCATGCGGCGACGGGATTCCAGCTCATCCTGCTCGGCAAGCATTTCTTCCTGGTTCTCGTGCTCGTCCACGAGCCAGTCTTGCCACTCGCCGGACTCGCCTTCAGTGGCGCGGATCGGCGCGTTCAGCGATGCGTCGCCGGAAAGCCGGCGGTTCATCGAAACCACCTCTTCCTCGCTCACATTCAGGCGGGTTGCGATCTCTGTGATCTGCTCCGGCTTCAGGTCGCCATCGTCGAGCGCCTGGATCTTGCCCTTCACCTTGCGCAGGTTGAAGAACAGCCGCTTCTGGTTTGCGGTTGTTCCCATCTTCACGAGGCTCCATGAGCGCAGGATATATTCCTGTATGGAAGCCTTGATCCACCACATGGCATAGGTGGCGAGGCGGAACCCGCGCTCGGGCTCGAACTTCTTGACGGCCTGCATCAGGCCTACATTGCCCTCGGAGATCACCTCCCCGATGGGAAGACCATAACCGCGATAGCCCATGGCGATCTTGGCCACCAGGCGCAGATGGCTTGTCACGAGCTTATGCGCTGCATCGGTATCGCCATGTTCCTGATACCGCTTCGCGAGCATGTATTCTTCTTGAGGCTGGAGCATCGGAAAGCGGCGAATCTCTTCGAGATAACGCGTGAGGCCACCCTCTCCCGATGCAATGCTGGGTAATGTCTGGGCCATAGAGCACCCTCCTCTCTCGATACTGCCCCCTTTTAAGGCGGGCTTGTGGCGCAACCGCTTTCAGGGCCGAATGCGCCATATCACATATAGGAACAAATTCCGAAAACAAAAGGCGTCACGTCGCATTGAACAATGCGTGACGCTACCGTGAACGCCAATGGTTCCCGGGCTTATATCATAAAGCCGCGAAGGTGGCGACGAGTTCCGATAAATCTTGAGGGGGTGGCGCCTCAAAGCGCATCGTCTCCTTCGAAACCGGATGGCGGAAGGCGAGCAGGCGGGCATGCAGCGCCTGCCTCGGGAATGCCGCCACCATTTCACGCAACGGCTCGGGGAGGCGATTGGCCTTGGTGCGGAAGGCGCGGCCATAGGTCTGGTCGCCGATCAGTGGATGGCCGATATGAGCCATATGGACGCGGATCTGGTGCGTTCGACCGGTTTCGAGCCTGCATTCCACGAGTGCGGCGACCGCATCCGTATCCTTCCGCTCGCCGAACCGTTCCAGCACCGTGTAGTGGGTGACAGCGCGTCTCGCATCTTCACGCTCGTCGGATACCACCGCGCGCCGCGTACGATCAGCACTTGCGCGACCCAGCGGAGCGTCGATCACGCCCGTGAGGCATGCCGGCGTCCCCCAGACAAGTGCTTCATAGGCCCGTTCCAGGTTGCCGGACCGGCCATGATCCGCAAAGGCTTCGGACAGGGCCCTGTGGGCGCGATCGGTCTTCGCCACCACCAGGACGCCGCTGGTATCCTTGTCGAGGCGATGGACAATCCCCGGACGGCGGACGCCGCCAATACCGGAAAGCGTGTCGCCACAGTGGTGGATCAGGGCATTGACCAGCGTTCCGGTCCAGTTGCCTGCGCCCGGATGGACGACCAGGCCTGCCGGCTTGTTGATGACGATCAGTTCGTCGTCCTCATAGAGAATGTCGAGCGGGATCGCTTCCGGCTGCGGTTCAGGCGCCTCCGGCTCAGGCAGTTCGATGGAATAATGTTCGCCGGCGGCGACCTTGCGCTTCGGCTCAAGGACAGGAGCGCCATTCAAATGCACCGCGCCGCCGCGGATCAGCGCCTGTACCCGGCTGCGGGAGAGATCCGGCGCAAGCACGGTCGCCAACCATTGGTCGAGGCGGCTGCCTTCGGCGCTGCTGTCGGCGGTCAGGTCTTTCCATGCGCCGGCTGGTTGTTTATCAGAACCGCTCATCGATTAACTTCCAGACGGCAGCAATGGCCCAACCTGCATCACATGACGACGACGAGAAGCCGCTCGATCCGGCAGCCGAGCGGGTACGCCGGAAGCTGATGCGGTTTGTTGCAATCAACCTCGGCATCCTGTTCGCTGCCGTTATGGCGGTGCTCGCCGCTGTTGTCTACAAGTCCGGCATTTCGGAATCCGAAGATAAAACGCCGGCCGCCGCGCTGGACGTTCTGCCATCGGGCGAGATCGCGCTGCCGTCGGGAAGCCGCATCATATCGCAATCGCTTTCCGGCAGCCGCCTGGCGCTTCATGTGGCGCTGGCAGGCGGCGCCCAGGCGATCTTTCTTTATGACGTGGCCCAAGGCCGTATCCTCGGCCGGTTCGACATAACCGGCCTGCCGCCGGAGACATGAACCGAAACCGACGACGGAGCAGCCGCGCAGGGAAAGAAAGCTACGGCACGGTCGCCGTTTTCAGCGACCTGTGCGAAAATCTCCGGGGCCTGATCGAGCCCGCCGGATAAACGCGCGCTGGCTGTTGCATTCTCGGGCGATCAAGACTATATCGCCGTCTCGCAGCGCTCCCATCGTCTAGCGGTCTAGGACGCCGCCCTCTCACGGCGGAAACAGGGGTTCGAGTCCCCTTGGGAGTACCAGCAAAATCAATTACTTAGCGCAGTTGTGGCCGGATACATCAAATATCCGTCGAATTTGATACGCTTGGACAAGGGCAGACTCGGTTAGCCAAGATTCGACAGCTTGAGAAGACGCAGCTATTCTGAGGCCGGGTGCCGGGCTATGTATCGCGTCTTTTTTCTTCTCTCTCTTCTGATTGCCATGTGGGCACTGCCAAAGGCCGCCCACGCCGCCCTGCAATTCCAGGCGGATCAGACCGTAGATGGCGTCAGCTTCATGCTTGTGACCGGCGACTTTGACTACAATGACGATCTTACCGTCTTTGAAGCGATAGCCCGGTCCAGCGGAGCGGTCGGTGTAATATTTCAGTCCGCAGGCGGAAATCCCCACAAAGCAATGGAGCTTGGCCGGATTATCCGAAGAATGGGGCTTGGCACAGTCCAACCGCGAGCGATGGAATGCGCGTCAGCGTGTGCGCTCGCCTTTTTGGGTGGCGTCATGCGTTATGCCGAACCGGGGGCAATAGGCGTTCACAAGTCTTCTTTCAGGGTCGGCCATTCTCTGAATACCGATAAAGCCGTATCGGAAATTCAGCACCTAACGGCAGAGATCGTCTCGTACATGGTTGAAATGGGTGTAGACCCATCTCTGTTGGAACTGGCATTGCAGTATGACAGCGATGACATTCGATATTTATCAAAAAGCGAAATGGAGAAGTATCGAGTAGTCACCTCGGGGGGTGGCGAGGCCCAGCCGCAAATTGCCGATCGTTCGCTGTCTCCATCTCCCCCGGCGCCCCCGCAGCCGCCCGTTTCAACGCCAACAGGGAGGGCTACGACGCGCTTGGATGTTCCGCAGGCTTTTACGGGCCGCGTGCGTCATCCGAAAGGCAGCGTGCCCGTGAAAGCACTGGCCGATGGTGAGGCGATGAACCTTGCCAATCTCCGTAACGGCACTCCTGTAACGATATTAAGCAACGACGGACGATGGTACCGCGTACAAGCTGGCGGAATCGTCGGTTATATGCACGACACGTGGGTGTTTGTAGATCAATTCGATAGCGGCGTATTCGGGGAACGCCATATCCAGATCAAGAGCTTCGACAACTTGGCTGACTCGGAGGCGTATGTACGCGGTTCTGGTCTT
>Ga0164243_10008702_pt1 | contig 14920 bp, 20 predicted proteins | sample OricompcompostOP_FD_108781 | JGI IMG/M metagenome (GOLD analysis project Ga0164243, IMG submission 108781) | Organic Plus compost microbial communities from Emeryville, California, USA - Original compost - Organic plus compost (OP) | ecosystem: Engineered > Solid waste > Mixed feedstock >... | reverse complement strand
TTCCTACCGGTGCCCCCCTGCCCCTTGATGCCAACCCCCATCCTGGGGGTCGTTTTTGATGATTTTTAATACCACACCCCCCCTCTCACAATTTTATAAAAACCAATGTTATTTTAAAAAAAAAAAAAAAAAAAAAAAAACTTGGTCGTTCCGCCCTCGCGTCGAGACGACCCTTGCGGCCTCCACAAACGAGCTTGACATCCCAGGCCGCTCAATATAAATAGCTTGAGGAAGACAATTTTCTCCTCTGTCCTGGTTCGATCGAGATTCTGCGATTCGCCAGTCTCAGAATAACTAAGACGGTTCCCGCCTGGCATCTGAGCCTTGACGGAGAGACCACACATAGGAGGGATCCCTCTAGCTTTTCAAGCATGTTGAACAACCCACCAGTCTTTGGGTTGCCGCTTTCGTGCGGAAGCTGCGACATCGCCTTCGCTCTCCAAAAACTAAATCCCAGAATGCCGGGGCTAAACTCTCTCTTTTGGATTCTAGGAACCGCTTTATGCTACGATGGCTCCTTCGCCCGTTTACGTGATAATCGTACATGTCTCAAGTCTCCTACGGCCAAGCAAGTTGGGTGAATTGAAGAACAAAGTGTTATAATGTGCAAAGCTAAACGATTAAACTGCTCTCCACGCGATAGGGGAATTATCGAGTTCGAGCTCCAGCCGACTGGCCCGACCTAAGTACATGAAAGGGAAAAAAAAGAAACCCAACATAATCACGTCTAGTACGGCGGTGACTCTCGTCTTGAGCACGCTTCCAGGTATCTAAGCCCAGCATCCCGTACTCCCAAAAAACGCCCCCATATGAGTACATTCCGTCCAGTGGTTGGAAGATTTCGTCCGAAAAAAAAGAAGGTCCCCGTCCTAGAAATCATTGTCCCTTGCGCCGAACCCAAAATGCAAACCCGCTCGAGTGTTTGTGTCGTTATTTTCTTCGTTACGCCTTGGATTCCGCAACGGCGCGAGCCACCTCCTTTGAGGCGACCTTCTCCCAAGTCTTCATTGCCTCGTCATCTAGCAACGAAGGATCCTTAATTTCTTCGTAAAGTTTCCTCGAGACATCTCGATTGATGTTGGAATATTGTTCCGTCGTCAGCTCTCGAGCATGCCAGTGCGGCTTAAGCGCTGATCGAACGATGCCGTTGATGCTAGCCTTGGCCTCCGGCGATAGCTGATCTCGGACCGGTGATGTATCGATGGACCGAGCAGCAGACTCTTCTTGAGGCCGCCGCGGTCGAGGCTGGCGAATCTCGAGGGTTTGCGTGTTTTGTACACCATTCTGTACACCATTTTGTACACCGTTCGGTACACTGTTCTTTTCGGAACGGGTCTCCGTGTCTGACTGTTCACGGGGACTGGCCTGCTGGCGCGTCGGTGAGTAATTCGCCTTCGGATACCGTGGCTCTACGTAAGAGCTGAGCGACAACGGCGGCGAGCTTGGACGTCCGAGGCTCAAGGGTGGCGGGGTGAGAGATAATGCTCGGGGGCTGTTGTGTGCCGACACCGTTGGCGAGCTGGCAGGGGAAGCCGCGTCCGTGGGTGCTCGTCCAAAGAATGTCTTGATATTCTCGTCATCGGATGCCGTGCCCATGCCGACCTCTACCTCCTTAAGTAAGGCCGACAGAAAGGACGGAGCCTCCTGTTCAGTGGATCGTGAGCTTGAGCCGTTCTCTGCAGATCGCCCAGCGGGCGGTACCGATGACTTGGAGCTCGATGCCTCGGAGTGCGCGGGGAGAATCCTCCTAGTTCTCGGCCGTTTGAGCTTCCGTTCTGGCTCTTGAGCGGGTTCTATTGGTGACGCAGTTGCCGACGGGGCTCGCCGCTTACGGCCGGCCTGGCTCGAGCTAACAGACTGCTCGGCGACGCGAGCACGCTCTAACGCACCCCATGACCTAACTTCGTCCCGGGATTCCTGTACAGGTTGGGTTGGCGGCCGCTGCTCAAGCTGCTGGCGTGCTGCCCGAGGGAGGCTGTTGGTGAACACTTCGCCCGCACCGAGGCGATTTGCGATGCTCACACGCTGTTGCCACCTCTGGTATTCACGCTGCTCTCTTTCGCGAAGCATTTGAGAAATGCGGAACTCTGCAAGAGCATCATCGTCCTCATGGTTGTCAAGATCGATTTGAAGAGCGTCATAGACACGACCGGAAAATTGCCCCCAGGGTCCAGTCCAAGCAAGCGAACGAGCTTGGCGTCTGGCCCGCCGCATTCGTTCCCGCGTGCGTGGGAAGAAACGTGAAGCGGGCCTTCCAACAGTTCGACGCCTGTTAGGCCTTCTGCGCACTGGTTGTTCTTCTGCATCTTCTTCCTGAACTGGAGGTTGGAAGTCGTCGGCACACTCAATGCAATACCAGTTGCCGGAAGGAATGTAGTCCAAGCCAATGCAGTATGTGTGGTACGCCGCATCGCACCCATCACAGAGAAGCAAAACATCTTCCCTTTCGCTGGAGTTGCAGACTGGGCAAGGTTGCTCCGGTTCTTCTTCCTCCTCTTCCACATTGTCTGCGAGCCACGTCTGCGGATCGAACTCGGCGACTTGTTTTTTTTCTTCGATTTCTATGCATTCGATAACGGTGCCTATATAGAATGAACGGAAACATGAGTTAGCCATCATTTTCTTTTCATTTTTTTTTTCTATTCCATGGCATATGGGGCCAAAGAGGTGCAGGAGTTAGTGGGAGGGGGGGCTAATGTGACGTACCAGATACACCATCGAAGACTTGGAGTTGACGAAAAGGCTCACGGCAAATTGGGCACGTATTTGTCTTTTGAGCCCATAATCGGATGCAAGAATCATGAATAACATGATCGCAGCCGTCGAGGGAAGCGATTCTGCTATTAGTGTCGGAATTTGCACCATCTTGACCCAAGAGCGCTGAAGGGTCGGGTGGATCAGTGGGCACCTCGAGTGCCGTGTCGAGCTGGGTGGCAGCAGCGACAGAGGGGGGCTTGGCCAGAATGACCAGTGGCTCGAGGCAAATGATGCACTGGTCTAGTTCAGTCATTTTTGGGTGTTCGGCGACGGCGACAGGATCGTGATGGCTTCATAAAAATGACTGTGAAGAAAGCCCGATTAAAGACGGATTGAATAAATCAATCAGATTTTGAAAAATCGAGGCAGAAGGAGATGAGAATCGATGGCAAAAATGGTGTAGAAGAGGCAGGTGGATTGATTTCGGGTATGCTTCAAATGCTCAGACGCTCTCAAAAAACTAACCAACTGCAGTGTGCTGGAAAGTAATAATGACAGGCGGTGGCGGTAGTTTGGTGCGGTGGGAGATTTAGAGTGGACTGCTGGGGATAGTGGAGCCGTGGGTAAAGGTGGAAGGGAAGTAGGGAAGAACGGTTGCAGAATTGGGGCGTTGAGTGGTAGCGGGAGCAATGAGAGCTGACTGTGAGGGGGGGAAAAGTTGAGGGAAGGAATGGCCCGTCCGGGTTTTTGGAGGGAAGGACTGGCCCTGCGCTAACCTCGCGTGCTGACTAGGCGTCAAGGCGTACAGTGCGGATAATGAATTGGGAACCCCGCCACACTGAGAATCTCGACGACAAGGACCCGAGTGCCAAGTACTGCACCTTTCATAGGATGCTCACCCCCTGTGGAAGGGATCTAAAGAGGATTATGCAATACACCGGGGCGCCAGACAGTGCGTGACGTGGTTGGTGCTTGGTGTTGTGACCTAGCAGCGCAGGCTATTGGATGAAGACATGAATCAGTCCAGGATGCCCTGCACAACTGACTTGCAGACGACCTGAGAGCAGAGCTCCGGGATCAAGGTCGAAGCGTCCAACCGCAGGATAGAGGCCTAGCAATAATGGCGATCAGAATTGTCCAGTTTAGATGGCTCTTAGGCATAGATGTTCCGGTTGATAAAAAAGCGGTTGGGAAGGAGGACACTTCACTGAGAGGGAAAAGTTGCGTACCTTAGAGATGTAGGTTACACTGTATCAATAATCCGGAGAGTGTTTTACCACATGGAATAGCGTGGGTAGTATTTCCGAAACTTTTCCCAAACTTAGCATATCTAGCATTAAGACTGGAGTGCACTCGTCCTGCGTGTGTGCACTATGCCAAGTGACCATTCCCTCATCAGTTCTTCGCCGACTCGAAGGATGCTGAGCTGGTTTGAATTGCGACCTCTAGGTGCTGTCTTTGGTGGGCGATGGAGGTCTCTTGGCCTCCATCTAGGCCTATTGAAAGACGTAGATATAAAAGCAGCCACTGCACTAATAATACAGAGTTCTACTTCAAAGGGAAATGGTCTTCCTTTTATGGAAGACTCGGAGTCTCTCTGTGAAAACCAAGCCGTATTGTACACGTAAGAATAGAACGAAAACGTACTTCGTAACGAAAGTACAATTGTACCGTCCAAAATCAAATGATCACCATTATTATTAGTACCTTGCGAAAGGAAGGGTCATCCCAGGCAGAACCAAAGTGGGGCTAAGCAGGAGGCAGGAGCGGGACTTTGATCTTATTCCGGGAAGGGCAGAAACGACCATGTGGAAGACGAGGTGAATGTTGAGTTGAGGATGCGAGAGGTGCGTGACCAAACATTTGGAAGTACATTTTGCATGCCGGTTCCAATACTTCCCATACCCTCGGCCCTTGTGGATGGAATAATGGTTCGAAGACCACTATTCTCTCTGGTTCCGTCCTTCCGGTTCCTAGATCCAACTGTTAAGCCAAGACGTTAACTCCTCCCATCTAGATTAGTATAATGCACTCGCGAGCCCTGATACACAGGTGGAAACCGGGGAGGATCAGCTAAACCAGTCCCCTTTTCGTGTCTCTATTTGGCTCATTTGATCAATAACGGACACTAAGCCAATAATTCACAGTAGATTTGTCCAATTCCTCTCGTAATTTCAACCTTACCTTCACGCAGGCGCACCTCCCCAGTCCTCAACTGGGAAAGACCACGGCTAGTATTAGCCGCCGATCCTGCCGAAGAGCATCTAGTCTCATCAAGTGATAATATTATACTATGTACCAATGCCTATGCCCGCAGTGAAGTTATGGAAGGAGTCAATATGCCGGGAAATGCCGCCACCAATGCTTTCCTTAAATCAATATGTACTACTATGAACGGTGCTTGGAAGTGCTGGGAATGTGTTCAACACAACTTGGATCCTGCTCCAACCACATGGTTTATTTATTAGCCAGGGACAACGGGCGACGTCGTTTCACGAAACATCACTATCTCCACCTGGCTGTCTCAAAATAGAGGGCTGTTTCCGTTTCCCGTCCGTCTTAGCCTTTGAAATAACACAAGGCCCAGACCTAGTTCAGCCACGACTTACTCCGGAAAGGCTATCTCTTAATTTAGGAGCAGCTCAGGAGATGGATAATACCAGGTACTCTTGGCCAGACCTGCACCAAGAGAGCCCTCAAGGTTCTATTTTCTCCGATGATTTTGGTAAGAAAAGTCTCATGTTGGCCCCTTCCGGGCAATTAAAAAGAATACGTAACATGAATTTCCCATCATACTCTCATTCGTGGACAAAGTTCGAGGGAGATGACTCTTGTGGTGGACGATCTCCACTCGCTAAAATGTCTGGTTCCTGCACTCACAGAATGGTGTAATTGCAACCTCCCAGATCGAAGTTCTACGATGGAGAGGCTGCCTTAAACTACGTCATTATTCTTGCGTAAGAGACACCTTGATCGATCAATTCTTTACGCGACACTCACTATAAATGAGATACTGGGGCGACATACGTAGCTAATAATCACGAGGCTTCGTGTGACACTTTGTATGTGTTTTCGAGGCTTTTTGTACATTGAAGTACCGGTTCACAGAGCTCGAGGAGTCATCCTTGACTATGCACGCAAAGGCGGCAAATGATGGTGAAGAGGTTAGGCTACCAAAGGGCTGGAGTTGTAGCCTTGCTTGATGAGATGACCGTCGTGCAGATGCCTAATGGGCAATGGCTCATTCACGCAGGTACAATCGAAGAGGGAAGCTATCATATCTCCGCATCCCAGGGACCATGTGCAGAGCTACTCGGTTTCGACGTGATAGGCAGACAAGAACTCGTCATAAGCCTGAGCTCCTTGGTGTGTTAAATGGTCGCAACTGTCTCATCGTGAGTTGCCGAAGGATATCCGTCTGGCATCTGCTTGATGACTCTTAAAACCAGCTGACGTAGCACCCGGTCATTGGACGTTGCGGGCACCGCGATGATGCCCTACGAAATGGGTGGAGATCTGGCCGAGTCCACAATACGGTTCTCCGATCCGTTTCGAAGGACCTAACTATTACATATTGGGAACACTGGGTAGAAAGTAATAAGGCCAGGCCGGTCGAAAGCTCAGCTTCTCATTGTTCAGGGACAAAAGATTCTGGTATCCGCCACCCCAGTAGGCGACAGCTACTTCGTAGGCTTTTTCCCGTAAACATACCAGACACAGTACGCAGGCCGAAATGAATATGCCCAGTTCATCTCAGAGTTGCTTTCAACGGCGGATGTTACGACAGGGCTGGTGCGAGCGTGCAGTTTTGAAATTACAAAGGGGCGAGAGCGAGAGTTTCGTTGAGATCAATGATCAATGATCAATGAATAAATGAATTGATGTCGTCGTCTTCGCTGAGACTAAGACCGAAGCTTCTGATGGGTTCGACTTGTCGCCACGCTGGTTAAACCCCGGCACAATTTTGGCGGGGTTGCCTGCACAGTCTGCACACTAATGGCGGGCAGCTTCATCCATCCCACCCCCTTTGCTAGAAAATTTGGAAGCCTTCAGAAGCCCAGATCAGAACAACCACCAGCAATCAAGGGTGTTGAATTGTTGGTAAAATCTCGTAATAAAGCCGATCTCGCGATGTCTCTCAACGTGCCCGATGCCCCCAATGCGGGCCTCTTCAAGGGCGGTTATAACAAGTATGCTCTGCCAGTTCATGCTACCATTTTGGAGATGCATTTCCCCACCATCACAATGTGAAGCTAATCTCATGTTGGGACAGCTACGATTCCGAAGATGGAGCCGTCCTCCGCAACATCGACGCTTGCCGCGCCATATCCTCCACCGTCCAGACCTCTCTTGGCCCATATGGCCGGAATAAGATCGTCGTCAACCATCTCCAGAAGATGATCCTAACCTCCGACGCCGCCACCATCCTCCGCGAGCTCGATGTCGTCCACCCCTGCGCCAAGCTCCTTGTCATGGCCAGCCAGCAACAAGAAGCAGAGATGGGAGACGCTACGAATTTCGTCATGGTGTTTGCCGGTGAACTTCTGAAGAAGGCCGAAGAGCTCCTACGCATGGGTCTCAAGACTGCGGATATCGTAAGCGGTTACGAGCAGGCGCAGAAGCATGCCCTCGAAGCGCTAGAGGAGCTTGTGGTTGACAAGGTCGAGGACATCCGCTCGGAAGAAGAGCTTGCTAAGGCTATCAGGACAGTCATTGCGAGCAAGCAGAGCGGGAGCGAAGACATTCTTGCCGATCTAGTCTCCCACGCTATTCTCGCCGTGCTACCAAAGAACCCAGCGAACTTTAACGTTGACAATATCCGAGTCGTGAAGATTATGGGTGGAAGTCTAGAACAGAGCCGACTGGTCAGGGGTATGGTATTCCCCAAGGAGCCTAACGGCTCGGTTAAGAAGGCGAAGCGAGCCAAGGTTGGTGTGTTCACGTGTCCCATCGACATTGGCCAAACGGAGACGAAGGGAACCGTTCTGCTCAAGAACGCCAAGGAGATGCTCGACTTCTCCAAGGGCGAGGAGAAGCAACTGGAGGCCGCCATCAAGGAGCTTCACGATGTTGGCTTGAGGGTGGTTGTGGCCGGTGCGCAAGTTGGTGATCTCGCTCTTCACTACCTCAATCGTTACGGAATCCTCGTCATCAAGATTCTCAGCAAGTTCGAGCTCAGGAGAGTCTGCCGTGTGGTCGGTGCCACTCCCTTACCTAGGCTAGGTGCCCCCATGCCCGACGAGATGGGTACGATCGACGTCGTCGAGACTCTCGAGATCGGAGGAGACCGCGTCACAGTTTTCAGGCAAGAGGAGGAAGCCACGAGGACAGCGACGATTATCCTTCGAGGCGCTACGCAAAACCACCTTGACGATGTCGAGCGAGCGGTAGATGATGGTGTGAACGTTGTAAAAGCGATCACGAAGGATCCCCGGTTGGTGCCCGGAGCTGGCGCAACAGAGATTCAGCTCGCCTCCAGGATCACGGCTATCGGCGAGAAGACTCCCAACCTTCCCCAGTATGCTATCAAGAAGTACGGAGAGGCCTTTGAAGTTATTCCTCGTACTCTGGCTGAAAGTGCCGGTCTTGATGCTACCGAGGTGCTCAGCCGACTGTATGCTGCGCATCACAACCAAGAAGACTGGGATACTGGAGTCGATATTGAGGTAAGATGAATCTATTCTTTCAAGACCTCCAAGTCGGACGTATTGCTCACTAATTTTAGAACGAGAATCGCACTGGCACTCTAGACACCGAGAAGGAAGGCATCCTTGACCTTCTCATTTCGAAGCAGTGGGCCATCAAGCTCGCTTCCGAGGCCGCGCGGACTGTGCTGTCGGTTGACCAAATCATTGTGGCCAGGCAAGCTGGTGGACCGAAGCCACCTGGTCCTAACCCTGTACGTGATTCTTCCTATACCTCTTGAGCAAACAAACTCATGCTAACCATCTCATCCCTGCAGAACTGGGACGAGGATTAAGTTATGATGAGGAGTTTGGGTGTACCTTTGTCGAGAACATGAGGAGTAATTTCAAGGGAAAAGTTCCAAGTACTGAAGAAGTTTGTCTCTCCACGGCCGCTCTAAATGGTTGTTTTGGGCTTTAACAGGTAGACGAAAAATCTTAGATAGGAAACTCAAGACAGTATATACCCATGCTGTGCTTTGGTAGTCACCACAGCCAAATTTCCCAACCTTATTATGAACAGGGGCCGTCTTGGATAGGATTCAAGATTGCCCGGTTTGCGAATAACTACTCCCTCCATATCCACACTTTGCATGACCAAATATTATCAAACAACCGGCAAGAACCTCCATATATGGGCCCAGCCTCGCCCTTACCTCATAACAGGCTCCTATTTTCCAATCTATTCTCGAATCTCGGATTTGATGGCAAATCCCTGCTTAGCCAGCCTATCAATGTACCCTTGGCCCAGACATGCAGGTGTATAACACCCGCCTTCCAAGTCAAGCTTGTCCTCCAAGATCGTAAGTGCCGCCTGCGAGTTCAGCACGGCCGTAACTACCAAAGGATGTCAGAAAAACAAGGACATAGCGTCTAGGAGGAAGTCAGAATGGATCCGAACTTACAAGTATACATGCTTCCATGGTACTCAGCCTGACCAAAAGCCCTCTTCCCCTCCTTCGGGGGATCAGGCTCGGCAACAGCCCTAAACACAACCGAATCATTCTTCGCCGCCTCAACGCTCGGACCCGAACCAGGAGCAAACACGAACTTCTTAACAAGCCACCTCACGGGCGGCAGAAGAGTAAGAACCGCTCCACCGACCATGAGACCGAGGTGTCCAGCCGCGCCCTGCAATGCACTCGGAGCAGAAGCATACTCGGCCCAGGAGAAGTGCGGGCCGTAAGCGACGCGGGCCCTCAGAGAGGGCAGGGTCTGGTGGAGGCCCCAGGAGCGCTCGACGATGTTGCCGTCGACGCGGTTGGCGATGGAGGTGGTGACGCGGCCTAGGTCGGGGAGAGTGCGCAGGCCTGTGAGAGGGGTGAGGAAGTTGGAGGGGTCGCGGGGGCGGCGGGTGGGGTTTGCGACGGGGGAGAAGTTGTAGGGTTTGAAGGCGTTGCGGATTTGGGAGAGGCTGAAGGTTTCGAATAAGGAGAGGGCGCTGGCGATGGTGCCGCCTGAGGGTGCGGAGCTGTAGGAGTGTGTTAAAGGACTTGGATTAGAAAATGGGGAACGGTTGGACTCACTCTATGGATGTGACGACGGTAACTTTACCGGTATCTGCGTCGAGCTTCTCTTTGAGGTTCTTTGCTAGTGTCCAGGTGATGATGTCGGCGGGTGCGGACTGCACGGCCACCTGCGAGAGCATGATGGCGCCAGAGGTCTTGGCTGCGTTTTCGTACTTTTGGATCATGGACTTTGTGAAGGGCGCTTCTCCTGTGGTGTCAAGGTAGTGAGTGCCATGGTTGGCGCAGGCCTTGTAGGCGAACTCTCCATGCTTGGCGAAGGGTCCGACACAAGTGATGAGGACGAATGATGTCTTTGCCAATGAGTCTACCTCCTCCTGGTTGAGATTGCATATTTCGATCTCTACCGGTTTCCGAACAAAAATAAGATTGCTCCAAGTTAGCCACGATAGATACGCGTAGATGGAGGATCCTTAAAGAGAGCTTCTTGGAATAACACGTACGAGGCTGAGTCCTGTCGGGATTTATCTTCTCACACTCCTGGGCGATCTCGTGGAGCTTCGCCTCTGAGCGTCCGGCGATGGCCCATCTTAGATTTATAGGGAATTGTGAGGCAATGTGCTGGGCGACACGATGACCGGTGTAGCCTGTTCTTCAGTGGTTAGATCCAACTGATCTCTTTTGGTTCTATTTTCCGAGCTGTTGGCGGTTGAGGCCAGGCTCTCATGATACGGACCAGTAGCTCCAAATACCACGATGTCGTATTTACGACTATGATCCTTCAAAGGCATTTTGGCGATATTGGGAAAGAAGAACTAGAATATTGGGTCGGAGAGAAGAACTAGAATATAAATTCGGAGAGAAGAACTAGAATATAAAGTTGGAATACAATTGCTCAATATATATCAATATTTACGAACTACAGAGAAAGCTATTTACTACGGAGGCTTTCGGGAGCCTGAGCTCCGGCGGCCTTTAAATGCCCCGAGGAGAATACCGGTGCGGCTGGTTGGCGTGACATTGAATCAATCTTTTGTGGCATCTTTGGGGCATCTGATCAGCATCAAATGTTCAAAAAAGCGAGATACGGAGGGAGCTAAGTCGTATGCTGTAGATTATATCGGAACATAACTCCTAACGCCAAGAGTCGTTCACTGGGAGAACTCCGAATAGTATAAATGATCTCTACGGATGGATGCTCAGTGGCAAAAGCTCAACTCTCAACTTAGGAAGACAGCACATTCAATGTTGACGTAGTGGCACTTCTGCCAGGAGACAGATGCCTGAAGGCTCCCCTTAACTCATTTGGTAGCTAGCCAAGTCAGGGATTCACGAATTGGGACGAACGAAGTGAAAACGTGAGTGAGGAATGGTGTGATGGAGATGTGGCAGGCGTCATGAATCCTTCGAGCGCCCACGTCTGCCAGCTGCGTCATCTGGGTCGACAGCCCGACTGGTACATTGGTATTATGAGCTGTTGGTATCCAGTGGACTTGTAAGTGTGTTCAATGTTGGATCGAGTTATCGTGAACAATGCAATTTAGGACCGATTTGTCACTTGCTTCATAAATCCATGCGGTCGCACAAACATATTTCAATTAGTCAGATATTATTATCCGAAGATCAGCCATGTTAATCCTAAATACAGTGCGAAGTGCATTGTTTGTTGATGGTTCCGCATCAAGAGAAGCAGCGCCGAGACGCTGTTTGACGGAGCGGTGGAGGAGGCAAGTTGCGAATGGTGTCGCGCCTTCCGGAAAAAAAAATAATAATAATAAAAATCAAAGAGCAGGTGCATCCCATGTTTGGTTATAATGCAGCTTACTATTCCCAACTTCTCTCCATCAAATTGTATCCATCGATCCATCGATACAATTCATCTTCACCATCATTTCCCCACGATATCATCATCAACCATCAAGCGTACATCTCCAGGAATACCATCTCGACTTACACACAAGTTGCCTCCTTAGCTTCAGCATCCTAATTCCACTTGCTTAATTTTTATTTCATTTTTCTTTTGGATATCTTCCAATTATTAAGGAAACGACTCGGAAGGTGCCATGCGACCTCAAGAAACCAAGAAATCATCAAGCTGTAAGTCTGCTCTAGAGAGGCCTTCCTCCCTTTGTCTGTTATGACCCGTGGATTTGGAAACTGCTCTCTTTTGAGACTGTTTTCTTTTGGTTTGGTGGCACAGGTTTTGTCGCAAAGCGCTTGGCCCAGTTGAGCAGGTTGCTCCAGATCTCACATCCCGCCCATGCCCACGACACAACGCTCCAGACCCAAACCCACCACCACAACATACCAATGGCGCCTTATTACCCCCTTACCTGGCTCGATACGCGGTGCGGTACGATAGTACATTGATCCATCCAACAAGGCAATCGAGCTCATCAGCTAAAGGAATGGATACTTTGCTACCCACCACCGCATCTCAGCCTGTTTCTCATTGCCAAACCATCACTCACCCTTTTCCCATCCTCGATTGATTTTTTTTTTCTGCCTCCAATACATTCCATTCGCGCCCCTCGTCATTTTCGCCATCGCATTTCCCCCCCAACATCATCATCAAATTAAACCCCATTCCTCCGATACCTTTCATTCTCTCGACTCGACCGACAACTTCTTCCATCCGCCATGGCTCCCAAGGCCTCTAGAAAATCTACACAAGCTAACGCGAAACCTCCTTTCGTGCCCCCAGCCAACGCCATCCCTCAACCTCTCCCTCCCTCCGTCGAAGAAGCCTACCGCCGGAAATGCTGCCAGCTGAGGCATCGCTACAACCAAATCGAAGAACACAATGACGCCGCAAGGCTGCGCCTGCATAGGCTGCGTCGCCAGCTCGATAAGCTGCGCGTCGAGAGGGCTTTCCTTCTTGAGCAAATCTCCAAGAGAACTAGCATGAATGTCGAGGACTCAGATGGAAGCCCGAGCCCGCCACCTACGGTATGTTTGCAAGAATTGAATTGATGCCACCTTGAGGCTGCATGGTTTCTCTTCACCCGTGACAAAGTTCTTTACTGACTCGAGGCGCGTTGCGCGTACGCACTCTTTAGCCCAAGGAGAAACCCCTACGGACAAAGCGGGGCCACAGGAAGCCCTCTTTGATTCCCGATCTCGATTTATCGAAGCCTGCCGGCAGCACGCCACTCTCCCAGGGCCAGAACCTATCACCTAGCTCCGAGAACTTCTCCCAGGATAAAGTAAACGGCATTGCAAAGCCCAAGAAACCCAGCAACGCCTTTGAGATTTACTGCAGCGATAAGACCGACGAGTTCAAGGAGAAGAATCAGGACAAGGAGGACTTCAACCTCGAGGCAGAGCTCGCGCGTGGCTGGAAGGACCTGCCCGAGAAGGATAAGGAGGAGTTCCAAGCCAAGTACGAGGATGCCCTCGAGCAATATCAGAAGGACATGGAGGCGTATACGAAGAAGAAGGAGAAGGAGGAGAAGGAGAAGGAGAAGGAAAAGGCGGCTAAGAAGAGTGGTGATGCCGATACCCAAGGGGCTGATACGGAACCCGAGGGTGATCGAGATCACGACGTTGATATGGATGCCAAGGAGGCTGCAGCGGAAGAGGGCGGTGACAAGGAGACTCCGTCTGCCGACAAGGATGCGGCGGGAAAGAAGAGCGCGGAGAAGACGCCACCAGTCGACCATGACGAGGAGATGGAGGAGGCCCAAGGCGATGACGAGAAGGCCAAGGCCAAGGATGCCGAGGAGGAGACGGCTGAGGAGGGCAAGCAGCCCCAGGACTCGGGTTCCCAGGACGATGATGTCGAGATGGTCGACCACCCTGATGAGAAGAAGTAACTGGGTAGGGGGGAAACGGCTGTATCATAGGGTGTTTATATGTATTACCACACTAGGTAGTGCTTTGCCCTTTTCCTTTCTTTTTCTTTTCGGGAAAGTGTGTTATAGAAATGGCCTGGAATGCTCTTAATCACCGATTGTATTCATCGCCTCAGTGGTATCTTCCTTGTGTCAGTTAGTTTGGGGTTAGAACTAGCTGTCTCCCAACAAGAGTTCAATCTCGGCTCATCTACGCGTTGACTTAGGCAATGATCTAGCAATGATTTGAGATATACAAGGCTCTTATCCAGTGGAAAAAAAGAAAACTGCTGTGAAGCATTTGCTAATGGTCTATGAGATGATTATGCGTACACGGACACTTAGAAGTGCGTATTAAAGCTCATGTTCCCTCCGCGCTCGCGTTCGCTTCATTCCTCAATTTCTCCAACAGGACTCGCTCTACCAACTCACTCGCTTCCAGGGCCCTTAGATGCCCACGTACACGTCGATAATGATATTGATGATGGCCACAAAGATTTCCGCCGCAATTAGGATGATGACTATTACGTTTTCCGCGTTAGCATATCAACTCAGAAGAGAAGTCCGAAAGCCACTCACCAATCCACTCCAACTTCTCGCCATGGCGATGACTCAACAAATCCTTCAAAACAGCCAACAGATCGGCAATGACGTCGAGCCTATCATTCAGCAAGCCGACGCGCTGGTCCATCTCGAGGTAGCTCCTGACGGCCTGGTACACGGGTTCGAGCTGGGGCTCGACCCAGAAGACCTCGGGGGTGTCGAGGACGGAGCCGTTGAGGTGGATGTTGATGCGTAGGGTGAAGAGCTCGCCGATCTGCATGTTGATCTGGGAGCGGGTGAGGGCGACTTTGCCCGAGAGGGCGATTTGGTTGGGGATTTCTTTGCAGGTTTCGATTGTGGTTGTTATGAGCTCTTCGAAGAGGGAGGTCTGGTGTAAAATCGTGTTGGTTAGCGCTTGTGGTCATTATCTACACTTGATATTTTTGGGGGGTTAGAGGGGTTAGTTTACCTTGACGCTCTGGGCTAGGGCATGCGAAATGGCCAGTTTCGTCATGTAGTTATGCTTATCCCTCAGCGTAATAAAATCATTATATATCCGCGGCTGATACTCCCGCGTATAGTAAAAGTTGAACTCCTCCGTCTCGATCACGTCGGCCGGCAACCCCTCGAGCTCGAAGCGGCCAATCTCCTTGAGGAGGCGCTGCTCTTCGGCGACGGACATGCCCCATATCACGAC
>Ga0164243_10008700_pt1 | contig 14923 bp, 15 predicted proteins | sample OricompcompostOP_FD_108781 | JGI IMG/M metagenome (GOLD analysis project Ga0164243, IMG submission 108781) | Organic Plus compost microbial communities from Emeryville, California, USA - Original compost - Organic plus compost (OP) | ecosystem: Engineered > Solid waste > Mixed feedstock >... | reverse complement strand
GCCGAGGTGGTCCCATGACTGGCAAACTCATCAGCCAGCTGGTCCCATCAATGGCAAACCAGTGGTCCCATCCTCATGGCAAAACCAGCCCCAAAGTGGTCCCTTCACGCTGGCAAACGACACCTGAAGGGACGGGGTCGCGTCCTCGGTTACAACGAATGGATTCTGCCTCGAATCGGTGGGGTCACCCCGAAACCCCACGCCCTTGTGCTTTGGTGGGCACTATTTTTCTGCCTGTCACTGCGTGCCAGGTACGAGCCTGAGGATTGGTCCCACGATCTCGATCCGGACAGGAGCCCGATGGCCGTGCAACTCGAAGATCTCCTGTCTGCGTCCGTCGACCGCTCCTACACCCTGCTTCTTCACGCCATCAACTCCGCTCACGAGACGACACCAGCCGATTGATAGCTGAAACGTGAGATATCAGAGCTCGTTTGTCCGGGAGCCAGGCACTCCCTATGTCGGAGTTGGGAGGCAAAACTGGGAGACAACAGGAGCGCTCGGGGAGACCCGGCTGGACACTCAGGGGGGACGTCGCGTAGCGCACCTGCGTACATCGTGACCCTCCTGGGACGCCCTAAGAAGGCAACGGTCCATTCTGGGGCCGAGGTGCAGCAGTCAGACCGGAGATTGGTGGCGTCCCCCAGAAAAGTACGGCAATGACGGCACCCGCGGGCACATCGCAATGCGCGTACTCCCGCTACCTCACGCTTGAGAGCCAGGTATCGAAGCCCTCGCGCCGAGTTTGCAAGCAGGAGGTCGCGGTGACCAAGAACTTTGACCACCACGGCTCGACTCTTACCGATCTTCGATCCATACGTATCTAGTCGGCCAGCACACGGCCCTACCTGGCCGGTGCGGTCGTCGCGATTCGGGGATCGCCAACCACTCCCACCATTGATCTTCGCCGACGAGATGGACATACCAGCCGCCGGCATCTTCAAAGACTTCGGAGGCGACCCGAAGGTCGTAGATCGGCCCTCGCGAGTTCATCGTGGCGGCGCGGCGGCCGAACACTTCCGGCAGGTCCATGACAGCTGTCCAGCTGATTGCTGGCGGAGGGCCGAACGCGGCGAACTCGACAGGCCCGTTGAGGTCAACGAGGCGACCGTCATCGTCGAAGGTGAGGTCCTCCCAGCGGCTCTCGCGCTCGGTCATGGTGCGACTCCCTGTGCTGTGAGCCAGTGGCCCGGGTCTACCGGGGTGCCGTCAACTCGGACCTCGAGGTGCAGGTGAGGACCGGTCGTGTTGCCAGTGTCACCGATGCGACCGACAATCTGGCCGGCTCTCACGGTCTGGCCGACCTTGGCGTCGATGGCTGACTGGTGCGCGTACCAGGTTTGCACGTTGCCAGCATTCTGGATTTTCGTCAGGTTCCCGTATGCACCGCCCCAGCCGGTCCAGATCACCTTGCCGCTCATGACTGCGCGGATCGGCGTGCCGCGCGGTGCAGCGAAGTCCAGGCCGGTGTGGCAGTTGGCCCAGTGCGATGAGCATTGCCCGAACCGAGCGGTGAGGACGTACTGGTCGACTGGCAGCACGACAGGTCCGGTCACCGCGGATGTGCCGGCCTGGTTTCCGAAGACTGCGACGTGCACGCGGTCGCGGTGTGCGGCCGTGTCGTCTGGGCCGGTGTAGCACGTTGCCTGTTTGCCGCAGCTCCGCCAGCCGTCCTTCGCACGCTCGACGTTCCATATGTGTGCGTTCCATATGACGTACTTCACGCCGAGCCGCTCGTGGTTGGCGACGAGCCACTTGGAGATCGCCGCACCCAGTCGACGTCCGCCCGCCGACTCGAAGTCGGGGATCATTGCGTCGATTGCCCGGCCGTCCTGGTGGTCATGATCAGCTCTGTCGCGGTCTCCCAGCCCTGCGAAGGAGCGGAGTTGCGGCCACTGTCGTTTTAGGCATCGCACCACACGCAGCGCGTCGGGAGTAAGGCCGGCTTCGACCGGCAACCCGGTGGTCGGGCAGGTCGCGGCGCCAGCCACTCCGCATATGCCGGACCCCAGGATGATCTGCGCGTCGGGGGAGCCAGGGCTGGTCTTGGACTGGATCAGTGCAACCAGGCCGGCCGCGGACTTCACCTGGTTGGCGTACGCGTCGGGGAAAGCAGAGCGCTGGACCGTCTGCGCCGCGACAGTGACTGGCATCTGCTGCCAACCATTGATCTTCGCCAGCGCCTTGAAGAAGAGGCGCGCCGACTGAGCCGGGTTCATCCGGATTGCCCGGCTGCCCCAACCGGCACGCTGCTGGAAGAGGCCGATCGAGTCACGGTCGCCGTAGGGGAGGTTGCGCAGGCCCGATTCTTGGAGCGCCGTGGCGATCCCGACAAGGGCGCCTTGCGACCCGAGGGTCATCTGTTGGGCCACCGACCAGATGATCCTGGCGTTGGTCACCTGCTCGGCGGTGAAGTTGGATGTCGCCGTTCCGGTGACGCCGCCTTGGGCGCCGCATGATCCGCCGTCGGTGATTCGCTGCTGCTCCTGGTGCATGCTGGCGGCGAGTTGGGCGGTCAGCATCCAGGGTCCGAAGATCACGGCCAGTCCGCCGAGCAGAGCCGTCGCGACCGAGCCGACGACGAGGTAGCGCAGCGCGCGGCTGCGACCGAGGGCAGCGGCCAGCTGCAGGGCCATCTTCGCCGTGGCCGGATCCACTGCTCAGGCCTTCTCGATGGAGGTTGCGATCCAGCCGTAAGTGGCCTGCGGATCGGAGGCAAGGTAGATCCTGACCTTCATGCCGTCGCTGAGCCGTTGCAGGAACTGGACGCTGTAGGCCGAGGCGTCAGCCAGTACGGGCCCTCCTACCCGATTCGCGTCCGGGATGTTGGCCGCCGACGTCAACATCAGCTGCTCCGCCAGGCCTGGGGCGGCGGTGCGCTGGAGGCCGGTCTTCCGGGTCTTCGTTGTTCGGTCCAGCCAAGCATCGACGAAGTGGCGCGCTGCCGCCTCGCTTCCCTGAGGTGCGTTGTTCGTCCCTGCGGCGTCAGATCCGGTCGGCAGTGGAGATGAGGACACCGATGCCGATGCCGATGGCGAGGCAGACGCCGCCGGCGATGTCGATGCAGGCGGTGCTGCCTTCTGGGCCGGGGGCGCCGATGGTGTTTCCGGGCGACCGGAGCGCACGCTCCACAGCACCAGCGCGGCGGCCAGGAGGACAACGACGGCCAGCAGCGCGACTAACCGCAGGCTCGGCCCCGACGAGGGCCGCCGGGGTTGTCCAACGTCGTACGTCAGGAGGTCACGCCGAGGCACGAGCGGTTCCCCCGGGGCTGTGGTACGTGACCAGTTCCTGCTCGCTGCCATCCTCGGCCAACTCCGGATCGGCCATGGGGATGTACGTCTCGCCGATTGCGCCCTCTCGAGTCTTCGAACTCCGATACAGCGGGCTCTCGTCGTCGGACACGATGATCCCGGTCGGATAGATAACTTCCGTACCGCTCTCCGCCGGAGAGGTGGGCCGCGGGCGTGGGAAGTCGTCACCCGAAGTCGGCGGAGTGGTCGGCGGATCTGTGAATTCCGTCGTGCTGGAGGTATCGGACAGATCGGCGGGGGTCCCTCCTGCAGGCAGTGCCATCGGGGCTGTTGCAACGACGACTTGAGCGGGAGCGGGCGAGGCCTCAAGCCGTTGGGGTGCGGTGGGCAGAGCCGCGGGCGCAGGCTCTCCGACGACGCCGGGCCAGGCGCGGCCGCGTTCCCAGTCGTGGCTGGCCGAGGGCCTGTGGGCGGCCGTATCGAGCCGGATCAGGTGGCTGCTCTCGCCGGTGGTCCACACGGGTGCTGGCAGCGCCGGGAGCGATTGCCGTGCGTCGGTCGGCGGGGCTGTGGGCAACGGGTTGCCAGCCTTCGGACCGCTTCCATCGCCGATATTTCGATGAACGTCCTCGCCCAGGCGTGCACCGAAGTAGCCGGCGACCCCGTTGAGGGCAGTCCGCAGATAGGACTGGTTTGGATCCAGCCCGGGCACGATCGTCTTGAAGCTGCGGATCGGTCTAGTGAGGACGATGCCCACCACGGTCGCGACCAAGACCCAGAAGAGCTTCGCTCCGGCCCCGAGACTGTCATTGGTCTGGATCGCCCCGAGCACCATGGCCATCACGCCGCCCGCGATCACGAACTTCGCCACCGCGACCAGCGCAGCAGTGAAGAGATCCCACAACCGGGACAGCACCGAGGTATGCGTGGGAAGCACCCCAAGGACCGCTGCCAAGGGTGCGGCGAGTGCCAGACCCTGCATCATCACCCGGGCAACCAGGACCATCAACATCGCCATCCCGACGAACAGGCTCATCGCGAGAACGACGACGACGCCGAACATCGCCGGACCCGTCCTTTCGCCACGTCCGGTGAAGAACTCGTAGCCTGCAGGGTCCCGCTGCTTCAGCTCGTCGGCGATGTTCTTGAACTCCGCGGCCTTCGCGTGGTCGATCTGATCTTTGGACTTCGGGTCGGCCTGGATCCGCTTCATGTCCGACCAGGAGTAATGGGTGGCGTTGACTAGACGCGGCCCCAGCTCCCTGGCCATCGCCGAGTCTGGGTCCCCGAAGTTGCCGGTGAGCCAGGTCCGGTAGGCACTCTCGCGGGTGATCGAATCGCTTGGGGAAGCCGAGAACTGGGATCCGGTGGCATCCGACACGGCCACTACTGCCCGGTCAACGCCCTTGGATGCCGTTGTCGGGAAGACCAACGCGAAGACGGCAATGGTCGCTGCGGCGCCGATGATCAACAGCGTGCGCAGGGTGTCGGCGTAGCTGGAACGCTTCGCTCGGAGGCCGACGATCAGGCCCACGCCCAGCATCGCCAGCGGTAGCCAGAGTGCCAGCACCGGCCCGCGCAGCTTGTCTGCGATGCCGCCGATGACGTTCGTCAGCCAGTTCAGCGACGAGGACTTGGCCATCTGCTCCAGCGAGGCCATGCCTGCCAGGGCGGCGCCGACGATCGACAGAACGATGTTGCCGGTCTTGGTGTTGGTCACCGCGGCGGGATCACGGAGGAAGTCGTTGCCGCAGCCGAGGTCGTAGTTCGACCAGTTCCAGTTGTAGCCGTACACGTCGCCGATCGGGACCGACTTGTCTGTGAACGGATCCGGTGCGCGATCAGGAATGTCCTTGGGAACAGTGGTCAGCATCCCAGGCAAGCCAGACTTGGGCTCGACCGGTGAGGGAGCGTCCGCACATATGTCGGCTGCGGCCGGTCTCGCCAGGACGAGCGCGCTGGCGACAACGAGGAAGACCATGACCAGGCTTCGTCCGAGCCATCGCTTCCGTAACACCCGGAGACGAGTCCGTTGCACCGTCTTCGGTGTCGGCTCGCTGGATTCGCTCATGCGGCCACCTCGTCGGACTCCTGGATCGGGACGTTTTGGACGTGTTCGAACAGGTCCGGATCTATGAACGGTGTCGGCTGGGGAACGCTCGGCCCCGGTGGTCGGGTGCGTCCGGGAGTCGTCTGGAGGGCCGCTCGCAGCGCCGGATGCCAGTCCAGGTCGATGCGGATCTTGCCCAGCCGGCCCAGTGGGTCCAGCCAGACGAACTCGCCCGTCTCGGCGCTGGGCTCACCCTCGCGGGGCTTCGGCGACAGCGACTGGATGACCGGGGCGTACGCCTCCGGGCACTGGATCAGCTTGCAAGCCTCGACAGCCGTGGCGTCCTTGGTCAGCCGACCGACGAACGCCGACCCCATCAAGGCGTCGACGCGACCGATTGAGAGGTGATCGGCCGGGTGCTGGCTGGCGGCACCGATGGCAGTGTTCCATTTGCGCGAATCCCGCGACAGTCGGACGAAGAACGCGCGTCCGGACCCCCACTGGCCCATCAGATGGTTCTCGTCCAGGAAGACGTTCTTGCGGACGTCGCGCCGCCGGCCGTAGATGAACTTCGAGGCGAAGAACGCCGCCAGGTGAAGCAGGGGCTGCGTATAGCGCTCCTCCGATCCCCAGAACTCCCGCTCCACTGACTCAGGTGGCGGGGACAGGCCGGGCATCGTGACGACGACCAGCGTCTTGTCCTCTATCTCCTCATCCTCGATCGGATGCCGATGTGGCGGCATGATCAACTCACCCAACGGGAACTCCGCGGCCGCTTGCAGCTCCTCGATGAGTTGCCGTGCCAGCTCTCGCTGCCGGTCCGTGGTCGCCGACTCTTCGAACGCCTCAAGTTCCTCGATGATCCAGCGCGGATTGGTCCGGGTATCCCGCAAGCCGCGCTTGCGGGTCCGGTCGGCCACCCGGCGCAACGCATCGCGCAGCATCACATCGGTGCCTGACAAGCGCAGCGTCGAGGTCGGCAGCCACATCCGTAAGACGTCGAACATAAGCTGCTGGCGCTCGGCCGCCGCTCGGCGCACCGCGCGCTCGAACTCGATCTCGTTGAACAACCCGCCGTCGGTGGTGTGACTGTCCCGGGTCGGCTCCGGCACCAGCTGGTACGGCGACAGCGTCCCCGCCCGCGAAGCGGTCAGATCCAACACCCGGGAGAACGGTGCCAGCTCCGGCAGCTCGGTCAGCCGGGCCAACGAGCCGGAGGGGTCGAAGATGATCGTCGGCTGACCGGCGCGCACGGCGTTGTAGGCCAGCGTGCCGATCAACACGCTCTTTCCGCCGCCCGGCTCGGCCACGATCGGGAACAGGCCCGGAGTCTGCAGCATCTCCGGCCCGTAGTGCAGGTCGAACCGAGAGGCCCGTCGGGCCGACCCGACGCCATAGCCGATGTATGGACCGGTCGGGGTGCCCAGGGCGCTGTCCACGTTCGGTAACGCCGACGCCAGGTAACGCACCGGCATCCGGCGTTGGAACCCGTGCACGGCTCGAGGCTCCCCGGGGATGAACTCCCGCAGGGCGCGTGCCTGACCGCGGGCGTGGTGGAGCGGCATGTTCAGACGTTCGCCGTACAGATCGGCGACATCCCGAGCCCGCTTCAACGCCTCATCCTCGCTCGGCCCGTAAACCGCCAGCCGGATGGTGCCCATGAAGCGGGCGGCCGTGCGGGTGTCACCCTCGGTGACCTCGTCCAGGTTGCTGGCCGCTGCCCGGATCGCGCGTCCGACCGACGGTGGGGGAGCCATCCGATGCTCGTCGTAATGGGCGCCGATCCCGGTGGCCCGGTTCTGCTCGAACTCGATCGCCTTCGACAGCGTCCGAGCGGACAACAGCGTCCCGGACAGCGACCACTCCACCGGAAAACCGAGGCGGTTCGAGGCGACCATCCACGGATCCCGCCCGTCCTCGGGCCAGGTCCGATCGGGCATCACGCCCATGGTCAACACCGCGACGGCCCGGCTGACCTGAGCTCCTTTGATCTCGCTGATCACCCGCACCGATGACGCGTAGGGCTCGCTCAGCCAGACTCGCCGGTCGGTGAACTCGGCCAGGTCTTCGACTTCCCAGCGGTCACCGCCGACGCCAGCATGAACGGGCGCTGGGATGCCCATAGACAGACTTCGGTGGAAGAGGAATCCCATCTCCCGCGCTGTCGCCCGCCGCCCGTCAAAACCGGGACCGGTGACAATCTTCTCGATCTGCAGGATCTGCTCGATCAGAGCCATGGCATCGCGGCTCGGGGTATCCGTCCCACTCACGAGCTCCGCTCGCACGGAGCGTTTCGGTGTGGGCGCCACCCAGACGCCGAGGGCGACGACCTTCTGATCCAGCCCCGTCGATTGCAACCGCCGCTGGGCATGGCCGAGGTAGTCATCCCAGGACTCACCGCCCGGAACCTGCGGCAACGGTGACGGAGTCTCCTCGTCCAGGCTTCGGGCGTACTCGAAGGACGGGTAGGGCCGGGTCGACACTCGCAGACGAATCGGCCGACCCTCCGGACGGGATGCCGCCAACTGCCCGTATCTGAAGGCTTGCTGATCCCAGAGGCGCCGTCGATCATCCAGCGTACGGAAATCCCACGACTGACCTTCCAAGAGGAACCAGATGAAGACGCCTCCGCGCGTGAATTGCAGCGGGCCTGCGATCTCGTCGGTGGCCAACGGAAAGGTCACCTCACGGGCGGCGGAGAGACGGCGACGCAGCCAGCCCTGTGCCGTCCGGCCCTTGTGCACCGTGCGCGCGCCGGCGGGAATCACGTCCTGATCAGCTGCTTCGAGCGTCCTTTTCTTCAACATCGTTAGGCCTCCTTGTTGCCGCGCTCGGCGGACGGAGCGGCTGCGAGCAGGTTCTCTGCAGGCTCCGGGAGTTCGGTGAGCCGTGGCCACGGCATCTGCCAGCGGGTCGGCGCCTCTGCGGGGTGTCGTGATCGACGGCCGAGCTCTTCACGCGCCGTCGTGAGCTTGTGACGCAGCGGCTCGTCGAAGCTGACACCTCGCATGAGCCGGACGGCACCGTAGATGGCCGCCGGCGCGCCGTAGATCAAGCCGAACCAGAAGGTGAACCATGGCGGATGTCCGATCGTCAGCGAGCCGATCAATGCGATCACGCCGGCGACTACGCCAATGCCGACGGGAATGAGTAGGAGGGTCACCGCCCACTGCACGTAGGTCCATTCGAACGGCAGCGTGGCGCCCTTCGGTCCGAGCCAGACAGCGCGCAGCTTGCGTGGCCCATCGTCAGTGCGAAGTTCAGGCATCTCAGATCCGGGGGACGATCCGAAATTCCTGCGTCAGCCGATGCCGAGCGCCGACAACACCTTGTTGCCGAACGCTGCGAATCCGACCGCGCCCATCCCTATCGCCACGATGACGATCGCGACGAGCGTGTTGAATCCGACTCGTGCCGTCTCGGAGTACTGCGCTCTCTTGGCGCCGGCCGCGATCGCGATGCCTACGACGATCACCACCAAGCCGAAGATGGCTAGCAGGAGTGTCTGGACCTTGCCTTGATCGAACATGTCGAGCTACCTCCGGGGGGAGAAGTAGGCCCTGCCGTTATCGAGCGGCAGGGTGGCGCGCGGGATGCGCGTCGAACGGGGGGATGAAAATGACGCGCCGCACCGAACACCGGAGGGCAGCCACGTCACGGCAGAGCGAACGTCCGGCGACACCGTCCGGACAGGCCATGGAGCACAGTCGTCGGGCCGGTACGGCGCGACCGCTGAGAACAGGCCACTAGACATCAGGCATGCCTCCGGGGAAAGGCAGTTGTGCCGAGCGGCACGCTCCCACCGGGGACCGAATCACCGACTTGACGGCGCGCCGCGACGCCTGCACCGTCACGGGCTGTTCATCATCGCGGCACGGAAAGCTCACATACGGCAACTGCCGAATCGATACCAACCGTCCTCCGACGGGAGCGGGACGCGACTTTGCGCCGCGTCGCGCCGAGGTCAGAACTACGGATCGCACCGCTGTGGACTTGTTGGCCACAGCGCCCGTGGGGCACCAACGCTCAAAGCAAAGTAACAAGGTCGAGGCATTGAGGCTAGAGCCAATCCAGGTCGGTGACGCGTGCAGACGCCGGGCCTCGCACCGATGCCTCGTGCAGGTTTTCAGCGTGCGCCTGCGGCAGCTGGGAGCCAAAATGGGAGCCAACCGACTCGGACGGATTTGAACGGAACCGGACGAACCCAGACGCCCGGGACGCTGCGCAGGCCTGGAGACGACTAATTCCGAACTGCCGCGGACGCATGAACGACACCTACGGATCAGAAGGTTGGGGGTTCGAATCCCTCCGGGCGCACCTGATCGTCGAAGTTCAAACCTGGTACCAGCGAAATGGGTTCGCGGGTACTCAGGCTGCCCTCGTAGGCGGCGGGGTCCTCGGCCCAGGTCTGTGCGCGTTGATGGGTGCCGGGGTCGAGCAGGATGGCGAACGGGCGGGCCAGTTCAGCGTGGACTTGGTTGTTCTCATCGAGGTAGAGCTTGGTGAAGAATGCCTGGTTGCACAGTCGGCGGGTCTCGTCGTCGCCGCGTTCGTAGATGCCGGCGGCGTCGCCGAGCAGGTTGAGGCTGTCTTCTAGCTCGGCGCGGGCGGCTGCGTAGTCGCCGTGGAAGACCTCGATTCTGGAGTTGATGTGCTCTAGGTCGGCGCTGATGCGGTCCTGCTCGCGTTTGAGGGCGGGTAGGGCGATGGCGTCGGCGTAGTAGGCGTGGATGAGTTTGGTCTGCTCGGCTTCGAGCTGGTCCCGCCGACTGGTCAGCTCGGCCAGTTCGGTCTCGGAGGTGGCGAGTAGGTGGTCGAACTCGGCGGCGAGCATCCCGCGTAGCTGCTCGCGGACGTGCGGGGGGACTCCGATGGTGGCGTGGTAGTAGTCGATGACCAGTCGCTCGGCGTCATCGAGCAGGATCGCGCCGCGGGTGCAGGGGGTGGCCTTGCGGTGCCGGCCGGCGCACACGAAGTAGGGGTAGATGTCTCCTGATCGGCTCTTGGCGTTGGAGACCATCATCCGGGACCCGCACGAGCCGCAATAGAGGCTGCCTTTGAGGTAGTGGTCGTGGCGCTGGGTGCGGTCCCCGGCGCTGTTGTGCGCCATGAGCGCGTTCTGGACCTGGTACCAGACCTCGGGCGGGACCAGTGGCTCATGGGTGCCGGCGTACTTGACGCCGCGGTAGATGATGTCGCCCTTGTAGTAGGGGTTGGCGAGCATCCGGTGCAGTGAGGAGAGCGAGATCGGCTTGGCCGGCCGCTTCGGGGTGGCCGGGATCGTCAGGCCGCGGGCGACCAGCTCGTCGTGGAGCTGGGAGAGCGTCCAGTTCCCGGTTGCGTACGCCTGGAATGCCCAGCGGACCAGCTCGGCGCGGTCGGGATCGACTTGCACGGTGCGTACGACGCGGCCCATCTCGTTGCGGAGGTGGACGTTGAGGTAGCCGACCGGGGCCTTGGAGGGGGTGCCGCCGGTGGCGGCCTTCTGGGTCATGCCTTTGACGACCTCGGTGGCGAGGTTGCGGGAGTAGAACTCCGCGATGGTGGACATGATGCCGTGCAGCAGCATTCCGGAGGGGGTTTCGTCGATGTTCTCGGTGGCCGAGACCAGCGTGACTCCGGCGGCTTGGAGGGCGAGGTGGATCGCTACGTCGTCGGCGCGGTTGCGTGCCAGCCGGTCCACCTTGTGGACGATGCAGTACGCGATCCGGTGAGCCTTGACGTATGCGATCATGCGTTGCAGATCGGGCCGGTCGGCGCTCTTCGCCGACTCCCCGGCGTCGACGAACTCCGCCACGATTCGCGCGCCGATCGCGGCGGCCTTGTGCGCGTTGGCCTGTCGTTGAGCCGGGATGGAGAATCCCTCGTCCTGGCCGCCCTTCTCGGCCTGTTCCTTGGTCGAGACCCGTAGGTAGGACACGGCCAGCGCCAGCTCGCGGGCGGTCCCGGCGGTCAGGACAGCCGGAGCCTGCTCGGCGGACGTTGAACCGATGGCTCGGACTTGTGCCGGGCTGGGGCGGGTCATCGGGTCGTCTCCTCCCCCGGCCGGCGGGAGGCGTCCACGATCGCCACCCCGGCGTCGGAGAGTGCCTGGTCGATGTCGGCGTAGTGCTCCGGGTTGCGGGAGAACCGGTCGAGCTGGGTGACGATGCAGTAGCCGACGTGACCGGTCGCTGCCCGGTCGAGCAGCCCGCGTAGGCCGGGGCGGTCGAGGGTCATGCCGGAGTAGCCCAGGTCGATGAACTCCTCGGTCACGGTCAGGCCGAGCAGGTCGGCCGCGCGGGTGATCGCGTCGCGCTGCCGGTGGACGGCCGCGCTCTGGTCGGCTGGGGACGGTGAGGCGACCCGGATGTAGGCGACGGCCGGTAGGTCACCGGTCTCGGACGGCGTGGACTGGTCGGTGGGGCTCATTGTGGCGCTCTTTCTCTGGACTGCGGTAGCGCGCCTTCACCGTGTGCGGCGGTGAAACAGTCCTAGAAAGAAAGCACCCAAGCCAGCTTGGGTTCCGACGTTCCGGAGCCGTGGCTCCGGGGTCCTGATATTGCCTGTGCACCTCACACGCTGGGTGCGAAGGCGTTGCGTCTAGTCTACCGGTCCTTCGATCTGCGGGAGCGAGACGCGCTGGGGCTCGCGCTGCTCACGTTCGGCGCAGGCCTGCTCGTAGCGGACCAGGGCGTAGCGCAAGTAGGCGGCGGCCAGCTTGTGCAGGTCGGGCGGGTCCCGATGGACGGCGCGGATGCTGAACTGCCGCTCCGCGTAGGGGCGGTAGTCGGTCTTGCGCTGGTACTTGCGGCCCATCGCGCTACTCGTCCTCTCCATCGCGCAGGAACTCCGCTTCGGCCTCGGCGCGGCGGTTCACGTCGGCGATGACGAAGGCCACGAAATCCTCGTCGCGGTGAGTGATCGAGGTTTCTGAAGATGAGGGTTCGGGGTCCTCGCCGGGCCAGGTGGTCTGCCGGGTGGGCCGGTCGCGGTCCAGTCGGGTGCCGGACAGGGCGACCCATTCGCGGAGCCGCTGCTGGGCGGCGTGGAAGTCGGCCAGCCAGCCAATCGGGGCGGAGGCGTGCTGCGCGGGGTCGTAGGCACCGAGCCAGTGCAGGTGCAGCGCGGACAGTTCCCAAACGAGTTCGGGGTGGCGGTGCCAGCACGGCGGCACGATCGAGGCGGGCAGCCCGAAGGTGTGCCGCAGCCAGTCGACCCACTCGTTGAGGGCCAGCCATTCGTACTCGGCGTCTTCAGCGGTCAGGGTGCGCCAGTTGACCGGGTGCGGCACGGCGACCTCGACGGAGACGAAACCGTCGTCGTCTGGGTCGCCGTCATCGTCTGGTCCGGCAACGTCGCTCGGCGCGTGCGCGGTGATCTCGTCGGGTTCGTCGCGCTCTGGCTGGAACTCGTCGTCAGCGCCGGTTCCGGGGTGGTCGGGAGGCGGGGTCGTCATGGTCGGTGTGGTCCTTCTCGGAAGTCGGCGCCGGTCGGATGCCGAAAGCTGCGTCAGGTGGTCAGCGGCCGATGCCGTCGCGGTCGGCGGCGGCAGGAGCCGTGTGGGCTTGGGCTGGCGGCGGGAGTTGATCGCGGCGGGATGCGCCGACGGTCGAGCGGTCTGCGACGGTGCGCTGGTCCCGGCCGGCTGGGTCGCGGTCGACGGCGGGCGTCTCCCGGTTGCTGCCGGTCCGCCGCTGCACCTGGTAGGTGGTGGTGTTCGGGTCGTGCGCCATCCGGCTGGTCACGAACTGCTGGTCGGTGACCTGTTCACCGTTGACGGTGTGGGTGTAGTCGCGCACGTAGCCCTGGGCGAGGAAGTCGTCGCCCTTGCGGAACCGCTCTGCGGATAGCTCCGCGCCTTTCCCGAACTGGATCAGGTCGTGGTAGCTGGGGTCCAGTTTCGTGAAGCTGCCGTCGTCCTCACGCTGGTAGTGGTTGATCCCAATCCGGGCGTAGAAACGGGCTTGTCCCTGGTCGCTGAAGGTGAGCTTGGGGTCGGTGGCTATGAACCCGTTGATGGACTGCGAGGTCTTGATGTCCACGGTTGCCTCCGTCTGTTGCCTCGGTGTCACGCCGGGTGATCGGCGCTCTACCGGCCAGGTGCGCGACAGCTCCCACCGCGCTGGGCGGGCGGACCTGCACTGAGCGGGTTACGCCGCCGCGCGGAGGGCTTGTTCGATCTCGCGGCGCTGCACAGTGAGCTGGGCGGCGTCAGGCCGCTCGGTCCAGGGGCGAAGGTCAGCAAGGATCGGCGGGGCGGCGCGCAGGAGGACGGTGCCCGTGCCGAACGGCATGGTGCGCAGCGCGTCCGGGGGCAGGATCGGCACCCGGCGGATCGAGCGTTGATGCGACCGCCCGCCGCCGGGGTCGGTGGTGGTGGAGTCGGTGGTCTCGTCCCGCTCACCGATCAAGGTGGAGAGGTCTTGCAGGTCGCGGCTGTGCGAGGCGCCACCAAGGATGATCTTGACGATGGCAGCGTCCCAGATCGCGGCCGCTGAGTTCTCGCCCCACTTCTGCCGGGCCTGGGCCATCGACTGGAGCACGGTCAGGGTGGTGATGCCCGTGCCGCCGCCGTCGGCCATGAGGATCGGCAAGGACGGCAGGGGCGCGAGGTTGCCGATCTCATCCAATGCCAGCAACAGCGGAGGATCGAGGCGAGCACCGGGTGAGCGAGCGGCGTGACGACGGCCAACCTCGGTCAAGTCCTCGATGAACGCCGCTACCAACGCAGCACTGGCGCCGGCCCCGGCACCGGTCGCCAGGAGATAGAGCGTGCCGTGCTCTCGGAGGAAGGCGTCAGGGTCGAAGTCTTCTCCCTTGCGTGGTGTCACCGCATCCAGCACGCGGGGATCGGCCAGCGCGTTGAACGCCAAGCCGACGCCCTGCCAGATCGAGTCACGGGTGCGAGGGTCGGAGTCGATCATGGACCCCAGCGAGTCCGCCCACCCCTCTGCCGCACGAGCGTCGGTCTGGAGGATGTGGACGGCATCGGCGGCGGCGGTCGGGTTGAGTGCCCACTGGTACAAGGTCCGGGCATCGCGCCCGTCGAGGGCGGCGGCGTGCAGCAGAGCTTGGATCGCGGCGGCGGTCTTGCCCTCCCAGAACCCGCCGCCCTCCACCCCGCCGGAGCCGAGGCCGGTGCCAGCCGCGAGACCGGCGGCGCGGATCATCGCGGTCAGCGGATCGTCGCAGCCGCGCACCGGCGACCAGCGCAACCCGGCGGGCAGACCTGGGGCGAGGCGTTGGGGGTCGAACACGGCGACCGGCCCGATTCGTTCGCGGGCTGTGAGGGTGACCGTGAGGTTGTCCGGCCGGGTGGAGGTGGTCACGACCGGGCCGGGTGCGTCGAGGATCGCGTTGATGACGATGTGCAAGCCCTTGCCGGAGCGGGGCGGGCCGATCAGCAGCGTCGAGTCCTCGACCGACGCCCACACCTGTCGGCCTTTCGCACGCCCTAGCAGATACCCCACCTCGGACGGAGCGGGCTTGTGCAGCGAGGGACGCAGCGTGGCGGCCCGGCGGCGCAACGCTCGTCCGGAGGCGACGCGGTTGATCTCGATCCCGGTGGCCAAGCCGGCGCGCCGGCGAGGATCGCTGCCCCCGCTCTGGGCGCGAACCGGGCGCATGACCAGCCATG
>Ga0164243_10008699_pt1 | contig 14923 bp, 15 predicted proteins | sample OricompcompostOP_FD_108781 | JGI IMG/M metagenome (GOLD analysis project Ga0164243, IMG submission 108781) | Organic Plus compost microbial communities from Emeryville, California, USA - Original compost - Organic plus compost (OP) | ecosystem: Engineered > Solid waste > Mixed feedstock >... | reverse complement strand
GCCGTCGAGGTGGGCCGCGCCGGGGTGGCCGGAGGCGAGGACGTGGTCCACGGCGTCGACCAGCCGCGCGGCGTGGCCGTCCGGGACGTCGATGACGGCGACCCGTACGGCGTCCGGGTCCAGGCCCCAGGCGGCGCCGTGCTCGGTGAGCGCGGCGGGGGCCAGGTCACCGGCGAGGACGCGGCGCAGGACGTCGGCGCGCTGCCGGTGCTCCTGCTCGGCCTCCACGGCCAGCAGCGAGACGGCGACGCTGAGCACCATGCGGTCGTGCTCGGTGAACGCGGCCCGCCGGCCGATCACCACGAACCCGCGGATCCGCGCGCCGATCGGGTGGGCCATGACGTGCTCGTCCGGCGTGACGGTGGACACCGCGGACGGCTGCCGCCGGTTCAGGACGCGCCGCAGGTCCGGCTCGATCGGGGCGACCCGGGCGGCCGCCTCGGGCGGTACGGCGTCACGCGCGGTCCCGGCCGGGTCGGTGCGTACCGCCCAGCAACCCAGCGCGCCGGCCAGCTCGGCGAGCAGGGCCGCGTCGCCGTCGTCCAGCATGGCGCGGGTGAGCGTGCGCTGGGCGCGCAGCACCCGGCCGAGCTCGGCGTGCCGCTCGGCGGACAGGCCGCGGGACACCGCCTCGGAGATCGCCATGAACGGGGTGTCCACCGCGATCTCGATCACCGGCAGGCCGGTCGCGTCGGCGGCCGCGCGCAGCGGGGCGGGCGCGCGGTCGTGCGCGAAGTCCACGCCGAAGCCGAGCCCGGCCAGACCGGCGGCGGCCAGCCGGCGCACGTACGGGTCGAAGCGCTGTGGGTCGGTGATGGCCATCCCGGTGGTGAGCAGCAGTTCGCCGCCGCGCAGCCACGGCGTGGGGTCCTCGACCTCGCTGACGTGCACCCACCGGATGGGGTTGCCGCGTCCGGGCGCCCCGGCGACGAGCCGCAACCCCAGGCCGGGCAGTGCCAGCACCGAGTCGATTGTCACCGCCTCCGGCGTTTCCACAGGTCGAACCTATCGGGCGCGGAGTTTTACCGTCGCGTTGCGTGCCCGGGTGAACCGGCCCGTGGCGGCATCCGTACATCTCCCCGTACAGGAGCACACCCACAGGGGAGGTCCCTGATGAAGCGATCAATGATGCTGGCGGGCGGCGTGCTGTCGCTCGGATTAGTGGCCGGCTGCGGCATGTTCGGCGGCGGGTCGAGCGGCGGTTCCAGCGGCGGGTCGAGCAGCGCGGCGAGCCCGACGTCCGGGGGCGGCGGGTACGGCCAGCCGTCGTCCAGCGCCCCCGCGTCCAAGGCGGCCGGCGGCGGCGCGGCCGTCGTCAAGGTCGGCAAGGTGAAGCTGGGGAAGGCGCTCGTCGACGCGAAGGGCATGTCGATCTACTACTTCCTCAAGGACAAGGGCACCAAGTCGAGCTGCTCCGGTGCCTGCGCGGACGCCTGGCCGCCGCTGCTCACCACGGGCGCGCCGAAGGCCGTCGGGCCGGCGAAGCAGAAGCTGCTCGGCACGACCATGCGCAAGAACGGCAAGAAGCAGGTCACGTACCACGGCCACCCGCTGTACCTCTTCGTCAACGACTCCGCCCCGGGCGACATCAAGGGTGAGGAGAGCACCGCGTTCGGCGGCAAGTGGTACTTGCTCAAGCCCAACGGTACGAAGCTCGAAGGAGACTGACGGCCACAGCGTCCGTCCCGTACGGCGGATCCGCACCGCTGAGCGGCCTGTTTCGAATTTCGTGTCGAGATACGGCCGAGATCGTGCCCGAGCGGTGAGCCGCGGATATTGGACGGTGGCCGCGATCACGCCCGCGACCGGGGGTTCCACTCGGTGGGAATCCCGTCCGCGGATCATCCGGTCTGACTTTTGTCGATGCGACGCTTATGCCAGTCTTAGGGGCGGTCTGGGGTGCCGGAAAGGCGGTCCCCTGGGCGTTTCCGAGTTATCGCAGGTGTTGCTGCGTTTTGTAAGTCGTCGGCCGGAGGTCCGCTGGACGTGGAGCAAGACCTGAATGCACACAACGCGCGGAAGGGCCGGTCATGAAGGGCGGTGGCTGGTTCTCCCGCCTGACGGGCCGATCGGGTGCCGCCGATCCGTTCGCCGCCATGGGCACGCCCCCCGGCACCACCATTCAGGCCTCGCCGGTGGGCGTACCGGTGGGACCGGCGCCCGCGCCGGACGGCGCGACCGGCCCGTTCGTCCCGCCCGGCCCGCAGGCCGCGCAGACGCCACCCGCCGCGGGCCCGGCCGAGCCGCGGACCGAGCGGCCGCCGGCGCCCGGCCGTGACGCCGGACGCGTGGCCGACGCGTGGGGCAACGTCTGCGACCACTTCGCGATCCAGGTCATGCTGCTGGCCGAGCAGCTGCGGCCCGCGCTGGACCAGCTCGAAGAGGACGAGCACGACCCCGAGCGGCTCGACCGCCTCTACACGGTCGACCACGCGATCACCCGGATCCGCCGCGCCGCCCGCGACCTGCGCGTGCTGTCCGACCGCGGCGACGACGAGACCACCGGGCCGACGACCTCCCTGGTCGACACCATCCGCGTGGCGCTGTCGTCCATCGAGCGGTACACCCAGGTCAGCATCGGCTCGATCGCCGAGCTCGCGGTGGTCGGGTACGTCAGCGACGACGTCGCGTCGCTGCTCGCCGCGCTGCTGGACAACGCGACGCGGTACTCGCCGAGCACCGTGACGGTCAGCGGCCACCTGGTCAGCGACGGCGGTGTGATGTTCCGCATCGAGGACTCCGGCATCGGGCTCACCGCACCGCACGTCGCGGCGCTGAACCGGGTGCTGGACTCCGACGTGCCGCCCATTGACGACCACACCGCCCGGCACACCGGCTTCGCCATCGTGCACCGGCTGGCCCGTAAGCACGGCATCCGCGTGCAGCTGGCCAGCCGCGCCGCGCCGGCCGGCGCGTCCGGCGGCACCACGGCCATGGTGACCATCCCGGCGTCGCTGCTCACCGAGATCCCGGACGCGCCGCTGTCCATGGCCCCGGTCGTACGCGAGCCGGAGGACGCGGACACCGACCCGCGCGCCACCGCGCACCTGACCGTCGCCCGTACGCCGGCACGCCGCGGCCCGGTCGCCGCGGTACCCGACGACGAGCCCGCGTCCGAGGACGCGCCCGCCGCGCCCGCCGAGGACGGCGCGGAGCATGACCAGCCCGTACCGTACGAGCCCGGACCCGATGCCGTGACCCCGAACGGATTCGCCGAGCCCGCCGTCGTGCGGGACGAGACGCCGCCACCGCTGCCCCGGCGCGAGCCCGCCAGCCTGCGCGGCCCGGACGGGCCGCCGCCGCGCCTGGAAGAGCCGCCGGAGCCCCCCGCCGAGGAGGCCGCCGAGCAGCGCCGCGCCTTCGCCGAGGACGTGGCCGCGTTCAGCGCGGCGTTCGGCGCCGAGGCCCCGCCGGTGGACGACGCGCCCTTCACCGAGCAGCAGTTCCTCGAAGAGTCGCACGAGGGGGACGCGCCGCCCGACGACACGCCACCCGCGGCCGCGTTCGACGCCCCCGCGTTCGACGCGCCCGTGAGCCAGCCCCCCATGGAGGAAGCGCACGTGGACGACGTACCGTCCGCGGACGCGACCGCCGACCCCGACGGCGCGCCGTCGCCGGGCCATCCCCACGACTCAGAAGAACAGGTGCCGTGATGAGCATCGGGGCGTCACCCGACCAACCGCGTAACCCGAGCGAGTTCGCCTGGCTGGTCAACGACTTCGCCGCCGCCACCCCGGGCGTCACCCACGCGCTGATCGTGTCGTCCGACGGCCTCCCGCTGATCGCGTCCGGCAACGCCTCCGCGGACGTCGCCGACCCGCTGGCCGCCATGACCAGCGGCATCCTCAGCCTCGGCCACAGCATCGCCACGCACGTCGGGCAGAGCCGCTGCGACCAGGTCATGCTGAAGTTCCCCACCGGGCACTTCCTCTTCATGGGCATCGGAAGCCTCGCCGGGCTGGCCGTGCTGGTCGCCGACGGCGCCAACCTCGGCGCCGTGGCCCACCGGATGGCACAGCTCGTCGACAGCGTCGGCCATGTCCTGACCCCCCAGATGCGCGACGATCTGCGCCGCCTGACGACCGGTCCGGTCACCTGATGCGCGGCATGCGGACGGGAGAGCTGACATGACGGCCAATCCCTGGCTGCGGCCCTACGTGCTGACCGGCGGACGTACCCAGACCCGCCAGCACCTGTACGTGCACACGCTGGTGTCCGTCCAGCACTACGACGCGACGTTCGCGGCGCGGCTGATGCCCGAGGCGAAGAAGCTGTACGACCGGGCCAGCGCCGGCGTGCAGACCGTCGCGGAACTGTCCGCCCACTGCGGCGTCTCGCTCGGCGTGACGCGGGTGCTGCTCGGCGACCTGGCGGCCGGGAACCGCGTGGCGATCAATCCGGAGACCTACACCTCGCCGTACGACAGCCGACTTCTGAAGAGAGTCCTCCATGGCCTTCGCGAGCTCGCCTGACCCCGCGACGTCGGACCTGACCTCGGTCAAGATCGTGGTCGCGGGCGGGTTCGGCGTCGGCAAGACGACCCTGGTGGGCGCGGTGTCGGAGATCCCTCCGGTGAACACCGAGGCGTGGATGACCCAGGCGAGCCGCACCCTCGACCCGGTCAGCGGCGGCGACGGCAAGACCACCACGACCGTGGCGATGGACTTCGGCCGCATCACGCTGGCCCGCGACCTCGTCCTGTACCTGTTCGGCACGCCGGGCCAGCCGCGGTTCTGGCCCATGTGGGACGACCTCTGCCGGGGCGCGAGCGGCGCCGTGGTGCTGGTCGACACCCGCAGGCTCGACGTGTCCTTCGCCGCCGTCAACTACTTCGAGAACGACTCCGACGTGCCGTTCATCGTCGCCGCCAACCTGTTCGAGGGCCGCCGCACGCACGAGCTCGACGACGTGCGCGAGGCCCTCCAGCTGTCCGGAAACGTACCGCTGACCACGTGCGACGCCCGCGACCGCGGGTCGGTCGTACGAGTGCTCGGCGAGGCGATCACGCACACGATGGACGTCACGCACTCGGCCACCCCCGCCACCGCCCAGTAGAACGAAGGAGCCCCCACCGATGCGAAGGATCCTCATCGTCGGCGCCGGACAGGCGGGCCTGCAGCTCGGCTTGAGCCTGCAGAGCGCGGGTTACGACGTCACGGTCATGTCGTCGCGTACCCCGGAGGAGATCCGGGCCGGGCGCATCATGTCCACGCAGGTGATGTTCTCGCCCAGCCTGCAGCTCGAGCGCGACCGCGGGCTGAACTTCTGGGACGACAAGGCGCCGAAGGTCGTCGGGCAGCGGTCCACGCTGGCCGTGCCGCCGGGCGCCGGTGAGAAGGCCTTCACGTTCGTCGGCCGCTGGGACGAGCCCGCCCAGTCGGTCGACCAGCGGGTCAAGATGTCCACCTGGCTCGAACTGTTCGAGTCGCGTGGCGGGCGGGTCGTCTACCACGGCGTGATGACGTCCGACCTGGCCGGGCTGGCCGAGCTGTACGACCTGACGATCATCGCGGCGGGCAAGGGCGAGCTGGTCGAGCTGTTCGACCGCGACGCGGCGAAGTCCCCGTACGAGACGCCGCAGCGCCAGCTCTCCTGCATCTACCTGCACGGCGGCAAGCCGATGCCGGAGTACCCCGAGCCGCACGTACGGATCACCATGGTCCCGGGCGTCGGCGAGCTGATCTACATGCCCGGGCTCACGCACACCGGCGCCGCGGACATCGTGCTGTGGGAGGCGGTGCCCGGCGGCCCGTGGGACATCTGGCAGGACAAGCCGGACCCGCAGGCGCACCTGGAGCGCTCGCTCGGCCTGATGCGCGAGTACATGCCGTGGGAGCACGACCTGTTCACCGAGGCCGAGCCCACCGACGCGCGCTGCACGCTGTTCGGCGGCTTCCCGCCGGTCGTGCGCGAGCCCGTCGGCGAGCTGCCGGGCGGCGCGATCGTGCTGGGCATGGGCGACGTCGTGGTCACCAACGACCCCTGTACGGGCCAGGGCTCGAACAACGCCGCGCACTGCGCCGCGATCTACGAGGAGGCCATCCGCGCGCACGGCGACAAGCCGTTCGACCGCGAGTGGATGCAGCGGACGTTCGACGCGTACTGGGCGTACGCCAAGAACCCCACCGAGTACACCAACATGATCCTCAGCGGCCCGCCCGAGCACGTGCAGAAGGTGCTGGCGACCGCCGCGGAGAACCCCAAGGTCGCCTACCGCTTCGTACTGGGCTCCGCGGTCCCGGCCGACTTCGCCGAGTGGATCATGGACCCGGCGGACACCGAGGCGTACCTGGCGTCGGTGGGCTGACGCGGTACGGACATGACGCGGCGCCGGGGGCCCTGACCTCCCCGGCGCCGCGTACCACGTTCAGCTGGGCTTGGTTCAGCCCTGGCCGGTGACCGGCGCGTTGACGCACGGGCCGGACTCGTTGGAGATGCCCAGGGCGTTGTGGACGGCGCCGCCGATGCCCACGGCGTCGATGCCGCGGCAGGCCTGCGCCGGAACGACCTGGAAGTTGCCGGCACCGTTGTTGGCGGCGGCGAACCCGTCGAAGTCGTCGGCCTGGGCCGGGGCGGCGGACAGAACCGCGCCGCCGATGGAGGCCGCGATGGCGCCGGCGGCGAGAAGCTTCTTCAGCACGGAGGTACCCCCGATGAATCGAGATGGACAATTTCCGTGGGAGCGTCGTGCGCGGTGCGACGATCCGCAACAGAGAGTAGTAGATCGTAACTTGACGTAGTGATCAAGTCCCTTTCACGCCGTGCCGTCGAGCAGGCCGAGAAGCCAGCGCGGGCCGACCCCCGTCGCGCCCACTCCGGCCACCCGTTCCCGCAGCTCGCGGTCGGCGGTCACCACGACCACGCGGTCGCCGGGGGTGGCGCGGGCGGCCGCGGCCTCGGCGACGATCGTGTCGTCGCCGCTGCCCGGCGCGGCCACCACCCGCAGGTCGGCGGCGCCGCCGATGTCCCGCGCCTGGCCCTCCACGACCAGCACCACCTCGGGGTACCAGTGGTACAGCGCGGGCAGGCCGAGCTCGCCGGGCAGCGCACCGCCCGTGAGGCCGCTCGGCAGCGCCGCGGAGATGTCGTCGCGCAGCCGGGCCGCCGCGCCCGCGCGGTCCTTCCACCAGCCGTTCGCCCGCGCGCCCATCACGTTCGCGACGTCCACCACGACCACCAGCCGGCCCAGCGCGGTACGGGCCAGCGGCCACGTCTGCGCGAACCCGGGGTGCAGCTTGCGGTCCGGCACCTGCTCCACCGGCACCCAGGTGACGTCCCTGCTCTCCCGGTTGGCCGCGTGCGCCGGGAGCAGCCGGTCCGCGGCCGCGATCACCGTGTCGTACGCCCAGCCGCCGTGGTCGTCGCGGATCGTGCCGACCACGTCCACGCCGTCGGCCGGCCCCTCGCCCCCCCGCCGCCCCATAGGCCGCGCCTCGCGCGACTGTATTAGCCGCAGGCCCGCCTCCTCGGTGGCCTCGCGCAGCGCGGTGGCCTCGGAGGACTCGTGGCTGTCGCGCGCCCCGCCGAGCACGCCCCACGTACCGCCGTTGTGGCTCCACCGTGACCGGTGCTGGAGCAGCACATGCGTACGGCCGTCGGCGTCGTGGTGGTACACGAGCAGGCCGGCCGCGCCGTACACGCCCCAGTGCTCGTGCCCGAGATCACAGAACGCCCAGCCGTCACCGTCGCCCGCGCTCATCCAGCCTCCTCTTCCCTGCGCACCCTAGCCCGGCGTACGGATTCCGGACACGGCGTCCGGTACGATTCGGCGGGCCATGTCTGCTATCGCACCCTTGTCGCCAGCGCGTTTGCCGCTGTCGGCGTTCCGGCTGCTCGGCCGGAACTGGGCGGTGCTGCTCTTCTGGTTCGTCGCGTCCCGCGCCGCGCACGACCTGCTGCTGATCGGCGCGGCCTGGGTCGGGCAGCGGCAGAAGCTGCTCGGCCTCAGCGTGCTGAGCCTGGCCGTCCTGGCCGTGCTGGCCGGCACCATCCTCATGCTGTACGCCCTGCGCGACTCGCTGCCGTCGCTGCGCCGCACGCCCGGCCCGGACGCGCACCGGCCGGACCTGGGCCGGCGCGGCGAGCTGCTGCACGCGGTGGCCGAGACGATCCTGCCGTTCCTGGTCTTCTATGGCGCGTGGGGGCTGTTCCTCGACGAGGCCCGCGACTACTCCATCGAGGGCCTGAACCAGGGCGGGTTCGGCCCCACCAGCGCGCTCGTGCTGAGCTTCGGCGACGACTGGCGCGCGCTGCTGGTGCCGCTGGCCGTCGCGGTCGGCACCTGGATCGTGCGCGCCGTCTGCGAGCGCTTCCACAACAAGACGGGCAGCCGGGTGCTCGCGGTCGCGACCGCCGTACTCGAGGCCAACTGGATGCTGTTCGCCTTCGCGTTCGTCGGCACGGTGTTCAGCCAGGTCTCCGGCTGGGTGACCGGCCGGATGTTCTGGCACACGGCCGGCACGATGATCGACGCGACGCTGCACCGCCTGGCGCTGCCGCAGATCGCCGAGGTGTGGCAGTGGTTCGCCGGGTACCTGCCGGACCTCCGGGACGGCCTGCTGCTGCCGATCCTCTGGCTGACCATCACCGCCGTCGTGTACGGCGAGGAGGTCACCAGCGACGGCCGGCTGGTCGAGGACAGCCGCCGGCTGAACCGCGTCGCCGGCCGCGCCTGGGAGCGGCTCCCCGGGCGCGCGCAGGTCTACTCCGAGCTGTTCTCCCGCGAGTGGCGGGACAAGTACGTGCCGTTCGTGAACGGGCTGAAGCTGGTGCTGCGCGGCGGCGCGGCGTTCTACCTGCTGTTCTGCCTGCTGTACGTGCTGCTGAAGGTGGCCACCGACTGGGCGTGGATCGGCGCGACCGGGCTGCTCGGCGCGCACGAGTGGAACTGGTGGTGGCCGCGGCTGCCGGTGCTGAACTTCGTCCGCGACGGCGTGTACGAGGTGCTGCGCATCTGCCTGCTGGCCGCGGCGTTCGACCTCTCGCTGCGGCGCATCGCGGCCCGCCGCGACGCCGCTAGCCGAACAGCACGTACGGCGTCCCCGACGACGGCCGCACCATCGGGCGCAGCGAGCGCGCCGCGTCCGCCGGCACCAGGAAGGTGACGCCGACCCGCTGGGTGCGCCCGGCCGGGATGTGGTCGGAGCTGTAACCGGGCGGCGTGCAGGTGTCGGGGACGTCGTCCTCGTCCTCAACGTAGGAGCTGTCGGCGGTGTCCCACACGCGCCCCCGCGCGTCCCGCGCGGCGAACGTGCAGCCGGCGATCTTCTTCGCGGCGGCCGTCGTCGCGGGCGTGACCTCCAGGTACGCGCGGACCAGCGTGCCGCCGCGCGGCGGCGGGTCGGTCAGCGAGCCGGTCGGCCGGGGCGCCTCGGCGATCGAGGTGAGCCGCCACCTCGTGCCCGCGACGTCGATCGGCCGGTCGTGTTCCGCGACGGGGCCGACCGCGTAGATGTCCTTTCCGTACGACTGGTCCGCGGCCCGCCACACCAGGAAGCCGAGCCAGGCGGGCAGCAGCGCGACCAGCGCGACCGCGTACCAGAGCCGGCGGCGGCTTCGCCGCGGCGGCCGCGGCGGCGCGGGAGGCGGAGGCGGCGGGTACTCCGGCGGAAGGTACGTGGGCCGCTGCCGGTACGGCTCGTACGGGTGCTCGCCCGCCGGCCGGCTCACCGGTACACCGCCTGGTCGTACCGGACGACCGCCGGGGCCTGCGCGACCAGCCGCCGGGCGCCGTCCGCGGACAGGCCGAGGTCCACCTCCGCCTGCGGGCCGAGCCGGTTCTCCCCCGCCTGCGGGGCGACGACCAGCCGCGCGCCGGCGAGCCGGTACGGCGGCAGCTCGAAGCCGATCGCGCCGTACCGGGTCAGCCCCGGATCGGAGCCGGTCTCGTCCAGCGAGCCGAAGCCCATCGCGTCGGTCGTGTCGTACCGGTGGCCGTCGGCGGTGCGCAGGTACGCGGTGTCCAGCGTCACCGGCTGGTCCACGCCGGTCAGGTCGGCCCAGACCAGCACGAACAGCCCCGGCGTGCGCTCCCGCTCGTCCCCGAGGCCGTCCTTCTCCGCCAGCGACCGGCCGACGGTCACCCGGTCCACCTTGATGTCGAAGGCGCTCGTGCGCACCGTCTCCCCGATGGCGCCGGTCGTCCCGATCGGCCGCATCTTCCGGTCGTACTCGGGGATCAGCCGGTTCGCGGCGACCACCGCCACGAGCAGCGCCGCGCAGATCACCGCGACGAGCGCCCGCCTCATCGCGCGCTCCGGACCGGCAGAGTGACCACGGCCGCGACCTCGTCGGTGCCCCACCACGCCTTGTGCTCGTCGGTGAAGCCCGGCCGGTACTCGGCGCGGTGGATCGTGACGGCGACCGTACGCGGCACCGGGACACCGCGCGGCAGCTTCGCGACCATGAGCACCGACCGCGGCAGGTCTGGCTGGAGATAGATGTGGTGGCCGGCGCCGACCGCGAAGTCGGTGGAGAGCTCGCTGATCACCGTGCCGCCGGGCCGGCCGGTGACCGTCATGCGCGACCCGCCCATGGCCTCGTCGGCGGTGGCGGTCTGCGGGGCGACGTTCGTCACACGGAAGGCCAGCACGAGGTACCGGCCGCGGTCGCGATCGTAGGTGTCCGTCGGGTCGGTGTGCCGGTACCGGGCGGCGCGCGTGGTGATCACCAGCTGGCCGTTGGGCACCGGCACGCCCGGGCGCGCGGTCGGCACCCGTACGGGCGCGGCGCGGAACCCGCCGAGCGCGGTGACCGCGCCCAGCACGGCGGCCAGCACGGCGGCGACGCCCGCCACGCGCAGCACGACGCCACCGCGACGACGCCCTCCCGATCCGGCCACGCGCGAGATCCTAGCGAATCACCGCAGATCACACGCAATGCCCGGGATCAGTCCACCCGCAGCACGTCCAGCATCCCCTCGGCGTAGTCCTTGCGGATGCGCTTCTTGTCGAACTTGCCGACGCTGGTCTTGGGCACCTCGGAGATGATCGACCAGCGCTCCGGGAGCTGCCAGCGGGCCATGCGCGCGGCCAGGTACTCCCGGAGCTTGTCCGGCGTGACGTCGGCGCCCTCGCGCAGCACGACGGTGGCCAGCGGCCGCTCCTGCCACTTCTCGTCCGGTACGCCGACGACCGCGGCCTCGATCACGTCGGGGTGGCCCATCAGGGCGTTCTCCAGGTCGACCGAGGAGATCCACTCGCCGCCGGACTTGATGACGTCCTTGGCGCGGTCGGTCAGCGTGAGGAAGCCGTCGGCGTCGATCGTGCCGACGTCGCCCGTACGCAGCCAGCCGTCGTGGAACTTCTCGGCGGAGTCCTCCCGGTAGTACGAGCCGGTGATCCACGGCCCGCGTACCTCGATCTCGCCGACCGAGCCGCCGTCGTTGGGCAGCAGCGCGTCGCCCTCGCCGGACAGCCGGCCCTCGACGCCGCTGATCAGCCGCCCCTGCGTGGAGCGGTACCGCCAGGCCGACTCGCCCTCGGCGCCCGGCGGCGGCCACGCGATGGACGCGAGCGGCGAGGTCTCGGTCATCCCCCACGCCTGGATGATGCGCACGCCGAACTCCCGCTCCAGCTGCTGCATCAGCGAGACCGGCACGGCCGAGCCGCCGGCCAGGATCATCCGCAGCGACGAGACGTCCGTGGCGTTCGCCCGGATGTGGTTCAGCAGGTCGATCCAGATCGTCGGCACCGCGCCCGACACGGTCGGCCGCTGCTCGGCGATCAGCCGGGCCAGCGGCTCCGCCTGCAGGAAGCGGTCCGGCATGACCAGGCTCGCGCCCGCCATCACCGCGGCGTACGGCATGCCCCAGGCGTTGGCGTGGAACATCGGCACGATCGGCAGCAGCCGGTCGCCGGCGGACAGCGCCATGCGGTCGCCCATGCACGCCGACATCGAGTGCAGGTACACCGACCGGTGGCTGTACACCACGCCCTTGGGGTTGCCGGTGGTGCCGCTGGAGTAGCACATCGCCGCGGCCGAGCGCTCGTCCAGGTCGTCCGGCCAGTCGAAGGAGTCCGGCTCGGCGGCGAGCAGCTCCTCATACGAGTGGATCGCCGGCCCGGCGCCCTGGAGCGGCGCCGTGTCCACGTCCGGGCCGCCGGTCACCAGTACGTGCCGCACGGTGGTCAGCCGCGGCAGCACCTTGGCCAGCGCCGTGACCAGCGAGGCGTCCACGATGACGACCTCGTCCTCGGCGTGGTTGGCGACGTAGATGAGCTGGTCGGGGAACAGCCGGATGTTCAGCGTGTGCAGCACCGCGCCCATCGACGGGACCGCGAGGTACGCCTCCAGGTGCTCCTGGTTGTTCCACTGGAAGGTGCCGACGCGCTGGTCGCCGGTGATCCCCAGGGAGCGCAGTGCCCCGGCCAGCCGGGCGACGCGGCGCGCCAGGTCGCGGTAGCTCGTACCGCGTGTCGTCTCGCCGGTGAAGGTGCCGACCTCGGCGTCGCCGTACCAGGTCAGCCCGTGTCTCATGAGGGCGGTGACGGTGAGCGGATAGTCCATCATCGTGCTGCGCATGCCGCACCTCCGGTCACGTCCGCGGACGATTCCGATTCTGCGCACAGGCCCGCCGCCCTGACCAGGCCCGCGACGGGAGAAGATCTCGAATCGAGATCGGGCGGTCAGTCGGCCAGCACGAGCCCGCCGAAGTCCGCGCGCAGCTCGTCGTCGCGGCGCAGCTTGGCCACCGCGCGGGAGACCGTGCTCTTCACCGTGCCGACGCTGATGCCGAGCAGGTCGGCGATCTCCACCTCCGGGAGGTCCTCGTAGAAGCGCAGCACGAGCGCGGCCCGCTGCCGCTTCGGGAGGCGGGCCAGCGCCCGCCACAGCGCGTCGCGGGTGTCCCGCGCGGCGGCCGGGTCCTGTACGGGCAGCTCGGGGAGCCGGTCGGTGGGGTACTCCTCCAGCTTGCGCCGCCGCCACCAGGAGATGTGCGTGTTGACCATCGCGCGCCGCACGTAACCGTCGAGCGCGGCGCGGTCGTTGATGCGCGCCCATTGGAGGTACGTCTTGGCCAGCGCGGCCTGGAGCAGGTCCTCGGCGTCGGCCCGGTTACCGGTGAGCAGATAGGCCATGCGCAGGAGAGCGGCGCCCCGCGCCGCCACGTAGTCACGGAAGTCTCCGTGCGACCGCTGAGTCACGTCGGCCCGCCCTTGGGTCGTCGTTACGTTACGTAGACGTATGTAGCTCTCAGTATTCAAGGTCCACCGTACTCAGGTGGTCCGCCACGCGCGGGAATTCGCCGTGTATCAGCGCCACATGGGAATGTCGCCGCATAACACATGCATGGGATTTCCGGTAAAGACTTGACGGAAGCCCTGGCTGCCCCGCAATGTCCTGTGTTGGTACTCGTAAAACGGCCGGGAGCATCGGGGTGGGACGGTCGCGGGTGCCGACGGAGGGATGCCAATGCGGCAGGGGGTGCTCGCCGACCGGCGACTGCTGCGCGCGGCCGTGCTCGGCGTGAGGAACGAGCCGGAGGCGGACGCGCGCGCCGCGTACCGCGTGCTGCGCGGCACCGTGGCCGACGCCGGTCCGCACGAACTGACGGTCGCCTCGCGTACGGGCCGGCAGACGCTGGCGCTGGCGCCGGACACGCGGGTGTGGCGCGGCGAGGAGACCGGCCCGGCGGACCTGCGGCCGGGCGATGACGTGCTGGTCCGGGTCCCGTCCGGCGCGCCCTCGCCGGACCGCATCTGGGCCGCGTTCGGCCGGGTCACCGGCGTGATCGAGACGGTACGCGCGGACCGTGCCGGCATCCGGCTGGACGTCGACACCGGCCCGTCCGGCCCGCGCCCGCTGCTGATCCCGCGCCGGTACGCCGACCGCATCGCGGTACGCCATCCGCGGCTGCGGCCCGGCCACCCGATCGACGTCATCGGCGCCTACCCCGAGCCCGGCGCCGTCCTGCACGGCGTGCTCCCGGCCACCGCGCAGCCGCCGGACGCCGGCGCCCTGCCCGCCGCGGCGCCGCCGCCCGGCCTGGTGCACCACGGCAGTGTCACGTGGCGGGAGACCGCGCCCGGCGACGGCATGCGCGGGCTCGCCTACCCGGCCATCGACCCGGCCACCGCCGCCGGCGTGGCGTGCGACGGCACGGGGCGCCCGTACCTCCCGTACCTCTCCGTGGGCAGCGAGCCGAGCGTGCGCAACGTCTGCACCGGGCTGGCCGCGCGGCTGCCCGTCGTGGCCTGCGCGGCCACCGCGCCGCTGTTCCACGACCGCTGCCTGGCCTGCGGCACCTCGCCGCGCGGCCGGCTGGCCGAGCTCACCCCGGTGGCGTTCGCCGAGCTCGGCGGCGAGCTCGACGCGGGCTGCTTCAACGCCACGGTCACGGTCGGGTGACGGGCATGGCGGCGAACCTGCTGGCCACCGTGCGCGCCGCGCAGCTCCCGGTGGTCTGCCTCACGCTGTACGTCGCGGCCGTGGCCAAGCTCGCCACCGCGCCGCAGTCCGACGGCGCGATCGTGCCCGGCCCGGCGCTGCTGCTCGGCCGACGCTGGCGGCGGCCCGCCGTGTACACCGTGGCCGTCGTCGAGATCACCATCGCCACCGGCCTGCTGGTGGCGCCCGGCGCGCCCGCCGAGATGGCCCGGCTGGCCGCCGGCGTCGTCTTCGCCACCGGCATGTTCGTGCTGTTCGAGCTGCGCAGCCGGCACCCGGACGCGGGGTGCGGCTGTTTCGGCACGCTCAGCCGTACGCCGGTGGGCGTGCGCGCGCTGACCCGCTCGGCGGTGCTCACGCTCGCGTCGGCCGCCATGTTCGGCCTGCCCGCGCCGGGCGCGACGGGCCTGCGCACCGCGTCCTGGCCGTCCGTGCTGGTCGCGGTGGCCGAGCTGGCGGTGCTGGCCGCGCTGTCGCCGGAGACGTCCGCGCTGGTCACCCGGCTGACCCGCCGGGAACCCTGCGAGACGGCCCG
>Ga0164243_10008698_pt1 | contig 14924 bp, 17 predicted proteins | sample OricompcompostOP_FD_108781 | JGI IMG/M metagenome (GOLD analysis project Ga0164243, IMG submission 108781) | Organic Plus compost microbial communities from Emeryville, California, USA - Original compost - Organic plus compost (OP) | ecosystem: Engineered > Solid waste > Mixed feedstock >... | reverse complement strand
TCGAGTGCCTGCGCGGTGGGCAGCAGCTCCCGCGAGCTCCCGGCCAACCCGTGAAGCAGCACGACCACGGGCCCGTCGCTGCCCAGATCGCTGACTGCAACCGAGACGCCGTCCGGGCGCAGGACCATGGTGGATGTCACGCAACCCTCAGCGGCGTGATCGCGGCGATCTGCTGGCCAGCCAGGTCCTCCGCACGGTCGAGCTCGTAGTGGCTCTGCAGGTTGATCCAGAACTCCGCCGACGTGCCGAAGTACTTCGCCAGCCGAAGCGCGGTGTCGGCGGTGATACCTCGCTTGCCATGGACTATCTCATTGATCCGCCGCGGCGGGACGCCGATCGCGCGGGCGAGGCGGTTCTGCGAGATGCCCATGGGCTCGAGGAACTCCTTCAGGAGCATCTCCCCAGGCGTGACAGGGGGGAAGAGCTTGGTCGGCATACCGTCTCCTCTCAGTGGTAGTCCACGATCTCGACGTCTTCCGGGCCGGCCTCCGTCCAGCGGAAGCACACTCGGTACTGCTTGTTGACGCGGATCGAGTGCTGTCCTGCACGATCCCCTTGCAGCTTCTCCAGCCGGTTGCCCGGCGGACTGCGAAGGTCATCAAGACGTCGCGCCGCCTCGAGCTGGAGGAGCTTCGGTGCGCGGCTCTGACGATGTCCGGTTGCAGTCGTCGAATGGGCTGGCGACTCCAGACCCGCTCGGTCTCCCCGTTCGCGAACGAACGGATCACGGCCCAACCGTAACGCGACGCGTTATGGATGTCCAGGGGCAGGGCAGATCGCAATCGCGGGGAAGCCTCATCCGCGCTACCACCCTCGGACTCTCCCCCAGAGCGCGCCCCACTGCTCAGGGCTGAGGTCGCGCGGCAGCGCATCGCGAGGGATTCCCGCCTCCCGCAGCGCCGCGCCGCCGGATGCCGGGGAGCCCCCCGGCATCCGGCGGAGCACGGCCGCCAGGCCCCGCCCTCGGCCGGTGAAGACGGTGCGCACGAATCGCTCGTAGCGATGTCGCTCGCGGGTCGCGACCAGCGGCCGAAGGCGACGCTGGACGACGAGCAGGCCTCCGTCGACGCTCGGCATCGGCCTGAAGGCGTGCGCCGGCACCCGGCCGTGCAGGGCGAAGGCGAACCACGGCGCCGCCTGCGCGGTCATCATGGTGCCCCCGCCCACCCCGGCCCGCTTGCGCGCCACCTCCCACTGGGTGAGCAGCACCGCGTGCGCCCAGCCCTCGGAGTCGAGCAGCCGGCGGAGGATGGGCGTGGTGAGGTGGAACGGCACGTTGCCGACCACGACCTCGCGATCGAAGGGCACGTGCATCGCATCGCCTGCGTGGACGCGCACCGCGGGGAGGCGCTGCTGCAGCCGCCGGGCGCGGTGCTCGTCCAGCTCGACCGCGAGCACGTCGCGCCCGAGTCGGGAGAGGGGCTCGGTGACCGCGCCGTCGCCGGCGCCGATCTCGAGGACGGGACCGGGGAGGTCGCGCACGAGGGCGACGATGCGGTCGATGGTGGGCTGATGATGAAGGAAGTTCTGGCCGAGCTCGTGACGGCCGCCATGACTGGATCGGGACATGGGAGTGCTCCAGGGGATCGGGCGGAGCACCCGGGAGGGCGGCGGGAGGCCGGAGCCGCTTCCGGGCGCAGATGACCGGAGAACGGCGCGACGAATGGAGACGAGCGCGCCGTTCGGCGTCGCGCGCCCGGAGGGCATGGCGAAGAGGAAGTGCTCAGTCCGCTACCGGGTGTGCGACACCGGGAAGACGGAGCGGCCAGCTAGACGAAAGCGGGACGCGCCGTCAGGCGCGACGGTCCCGGATGACGTACTGGCGCCCGAACGCCAGCATCCTCAAAGCTCCCATGACTCGGATTCTAATGCACGCCCCGAGGCTTCGGCCCGACCCCCTCGGGGATCTCCCCGTGAAGATGCGGGGCGTAGACGAGCTTCTGCGTCCGGCCGTCGAGGACCGTCGACTCGAGGAGCTCCAGGTCGAGCTCCGCCCCGCCCTGGAGGAGCGAGGCGTAGCCGGCGCGGCCGGTGACGGCCGGGAAGATGATGACCTCGAGGCGGTCGACCAGGCCGGCGGCGAGGAGTGCGCGGTTCAACGAGATGCTGCCGTGCGAGCGCATCGGGACGTCCGTGGTGCGCTTCAGCCGCTCGATCGCCGTCACCGCGTCCTCGTTCAGGACCGTCGAGTTCTGCCATCCGGGCGCCGCCGGGTCGAGCGTGCTGGAGAACACGATCTTCGGCAGCTCGTTCAGGCTCTGGTAGTAGGGCTCGTCGTACTCGACCACGAAGTGCCGGAACTCCCGGAAGGTCGTGGCGCCGAAGACGAGCAGCTGCTCCTGCGCGAAGGTGCGCACGCGGTCCTCGATCAGCTCCGGGCCCTCCTTGCCCCAGTACCCGGGTCAGCCCTCGGCCGAGCCGTAGCCGTCGAGGCTGCAGAAGAAGTCGACGGTGAAGGTGGTGCTCATGGTGCTGCTCCCTTGCTCGCGCCGCCTCCATCGGGCGGCTTCACCTCATCCACGAACGCGACCGACACGATACGACACCTCGTGGAGATCCGGCCTCGGCGTGGCGCAGCCGGGCGCGCCGGTCATCGCCCGGTGATCGCCGCGACGGCGACCACGGCGGCGAGGGCGATGTCGAGCGCCGCGCAGAACAGGGCGTAGGAGCGCGTCACCACGGCATCCGCCCGGTGGTGCCACAGGTCCCAGCCTCCATGGCCGAGGAGCCCCGCGATCGCGGCGATCCCGGCCCAGGGCGCGAGCTCCGCGGCGGCGACGACGGCCAGCGCGCCGAACGCGACGGCGCCGTACAGCTGCAGCCGGGCGGACGGCGCCCGCCACGTGCCGCGGAGCAGGCCGACGACGACGAGGCCGAGCTGGATGACGCCGAGCGCGACGATCGGGATCCACGGATCGCGGAGCACGAAGCCGGGGGCCAGCACCGCGAAGGAGAGCGCGAATCCCAGCCACGCCCCCCAGCGGCGCTCGATCGTCGCCGCGAAGAGGTAGATCGCCGCGCAGACCATGATCACGGGCGCGACGCCCGGCTGCGATCCGATGGCGAGCGCGGCCGCCATGCCGGCGATCGCGGGGACGATGGATCGCAGGATGGCCCGGGCTCTGCGCGGGGCGCGGACGGTCGAGGCGGTCATGGCGGGCTCCACTATCTCGTACATGAGTGTCAGGTTTATGCGGACCACCATAACCCGTACTCTGATGTACGACAAGAAAGGGGCGACATGCCGGCTCCCGCCACCCCCCGCGCTCAGCGCGCGGACGCGCGACGCAACCGGGACGCGATCGTCGAGGCCGCGATCCATGCCCTCGCCGCGGCCCCCGACGCGAGCATGGCCGAGATCGCCGCGGCCGCCGGCGTCGGACGCGTCACCGTCTACGCGCACTTCGCGTCGCGCGCGGAGCTCGTGCGCGCGGTGGTCGAGCGGGTGATCGCGGACGGGGACGTCGCGCTCACGGACGTCGACCTCGCGGGCGACCCGCGCGAGGCGCTCGCACGGCTCATCGAGTCGAGCTGGCAGCAGATCGTCCGCATCGGCTCGGTGACGGCCGCCGCGGCGGAGCTGCTCGACCCCGCCGAGCTGCGCCGCCTCCACGACGCCCCGGCCGCGCGGGTCCAGCGCCTCGTTCGGCGCGGCCGTGCGGAGGGGGTGTTCCGCACGGACCTGCCCGAGTCGTGGCTCGTGAGCGTCCTCCACGCGATCATCCAGGGGGCCGCGGTGGAGGTCGCGGCCGGCCGCCTCGCCCCCGCCGACGCCGTCGCGACGATCACCGCGACGGTGCTCGCCGCCTACGCGGTCCCGGCTGCGTAGGGCGCTCGGACGGTCCCCTACCGGTCCCCGAAGGCCCGCCAGACCCCGATCATGTCGAGCTCCCCGTCGCCGCGGGCGGTCGCGGTCGCGTAGAGCTCGCGGCTGGCGTCGAGCAGCGGGCTCGCGATCCCGGCGGCGCGCGCGGCGTCGACGATGAGCTCCGCGTTCATCAGCACGTCGCGGATGGAGGCCTGCGGCGAGAGCTCGCCCGAGACGAGCTTCTCGGTCTTCACCCGCGAGATGGGCGACGCCATCTGGCCGGCGTCGAGGATGCCGCGCAGCGCCGCCAGGTCGAGGCCGTGACGGTCGGCGAAGTGGAAGGCCTCGGCGAGACCGGTGACCAGGGCGATCAGGAAGGTGTTGGCGGCGAGCTTCATCCGCAGCGCCTGGGGCACGACGCCGCAGTCGGTGACGCTCGCGCAGAGCAGCTCGACGAGCGGGCGCACCCGCGTCACCGCCTCGGGGTCGCCCGCGATCATCCCGACGAGGGCGCGCTCCTCGGCGGGGCGGCGGCTGCCCGAGACCGGGGCCTCGACGAAGCGCGCGCCATCCGCCTCGATCCGGGCCGCGAGCGCGGCCGAGTAGCCGGGGGAGACGGTGCCCATGTTCACCACGACCTGCCCGGGACGTGCGGCGACGCCCGCGAGGGTGGTGTCGATCGCCTCCTCGCCGCCGAGCATGAGCACCACGACGTCGCAGGCGGCGACGAGCTCGGACGCGCTGCCCGCCGCGTGCGCGCCTTCCGCGACGAGCGCCTCGAGGGCCTCCGCCGAGCGGTTCCAGACCGTGAGCGGCACGCCCGACCGCAGCAGGTTGACGGCCATGGGACGCCCCATGAGGCCGAGGCCGACGAATCCGATCCGGTCGCTCATGCCTCGACGCTAGGCGAGGACGCGCCCGGCGGCGGCTGTCGCCGATCGACAAGGACGGGCGCTCCCGATTGGCGCCTTCGATGGGCCGCCGGCGCCCCTCTCGGAATGGTGCTTCACCTTCCCCCTCCGAGCGCCTACCCTCGTGCCATGACGCGTGACGACCGTCACTGGGCGATGGCGACCGGTGAGCGGCGCGAGTCCCGGCTCGCGACGCTGCGCGGCGTGCTCGCCCTCGCCCTCCCGGCCGCCCTGCTGGGGCTCGTCGCGGCGACCACCACGGTGCGCGCGGCGCTCGCCGTCCTCGAGACCGGCCTCGACTGGTCGGCGCTGGTGGAGCTGCCGATGCGCTCGGTGCTCGCCCTCGTGCGCGTGCCGCTGGGCGAATTCCTCGGCGTCAGCCTCGCCGTCGTGCTGATCACCGGCCTCGTGGCCGCTCAGCTCGCCGCGATGGCCGTCGACCGGGCGCGCTCCTGATGCGCAGCGTCGAAGAGCAGCTCGCCCTCGTGCTCGCCGCGGCGCGCCCGCTCCCCGCCGGCGCGGGGACCGTCGCCGACTCCCTGGGGCGCACTCTCGCCGTGCCGGTGCGCGCGGCCGTCGACATCCCCGTCTTCGACAACTCGGCGATGGACGGCTTCGCGGTGCGCGGCGCCGACGTCGCCGGGGCCTCGCCCGACTCGCCCGTGCGGCTCCGCGTCGTCGCGGAGGTGCCGGCCGGCTCCGCCCTCGACCCGGCGCTCGCCCCGGGGGAGGCGGCCCGGATCATGACCGGCGCGCCCGTGCCGACGGCCGCCGACGCGATCGTGCCGGTGGAGGACACCGTCGACGGCTTCGCCGGCCCGGCCGACGAGACGGTGGTGCTCCGCGCCCCCCGGCCCGGGGCGCATGTGCGCCGGGCGGGGGAGGACGCGCGCGCGGGCGACGAGGTGGTGCCCGCCGGGATCGTGCTGGGCCCGCTGCAGGCGGGCGCGATCGCGGCCTCGGCGGTGGTCGAGGTGACGACCGCGCGGGCGCCGCGCGTCGCCGTGGTCTCCACCGGCTCCGAGCTCGTCGCACCCGGGGAGCCGCTCGGACGGGGGGCGATCCCCGAGTCCAACGGCGCCCTGCTCGCCGCCCTCGTCGCCGAGGCGGGGGGCGAGGTCGTGCTCCGCACGAGCGTGCCCGACGACCCGGCCGCCCTGCGCCGCGTGCTCGAGCAGGCCGGCGACGTCGACGCGGTGGTCATGTCGGGCGGCGTGAGCGCGGGCGCCTACGAGCCAGTCAAGCAGGCCTTCGGCGCCGGCGGCGGGATGGAGTTCGCCTCGGTCGCCATGCAGCCGGGCAAGCCGCAGGGCTTCGGCGTCGCCCCGGGCGGCGCGCTGATGTTCGGCCTGCCGGGCAACCCGGTCTCGGTCGCCGTGAGCTTCGAGGTCTTCGTGCGCCCGGCGCTGCTCGCGCTGCAGGGGCGCGCCGAGCTGCACCGGCCCCGGATCGCGCTGCCCGCGGCCGAGGGCTGGCGCACGCCGCCCGGGAGGCGGCAGTACCTGCCGGCCGCGATCGACCGCTCCGACCCCGCTCGCTGGACGGTGCGTCCGGCCACCGCGGGCGGCTCGAAGTCCCATCTCGCCGGCGCCCTCGCCCGCGCGGAGGCCTACGCGGTCGTGCCCGCCGAGGTGGAGGAGGTCGGACCCGGAGACCTCGTCGAGGTCTGGCTGCGGTCGTGAGCATCGCCGCGATCGTGCTCGCCGGCGGGCGGGCGAGCCGACTGGGCGGTGCCGCCAAGCCGCTGCTCGAGGTCGCCGGGCGGAGCCTGCTGGACGCCGCCCTGGACGCGGCGCGGGCGGCGGGCTGCGCGCCGATCCTGGCCGTCGGGCCGGAGGCTGAGACGGGGACGGACGTCGTCTGGCTGCGCGAGGAGCCGCCCTTCGGCGGCCCGGCCGCCGCCCTCGCGGCCGCCCTGCCGCACGTGGGCGGCGCGGAGCTCGTGCTCGTGCTCGCGAGCGACCTGCCGCAGGCGGGGGAGGCCGTCCCGCTGCTGCTCGACGCCCTCGGGAACGAGGAGGCGCGTGGCGCCGCGGCGCCACCCGACGACGCCGCGACCGCCCGGACCATCGACGGCGCGGTGCTCGTCGACGGAGCGGGGCGGGAGCAGTGGCTCACCGCCGTGTATCGCGCCGGCGCCCTTCGCGCGGCGGTGGACGGGGTCGAGACGCGGGACGCGCCGCTGCGGGAGCTCGTCGGAGGGCTCCGTCTCATCCGCGTCCCCGATCCCGGCGGCCTCGCCGACGACGTGGACACGTGGGAGGATCTGGAGCGGGCGCGCCGCCGCGCCCGGAAGGAGCCGGACATGGCCGACAGCCCCCGCCACCTCCCGCCCGAGGCCCTCGACGCATGGGCCGCGGCACTGCGCGAGCGCTTCGGCCTGGAGCCCGAGCAGCTGCCGATCTCGCTCATCCTCGACCTCGCCGGCGACGTCGCCCGCGGGGTGGCGCGCCCGGCGGCGCCGTTCAGCGCCTTCGTCGCGGGCCTCGTGGCCGGCAGGGAGGGGTCGACCCCGGCCGAGATCGAGGAGGCCGTCCAGGCGGTCGTCGAGCTCGCGCGCGGCTGGGAGGGCGCGGAGCCGGCCTAGACCGCCGACCTAGCCGCCGATCGCGCTCATCGGGCGCTGCGGCTGGAGGAATCCCGGGTCGTCGATGCCGTGCCCGGGCCGCTTGGCGAGGATCGAGGCGCGCATGATGCGCGCGATGTCCTCGTCGCTGCCGCCCTCCCGCAGGGCGGGCAGCAGGTCGGACTCCTCGCGCGCGAAGAGGCAGTTGCGGATCTGCCCGTCGGCGGTGAGGCGCACCCGGTCGCAGGCGCCGCAGAACGGCGCGGTCACCGAGGCGATCACCCCGACCGTGACGGGGCCGCCGTCGACGAGGAACTCCTCCGCGGGCGATGAGCCGCGCGCCCCGATCGGGGTGAGGGAGAACTCCCGCTCCAGCGCCGCCAGGATCTCCTCGCCGCGCACCATCTCCACCCGCGACCAGCTGTGGCCTGCGTCGAGCGGCATCTGCTCGATGAAGCGCATGTGCGCGCCGATCCCGATGGCGTAGCGCACGAGGTCGGCGAGCTCGTCGTCGTTGACGCCGCGCATCGCGACGGCGTTGAGCTTGATCGGGTCCAGTCCCGCCGCGACGGCCGCGTCGATGCCGGCGAGCACGTCGTCGAGGCGGTCGCGGCGGGTGAGCTCCGCGAAGCGCTCGGGCCGCAGGGTGTCGATCGAGATGTTCACCCGCGCCAGGCCCGCCTCGCGCAGCGACCCGGCGAGCTCGCCGAGGCGCAGTCCGTTGGTGGTGAGGGAGATCTCGAGGGGCCCCGCCTCGCCCTCGATCCGGGCCATCCGCCGCACCACCTCGACCACGTCCTGGCGCAGCAGCGGCTCGCCGCCGGTGAGCCGCAGCTCGGTGATGCCGAGGGAGGCGGCGACCTCGGCCACCCGCACCAGCTCATCGGTGGTCAGGATGCTCGACTTCGCCAGCCAGGGCACGCCCTCGGCGGGCATGCAGTAGCTGCAGCGCAGCGAGCAGCGGTCGGTGAGCGAGATGCGCAGGTCGCGGTGCACCCGGCCGAAGCGGTCGACCAGCGGGCCGTGCACGGCTCCGTCGGGCAGCTCCGCGGGCGAGGGCTCCGCGCCGAGGCCGGGGCGCAGCATCGGCAGGGGGAGCCCGACCAGCGTCATCCGCCCAGCCCCTTCCACTCGCTGCGGCCGTCCTGCTCCAGCTGGCGCTTCCACACCGGCAGCTCGGCCTTGATGGCCTCGATGATCGCACGGCACACCTCGAAGGCCTCCGCGCGGTGCGCCGAGCCCACCGCGATCACCACCGCGGGATCCCCCACCTCGAGCCGTCCGACGCGATGGGAGACCGCCACGGCCGTCTCGCCCGCGAGCCGCTCGGCCAGGGCGCGCAGCACCGTCTCGGCATCGGGATGGGCGGTGTACTCCAGGGCCACCACCTCGCCCGCGGCCTCCGGGTCGTGGTCGCGCACGGTGCCGACGAAGGAGGTCACCGCTCCCGTCGTCGGGCCGGTCACGGCGGCGAGGTGCACCGCCACGTCGAGCGGCTCGGCGCTCAGCGCGGCGATGCGCACGGTCACGCCCGGTGCTCCAGCCGGATCACGACGGACTTCGACGCGGGGGTGTTGCTCACCTCGGCCGTCGAGTCGAGGGGAACCAGCACGTTGGTCTCGGGATAGTAGGCCGCCGCGTTGCCGCGCGGGGTGTCGTAGGGGATGAGGCGGAAGGCCTCCGCGCGGCGCTCCTCGACGCGGCCGCCCTCGGTCGTCCACTCGGAGACCAGGTCGACGACCTCGTCGGCGGCGAAGCCGAGCGCGGCGATGTCGTCGGCGTTGATCAGCACCACGCGGCGGCCGCCGTGGATGCCGCGGTAGCGGTCGTCCTTGCCGTAGATCGTGGTGTTGTACTGGTCGTGCGAGCGCAGGGTCTGCAGCAGCAGCCGGCCCTCGGGGATGCGCGGGAAGTGCAGCTCGTTGCCGGTGAAGCGCGCCCGGCCGGTGGCGGTCCTGAAGGCGCGGGCGTCGCGCGGCCCGTTCGGCAGCATGAGGGTCTTCCCCTTGTCGACGCGGCTCTCGAAGTCGTCGAAGCCGGGGACGACCTGCTCGATGTGCGCGCGGATGCGGGCGTAGTCGCCCTCGAGCGCCGCCCAGTCGGCCTGCGGGGCGCCCGGGACGCCCTCGAAGGCGAGCGCGGCGATGCGGCCGACGATCGCCACCTCGCTGAGCAGCTCCTCGCTCGGCGGCGCGAGCCGGCCGCGCGAGCCGTGCACCGCGCCCATCGAGTCCTCGACGGTGACCCGCTGCTCCCTGCCGCCCCGGCGGTCGCGGTCGGTGCGGCCCAGGGTGGGCAGGATGATCGCGCGCCGCCCGGTGACGAGGTGGGAGCGGTTGAGCTTGGTCGACACCTGCACGGTGAGCTCGGTGTGCCGCAGTGCCGCCTCGACGACCTCCGTGTCGGGCGTGGCGGAGACGAAGTTGCCGCCCATCGCCATGAAGACCCGCACCCTCCCGTCGCGCATCGCGCGGATCGCCTCGACCACGTCGTAGCCGTGCTCGCGGGGGGCGGTGAAGCCGAACTCGGCGTCGAGGCGGGCGAGGAAATTCTCGGCCGGCTTCTCGTAGATGCCCATGGTGCGGTCGCCCTGCACGTTGGAGTGGCCGCGCACCGGGCAGACCCCGGCGCCCGGCTTGCCGACGTTGCCCTGCAGCAGCAGCACGTTCACCACGTCGCGCAGGGTGGGCACCGAGTGCTTGTGCTGGGTGAGGCCCATCGCCCAGCAGACGATGGTGGCCTTCGAGGCGCGCACCAGCTCGGCGATCTCGCGCATCCGCGCCTCGGCGACCCCGGTGGCCTCCTCGAGCTCGCTCCACGGCACGGCGCGCACGGCCGCCGCGTACTCCTCGAAGCCGCTCGTGAACTCCTCGACGAAGGCGCGGTCGAGCACGCCGCCCTGGGCCTCCTCGGCCTCGAGCAGGTGCTTGCCGATGGCCTGGAACAGCGCCTGGTCGCCGCCGAGGCGGATTTGCACGAACTCGTCGGCGAGCTTCGTGCCGCCGAGCAGCACGCCCCGCGGGGTCTGCGGGTTGTCGAAGCGCATCAGGCCGGCCTCGGGCAGCGGGTTGACGGCGACGATCCGGGCGCCGTTGGCCTTGGCCTTCTCGAGCGCGCCGAGCATGCGCGGGTGGTTGGTGCCCGGGTTCTGGCCGGCCACGATGATGAGCTCGGCCCGGTGCAGGTCCTCGATCGAGACCGTGCCCTTGCCGATGCCGAGGGTCTCGGTGAGGGCTGCGCCGCTCGACTCGTGGCACATGTTCGAGCAGTCGGGGAGGTTGTTGGTGCCGATCCCCCGCACGAGCAGCTGGTAGAGGAAGGCCGCCTCGTTGGAGGTGCGGCCGGAGGTGTAGAAGACCGCCTGGTCGGGGTGGTCGAGGGCGCGCAGCGCGTCGGCGACCTCGCGGATCGCGTCGTCCCACGAGATCGGCCGGTAGTGGCTGGCGCCCTCCTCGAGCAGCATCGGAGTGGTCAGCCGGCCCTGCTGGCCCAGCCAGTACTCGTCCTGCTCGAGCAGCGCCTCGATCGAGTGGTGGGCGAAGAAGGCCGGGCCGACCCGGCGCAGCGTGGCCTCCTCGGCCACCGCCTTGGCGCCGTTCTCGCAGAACTCGACGAGGTGGACGCGCTCCTCCTCGGGCCAGGCGCAGCCCGGGCAGTCGAAGCCGTCCTTCTGGTTGACGCGCAGCAGCGTCTGCGCGCTGCGGACGACCCCCATCTGCTCGTTGGCGATCTTGAGCGCGTTGAGCACGGCCGGCACGCCGACGGCCCGGTCCTTGGGGTGCGTGACGCGCAGCCGGGTCTCGTCGATCCCCGATCCGGGAGGCTTCGTCGGCATGGGCACCACTCTACGGCGTCGCCGCGGCGCTTTCCGATCAGTGTTCGGCCCAGCGCTCCGGAGGGCCGTGTGGGACCATGGAGCCGCGGACGAGGAGGCGGGATGGCCAGGGCCACGGAGCGGCGCAGCGTCACCCGGGTGCGCCTCGGAGCCGCCTCCGAGGCCGTCTCCGCCGACGACACCCTCGCGGTGGAGGAGCCGCTGGAGATCCGGATCGACGGCCGCTCCTGGTCGGTGACCATGCGCACGCCGGGCGACGACTTCGACCTCGTCGCCGGCTTCCTGGTCGGCGAGGCGGTGCTCGGCGCGCGCGAGGAGCTCGTGTCGCTGCGCTACTGCACCGACCGCACCGCGGCCGGTGAGCTGAGCTTCAACGTCGTCGACGCGCAGCTGGGCCCCGGCGCCACGCCGCCCGAGGAGGCGGCCGCCCGGCACTCGGTCACGACGAGCGCCTGCGGCCTGTGCGGCACCGAGTCGATCGACGCCGTGGAGAAGACCGCGCGCTTCGCCCTCGACGACGACCCCGTGCGCGTCGATGCGGCCGTGCTCGCCGCGCTGCCCGACCGGCTGCGCGAGCGGCAGAGCCTCTTCGACTCCACCGGCGGGGTGCACGCCGCCGGGCTGTTCACCGCCGACGGCGAGGCGCTCTGCGTGCGCGAGGACGTCGGTCGGCACAACGCCGTCGACAAGGTCGTCGGCTGGGCGCTGCGCGAGGGCCTGCTGCCGCTGCGCGGCACGGTGCTGCAGGTGTCGGGGCGCGCCTCCTTCGAGCTGGTGCAGAAGGCGCGGCTGGCCGGCATCCCGGTGCTCGCCGCGGTGGGGGCGCCCTCCTCCCTGGCCCGGGAGCTCGCCGAGCGCAGCGGACTCACCCTGGTCGGCTTCAGCCGCGGCACGGCCTTCACCGTCTACGCGCATCCGGAGCGGGTGCCGGTCGCCGCCCAGCTGCCCGCCCCCGCGTAGCGATGGGAGAGCTGCGCGGCGAGGCCGTCGTGCTGCGGCCGATCGCCGAGGGGGATCGGGAGCGCGCCGCCGAGATCCTCGCCGCGCCCGAGGTCGCCCGCTGGTGGGCGGACGCGGACCCCGATGCCGCGCTGCGCTGGGTGCTCTCCGGCGAGGAGGGCCTCGCGAGCTACGTCATCGAGGCCGGCGGCGACGTCGTCGGGCTGATCCAGAGCAGCGAGGAGACGGACCCGCAGTACCGCAGCGCCGGGATCGACATCGCCGTGGACCCGGCCCTCCACGGTCGCGGGGTCGGCAGCGACGCGATCCGCGTCCTCGCCCGGCACCTCTTCTCGCAGGGCCACCACCGCGTGACGATCGACCCGGCGGCTGCCAACGAGCGGGCGATCGCCGTCTACACCCGCCTCGGCTTCCGTCCGATCGGCGTGTCGCGCGCCTCCGAGCGCGGCGCCGACGGCGTCTTCCACGACCAGCTGCTGATGGATCTCCTGGAGGGGGAGCTGCGCTGAGCGGGCGTCAACGCGCGATGCTGCCCTGCCGGATCCTCTCCGCGATCCCCTCGATCTCGTCGAGGCGGCCGTCGGCGATCGCGATGATCACGTCGTAGGCCTCGTCGTTCGTCCAGCTCAGGCGCCACCCGTTCATGCCGAGGAAGGCGATGAGCGCGGCGAGGCCCAGCCGCTTGTTGCCGTCGAACAGGCCGTGGTTCTTCACCAGCGAGTGCGTCAGCGCGGCGGCCTTCTCCTCCAGCGACGGGTATGCCTCCCGGCCGAAGGGGGCGGCCTGCGGGCGGGCGAGAGCCGATTCGAGCAGGCCCTGGTCGCGCACGGAGGGCTCACCGCCCAGAGCGCGCCGGGCGATGTGCAGCAGGTCGCCGTAGTCGAGGTAGATCACTGCCCAAGGCGCTCGAGAGCCTCGGCATAGCGGGGGAGCTCCTCGTCGAGCACGGCGTCGAGCAGGTCGCGGCGGCTGTGGCTCTCGACGTACTCGCGTACTGCCTCGCGGGCGACGTCCTGCATCGAGCGTCCCTCGAAGGCGGCGCGCCGGCGCAGCGCCTCGGTCTCGTCGTCGTCCAGGCGGAGGGTCATGGCCATGACGAGATGGTATCACGGGCGATACCGCTCGGGGTCTGCGACGCGGTGAAACGCACAGCTTGATGCGCCAGGATGCGGGTATGACCGCGCTCAGCGACCACCCGATCAGCGCCACCGCCGTCCGAGCCCTCGCCGACGCGGGGATCACCACCCTCGACCAGGCCGCGGCGCGGCAGCGCTCCGACATCGCGGGCATCCGCGGCGTCGGCGCCCAGGCGCTCGCTGCGCTCGACGCGGCGCTGGCCGCCGAGGGCAAGTCCTTCGGCACGCCGATCCCGGTGACGCCGACCTCGAGCTCGACCGTGGGCGACGCCGCCGCCGGGGCCGAGACGCCTCCCCGGCCGGCCCGGGAGGCCTACGGCACGCCGCCGATCTCGGGGCTGTCGAGCGTGGCGCCGCCCGGCCCCGGCTACAACCCGCTCGCGATCGTCGCGCTGCTGCTCGCCTTCGCCATCCCGCCGGCCGCGATCGTGCTCGGCCACGTGGCGCTCGGCCAGATCAGGCGCAGCGGCCAGAAGGGCCGCGACGTCGGCATCATCGCCCTGGTCCTGGGCTACGTGCTGACGGCCTTCGTGGTGATCGCGCTCCTCATCTGGCTGGCGGTCATCATCACCGTGATCGGGGTGATCGCCCAGCTGCCCGACATGCAGCTGCCCGAGCTCCCGACCGCTCCCGGCGGCGGGATCCCCGACGGCGGCCGTCCCTCGTGACCTGCTAGCCTGACCGCGACAACCGAACACCGGGCCGCACGCGATGCGGGAGAGCCCCGTCCGATCCATCCGACGGGCACCGAAGGAGCAAGCCTCCCCGCCAATCTCTCAGGTACGCGTACCGCATCGACCAGGCCGCTCTGAAGAGAGGACCGCTCGCCCCGGCGAGGCAGGCTCCCGCCCAAGGTGAAAGCGCCGCCCCGCTCCGATCGGAGGCCGGGCGCGCGAAGCTCTCAGGCACCCGTACAGAGGGGGAGTTCCACCGCCGCCCGCGCAGGAAGCGAACTCGCCCATGACCGACGCCACCGCCGACCTCCACCGCAGTCCCCTGCACGAGGTGCACGCCGCCGCGGGCGCGAGCTTCACCGACTTCGGCGGCTGGCTGATGCCGGTGCGCTACGGATCCGACCTCGCCGAGCACCACGCGGTGCGCACCGCCGCCGGCATCTTCGACATCTCGCACATGGCCGAGCTGCCCGTCACCGGACCCGGCGCCGGGGCCTTCCTCGACCATGCGCTCGCGGGCAGCCCCTCCGCCCTCGCCGTGGGCCGGGCCAGGTACACGATGATCCTCGAGCCGGACGGCGGCATCATCGATGACCTCATCGTCTACCGGCTGGCCGAGGAGGAGTACCTCGTGGTCGCGAACGCGGGCAATCGCGCGCCCGTCGTCGCCGCCCTCGCCGAGCGGCTGGCGGGCTTCGACGCGGTGCTGCGCGACGACACCGAGGCCGTCTCGCTCATCGCGGTGCAGGGGCCGGAGGCGCAGGGCATCCTCGAGCAGACCGAGTGGCTCGACCTCGACGCCGGACGCTCGCACGGCTGGACCCTCGCCACCCTGCCCTACTACGCGGCCCTGGGCATGACCTTCCACGGAGCCCCCGTCCTCGTCGCCCGCACCGGCTACACCGGCGAGGACGGCTTCGAGCTCTTCGCCCCCGCCGAGCTCGCGGGCCGGCTGTGGGAGGGGCTGATGAACTCCGGGGCGCCGTGCGGCCTGCTGCCCTGCGGCCTCGCCGCCCGCGACACGCTGCGGCTCG
>Ga0164243_10008696_pt1 | contig 14925 bp, 12 predicted proteins | sample OricompcompostOP_FD_108781 | JGI IMG/M metagenome (GOLD analysis project Ga0164243, IMG submission 108781) | Organic Plus compost microbial communities from Emeryville, California, USA - Original compost - Organic plus compost (OP) | ecosystem: Engineered > Solid waste > Mixed feedstock >... | reverse complement strand
TACGCCACGATGCGCTGCCGAAGCTCGGGGGCGAAGCGCTTCCCGCGAGCGCGGCCATGCCGCCGAAGGTCCCGGCGCAGATCCTCTGCCTCGTGCGTGCTCATGCGCGCACGCGAACACGAGGCCGCCGGCTACGTCACGACGGGACGCCGCGAGACGTTACATACGGCGGGCCCCGTACCCGAACGACGCGCACGAGAGCGACTGGGCGAGAGCCGCGCTCCCGAGGTCCGGGAGAGCGACGTGCCGGCTCGTGTCGCGCGCGACGCGCCAACTCGGACCTCCACCAGCGGAGCGACGACTCCGCGATTCCGCGCTCCTCCGCGAAGGTCCGCGCCGAGCTCCCGCTCGTCTCCCACGCCGCAACCAGATCCGTCCATTTCGATGCGCTCAGCCTCGTGCCCATGCGCGCGAGCTTGCCTTGGCCCCCCTCATTCCTGGAAGGCCGGCCCCCGCAAGCAGCGGATACGCCTGCATGAGCGGGGGAGTGGCGCGGGCGAAGTGGCCCGGTGCCAGGCCCGAACTGGCCGGGCCATAGGGTGACGCAATGCAAGGTGTGAAGATCACACCGGACGCGGTCTGGCCCTTGGAGTGCTCGCGGGCGCGCCGTGGCCGAGGCGATCACGTACGAGCGGAGGCGGCCGGAGGCAACGACGCTCTACGAGGTCGTCCAAGACAACCTCGAGACACTCTACGGCGCCGTCGACGACGGCGCGCTGAAGCTCGCGCTGCCCCCGTTCGTGAGGAAGGAGCTCGAGGGCTACCTCGATTGCGGCCTTCTGTGTCGCGGCTTCGCGCGGCTCCGATGCGACGGGTGCGCGGAGACGCGCCTCGTGGCGTTCGCCTGCAAGGGACGCGGATTCTGCCCGTCGTGCCTCGGCCGAAAGATGAGCGCGACGGCCGCCAATCTCGTGGATTACGTGATACCGAAGGTGCCGCTGCGCCAGTGGGTATTGACGGTGCCCTTCGCGTGGCGAAGTCGCCTCGGGTTCGACGGGGCGCTCCTCGGCGCGGTCGTTCGGAAGCTCGCCGACGCCGTGCTCGCGTTCTACCGCCGCCGGCTCGTTGAGGAAGACGGCATCAAGGGTCAGAGCGGCGCCGTGCTCGTCGTGCAGCGGACCTCGAGCGATCTGCGCCTCAACCCGCACGTCCACGCCGTCTTCCTCGACGGCGTCCATCACGAAGACGAGGGCGGCGAGGTGAAGTTCCACGCGCTACCACGGCTCGAGACCGAGGACGTCGGCTGCGTGCTCGAGGATGCCGCCCGGCGCATCACGCGCTACCTCCGCAGGCGCGGGCTGTTCGACGACGCCGACGACACCGAGGCTGAGGCTCTCGCCGCGCCGGAGGACGACGAGGCCCGCGCGCTCGCCGAGCTCGCCGCGAACGCGGCGGCCGGGATCACGCCTCCGGCGGGACCCGCGTGGAAGCGAGGAGCGTTGCCACCTCTCACCCACGAGCGGGACTTCGACAGGCACCTCTCCGTCGGGCGCGGCGGCTTCACTCTGCACGCGGCGACACGTGCGGGCGCGATGGACGCGCGGGGGCGGGAGGCGCTCCTCAAGTATGTACTCCGCCCGCCGATCGCACAGGAGCGCGTGGTGCAGGGGTCGGACGGACTCGTCCGCGTCGCGCTGAAGAAGCGCTTCTCCGACGGGACCTTCGCGGTGGATCTCGATCCGCTCTCGCTCCTCACGCGGCTCTGCGCGTCGGTGCCGCCCCCGAGGTTCCATACGGTTGGGTATGTGGGCGTGCTCGCGTCGGCGAGCAAGCTTCGGCCGCGCATCCTGCCTGAGCCTCCGAAGGAGGCCGGCGTCGCCCTCGATGCCAACGAAGAGGCGGAGCCTCGTCCGCGACGATGTCGATATAGGCCATGGGCCGAGCTCATGATGCGGACGTTCGAGGTGGATGTTCTGTGCTGCCCGCGATGCTCGGGCAGACTCCGGCTCGTCGCGCTGATGACGGAGACGAAGGAGATCCGTCGCTACCTACACGCTCTGGGCGAGCCGACCGAGGCAGCCGCGCGAAGCCCGGCACGGGGGCCGCCGTATTGGAGCTCGCGCGCCCTTCGCCGCCGCGCTGGCGACGTCGACGCAGCCTGACATGCCCCTCCGACCTCCGACCCAGGCCCGTCCACGGGCCACGGCCTCCGTGCGTCCTCGGCTCGCTCGACCACCTCCACGACCTCTCAAAGCGCGTCTTCGTGCCTCTCCACACTGGACCGCGCCCACCTCCTAGCGACCGTTCCCGTTCGGCGCTCCAGGGCGATGCGTCGCAGCATCGCGTTCGTTCTACCTACGCGCTCGTCGCAGTGAACCTGCGGGTCACTCCGCTACGAATGGGCGAGGCGACGCTCGAGCTGCGCCTTGCCCCGATCGAGCCGGCGGGCCCGCCCTGGCTGCAACGATGGAAGTTCGTCGTTCTCTAACGGTTTGCGCCGCTGAGGCGCCGGCAAAGCGCCATGGTCATGCGGCTGCAAGCTCGGCGACGGCAGCCGCCACGGTGGACGGGGCCGTCACGGAAGGTTCGGCGGGGCGCTCTGCGGCTCGAACCACGGGGGGCTCGCCGCCACCGCAGCCGATGATGAGCGCGGTCACGGTCAAGCGAGCGCGGCGGTGCCGGTTCGGCTGGGCAGCAGCTCGTTTTGGGCTCGGATGGTCGAGCTCGATCCCCGCCGCGGCCGAGCGGCGCTGGTGCTCCTCCTGGCCATAGTCGGTGATCGCGTGAGGTGGAGCGGCCCGTTGCGGAGCTGTCGCGGGAGCGCGCGGCAGCGAGCTCGTAGCCGTCCACGGATTGATAACCCTACCGCGATGGACGTCCCCGCCGCACGTCGAGCGCGACGGCGGCGAGGTAGCTCGGCGCGACGACGACGGCGTTGAGGGTGCCGTGGACGGAGACCATGCCGCGGATTTCGGCAATGCCGAGCGAGACCGGAATCGAGAGCTCGTTCTGCCACGCGAGCACCATCGTGAAGACGAGGCCTGCGAGGCTGATGCAGCCGAGCACGAACGCCGATCGGCTCTTGGACCACACGTTTCGCACGAACGTCAGCTGCGCGGCCGCGAGCGCGAGGGAGAGACCGACGACGCCGATCGGCTTGAGCCAGCGGAGCTGGTCGATGCCGAACGCGATCGCGAGGAACGAGACGAGGCACACCAGCACCGAGACGAGATAGATCCGCTGCTGCGGACCGCTTCGCCGGGCGAGGGCCGCCAGCGCGCCGACCAGGATCCAGCCGAGCACGTTCCCGTGAAGCGCCGCGTAGTAGCTGAAGGCGGTGTCGTACCCGAGGATGCGAAGGTCGTTCGCGCCGCCGACGAGCCACACCGCCGCGACGTTGCTGAAGAGGAACGGGACGCACGCAGCGAGCACCTCGGGGGAGCGCAGCGACGCGACCCCATCTCGAGAGGCACGCTCTCGCAGGAAGAGCGCGAAGCTCCCGGCGCAGAAGAGGAGCCACGCGAAACAGAGGGCCGGCACGTCCGACAAGAGGCCGAGCGCCGTGCACGCGAGCGCACCGACGTGTGCCCCGACGCGGAGCCGCGACGACTCGGCAAAGAAGAAGCGATGCGTGCCGAGGGGCCCCATGGCCATGGTCAGGAGCAAGAGAACGCGGAGCAGGCCGAGCTCGGACATCGCGCGAGCACCTCTTGCAGGTAGCGTGGAATACTCGCACGCCGAGGACGATGGAGATCTTCAGCTACCACTTGGTGCAAGCGCCGGTCTACAGCGTCGCTGCGCGTCTGCTCAGCTCCGCATCACTGCGTCGAGTGGCTGGACTGCGTCACGCGGAGTGCCTCTTGCCCATGAAAATGGGGCACGGGGTGGCATCGCTGGGCCGATACCACTTCGGGTCGTTGGTCCTGTTCGCATTCTGGGACGGCGAGGAGTACCTCGAGCGCTTCGTGGAGGCGCCCCCTTACCGCGTCTTTGCGCTCCCGCACTGGCACATACGTTTGCGCTTCTACCGGCGTTGGGGGAGCTACACGGGGTTCGACGACGCCACGACCCACACGGAGCTAGCAGAGCCCGAAGGGCCGGTGGTCGGCGTGACCTTCGCGCGCCTGAAGCTCACGGAGGCCCTTCGCTTCGCGCGGTGGGGCAAGCCGGTCGAGGCCCAGGTGCGCGATCATCCCGGCGTGACGCGTGCCGCGGTCGCCTTTCGTCCGCTCAACACGTTCTCGACCTTCAGCATCTGGCGGAGCGAGCGCGAGATGCTCGGCATGGTCCGCGGTCGTCGACCGGACATCGACGGGGCGCGCCACCGCGAAGCGATGAGAGAGCGCGTTCGGAAGGACTTCCACTACGAGTTCACGACCATGCGCTTCGTGCCGCTCTCGGAGCACGGTCAGTGGCCCGAGCCCATGGCCCTCTTGCGCGCGTGAACGATGCGCCGGATGGTTTGACGAGTATGGTCAGATGCACTTGCCGTCCCGGCACGCTGGAGGCGCCGGCGGCGCGCACGGCGGCGCGATGAGCTTGCAATCCGCGGCGCCGAACGCCTTGCACTCGGCGTCGCTCGCGGAGCTCATCGCCTGCTCGATCGCCTCACGACCGGACTTCGCGACCGCTCGTACGCACGCGTCGAAACAGGCGGTGTGGATGTGGAGCATCTCGCAGTCGTCGTCGGAGCTACACGCGAGGTTGGCCGCGATCGCCGCGTCGACCTTGTCCCTCGCGGGCTTCGCATGCTCCCCGCACTCCGTGACCGTCGGCGACTTCGCCTCGCCGCCCGAGGAGGCGGCGCACGCCGCAACGAGGACGGAGAAGAGCGACAGGAGAGCAGGAAGCTTGGCTCGCATGATCCACGAACGTAGTCCCAGGCGCTGCCTTACGCTCGATCGATGCGACGGCGGGCCGAGCACGTGAACGTTCAGCCCACGACGATGGGCCGTCCTCTGCTCGGATAGGGCAACGACTGGGGCCACATGGACATGGCGGACAACGTGCTCGAGTTCCTGGCCGACATGACGACCTTGCACGTCTGAGGGAGGGTGACGTGTCCACCGATCTGGAGCTCTGGACGACCGAGAAGGGGGCGCGTCCGTGTCGACGCTGGCCGGACCGCCCGTCGTGGGTACGAGTCGGATCAGCGACGACTCCACGCTCGACCCGATCGAACCGGTCAGGCGCCGGCCTTCACGTCGAATAGATGGACCGGGGCTGAGCCGCGGGCATCCGGGCGGAGCCAAAGGCGATCGGCGCCGTGGTACCATCGACGGCCCTCTCCTTTCCCCGGCTTCCTCCTCTGCGATGCGCCATCGTGGGCCGCCGACGTTCATCCCGAGTCTTGCCGCGCAGAATGCCCTCCACGCGCTGGCGATGGGTTGGAGGAATCGCCGTGGCCGGGCTACTCGCACCGGCGGCGGCTTCGGCGCAGCCGCGCGAGCGGATCCACTTCGACTACTCGGCCGACCCGAGCTGCCCGAGCTTCGATGCCTTCGTCGAGCAGGTGAGGGCCTACACATCGCGCTGGGGGCTCGCGGAGCCGGAAGAGAACGCGCGACGCTGGCGCGTCATGTTCGCGGTGACCAAGGGGGCCGCCGTCGGCACGCTCGAAATTGCGTCGAGCGAGCAGCAGTCCGCGCCACGCGCATCGCGCACGATCGAAGGACCCAACTGCGCGACGGTCGCTCGGGGAATGGCCGTTGCCGTGGCGGTGGCGATCGATCCGGCCGCGATGCTGGCGGGCCCCGGACGCGCGGCCGAGCGCGAGCCCGCGGACGAGCCCACGGAACAGGAGCCCTCGGCACAGGAGACGGAGGCGACGCCCCTCGAGCCGCAGCCACCTCAGCCGGCCCCTTCTTCCGCAGCCCGTTCTCGCGAACGGTCGCCAGCGCCGCGACCGTCCGTCGGTCCGCACAAGTCGGCGGCGCGCTTCGCGCTCGAAGGACGCCTCGAGGTCACGTCAGCGGTGGTCGACGGACTTCTGCCTGGTGTGCTCGCGGCGATCGAGGTCGATCCGCTCGCTCCGGCGGACTCGAGGGCGCCTGCTCGTTTGCCGCGATGGCTGCGCCCCACCATCGCGCTCGGGTTCCGCCAGAGCATGAGTGTGAAGCTCGAGCGTTCGACCGTCGTCACATCGTTCCTCTGGACGGCCGGCGTCCTGAAGCTCTGCCCCGTCCGTTTTGGCGTGAACGACAAGCTCGACATCACGCCTTGCCTCGAGGGGGATGTCGGTGTCCTCACGGCGGAAGCCCGGGGGAGCGCCGATGCCAGGCGAACATCGAGGTTCTGGCTCGATCTCGGCGTCTCGGTCCGGGCCACCTGGACGATTTCACGGGTGTTCTACGCCGGGGCAGGGATCGGCCTCGTTGCTCCGCTCAGCCGTAACCGATTCGAGCTCGGCACGGGAGAGCTCATCTCGCGCGCTCCGCCGGTGGGAGGGACGCTCGGGGGTGCGTTCGGCTGGCGGTTCTGACGCCGTCGTCGCCTTCGTGGACCCGAATCGGTCCCCGCGAACAGGCGACGCGGGCGAACGAGCCCGCCCCGGTGGACGGGGCCTGCGAATTTTTTAACAATCGCCTGCTCCCGCCGCATCCATGCCTGAGAATGTCGGCGGTCTCGCAAGTCACCTCGCGTGTGGAGGGCATGTCCAGTGAGGACATGCACGTCATGACCCGACAGGTGGACCACGGGCGGGTACGCAAGCTCGTTGAAGACCATTTCGCCGACGTCTGGCGTTTTCTTCGCCATCTCGGGGTGCCGGAGCACTGGGTCGACGACGCGGCCCAGGAGGTCTTCATCGTCGCGGCCCGCCGATTCGAGGAGATACGGCCCGGCCGCGAGCGATCGTTCCTCTTCGGGACGGCGTTCAAGGTCGCGCAGTCGACGCGCCGGAAGTTCGGTCGCGCCGCGCCGCCCGACGACGAATCGGTCGTCGAAGCGAAGGTCGACACTGCTCCCAATCCAGAAGAGGAGCTCGACGACAAGCAGGCGCGTGAGCTCGCGCTTCGTCTCATCGACGAGATGGACGAGGGGCAAAGGCAGGTGTTCGTGATGTTCGAGATCGAAGGCATGTCGCTCCAGCAGATCGCGGAGCTCACCGAGCTCCCGATGAACACCGTCGCCTCGCGGCTGCGGTCGGCGCGCGAAGTGTTCCAGACACGCTTCGCGCGTCATCGGAACATCCGGCGGGCAGGACGATGAACCCGGGTGACCGTCTCAAGGACGTTGCTCCGGAGTACGCGCGGCTGATCTCGGCGCTGCAGCGTGCCGAGCCGAAGCGGAGCGCCGTGGACAAGACGCTCGCCGCCGTCAGGAAGGAGCTTCAGTCGACGTCTCGGGTTGCGGCGGCGCTGCGCCCCGTCCGCGCGTCGCGTGTGTGGGTCGGCCTCGGCGTTGCCGGTCTCGCGCTCTCGCTGGTGGGCTACGAATGGCAGCGCGAGCCGAGCGCGCCCGTGGCCGTCGCCCCGGTGACGACGCCCATCGAGGCGCCATCGGTGCCTCCCACGGACGAGGCGCCGGTCGCCGAGGCTCTCGCCGCTTCGGTGAAGGTCGAGGACCTTCCGCCTGCGCCCGTCGCATCGGCGAAGCCGTCGGCGCCCGTTCAGCTCTCGGCCCGCGGCGCCTCGCCCGCCGCCTCGGGTACCGCGTTTCTCGACGACCTCGCGCTCGTCGAACGCATCCGCACCCAGCTCTCGCGCGGCGAGACCGACGCGTGCCTCCGCTCGATCGACGACTACCACGCGCGGCACCCTCGAGGAGCGTTCACGCAGGAGGTCGACGTGATGCGCGTCGAAGCGCTCGCGACGTCCGGCAAGCGGGACGCCGCGCGTGCGGCGGGGCGTCGGTTCCTCTCTCGATACCCCACGAGCCCGTACGTCGATCGCGTGCGCTCCGTGCTCGCTGATTCGCAGTAACGAGAACGTCAATCCGTCGAAGCGAAGCTCGATATGAAAAACAATATTTGGACTGCCGCCGGTCGCAAGACCGGATATCGAGGCGGCCTGGTGGCGCTCGTCCTCGCAGCGACGTGTGCAGCGGGCTTCACGCCAGCGTGTTCGGCGCTCGACGAGCGCGTCGTCCTCGCGACACCAGACACGGATGCTGGCCCGCCGCCCGTCCTGGGCCCGGCCCCGGACGCCGGCGTCGATGCGATCGCGGCCGAACCACTGATGTGTATGGCGACGGAATGTCCTGCGCCCTATGCGACTTGCGACTCGACGGATCCGACGGCGGCCGCTCCGTTCAAGTGCCAGCACAACCTCCTCACCGACAATGAGAATTGCGGTGCGTGCGGGAACAAGTGCCAACGCGAGGATAACGACTTCTTCGGAGTTGTCGGAGCATGCTTCCAGGGCCACTGCGAACCCGAGTGCGTGCCGGGCACCCGTGACTGCAACGGCATCCCAGACGATGGATGCGAAACCCAGGTCAACTTCAACCGCGAGAACTGTGGGGGCTGTGGCATCGTCTGTCCCGAGGGCGTCAACTGCGTCATCGTCGGCTTGGAGCAGCCGTCGTGCGGATGCCCGAAGGGCCTGACCGACTGCGGCGACGGTTACTGTAGAGACACCCAGTCGGACAACAACAACTGCGGGGCGTGCAACAACATGTGCGTGCCCCCGGATGTCCCTCCGCCTCCCAATGCGATGTACGCGTGTGTCAAAGGCGAATGCAACCGGCTCGTGTGCCAGAAGGACTGGGCCGACTGCAACGGCGATCTCAACGAGCCCGACACCGACGGCTGCGAGGTCAACGTCGCGGTCGACATCGGCAACGGGCTGCTCGATCCGGAACACTGCGGGTACTGCGACGTCTCGTGTGCGCCCGGAGTCGATTGCATGCGCGTCATGCGCGGCGGTGAAGAGGACATCGTCTGTGGTTGCCGCCCGAACGAGGTGCGCTGTCAGATTAGCGACAAGCTCAATGCGTGCGTCGACCTCTCGAGCGACCCTTCGCACTGCGGGGTCTGCAACAACGGTTGTCCGTTCGCGACCGGGGCCAATCAAGTTGCGATGTGCAAGAACGGGCTCTGCGATACCGAGTGCGCGCCGGGTTGGGGCGACTGCAACGGGAATCCCGTCGACGGCTGCGAGACGAACATCATGGTCGACGGCGCGAACTGCGGTGCCTGCGGGAACCAGTGCAACTCCGCGCTCGGCCAGCCCTGCATCGAGGGGCGCTGTCTGATGACGAAGTGCGAGGACGAGGAGCCCGCGACGCAATGAGGTTCTCGATGATGTGGTTCATGCCCGTCGCTCTGGGGCTCGCGTGCATCCTCCCGAGCTGCGCCGAGGATGCGGGCGGCGGTAGTGACGTGGACGTTTCTCCCGACCCTTCGCCGGTCCCCCAAGTCCCGGCGGACGCCGGATGCGAAGCAGGGACGGAAGGCTGTGAGCCCGCTCTCTCCGACTGCGCGTCTCGCGGGCTCGGGTTCTGTCCGGTCGCGATACCCAACAAGCGGCCGTCGTTCACGAGCGTCTGGGGTTCGCGTGAGAACGACGTCTGGGTCGGAGGAACGCACGGTGCGCTCCTCCACTTCGACGGGACGTCTTGGGTCCAGACGCCGTCCGGCACGACGCAGACGATCTTCGAGATCGCGGGTCGCCCGTCCGGAGAGGTGTGGGCCCTGAGCTCGCGGGAGGTCGTGCTCCACTCGATGGGCTTCGCGGGCGATTCGACCTGGACCCCGTTCGAGGCCCTGGAGCCCCGCAACGGACCGCAGCGGGAGATCTTGCTCGCGGCCTGGCTTCCGCCGGAAGGTGGAATCTGGGTCGGCGGAGGTCCGTATTCTCTCCTCCCAGAGCGCGCGGAAGAGGCGGAGACGCCTTTCGCGAACTTCTGGCGCTGGAACCCCGGAGCAACGTCCTGGACGGCATCGATGACGGGGAAGGACTTCTTCGTGCGGGGCCTGTGGTCCAGCGGTGCTGACGAGGTCTGGGCGGTCGGCGGAATGTCGACGTACGGGCGGTTCACCCCTCGCTACGGGCGCGCGCTTCGCGCCGTTCCTCGGGCGGGGACGTTGGAGTGGACCGAATACGACACACAGGCTTGGGACGACCTCCACGCGATCTGGGGCTCGAGCTCGGACGATGTCTGGGCGGTGGGCGACCGAGGCACCGTTCGTCACTGGACGAACGCGACGCCGAAGCGTTGGGCGATCGTCGACGTCCCGACGAAGCAGCATCTGCGCGCCGTCTGGGGCACGGACCCGAAGGACGTCTGGGTCGTCGGCGACGAGGGAACGATCCTCCACTACGACGGCACGAGGTTCGAACGCGTCGAGGCCGGATTTTTCGAGGGCATTCGGTTGCCGGACCTTCGCGGGGTGTGGGGGAGCTCCGATCGAGACGTCTGGATTGTCGGCGACAACATCGTTCTGCACCGCAACGCGAGAGTCGAAGGGCAATGAGACCTAGCCGCCTGAGCCGAAGAATCGCCTCCATCATCGTCGTGGCGTCGAGCGCTGGAGCGCTCATCTCGATCAACGCGTGCGCCGGAAGCGAGCCCTCGCTGGACGGGGTACCGCCCGAGCTCGATGGTGGAAGCACGCTCACTGAAGACGGCGCAAGCTCGGAGACCGACGGCGGACCCTCGGCCGACGCGAAGGCCGATGCAGACGCGTCGGTGCCCTGCAGTCCGGATGGCTTCTGTCATCTGCCCGTGCCCACGTCGGATTCGCTCCGGGCCGTCTGGGGCGACGACGTCGGCACCGTGTGGGCCGTCGGCGCCGAGGGCAACATCTTGCGCTGGGACGGAGCCGCCTTCGTCGTGCACCAGAAGGTGTCGAGCCCGCTCTACGCGATCTGGGGCAGCGGTCCCACCGACATCTGGGTCGCTGGCGAGTCGGGGATCTTCCACGGACAGGGCGCAACGTCGTCCTCGGTGACCTTCACTGCTGCCGCGTACGTGCCCACCGTGCCCATCCGGTCGATTCACGGGTTCGGTCCGAACGACGTCTGGCTCGTCGGAGGCGTCTCCGATTTCGAGCGGGGGGAAGAGGCCGTGGTGCTCCACTACACGGGGCCGAAGGGCGCTGCCGAGCCCGAGTTCGAGCACGATCCGATCGAGGCGGAGGGCGGCGGGTTCACCGCGGTGTGGGGCTCGAGCCCCGACGACATGTGGCTGGCGTCGAGCACGCAGTTCGGGATGGTCGCGCGCGTTTTCCACGGGCACGGCGACGGCTCGGGTGGAACGACGTTCGAAGAGGTCGAGGTCAGAGCCGACATCCCGGACATGGGCCTCGGGCTCAGCGAGGTTGTCGGAGGGATCCACGTTCCGGAGACCTTCATCGCCGGCAACATCTCGTGGTTCGGTTTCATGTGGCTCGGTGTCGTCTGGTCCGGCGCCACCCATCCACCGGACGGTGACGCCGGAGCTGTCGTCTGGGGCAACGAGGACAACTGGGGAGAGAACTGGGCCTTCGCTGTGCGCGGTATCCATGGCACGTCGAAGAACGACGTCTGGTTCGTCGGCGAGACGGGACGGATCCGCCATTTCGACGGAGCGAAGTGGTCGCTTGCACGGGTGACGATCGACAAGATGCCGTTCGTCGAGGACTTGTACGGCATCTGGGGTGGGTCGAAGGACATCTGGATCGTGGGTGACAAGACGGTGCTTCGGAAGTCCACGGAAGTGAAGCCATGAGACACCACCGCACAGTCGATTCGCGTCTGCTTCTCGCATCAGCGGGGCTCTCCTTGCTGGCCACGGTCGCTGTCTGCGCCTGCGACGAGGACGTCACGCTCGGAGCTTCCACGCAAGAAGACGCGGGGACCGTCGATGCCCCTGTCGACCTGCCCGATGCTGCCGAGTCGGAGACCCTCGACGCGGGAGACGGCGCCCCTCCGTTCGACCCGTCGAACGTGCCTGTGGAGTGTGCGGGTGAGCCGTGCGCTCTCGAGCTGGCCGCCGGCTTCAACCACTTCTGCGCGCGAATGTCCGATGGGCGCGTGCAGTGCTGGGGTGCGAACGACTTCGGCGCCCTCGGGACCGGTGCATCTCCGAACAATCCGAATCCCGACGAATCGAGCGACCCCACGACGCCTGCGGTCGTGACGGATTTGACCGACGTAGATCAAATCAGCGCTGCGGGGAATACGACGTGCGTAGCGCGTAAGGACCGCTCGGTGCGCTGCTGGGGCGCGAACGACTACGGACAGCTCGGGCTCGAGGCCGACGGCGGCCCGCAGTCCGATCGGGCCGCGCACGACTACGCGATGCCGGTCGCGCTCGGCGGTGCATCGGCCCTGCGGGTCGACGTGGGCGAGCGAAGCGCCTGCGCCGTCCTCGTCTCCGGAGGTCTCTCTTGCTGGGGGTCGAACATGAACCGCCAGCTCGCTCGGCCGACGAGCGACGCGGTGCTGGGGTCCGGCCTCGCGGATCTCGCAGGTTTCACCGTCGTTCGCACCAGCTCGTCGCCGTATTCGACGTATGCGTTAACCGCCTCGGGTGAGCTCCTCGTATGGGGCAAGCTCGCGGGCCGTTACGGATCGCTCGATCCCGATCCGGTCCCGGCGGTGATCCCATCGCTCGACGGCGTGACCGACGTGTCCGCCAGCGATTCGCACGCGTGTGCGATCGCGAAGGGGCGCGTCCACTGCTGGGGCTCGGGCCTCTACGGCGCGCTCGGCACGGGCCTCGGCAGCGATGTCGTCCTTCCTGCGCACGCCGCGATTCAGGCCGATGCGTATCCGCAGCAGATCTCGGTATCGCGTCGCACGACCTGCGTTCGCCTGACGGACGGCACGATCCAGTGCAGCGGCGAAGCGAAATGGGGGCAGCTCGGCATCGAGCTGGATGCCGGGGGTGAGCGCATCTTGGCGTTGAGCCAAGCGTCGCACTTTACCGATTACGCCGTGCAGGTCATGACGAGCGATACATCGACCTGCGCTCTGCTCCGAAATGGGACCGTGAAGTGTTGGGGGAGCAACGAGCACGGACAGCTCGGGCAGGGCACGCACGATACGGATCCCCATCCGATGCCGCTGACGGTGACGTTTCGCTGATCGATCGACGGGGCCGCCCCCGTCGCGAAGCTCTTTTCCAAATCGTGGAGTCCAAGTCATGGTCAGTGCACGCACCGTCTCGAAGCTGCTCGCCCTCGCAGGCGCGGTCTCGTGCGTCCTCGTGGGGGCATGCAGCGCCTCGAATCGTGATTTCTCCGAGGGGCCGAAAGCCGAGTTCGGCTCCGACGTCGATGCCGCACCGCCCGAGTCGCCGTGCAAGCTTCGCTGCTCGCGAGATCTGAAGAGCGTGCTTCGCGTGTGCGACGGCGATCCCGAAGAGAAGTTGGTCGAGACGTGCGGCGCAGGGCTCGGATGTGGTGACGGACGCTGCGTCGATGCGTGCCTCAGCGCAGAGCTCTCGAAAGGCTCGGTCGGCTGCTCGTTCTACACGGTGCCGCCGGAAGATGCCTTGCGCCAGACGCCGTCGTGCTTCGCTGCGTTCATCGCGAACACGTGGGAAACGACGGTTCACGTGACGGCCGAGCACGGCGGTGCGCCTTTCGACATCTCGCGCGCGATCTACTCGGCGCAGAAGGTCGGCGACGAGGTCTCCTACACGCGGCTCACCGATGGAGTACCCCCGGGCGGCGTCGCGATCATCTTCCTCTCTCATGGCACGCCGAACAAGTTGACCGAACCGGATCACGCTCCGTGTCCGGTCGAGCCGGCCATTCTCGAAGATCCGATGGTGCACGGAACGGCGATCGAGCGCGCGTTCCAGCTGAAGACGGATGCGCCCATCAGCGCCTATTCGATCTACCCATACGGCGGCGCCAGCTCCCATCTTTCGACCGCGACCCTCCTTCTTCCGGTATCCGCCTGGGATACGAACTACGTCGCGATATCGGCGCCAGCTCCTCGGATGGACTGGAACGGCAGCAGGCCCGAGTCCCTCGTGCCGACGTCGCTGCAGATCGTCGCGGCCGAGGACGATACCGAGGTGCGAATCCTGCCGAAGGTGGACGTCGTGGATGGCATCGGCGTTCAGGGCGCGGCGGCAGGTGAGCCGCAAAGCTACATGTTGTCGAAGGGGCAGGTCCTCCAGTTCGCGCAGCTGGCAGATCTCACGGGCACCGCGATCGAGGCCTCGAGGCGCGTCGGTGTCTTCGGAGGCTCCGAGTGCACGCCCGTCCCCACCGTGGGCGCCACTTGCGACTACCTCCAGCAGCAGATCGCTGCGCTCTCGCAGTGGGGCAGCCAATACGTGCTTGCGCCGTACCCGACAAGGACCCACTCGGTGGCCGACACCGACCGCCGCGAGCGGGTCATCTGGCGACTGGTGGGCGCGGTCAACGGAACGGAGCTCACCTACGATCCGGCGCGCCCCGCCGGTGCTCCGGAGACGCTCGAAGCCGGCGAGGTCAGCACGTTCCGCACCGACGAGATCGTGACCGTCGCGAGCCAGGACGCCGAACATCCTTTCTACGCGAGCGTCTTCATGACGAGCGCTGGATCCTATTCCCCCTACGTGAATCGCGCGCAGGGCGATCCCGACTACGTCAACGTCGTACCGGCCGATCAGTTCCTCGACCGCTACGTCTTCTTCACCGATCACACGTATCCCGAGACGGGCCTCACGATCGTCCGCCGCAAGACGGCGCGCGGGTTCTTGCCCGTCGAGCTCGAGTGCGCTGGCCCGATCGAGGGTTTCCAGCCGGTCGGCAACAGCGGGGAATACGAGCTCGCGTGGGTAGACCTCGCGAGCTCCGGGAGGCCGCTGACGTTCCCGAAGGGGACCTGCGACTACGGCAGGCAAGAGGCCAAGAGCGAAGGTCCCTTCTCCGTGACCGTTTGGGGCGTTGGCCCATACGTGAGCTACGGCTACGCCGCTGGCTCGGGTAGCCGACCGCTCAACCCGGTGACCGCTCCGGTCGGTCCCCCGCGCTGACGGTCGAGAGCTGCGCAGGGGCGCTGGCAGGTCCGCGGGTGCGGTTCATTCCGCGAACCAGCCAGCAGTGCCGAGCGGCGCGCC
>Ga0164243_10008695_pt1 | contig 14925 bp, 14 predicted proteins | sample OricompcompostOP_FD_108781 | JGI IMG/M metagenome (GOLD analysis project Ga0164243, IMG submission 108781) | Organic Plus compost microbial communities from Emeryville, California, USA - Original compost - Organic plus compost (OP) | ecosystem: Engineered > Solid waste > Mixed feedstock >... | reverse complement strand
CCTCGCTAGGCTCGGGACGAGCGAGGAGGCTCCATGACCGTCACGCGCGAGACCGCGAGCTACCCGGACGCCCACGGGATCGAGATCTCCTACCATCGCTGGCCCGCGGCCGCGCCGCGCGGCGTCGTGCAGCTCGTGCACGGCCTCGGCGAGTACGCGGCGCGCTACGAGGAGCTCGCCCAGGCGCTCGCCGGAGCGGGCTGGACCGTCTACGCCGAGGATCACCGCGGCCACGGCCAGACCGGTCTCGCCCAGTGGGGAGGGGACCGATCGAAGCTCGGGAAGCCGGGACCGGGCGGGCTGCGTGCGATGATCGCCGCGATCCGGCAGCTCACCGGCATGATCTCCGAGCGCGAGCCGGGCCTGCCGCTCGTGCTGCTCGGCCACAGCCTCGGCTCGCTCATCGCGCAGAAGATGCTCGACGCCGACGCGACCCCGTTCGCCGCCGCGGTGCTGAGCGGTACGGCCTACCGGACGCTGCGGCACATGAACTCGGGCGACCTCAACAGGCGGCATGCGCACCTCGGGCCGACGACCTCCGAGTGGCTCAGCCGGGATCGCGCGATCGTGGACGCGGCGGCCGCCGACCCGCTCATGGTCGAGGCCAAGGTGCTCGCGCTGTTCGGCGTCGCGGACGGGCTGCGGCTGCTCGGAACGCCGCGCCGGCTCGCCAAGGACCTGCCGATCCGCATCCTGATCGGCGAGGAGGATCCCCTCGGCGGACCGCGCAGCGTCGAGCTGCTCGCCGCCGCCTACCGGCGTCGCGGGCTCACCGACGTCACGGTCGTCGTCTACCCGGGCGGGCGGCACGAGATGTTCAACGAGGTCAACCGCGCCGACGTGCGCGCCGACCTGATCGCCTGGCTCGACGAGCGCGTGCCCGCGGTCGCCTGACGCGCGAGAGCGCGTTTCGGGCGGGATAGCCGGCCGGATTTCCGCCCGAAACGCGCACTCGCGCGCCGAGGGGGGCGTGCGGCGGCGGGACGCGGCGGGCGGCTGGGCGGCCGTCCTAGGCTGGAGCCATGCACGGTGAGTTCAAGGTGCCGGGCGGCAAGCTCGTCGTCGTCGACTTCGACGAGGTCGACGGCCGGATCGCCGGATTCCACCTCGCGGGCGACTTCTTCCTCGAACCCGACGAGGCGCTCCCCGCGATCGACGCGGCCCTGAACGGGCTCCCGATCGGCAGCGACGCGAAGGCGATCGCCTCCGCCGTGCAGGCCGCGCTCCCCGCGGGCGCCGTGCTGCTCGGCTTCAGCCCCGAGGGGGTCGCGACGGCGGTGCGCCGCGCCCTGCAGCAGGCGACGACCTGGCGGGACTACTCCTGGCGACTGCTCCACCCCGGCCCGCTGCCGCCGCGCGTGCACCTCGCCCTCGACCAGGTGCTCGCCGAGGAGGTCGGAGAGGGCCGCCGCGAGCCCACGCTGCGCATCTGGGAGTGGGAGGAGCCCGCGGTCGTCATCGGCAGCTTCCAGTCGGTGCGCAACGAGGTCGACCTCGAGCAGGCGGCCGCGCACGGCTTCGAGGTCGTGCGCCGGATCTCCGGCGGCGGCGCGATGCTCATGGACGCCGGCGCGATCGTCACCTACTCCCTCTACGCCCCCCTCGACCTCGTCGCCGGGATGAGCTTCGCGGAGAGCTACGCCTACCTCGACGACTGGACCGTGCAGGCGCTCCGCTCGCTCGGGATCGACGCGACCTACCAGCCGCTCAACGACATCTCGAGCCCGGCCGGCAAGATCGGCGGCGCCGCGCAGAAGCGACTCGCGGGCGTGAACGGGCACGGCGGGGCCGTGCTGCACCACGTCACGATGTCCTACGACATGGACGGCGAGCTCATGACCCGAGTGCTGCGGATCGGGCGGGAGAAGATCTCCGACAAGGGCATCGCGAGCGCCGCGAAGCGCGTCGACCCGCTGCGCAGCCAGACCGGGCTGAGCCGCGCGGAGATCATCGACCGCATGATCGAGACCTTCCGCGGCCTGCACGGCCTCACCCCGGACGAGCTCTCGCCCGCGGAGCTCGAGCGCGCCGAACGGCTCGTGGCCGAGAAGTTCGCGACCGACGAGTGGCTCTACCGGGTGCCGTGATGGCGCGTCGGTCGCTGCGGGGGAGGCTCGGCGGGATGCCGCTCGGGCCCGTCGACGAGGTCTTCAGCCCCGCGCGCTACGAGGCCCGTCTCGAGCAGGACCGCCGCGAGGCGCTGCCCGCGTCGGCCCCGATCCCGGGGGACGGGGACCGCGACGATCTCGCCGAGGGCGTCGTGCGCATCGACCTGAGGGAACAAGGAGAGACATGAGATTCCGGGTGTTCACCGAGCCGCAGCAGGGCGCGGAGTACGAGCAGCTGCTCGCGGTCGCGCAGACCGCGGAGCGGCTCGGCTTCGACGCCTTCTTCCGCTCCGACCACCTGCTCGCGATGGCCGGGGATGGCCTGCCCGGCCCGAGCGAGTCGTGGACGAGCCTCGCGGGGATCGCACGGGAGACCGAGCGCATCCGGCTCGGCACCCTCGTGACGAGCGCGACCTTCCGGCACCCGAGCATCCTCGCGATCCAGGTCGCCCAGGTGGACCGGATGTCGCACGGTCGCGTCGAGCTCGGGCTCGGCACGGGGTGGTTCGAGGGCGAGCACACCGCCTACGGCATCCCCTTCCCCGCGAAGCGGTTCGGCCTGCTCGAGGAGCAGCTCGAGATCGTCACGGGGCTCTGGGGCACGCCCGTCGGCTCGACCTTCGACTTCCGCGGCGAGCACTACGAGCTCGCGGGCGCGCCCGGCCTGCCGAAGCCCGCGCAGGAGCACCTGCCCGTCATCATCGGCGGCGGCGGGCCGTCGCGCACCCCCGCGCTCGCCGCGCGGTTCGCGGACGAGTACAACGTCGCCTTCCGCTCCCTCGACGACACGGCGGCCGCCTTCGCCCGAGCTCGAGCAGCCTGCGAGGCGAGCGGGCGGGAGCCGGGCGGCTTGCGCCTCTCGGTCGCGCAGACCGTCGCGGTCGGCGCGGACGACGCCGAGGCCGCGCGCCGTGCCGCGGCGGTCGGCCGCGCCCCAGAGGACCTGCGCGCGAACGGCTTCGGCGGCACCGTGCCGCAGGTCGTCGACCGGATCGGCGCCTTCGCCGAGCTCGGTGCGGACACCGTCTACCTCCAGCTCCTCGACCTCTCAGACCTCGACCAGCTCGAGCTCCTCGCCGCGGAGGTCGTGCCGGCGTTCTCCTGAGCCGCGCCGCGATCCCGTGCCCGCCCCCCGCCCCCGGCTCCGTCACGAATCAAGGATCAGACGCCGCCCGACGCCCTCAGGAGGCGACAGGCGCCTCACGCGTCTCATCCGTTCCTTGATTTCTGACGGGCACGACGGGATCCGGATCGACGGGGGACGGGGCGAGGAGCTCCGCGAGCGCGGCGCCCGCGCGGAGCAGGGCGAGCATCCGCCGCCCGATCGCGTCGACGCGGGAGCCGAGGGCGGCGAGCGGGTCGTCGAGGTCGCGCAGCTCGCGGATCGCCGCGATCGCGGCCCGGACCTCGGGGATGCGGTAGCCCGCGGCGCGCAGCGCGGCCGTGATCCGCGCCTCCCGGATCGCCGCGACCGGATAGCGCCGCGCGGCGAGCGGGGTGACCCGCTCGGGGGCGATGAGCCCCTCGCCCTCCCAGAACCGCAGGGTCGAAGCGCGCACGCCGAGCGCCGCGGCGAGCTCGGTGATCGTCATGGCGTCCTCGTCGGCGGGCTCCGCCTCGCCCGCGGCCTCCGCACGGATGAGCCGGAGCGCGCGACGCGCCGCGAGGGCGTCGTCGCGCTCCCGCACGAGGCCGACGTGCAGCGTGGAGATCGCGGCGGTCGCGTCGGCGAGCGGGAGGGCGGGCAGGTCGCGCATCGTGAGCCGCGCGCGGACCGGCCCGACGGCCGCGGCGAGGTCGCGGTAGGCGCGCAGCGCGAGCACGTGGCGGGGCGCGAAGGCGCGATAGCCGTTCGGGGCGCGCGTCGCGGGCGGGATCACGCCGAGCCTCTCCAGATCCCGCACCTGCTGCACGGAGCAGCCGGCCGCCCGCGCGACCGCCGAGGTGGAGAGCGACGGCTCCGTGATCCCGCTCATCCGCGAACCCTCCACAAGCACTTCAATCCGACACTCGAACCATGAGTATGCAGCGGATCCTCGACACGATGCACGCCCTGGACGGCGTGCTGGAGCTCGCTCCCGGACCCGGGAGCGACTTCCCGGAGCTCTCCTGGGGCGACCGGTTCTTCTTCTACGCCCCTGACGGGGTGATCCCGTCCGGTCAGCCCTACGCGACGATCGTCACCAAGGACTACCCCGGCGACGAGCTCTCGGCGCTCGGCGACGGGCGGTGGCGCGTGAACGTCCAGGTCGGGCGCGCGCGGGCCGAGCGGCTCGTCGGCGCGGGGCCGCACGACCTTCGGGAGAAGGACGTGCTCCTGCCGCATCCGGTCTACGGCGGGCTCGGCTGGATCGCGGTCGTGAACCCGGCCGAGCGCACCATGCCGCTGCTGCTCGACCTCGTGCGCGCGGCCCACGAGGACGCGCGGCGCCGCCGCGAGCGCCGCGACACTACCGGGTCGTGAGGTCCCGGTAGTCCTCGTGCGTCTCGATGAAGTGCCGGATGAACGGGCACAGCGGCACGACCCGCCGGTCGCTCGTCGCGCGCACGTCGTCGAGCGCGCCGCGGGCCAGGATCGTCCCGAGGCCGTGCTCGCCGACCTCCGGGTCGATCTCGGTGTGCAGGAAGCGGATCACGCCCTCGCGCAGGTCGTAGCCGGCCTCGCCGAGCTCCTGCTCGCCGCGCCGCAGCACGTAGCGCGAGCCCTCGATATCGTGGACGACCTCGTCGTGCACCACCTCGTCAGCCATGCCCCGACCCTAACCCCGCGCCCTCTTCCCCGGCCGGGGATCACGCGGAGCCGCGGTCCACGAGACGCGTCGGCAGGATCGTCGAGGCCGGCACATCGCCCCCTGCGATGAGGTCGAGCAGCACCTCGGCCATCCGCTCGCCCACCCCGGTCGTCGGCTGGTCGATCGTCGTGAGCGGCGGGCGCGCGGACTGCGCGAAGTAGTCGTCGTCGATCGTGACGAGGCCCAGGTCGCCCGGCACGGCGAGCCCGCGCTCGTGTAGCACGTCGAGGGCGCCGGAGGCCATCTGCGCGCTCGCGACGAACAGCCCGTCGATCCTCTCGCCCGCCTCGAGCAGCCGGCGCATCGCGGCCGCGCCGCTCGCCGGGCTGAAGTCGCCGATCTCGACGAGGTCGTCCGCGATCCCCGCCGCCGCGAGGGAGAGCCGCCAGCCCTCGAGCCGGTCGAGGCCGGCGGCCATGTCCTGTGGTCCCGCGATCGTCGCGATCCGCCGCCGTCCGCTCGCGACGAGCCGGTCGGTCACGGCGCGCGCCGCGGCGACGTTGTCGACGTCCACGTAGTGCGCGCCCGGGCCCTCCGCGCTCATCGGCCGCCCGCCGAACACGACGGGCAGCTCGCCCGTGACGGCCGAGTAGGAGTGGTCGTCCTTGTGGTGGGAGAGGATGAGCGCCCCGTCCACGTTGCCCGCGCGCAGGTAGCGCCGGGTCTTGACCGCGTCGCTCTCCGCCGCGATGAGCAGAGTGAGGGTGTACTCGGTGCCCGAGAGGTACATCGCGACCCCCTGGATCACGGCCGCGAAGTACGGGTCGGCGAAGAACCGCGCGGTGTTCTCCGGGATCACGAGCGCGACCGTGAGCGTCCGTCGCGACGCGAGGGTGCGCGCCGCCCGGTTCGGCACGTAGCCGAGCCGCTCGATCGCGGCGGACACCGCCGCGACTGCCTCCGGGGTCACCTTGGGGGACTCGTTGATGACGCGCGAGACGGTCGAGCGGGACACGCCGGCCTCCGCCGCCACCATCTCGAGGGTCGGCGCGGTCGCGTGGGAGATGTCAGTCGTCGTCGGCCTCCGGGGTCCGGCCGAGGTTCCGCGCCCGGCGGGCGCGCTCACCGGCGCGCCGCCCTCGTGGCCGCGATGATCTCGGCGAAGCGGTATCCGCTGTCCTTGATGGTACGGGCCTGCGTGTCGTAGTCGACGCGCACGATGCCGAACCGCTTGTCGTAGCCCCAGGCCCACTCGAAGTTGTCGAGCAGCGACCAGGCGAAGTAGCCGCGCACGTCCGCCCCCGCCGCGATCGCCTCGGCGGTCGCCGCGAGATGCGCCTCGAGGTAGGCGACCCGGTCCGCGTCGTGCACGTGCCCGTCCGCGGCGACCTCGTCGGGCCAGGCGGAGCCGTTCTCGGTGACGTAGAGCGGCGGCAGCTCGGGGTACGCCCGGCCGAGGCGCACGAGCAGGTCGCGCAGGCCGTCCGGGTTGATTTCCCAGCCCATCGCGGTGACCGGCAGGCCGCGCGACGGGAAGGAGAGCACGTCCTCCGATCCGGGGAAGGGGGAGCGCGTGGGCTTGACGTCCGGGCGGACGCCGGCCGGGGCGTCCGGCGGGAGCGGATGCCCGGAGACGTTGTCGTCGTGGTAGTGGTTCACGCCGAGGAAGTCGATCGGCTGCGCAATGGTCGCGAGGTCGCCGTCCCGCACGAGCTCCGCGAAGCCGAGCCCCGCGACGTCGGAGAGGAAGTCCTCCGGGTAGGCGCCGCGCAGGATCGGCTCGAGGAAGGCGCGGTTCCAGATCGCGTCGAGTCGGCGGGCGGCCTCGAGGTCGACCGGGTCGGAGGGGTCGTTCGGCACCGCGTTCGTGAGGTTGAGGGTGATGCCGACCTGCTCCGCACCGAGCTCGCGCAGCGCGCGCGTCGCGAGCCCGTGCGCGAGGTGCTGGTGGTGCAGCGCCGCGAGTCCCGCGCGCGGATCCTGCCTGCCGGGGGCGTGCTCGCCGCCCGCGTACCCGATGAGCGAGGAGCACAGTGGCTCGTTGAAGGTCGTCCAGCGCGTGACGCGGTCGCCGAGCGCGCCGTGCACGAGCTCCGCGTAGTCGCGGAACCGCTCGGCCGTGTCGCGGCTCGTCCAGCCGCCGACCTCCTCGACCGCCTGCGGCAGGTCCCAGTGGTAGAGCGTGAGCCACGGCAGGATGCCCGCCTCGAGCAGCTCGTCGACGAGCCGACGGTAGAAGTCGAGGCCCGCCGGGTTCGGGGCCGCGTCGTCCGGCTTGACGCGCGCCCAGCTCACCGAGAACCGGTAGGAGTCCAGGCCGAGCTCGCGCATGAGCGCGACGTCCTCCCGGTAGCGGTGGTAGTGGTCGACCGCGCGCTCGGGGGTGTCGCCGTGCGCGACGTTGCCGGGCCCGGCGGCGTAGTGATCCCAGACGGAGTCCGTCTTGCCGTCCTCGTGGGCGGCGCCCTCGATCTGGGCGGCCGCAGTCGCGGCGCCGAAGAGGAAGCCGCGCGGCCAGGCCCCGGCCGCGGTGAGGTCCGTCGCCATCAGCCCTTCACCGCCCCGGCCATGATGCCCGAGATGAGCTGCTTGCCCGCGATCACGAACAGCACGAGCAGCGGGAGGGTCGCGAGCACGGCGCCCGCGAGCACGATCGAGTAGTCGATGTACTTCGCGGACTGCAGCTGGCTGAGCGCGACCTGCAGGGTCGGGTTGTTCGGCACGACGAGCAGCGGCCAGAGGTAGTCGGTCCACGCCGTCATGAAGGTGAACAGGCCGAGGATCGCCATGGCCGGCCGTGCCGCGGGCACGCCGACGTGCCAGAACACCCGGATCATGCTCGCGCCGTCCATCCGCGCCGCCTCGATGAGCTCGTCGGGGATCACGTCGACGAGGTACTGCCGCATGAAGAACACCCCGAAGGCTGTCACGAGGGTCGGCACGATGACCGCGCCGAGCGTGCCCGTCCAGCCGAACTGCTTCATGAGGATGAACAGCGGGATGATGCCGAGCTGGGTCGGCACGGCGGTCGTCGCGACCACGAACGCCATGAGCCCCTCCCGGCCGCGGAACCGCAGCTTCGCGAAGGAGAAGCCCGCGAGGGTCGAGAACGTGATGACCGAGAAGGCGATCACGCTCGAGACGATCAGGCTGTTGCCGAGGGCTCGCCAGAACGGCACCGTCGTGAGCACCTCGGAGACGTTGTGCCAGAACTGGCTGCCCGGCAGCAGCGGCGGCCAGGTCTGCGCGAGGGCGCTCGTCTCGCTCGAGCCGATGATGAAGGACCACCACAGCGGGTAGGCGCTGCCCACGAAGATCGCGGCGAGGATCGCGTAGACGAACCAGCCGGGGCGGCGCTCGAGGCCCATCCCGCGCCCGCGCCGCAGCCGGCGCAGCTCGGCGGGGGAGAGGTCCGCGAGCTCGGGGGTCGTGGCGGTCATCGTCGGGCCTCCTCGGTCGACTCGGATGCGGGCGGCTCGGATGCGGGCGCCGGATCGGGCCCGCTCGCGCTCCGCGCGCGCAGCTCGGCGAGCACGCGCGCCGTGCGGCGGGTCGCGCGTCTCGCCTCGCCGCTCGCGATCCGCCCGGAGAGCCAGAAGTTGAGGAAGCCGATCGCGCCGATGATGAGGAACAGCAGCCAGGCGACCGCGGAGGCCTTCCCGAAGTCCTGACGGTTGAAGGCGAGATCCCACACGAAGAGCACGGCCGTCTGGTATTCGCGATGCGGCCCGCCCGGGATCGCGCTCTGCGCGTTGAAGAGCTTCGGCTCGGTGAAGATCTGCAGGCCGCCGATCGTGGCGGTCACGATGACGAAGACGAAGGTCGGCCGGATGCTCGGGATCGTGATCGAGAAGAACCGGCGCCACGCCCCCGCGCCGTCGATCGCGGCCGACTCGTGGATGTCCTTCGGCACGGCCTGCATCGCGGCGAGCAGGATGAGCGCGTTGTAGCCCGTCCAGCGCCAGTTGACCATGGTCGCGATCGCGAGGTGGGAGGGCAGCGTCTCGGTCTTCCACATCACGGGGTCGAGGCCGAGAGCCTGCAGGATGTTGTTCGCGAAACCGTACTTCTCGCTGAAGATGCTGCTGAAGATGAGGGTCACCGCGACGGGGGTGACGACGTAGGGCAGGATCACGCTGAGTCGCCAGAACGTCTTGGCGCGCAGGTTCTGGTCGAGCATCGCGGCGATGAAGAGCGCCGCGGCGAGCTGGGGAACGGTCGACAGCAGGAAGATGCTGAAGGTGTTGAACAGCGAGTTCCAGAACAGCGGGTCGGTGAGCTCGGCGACATAGTTATCGAACCCGATCCACTCGCCGGGGCCGACGATGAGGTCCCAGTCGTTGAGGGAGACGACGAAGGTGTAGGCGAGCGGGAAGAGCCCGACGAGGCCGAACAGCAGGAAGAACGGCGAGACGTAGAGGTAGGGGGAGAGCCGCACGTCGAGGCGGCTGAGCCGCTGCCGGAGGGTGAGCGCGCTGTGCTCGCGGACGGTCGTCGTCATATGTCCTGCCTGGGATGAGGGGGGTCCTGGGGCGGGCTCCCCGGAGAACGATCCTCCGGGGAGCCCGCCGGGAGCGGCTTACTCGCCGATGCCGGAGGCGTGCAGGGCGTCGATGGCCTCCTGCCAGGTCTCCTCGCCGTTCTTCGCGCCCGAGTCGAGGTCGACCCGCGCGGCGCCGAACACCTGCTCCTGGATGACCGCGTCGTCCTTGCCCTTGTACTGGGCGACGACGCCCTCCGCGCGCTTCGCGAGGATCTGGCCGATGGGAGCGTCGTTGAAGAACTTGGTCAGGTCGCTCTCCCCCGTCACGCCCGGGTCGGACTGCGCGGCGATCACGCTCGGGAAGGCACCCGACGCCTGGAAGGCCGCGACCTCCTGCTTCGTGTCGGTGAGCCAGGCCGCGAGCTCCGCGGCCTCCTTCGGGTGCTGCGAGGTCGCGGGCACGGTGAGCCACGAGCCGCCCCAGTTGGCCGCGCCGCCCGGGAACACGTCGGCGAAGTCCCAGCCGGTGCTCGCGTCGCCGCCGCCCTGCTCGGTCTGCCCCTTCACGGTCGCGAGCATCCAGCCCGGGCACACGAAGACGGCGAAGGAGCCGTCCACGAAGGCCTGGCCCTGGCCCCAGTCCCACTGGGTCTGGTTGGAGGAGAGGCCCGCGGCCGCGCCGTCGGCGAGCTGCATCCAGAGGCCCTTGAGGGTGTCGTTGCCCTCGACGTTGAGCGAGCCGTCCTTCGTGTAGTAGCCCTCGGGCTGCTGGTTCACCATCGCGTTCCAGATGAAGCCGGACTGGTCGTAGAACGGCTTGCCGGTCGCCGCGTGGTACTGCTTGCCGACCTCGAAGAACTGCTCCCAGGTCGCGTTCTCGCCGCCGAACAGCTCGGCCACGGCGTCGCGGTCGCTCGGCAGGCCGGCAGCCTCGAACAGCTTGCCGTTGTAGCACAGCCCCTCGGGACCGATGTCGGTACCGTAGCCGAGGATGCGGCCGTCGGGATCGGTGACGGCGTCGACCTTCCAGTCGAGCCAGCGATCCGTGATGTCGTCGGCGCCGTAGTCGCGCAGGTCGACGAAGGACTGCGGCACCTGCATGACGTTCGCGAGCCAGCCCTCCTCGACGGCCTGCACGTCGGGCAGGCCGGCACCGGCCGCCTGCTTGGTCTTCCAGTCGGTGAGCGCGTTGCCGCCCGTGTCGATGTTGGTGGCGTCGATCTTGATGCCGGGGTGGTCGGCCTCGTACTGCGCGTACAGGTCGTCGAGGCCCATGGTGCCGAACGTCGTGACGGTCAGCGTGATCTGCCCGTCGCCGGAGTCGTCCGGCGCGGAGGTGCAGCCCGTGACGAGGAGGGCGAGTGCGGCGACCCCTCCGATCGCGGCGGCCGTCGTGGTGCGTCGTGAGAGCTTCACGGTCACTCCTTTGTGTGCGTGGATGTAGGGATCCTATGGGAGCGCTCTCTCGACGGAGCCGTGGGAGCGCTCTCACGGATCGTGCATGACCATACGCGGCCGCCCCGCACGGTGTCAACACCGCGCCCGGACGCACGAGGGCCCCCCACCGGAATGCCTGGTGAGGGGCCCTCTGCGCGAGACGCGGTGCTACTCGCGGGTCGCGCCGGTGGGCGCGGGCTCCGCCGACTCCTCGCCCTCGAAGGCGGGCGCCTCGAAGATCGCCCCGGCCTCGTTCGCGGCCTGCTGCGCCTCCATCGCGAGCTGCTCGGCGGCGCGCTGGTCGGCGGCCTCCTGCGCGGCCGACTTCTGCCGCAGCGGGGTCGCTCTGAGGAAGAAGCTCAGCAGGAAGGCGATCACGGCGACGGCGAGCGCGATCCAGAAGATCGTGACCGTCGCGGTCGCGAAGCCGTCGAGCAGCGGGGCGGAGAGGTCCCGGTCGGCGGTCGTGAGCAGCGAGGAGTCGCTGTTGAGCGCCGTGCCGAGGTCGTCGGTGGAGGACGAGTCGGTGCCCTCCGGGAGGCCGCCGTCCTGCACCTGGTCGACGATCTGGTCGACGAAGGCGTCCCGCTGGGTCTCGTCCGACCAGTCGACCGCGAGTCGGCCGTCCACGACGCTCACGCCGGCCTGGTCTGCGGCGGTGTGGAGCGCCTGGTCGATCGCACCGGGCAGAGCGGCCTGCACCTGCTGGTCGATCACGGACGGCGCGGCCGCGGCCGGCAGCTGCCCCGCGGCCACGGCGGCGTTCACGGCCTGCGTGACCTGGTCGGTCACGGCCTGGGTGGCCGCTTCCGTGGCCTGCTGCGTGCCGTCGGCGAGCCGCGCGTCGATCCCGCTCTTGATCTCGTCGGTGAGCGGGCCGTACACGGCGCCCATGAGCTCCTGGTTGCCGTCCTTGCCCGCGACCGAGGGGTCGAGGGCGGCCTGCAGGGCCGGCCGGAGGATCTGCGGGTCCTGGAACGCGGCGGGGATCGTCGTCGGCAGCTGCGCGAACAGCACCGAGAAGAGCACCGCGACGCCGAGCGTGCCGCCCATCTGGCGGAAGAACGTGGCCGAGCTCGTCGCGACGCCCATGTCCTTCACGTGCACCGAGTTCTGCGCGGCGAGGGTGAGCGGCTGCATCGCCTGGCCGAGGCCGAGGCCGACCAGGATCATGCCGATCACCGTGAAGCCGTAGGGCTTGTCGTAGCTCTCGAAGGTGAGCACGACGAAGGCGGCGGAGAGGAACAGCAGGCCGCTCACCACGAAGATCTTGTAGCGGCCCGTGCGGCGGATGATCTGGCCCGAGACGATCGAGGCGACCATGAGGCCTCCGACCATGGGGAGCGTCGCGAGGCCGGCCTGCGTCGCGGACATCCCGAGCACGATCTGCAGGAAGAGCGGCAGGGTGAACATGCCGCCGAACATCGCGAAGCCGACGAGGGTCGAGAGCACGGTGGACATCGAGAAGGTCGAGCTCTTGAAGAGCTTGAGGGGCACGAGCGCGTCGTCGCCCATGATCCGCTCGGTGATGATGAAGGCCGCGATGCCGACGGCGCCGAGCACGTAGCAGAACCACGCGCTGCCCGAGCCCCAGCCCCAGTCGCGGCCGTACTCGGCCACGAGCAGCAGCGGGACGGTGCCGACCAGCAGGGTCGCCGCGCCCCAGTAGTCGATGCGGACCTTGCGGGGGTGCTTGGGCAGGTGCAGGAAGCGCGCGACCATCGCGAGGGCGATGAGGCCGATCGGCACGTTGATGAAGAACACCCACCGCCAGCCGGTCAGGCCGAGCACGGTGTCGGCGCCGGCGAACAGGCCGCCGACGAGCGGGCCGATGAGCGTGGAGACGCCGAACACCGCGAGGAAGTAGCCCTGGTACTTGGCGCGCTCGCGCGGGGCGAGGATGTCGCCCATCACGGTGAGCGGCAGCGACATGAGGCCGCCGGCGCCGATGCCCTGGACCGCGCGGAACAGCGCGAGCGTGACCATCGAGTTCGCGAAGCCGGCGAGCAGCGATCCCGCGAGGAAGATCACGATCGCGATGATGAAGAGCGGGCGGCGCCCGAAGATGTCGGAGAGCTTGCCGTAGATCGGCGTCATCACGGTCGAGGTGATGAGGAAGGCCGTGGAGACCAGCACCTGCTGGTCGAGGCCGTTGAGGTCGTCCGCGATGGTCTTCATCGCGGTGCCGACGACCGTGCCGTTCAGGGAGGACAGGAACATCGCGGCCATGAGTCCCGCGATGATGTACATGATCTGGCGGTGCGTGAGCACCGGGTCGGACGCGGTCGCGGCCGGTGACTGGGATGCAGTCTGCTGGGACAATTGAGCCTCGTTCGAGAAAGACGGAGAGGGATGGACGCGCGGCGAGGCCGGGAGCGCAACCCCCGGCGGCCGACAAATTTTGCGCAGACTGCAAAGTTACACCCGTCGCAGTCTGCAGGCAAGCCGGGCGCCCGTAGGGTGGAGGGGTGACCGAGGCCCCGCGACGTCCCCGTCGCGGTCGCGGGCGGGAGACCGTCGCGTGGACCGCGACCCTCGTCGCGCTCGCGGCCGTGGTCGTCGCGCTCATCGTGGTGATCGTCGCGCTCGCGCCGCATCCGGAGCCTGCTCCGTCGCAGACGCCGGCCGTCACCTCGTCCGCGACCCCGACACCCACTCCGACGCCCACCCCGACCCCGACTCCGACCTTCGACAAGGGCGCGCGGTCCATCGACGACCCCACGAGCTACTGGGTCGTGGTCGACAAGAACCGGCCGCTCAACCCGCAGAACTACGCGCCGGGCGACCTCGTCTACCCGAACGTGCCGTTCGTCGCGCAGAAGCTCTATCTGCGCGCCGAGCCGGCTGCGCAGCTCGAGGCGATGCTCCAGGCCTTCACGGCCGAGACCGGGCTGCAGATGCAGGTGCAGAGCGCCTACCGCAGCTACGACTCCCAGGTGCGCACCTACAACGGCTGGGTCGCGCAGAACGGCAAGGCGGACGCCGACCGCGGATCCGCGCGCCCCGGCTACAGCGAGCACCAGACCGGGCTCGCGGTCGACATCAGCGCGCTGCCCAACGTGTGCCCGCTCCAGCAGTGCTACGCCGACACCCCGCAGGCGCAGTGGCTCGCCGCGAACGCGTGGAAGTGGGGATTCATCCTGCGCTACCCGAGCGACGGCGAGGCGATCACGGGCTTCAAGTTCGAGCCGTGGCACTACCGCTACGTGGGCGTCGACCTCGCGACCGAGTACCACGACACGAACGCGCACACCCTCGAGGAGTTCTTCGGGCTCCCGGCGGCGCCGACCTACCCGGAGTAGCGCGCCGCCCTCATCCCCTCCCGCGAGAGGGTCTATGCCGGCGCCGCGAGCCCTGTTCCGGGGGGCGGAGGTGCCGGATCCGGCCCTCTCGCGGTGCTGCGGTGCGGAGCGCGGGGGTCCGGGGCGCGGCCTCAGGAGCCGAGCGCAGCGTCCACGATCGATCTCGCCTCGGCCTGCACCTCGGCGAGGTGATCCGGGCCGCGGAACGACTCCGCGTAGATCTTGTAGACGTCCTCGGTGCCCGACGGGCGCGCCGCGAACCAGGCCTGCTCGGTCACGACCTTGACGCCGCCGATCGCGGCGCCGTTGCCCGGCGCCTCGGAGAGCCGCGCCGTGATCGGATCGCCCGCGAGCGAGTCCGCCCGGATGTCCGCCCCCGAGAGCCGCCCGAGCCGCGCCTTCTGCTCCTTCGTCGCGACCGCGTCCACGCGCGCGTAGGCGGGGTCGCCGAACTCCTCGGTGAGCTCCCGGTAGAGCGCCGAGGGCGACTTTCCGGTGACCGCGCGGATCTCGCTCGCGAGCAGCGCGAGCAGGATGCCGTCCTTGTCGGTCGTCCACGCCTGCCCGTCGAGCTGAAGGAAGCTCGCCCCCGCGCTCTCCTCGCCGCCGAAGCCGACCGACCCGTCGATGAGGCCCGGCACGAACCACTTGAAGCCGACCGGCACCTCCCACAGCCGCCGCCCGAGGGAGGCCGCGACCCGGTCGATCATCGAGCTCGACACGAGGGTCTTGCCGATCGCGGCGTCCGGACGCCAGTCGCCGCGGTGGCCGTAGAGGTAATGGATCGCGACCGCGAGATAGTGGTTCGGGTTCATGAGCCCGTCCGGGGTCACGATGCCGTGCCGGTCGGCGTCGGCGTCGTT
>Ga0164243_10008694_pt1 | contig 14926 bp, 8 predicted proteins | sample OricompcompostOP_FD_108781 | JGI IMG/M metagenome (GOLD analysis project Ga0164243, IMG submission 108781) | Organic Plus compost microbial communities from Emeryville, California, USA - Original compost - Organic plus compost (OP) | ecosystem: Engineered > Solid waste > Mixed feedstock >... | reverse complement strand
CGCTGGCCCCGACCACACCCTTGAGCTGGTCGGTCAGGTTGAGATGCACCGCGCCGTAAACACGCGTCAGACGGTCGGTGTAATCAGCGGCAAGGTAGGCGCCCGGATAGTCCGGTTCGGCAACCTGGGCCGCGCCCCAATCGAAAACCGACGCATAGACCAGCGCGGTATCTTCGGCATAGTCCTCCAACTCGATGGCATCGGATTTCGAGACCGACACGCCCAGCGTGAGCTTGTGCTCCCGTCCGAACAGCGCGAACGGGCCTGAAAGGTACAGGTCGCCGAGGTACTGCTTGTAGTCGGACGGATAGATCCCGCTCATGCCGAAAACGCCCTCGCCCGTCTCGCGGTCGGGATAACCATACGCGTAAAGCAGCTTCGATTTCTCCTGGAACCGGCGGTAAGTGAAAATGCCGGTGACCGACCAATCGTTGACGAAGGTGTAGACCAGCTCACCGAAAGCGCTTTCGTCCTTGGTGTTCCAGTAAGTCCAGTCGGCCGACGTGGAGGCCGAACGTGGCAAGTCGATCCGAGTGCCGTCGGTGTAGACCAGCGGCATAGCCCCCCAGAGCACGCCGTCGGCATCGTTCTCTTGCCGCGTATAACCGATCGTGGCGCGTAGATTGGGCGTCGCCTGCCAGCGCAGGATCGCACCATAGACGTCGCGGTTGACGTGGTTGTAATCGAGATGCCCGTCGCGGTCCTCGTGGGCATAGACGAAACGTACCGCCAGGGTTTCCGTTAGCGGCACGTTCACGTCGCCTTCCAGACGCCAATAGTCGCGCGAACCGACCTGGCCGGATATGTTCGCTTTCAGCTCGTCGATCGGCCGCTTGCGCACATAGTTTACGGTGGCGGAAGGGTTGCCGATGCCGGTCATGATCGCGTTCGCGCCGCGCACGATCTCAACGTTCTCGAACAGCGCGGTGTCGAGATCGCCGAACTGGATGCCCCAGGCTAGCGGCAGGCCGATGCCGTCGACCTGAAAGTTCGACACGTCGAAGCCGCGCGAGCTGAAGTAGGTGCGGTCTGTCTCGACGCGTTCGACGTTGACGCCCACAGCCTGCTCGAGCAGGTCGTTGACGTTGGTGATGGCAAAATCCTCGATGCGCTTGCGGTCGATGATCGTGACCGATTGCGGCGTCTCCTTCACCGGCAGCGACAGTGCCGTCGCCGAACTCGAGGGCTGCAGCGCGGCGGTGACGACGATGCTGTCGTCCGTCGCTGCCGCGCCGTCGGCCTCTTCGGCATGGGCCACCGCAAGGTGGCACGGCGCGGTCAGGAGTGTGCTCGCGAAAATGGCATGCCGGATAGCCGGGCGCATCGGATCCCTCATATTGTTGCTGTACTTTTGCTGCGCCTTAATTTTATGGCTAATGCGAGTCAATCGCATCATTGATCGGTTGGGCGTATGCGTCTTACAGCAACCCGTGCATGCTCAGATAACGGGGCGCCGCATCGGCCTAGCGATCGCCGAGCCGGCTCCTAATCGTGAATGCCGCAATCAACGCGCCAAGCGCGGCGCCGGCAGCCGCAGCGAACATCACCAGCCGATAGGCATTGGCCAGCGCACTGCCACTGAAATCGGGCGGAGCGGAGCCCCCGAACGCCAGGCCGAGCGCGGCTACGGCGATCAGGCTCCCCGCCCGGGCAGCCGCGTTGTTTATGCCGGAAGCCGTACCGCTCTTGTCGTCGGGCGCCGCGTTGAAGACGGTTGTAGTCAGCGGCGCGACCGCGATCGTCATGCCGATTCCAACGACCGCAAGACCCGGCAGAAAGCCCCTCCAATAGTTCGGATCGCTTCCCGACACGGCCAGGATCGCAAAACCCGCTCCGGTCACCGCTGGCCCGATCACAAGGGGAAGTCGCGCACCGAACCGATCGACCAATCCACCCGACCAGCGCGAGCCAGCGCCCATGATCAGCGAGAATGGCAGGAAGGCCGCTCCCGCCGCCATGGCGCTGTAGCCGTGCACTTCGATGAGCAGGAACGGCAGGAGAAAAAGTGCACCGCCAAGCGCTGCGTAGAGAACGACCGTCAGCGCGTTCGCGCCGCTGAAGTCGCGGCTGCGAAACAAGGGCAGCGGCATCATGGGCGCTCCCGCGGCGGCTTCCCTGCGAATGAAGAGCCAGGCGACCGGCAAAGCGACAATCAGCGCCAGGGCGCCTGTCATCCGTGCTCCCTCGCCAATCGTGATGAGGCCGTAGCTCAGCAGCGCGAGTGTCAGCACGGCGAGCACTCCACCAACGCGATCCAGCGGCGCGTCACGTCCGATTCCCTGATCCCTCGGCAGCTTGAGCGCGAGCAGCAGCACCGCGACAGCGATCGGCAAGTTGATGTAGAAGATCGAACGCCAGCCGATCGTGTCCACCAACCATCCGCCAAGCGCGGGTCCAAGAGCCGTGGTAAGAGCCCCCGCCGCCGCCCACGTGCCGATCGCAGGCCCACGTGCCTCGCCGTGATAGGCTGCACCGATGATCGCCAGGCTGGCCGGAGTCAGCAGCGCCGCCCCCGCCCCCTGGACAATTCGCGCGGCGATCAGCCAGGTCGCCGAAGGCGCTAGGCCGCAAGCCAGCGAAGCGGCGGCAAACACCGCGATGCCGATCATGAAGATGCGCCGGCGCCCGAACCGGTCGCCAGCCGAGCCGCCCAGCAGAATCAGGCTGGCAAGCGTCAGCATGTAGCCGTTGATGACCCATTGCATCGCACCGAGGCTGGTTTCGAAGCTACTCTGCATGGCCGGCAAAGCCACGTTCACCACCGAGCTGTCGATGAAGCCCAGGCTCGAGCCCAGGATCGTAGTAGGCAACACCCAACGCGTATCGCCGCCGGCAAAATCGCTTGGCTCATTCGCCGCCGGCGTTTCGCAAGGGAGGCGATGCGGGCCCACCATGTCGCGATCCCTTCATCCAACGTTTGGGCAGCGTGCCCGATCGCCTGCGGTCAGGCTTTCGGAACTCGGCCGCTGAACAAATGGCGGGTTTCGGGGCAATATGCTAGAGGCGGGACCAACGCTCATCCGGTCGGCTTCCGCACAGAAAGCCGACCGGATGACAGGTCAGAAACGATAACGCACCGTGCCGAACACATTGCGCTCTGCCCCGATGAAGCAGTCGCCGCGTGCCAGGCAGGCCGCGTAGAATTTCTTGTTCAGCAAGTTGTTGGCATTGAGCGAGAACACCCAATTGTCATGCGCGATCTCGACCAGAGCGTCGACCAGCGTGACATCAGGAGTCACGATCAAGCCATTGGGCGCCTGGGGACTGCCGATCCACGCCGGCCCATAGGACAGGTTTTCACCGACATAGCGCACGCCCGTGCCGAGGCGCAGCGACCAATGCTCGTTGTGGCGGATGGTCTTGTCGATCCAGGCAGAGGCCACGTGCTTGGGAAGATTGTCTACAGGCGTGCCGTTAGCATTTCTGGACTTGGTATAGCTGTAGTTCAGACGCAGCTCGAAGTCTTCGGGCAGCACCCGGCTTGCTTCAAGCTCGAAGCCCTTTGAAATGACCTTGCCCGCCTGCACCTGGGCGTTGGGGAACGGGTCCGACGGATCGGGCGCGGGGTTCGTGACGAGCCGATTGCGATCCTTGATGTGGAAGGCGGTCGCAGTGATCAGGGTGTAGCGATCCGGCGCCCACTTGATGCCTGCTTCAAGCTGGCGGCCCGCCTGCGGACGATAGGGATTGCCCTTGGGATCGTTGCCGGTGATCGGCAGGAAGCTTTCGGTATAGCTGAAGAAGGGGGAGATGCCCCATGCCAGCTCACCGATGATGCCTGCACGGAAGGTGGTGGCCTTGTCCTTCACGTCGGGCTTGCCCAGCGCGCCGGTGGTCACGTTATCGTGGCGCAACCCCAGGACGACCGAGACGCGATCCCAGAAGCGGATCTGGTCCTGGGCATAGAAGCCAAGCTGGGTCTGACTGGGACGCGATGGGGTGGTTGTGCCGAATACCGGCGGGTCGAACCGGCGCGGATCGGCCGGGTCATACAGGTCTATCACGTCGCGAAGCGACGTTTGTTCCCGCTTGATCCGGTTCCAGCTGTAATCGACGCCCGCCAGCAGCATATGCTCGATCGCAGAGCCCGTTTTGAACGCGAACTGGACGTTGTTGTCGGTGCTGAAGATGTTCATTCGCGCAAACGTCATATTGCCGATGCGCCCAATGGTACGGCCGTCGCTCTCATACGGATTGAGCGGGCTGCTATAGCTGTTCGCATATTGGGTGAAGTAGTCGACGTCGCTGTCGATGTAGCGCGCTTTCAGGTTGATCTTGATACTGTCGCTGACCCGATGGTTCAGTATCGCGGTGCCCTGAAGCAGGCGGCCATCATAGCGGTCAAAGCCAGGCGTGCCGGGAAAACTGTCGTTGGGAAGCTGCCCGGCGAGCGGATTGGGAAACAAAGTGCCTATCAGCGGCAGGAAGGTCGACTGCGAACCGCCGTCATCTTCCTGATACAGGCCAAGCAGCGTGATCTCTGTCGCGTCCGAAGGGCGCCACCGGATGGAAGGTGCGATCATCACGCGATTGTCGGTGATGTGATCGACCTGCGTGTCGGAATCGCGCACGCGACCGACGATGCGGGCCGCAATCGTGTCCGACAGCGGGCCGGTAAAATCGGCCATCACTTCCTTGCGGTTGAACGAGCCATAGACCGCCGCCACCTCGCCATGGGTGGTGAACTCGGGCGCTTTCGACACGAGGTTGAAGATGCCGCCGATCGAGCTCTGCCCGAACAGAACCGATGCCGGGCCACGGACAACCTCGATGCGTGAGAAATTGTAGGGATCGGCGCGGATGCTGGCATAGTTATCGTAGACGTCACGCATGCCGTCGCGGAACTGCAGGGGAGTGGTGCCACGGATGCGCGTGCTGTCGACGCGCCCATCGGTGCCATAGGTATTGGCCTGGACGCCGGAAACATAGCGGAAGGTGTCGGCCACCGAGATCGCTCCTTGGGATATGTAGGTCTCGGCATCGATAACGGTGATCGGCTGCGGCGTTTCGATCAGCGGCGTGTCGGTTTTGGTGCCGGCAGACGTTTCCTGCAGAGCGCCGGTCACGACGATCTGGTCGCTGCTTTCCGTAACCTCTTCTGCCAGGGCATTCGTGGAATACAGAGCAACGAAGGCCAGGCCGCCAGCGGTCATGGTCATGCGATTCATGTTGGGCTTTCCCCTTGCAACGGACGTTCTTCGGGGGCGCCCTAGCGATAACGCGAATGATTGTCATTAGCGCATCTTGCTTACAGTGCTTACGGAATGCGTCAGCTCTCCAGATTAGTCCTGCTCGAGGTGTCGACAGGCGGGAAGACGGACTTAGGCGACTCCCCGGACGTAGGCGTCGATTGTGCCGGCGCAGGTGATGTAGTCCCCGCCCGGCAAGTCCTTGTAGCGGACGATGTCGGGATTGATCGTCGGTCCCGGTCGACCGCAGGCGCAATCGCCATAGTCTACATAGACCCGATCACCGGTGATCACGCCGCCCCAACGCCCGTCTATGGCAAGGTCGAAGAAGCCCGCGCGGCATTCGAACTCGCCCTGCTGCGGTTCGATCAGCGCTTCACCGTTGCGGTCGAGCGGCAGGAAGATCAGCCACGGCGGCACGTGATAGCGCCCGGTGTGGCAGCGCGGCATATGCGTGTTGACCTCCTGCATCGCATACATGTGATAGACGTGGCCGGGGTCGATGTTCAGCGTGCCGAAGACATACTCGCGGTAGTTGTCGGGCAGCACGGTGCCCTTCAGCCCGCCGCCGACGGTTAGCGCATTGTCGGGATGGAAGTCCTTGGCGTCCAGGCCCATGGCCCGGATCGCTTCCGAAACGCGGTAGTTGAGCGGGAACTGACCGATGATCAGCACCTTGCGGTCACGATGCGCGGCAAGCCCCTCTGCCGCCTGGGCGACGGCATCATCCAGCAGCTTCTCCCGCTCGGCCGAAGTTGCCTCGAACGCAGAGATTTCCTCGGGCTGCGCCGTGCCGTCCGCGATGCGGCGACGTAGCGCGACCATCCGGCTGACTTCGCCGATGGTGATCTGCGCGGTGAAACGACAATCGCCGTCAGGCGCGGCGAAAGCGTCCATCAGCGCGCCCGAAGTATCGATGTTGCGATAGTTGTTCCCGCGAGGATTGAGCGTGAAGATCAATCGGTCTTTCTGCGGTGCAAGCCCTGTCGCCCACTGGAAGGAGCGCGCAGTGATCCGCCGCACCATTTCACGATCGTGGGCAGACGCGTTGATCATCGAAATCTTGCCGGTGGTGCCGCTGGAGCAGGCCATGAAATGGCCCTTGTCCGCCAGTCGTTCGATCCAATCGTCGACGTCGCTCACACCGCTGCAATCGACTCCTTCGACCCTGTTGGTGGAAACGGTGTCGAGCCATTTCCCCATGCGGTCCCACTTGCCTTCGGCGAACCAGGCTTCGGGATAGCTCTTATAGGTGGTGTGCGCGAAAAGCAGCGGAACCAGGTCGGCCAGGCTGCGGATCTCTGTGATCCCGCCTTCTTCGGCGCGATTGGCCAGCAGGCGGATTGCCTTGACCTTTTCGTGGAACAGTTCGTTCGCCGCTTCGATCTGCTTCGCCCGCACGTCTCCAAGCGCGATCTCATGACGGTCATCCGCGTCAAGCAGGCCGAGCAATTCGCTAGCTGCGCCCATTGTCCATCCTTTCCCGTTCGCCGGCGGCAGGCTGTCGTTCCCTTGCCGTCCGACCATGCAAAAACTACCACTGGACTGAAAACTGTCAACAGTTTACGGTCATATCAGAGCCGCACAGGAGTGCGGCTGCGGGTGAAGGGAGAAGCTTCCGAATATCGACGTCCAATCTCCCTTACGTTATGTCATGTAACGTAAAAGCGGGGGTTCAGAGTCGTCAAGGCGAAATCACGCCCCTCGTGGGGCTGCCGGATGGCGCATCCGCGCCGCTCGATCCGGACCGTTCGATCAACAAAAAACAAGGGTGGAGGATAATGAGCAAGGATCAGTCGAAGATCGTCGCGGCTGCAGCGCGGCGACGCCGGAACCTTACCGTGATGCTGGCGACGACGCTGACATCCCCTTTCGCTGCCGCGCCAGCCTTCGCACAAGCGGGAGGGAACGACAGCTACGGCAACGATATCATCGTCACCGCCCAGCGCCGCGAGGAAATGCTCGAAGACGTGCCGATGACGGTTTCGGTGCTCTCCCAGGAAAGCATGAACGCCGCCGGTATCAATTCGGTGCGCGATCTCAGCAAGGTCGTGACCGGGGTGCAGATCGGCCAAGGCGGCGCCTTCCCCGCCCCGGCGGTTCGCGGCGTGACGACGCTGACCAACGGGACCAGCACCGAGAACAACGTGGCCGTCTATATCGACGGTTTCTATGAACCCGCGGCGCAGGCGATCAATATCGATCTGCCGAACGTTTCCGACGTCCAGATACTGAAGGGCCCGCAAGGCACGCTCTATGGCCGCAACGCGACGGGGGGTGCGATCCTGCTGAACACGATCAATCCCGGCGACGAATGGCAAGGCAAGATCGAGCTCACTTATGCGCGCTTCGACGACCGGCGCGCCGCCGGCTACGTCGCCGGGCCACTGAGCGACAAGATCGGCGTGAGCCTGTCGGGCTATATCCGGCGCAGCGACGGCTATCACAAGCTCATCGACCCGGTCGTGCCCGGCAAGACCATTGGCAACGCCACGCCGCTCGAGCAGGATTCGATCCGCGCCAAGCTCAAGTTCGACCTATCGGAAAACTTCACGGCCACGCTCGGCTACAACTTCACGCGGATCAGCGACCCGCGCGGTAACATGTTCTCGGTTCTGGAGAACGTCCCCGGCCAGCCGGTCGGATCACCGATCCGCCCGACGGAGCTGGGCACGGCCGCCTACAACTATCCGCCGAAGATCGAATCGAAACAGCACCAGGGCACGCTCAAGCTGGAGCTCGATACCGGTATCGGCATGCTGCGATCCTACACATCCTATGCGCACTTCGTGCCGCTGACGACGTTCGACTTCGACGGCACGTACCGCGACACTGCCTTCAGCGGCAGTCGCTATTACCAGAAGACCTGGCAGGAGACCGTCGACTTCCAGGTCAACGCAATCCAGGACCTCGATCTCATCCTGGGCTTCATGTACTACAAGGACGACGTGACGCCGTCGGACGAATTGCCCAATTCGAACTATGGCCCGGGGCTGACGCTTACGCAGGAAAGCTTTGCAGAGCAGCATACCGATGCCTGGGCGGGCTATATCGACGCCACCTGGCACATCTCGGACCGGATCGCGCTCAATGCCGGCGGCCGCTACACCAAGGAATCGAAGGACGTTTCGGCCGTCACTTACCGTTATACGGCCGGGCCGAACAATCCGCCGGTCGTGGGCTTTCCCTTCACCGAAAGGTCGGTCAGCTTCAGCCGCTTCACGCCGCGCGCGTCGATCCGTTATGAGCTGGCGCCGCGGACCAACGTCTATGCTTCCTATTCGAAGGGCTTCCGCAGCGGCTATTTCGCGTTCTCGCTGCCGCCCACGCCGGCGCAATGGCAACCGGTGAAGCCGGAAGAAGTCGATGCCTTCGAGATCGGCTTCAAGACGGCCGGGAGCAATTATCGTTTCGAGCTTTCCGCGTTCTATTACGACTACCGCAACCTGCACGTCTCGATGACCCTGCGCGATCCCACCTGCGGCGACGATCCCGCCTGCGCCCGTGTGCTTTCGGCGTTCGGCAACGCGCCGAAGTCCAAGATCAAGGGCATCGAAGGAAACTTCGAATACTCGCCGCTCGAAAACCTGACGTTGCGCGGCAGCGCAACCTGGCTTCATGCGCGCTATGGCAATTTTCCCAATGCCACCGGCGTCGGCGTCGATCCGACGCTTGTCGGCACCAATGCCAGCGGCGACCCGCTCAAGACCTTCCTCAACGTCGGCCAGACGCAGGATTGGAGCGGCCTGCGCATGGCACGCGCGCCCGACTTCACGGCCAACTTCGGCGCAGAATACCGCATCCCGGATGGCGACGGCGGCCTCTCGCTGTCAGCGCACGTCAACTACACGTCGCGCTACGTCGTCACCAACCCGTCGGTCTGGGGCCCGCTGCTGCTCGGCACGCCCTATGCCGAGTTCGCACGCAAGCAGCGCTTCACGGAAGGCGCCTACGCCCTGCTGAGCGCGCAAGTGACCTGGACGCATCACGATGGTCACTTCTACGTGCAGGCCTTCGGCAACAACCTGACCAACCATCGCTACCGCCTGCACTACACCGGCACGGCGACGACGGTCACCAACGGCGTCCCGGGAACCAATGGCGGAACCTACATGCCTATGGCCGAACCGCGCGTCTATGGCGCCAGGGTCGGCTATAAATTCTAACCGTCATCACACGATGAAGATGCCCACCACCGTCGCAATATCTTGCGACGGTGGTTTCAGGTGCTCAGAATCAAGCCGCTCAACGGCATTGGTCCCGGACCTCCGCTAATGAGCGCGTGCGATACGTCAGCCACTTGATTGATTGCGGTGCCGCGGATCTGGCGAACCCCTTCGACCACATGCGTGATACCGACAATGTAGGCTTCGGACAGATTGCCTCCATGGGGATTCACAGGGATCGAGCCACCCCGAAGTCGGATCGCTCCCTGCTCCACGAAGGGCCCGCCCTCACCCACCGGGCAAAAGCCGAAGTCTTCCAGTTGCATCACGACGAAGGGCGTGAAGTGATCGTAGAGCAACGCGACATCTATATCCCCCGACCGAAGATCCGCCGCCGCGTAGAGCCTCCGGGCGATCGAGCGCTGGCCTGACGAAGAGAAGTATTCGTCGGGCATATTGCCCCACATGAATCCCCTACCCCAGTTGCGGTCGCCACCGTGCTTGCAGGCGGCGATGTAGGCCGGCTTTTGAGCCATATCCCTGGCGACGTCGGCTGCGGTCACGATCATCGCAACGGCGCCGTCGGTTTCCAGGCAGAAGTCGAGCTTGCACAGCGGATCAGCGATCATGCGCGAGGCGAAATAGTCGTCGAGCGTGATCGGCTGGCGCATCAGTGCGGCCGGATTGGTCGATGCGTTGAGACGCGTCGAGATCGCGACCTCGGCGAAGGCTTCGCGTCGCGTACCGTATTTGTGCATGTGGCGGCGCGCGATCAGCGCGGCGAAATGCCCCGGCGCGCCGACACCAGCGGAACGATAGAAGGAATTATCCGGTGTCGGCAGCATCCGGGCAAAGGCCGCGCCAAAGCGGCTCTTCGCCTGTTGGAGGGACTGCACCACGGCTACGTACCGGCTGTCACCGTTGGCGATAGCCGCCTGCGCCAGCCCGATCGCGCCGGCCGAACCGCCGCCGCCGCCGGTAGTGCTGGCTGAAAAGCCGACCTCGGGAATGCCCAGCGATTCGATCAATCCCCCCGTCTCGATACCGCCGCCGTAGTTCGAGAAATAGGCAAAGCCATCGATCGCCTTGACCGGAATGCCGGCGTCCGCTGCGGCAGCGATAATGGCGTCGCAAGCCATGTCGCGCGGCGTGCGCGGCAGCGATTCACCGCGGCGGTAATATTGCGTGGTGCCAATTCCGACGATTGCGGCGCGGTGCATCAGCGATCTCCTCTGACAGGACGGAACAGGGCGGCGTCCGTCCCCGCCGACGCCTGGACGATCTCCATCGGCATGCCGATAGCAAGCTCTTCGACAGCGCATTCGATCACGTTGCCGAAGATCTTGGTGTCGGGCGCTTCTTCCGGGCAAGCCAGCGCCGCGACATAGACCGGGCTTTCGGCATCGCGCGGCCGTAGCGACACGATCGTGTAGGTGTAGAGCCGCATCCGGCCGCTCAGCGCCACCCACTCCGCATCGGTCGAATGACATTCGGGGCAATAGAGCATAGGCGGCATCCGAAAGTCGTGCCCGTGGGCGCAGCGCTGCAACGTGAGACGCCCTTCGCGCAGCGCCATCCAGAACGGTTCGGTGACGGCGTCGAAATCGACCTCGGCCGGCGGTGAAAAGGCAACCACTTCCATCAGTTTCTCCCTTGGATTCCAGACCGGATTCAGCGCAGCGCCGGCGCCAGCGCTGCGCGATTCCCGGTGCCCCGCACCGACAGCATCAGACAGGCGGACAGCACGGTGATCGCGATGAATGCATAGAACATGACCGCGTAGCCGCCGGTACGATCGAACACCTCGCCGCTGAACCGAACGGCGCAGGCGCTGATGACGGCGATCACAAAAGTGATGTTGCCGTTTGCCACGCCAAAGGAGCGCGCGCCGAACTGATCTGCGAGCAGAGCGAGGTAGAGCGGCATCGTCGCGCCGGCGGACACGCCGACCAGCGCGCAACTTGCCAGCAACATGGGATAGCTGTGGGCGAACAGCAGGGCCACGCTGGCGGCCGCCATCAAGGCATAGAGCATCGCCAGCAGCAGCGGCCGATTGAACTTGTCGCCTGCCCAGGCCACCAGCATCTTCGAGATAACGGCGGCGATGCCCAGGCCGGATATCAGCGTGGCGCCCTTGGTCGTCGAAAAGCCGGCTCCGTGACCGATCGGGATCAGCGAGACTAGGATTCCCTGGAACACCGCCATGGTGAAAGCGGTACTGAGACCGATCGCCCAGAATGCCGGCCGGGCGAGCAATTGCCGCGTGGTCAGCGCGGGACCGGCTGCATCGACCTGTTTCTGCGCCGCCGGATCCTGCCCATCATCGCTGTCGGACGTCTCGCGGTCATCCGGGCCGGGCCCGTTGCGCACGAAGGGCATCAGCGCGCTGATCAGCACACCCGCGACGCAGCCCAGCGCGACCAGGCTATAGCGCCAACCGATCGTGTCGATCAGCCAGGCGACTTGCGGCACGATCAGGATCGTCCCGGCCGACATGCCCATCATCGTCAGCCCCATGGCGCGGCCGCGATGCACGGTGAACCAGCGCGCCACCAGCGCCGGGGCGGTCAGCGTGCCGACGCCCGACATGGCCAGGCCGACCGGAAAGGAGATCACCGCCGCGCTCAGCCAGATGTTCCTGGACAACCCCAGAGTGATAAGGCTGGCGGCAAGGATCAGTCCGCTGCCGCCCATGATCAGCCGCACGGGATAGCGGTCCAGCAGTTGACCAACGAGCAGCGCCGAAACCGCCGCCCCCGCGTTCATCAGGATCATTCCCGTGTTCACACTGGCGCGTGAGAGCCCGTAGGCTTCGGAGACCGGCAGCACATAGAGGCCGAAGGCATTCATCGTCATGCCCACGGTCAACATCAGGGTGAACATGCAGATCGCCACCATAATCCAGCCGTAGTAGACGCGGCGGGCCGGTTTCGCGCTTGTCGCCATGCTGTGCTCTCCCCCTGTTATGCGCGCCCGCCGGCAATGTCGGCATATCGCGGCCGGCCAAGCCGCGAGACCCACATGCCGGCCTCGTCCATCACGCCGTGCGCGGTGGTCACGGTCGGCGAAGCGGCGCGATAGTTAATGAAGCTGAGCCCGGTACCCGGAGCTTCGAAGCCGTACCTGGTGCCGCTCGCCACAGCCAGCGCGGTGCCCGGTCCGTAGAACCGGTTGCCAAGCCCGATTAGGCCGGCGGTGACGAAGATGATTTCGTCCTCGGAATGGGAGTGAAGCGGTACGGTTGTGCCGCTTTTGCTATGGAAATCGTTCTCGTGCAGCCAGACGGTGCAAGTCGGACAGGAGGCATCCGAATGAAGCCCGCCGCCCATCTCGTTCCGGGTGCCGAGGTCGCGGGTCGTGGGTATCGCCTCGCGCGGGAGGACGTGGACATGGCCTCCCGGTCGGGCGTCAACGGGTCGTTCCGCCTGGATAAAGGCAAGGACTGTCGCTCCTTCCGCGCCGGCTGCGATCTCCGCCTCCGCGCCGAATTCGACGATCATGCTCGATCCGCTGGCCAAGCTGTGTCCGAACGCGACGATCGGGCCAGCAAGTACATAGACGAGCACGTCGGACGGCAGTCCCGCGATCCGCATCGTCGTACCCTGCGCAAGCACGTGGTGAAGGAGATGAAGCGGATCGCGCGGTCCATCGAGATAGGCACGGCTGGTGACGCCGTCCGCAACGGCGCGCGGATGCGATCGCTCGAAAGTGACGATCCTTACTTTCGCCATCGCATCCTCCCTCTCCTTCAGCCTCGCATCACAAGCGGAAAGTCGCGCGCACCCACACCTCGCGGCCGGAGTCGACCGTGCAGATGACTTCGTCCACGCCCGCCGCATTGCGGATGGTCCCGCCCTTGAGCGGCGTCGGCAGGAACGGGCTTACTCCGTTGGCCGTGTTGGATGCCGAGCAACGGTTGCGGACGAGCTTGTTGGTCAGGTTGTTGCCGATCAGCGCCAGTTCCCAGCGGTCTTCGGGCCCGTAGAGCGTGATATTGCCGTTGAACTTGGCGAAACCCGGCTGCCGCTGATCGTCGCGCAGCAGGATGTCGGCGTAGTACTTCGACGAATAGCGCATGTTGCCGGCCAGCAGCAGGCGCATGCCATTGCCCACCGGCATTTCGTAATCGACGCCCGCCGTCGCGGTGAAATCGGGTGAGCGCAGCAGCTCTCGGCCCGACAGGTCCTGCGAGGTGTAGAAGCCGTAGTAGCCGGCGACGCCGTTCTGCCGTGCAGGTCCCGCGGGATCGGCGATGAAAACGGCGCCCGCCGGCCCCGTGCCCGCCTGCTGCGCCGCGGAGGCGCGGTTGAAAGCGAGGTCGCAGCCATCCTGCACCCGCTGCCCGCCCCAGCACGGCGCGTTCTCGAAGCGCCCGTAGCGCGCGTGGTTCCAGCTCGCCGCCAACCGGAACGTCAGCCCATCGACCTCGGGCGGCCGATAGTTGATGTCCGCCTCTATGCCGTAGATCTTGGCCGACGCCGCGTTGAGCGTCTTGGTGACGATGATACCTTCGCTGCTCTCCGCATTGGCGCCCACCTGAAGGCCGCTGTACTTGTAGTAATAGCCCGACAGGTTGAAGGTCATCGCACGGTCGAGCAACCGCGCCTTGACGCCGAGTTCGCCGCCCTCGACCTTCTCGTCGCCGAACGAGGAATCGTCACCGTTGCGGAACGAGCCCGAGGAATTGTGCGAGCCGGACTTGTACCCTTTCTTCAGCGCGCCGAAGATCGTGAGGTCATCGGTCGGCGTATAGGTCAGCGTCAGCTCGGGCGAGACGCGGTTGGACTTGAGCACCGGCACAGCAAGGTCGATCATCGTCGGCACCAGCTCACCGTTCACGCGCGGCAGATAGTTGACGTAGACGTGCTTGCGGTTCTCATGCGTCCAGCGTGCGCCGCCCGCCAGTTCAAGCTTGGGCGTGATCTTCCAGAGCAGCTGACCGAAGAAGGATATCGATTCGGTCGGATTATCGTGGGTGCCATAGGAGAGGTACTGGCGATCGAGGCCGGGCACCGCCGGGATGGTGAGCGTCTGGTTCAACCGCGCGAGGCCCAGCTTGAACTGGTCGACCTTCTCGTAATAGCCACCGACCGTGAAATTGAGCGGGAAATCGCGGAAGTCCGAGGCTAGCCGCACTTCCTGAGTGAAGACTTCGCGATTGTAGTCGGTGTAGCTGTTATACGTCGGCCCCGATGCCCCCGACTGCGCGGCGTTGAACTGATCTTCGGAATTGGCATCGTAATAGCCGGTCACCGACGTCAGAGTAAGCGCTTCGCTGGGATTGTAATTGAGCTCCAGCACGCCAAAAGTCTGCTCGACATCGGCGAACTGGTGGCCTCCACGCTCGATTCCAGGGAACGAGGCGGGGTCCATGTCGACCATGGAGAACTTGCGGTCGAGCCGACAATCCTCGTTGGCGGCGATGAACTGGATGCCGCCGTTTCCGGCAATTCCGTCAGGGCAGGAGACGAGCTGTCCCGAACGTCCGTCGACCTTGTTGTTCGAATAGGTGACTTTCAGCCGCGCGCGGAAATTGTCGGCCGGCTCCCAGACCAGCGTGCCGCGGACGAT
>Ga0164243_10008693_pt1 | contig 14927 bp, 15 predicted proteins | sample OricompcompostOP_FD_108781 | JGI IMG/M metagenome (GOLD analysis project Ga0164243, IMG submission 108781) | Organic Plus compost microbial communities from Emeryville, California, USA - Original compost - Organic plus compost (OP) | ecosystem: Engineered > Solid waste > Mixed feedstock >... | reverse complement strand
GTCGCCGCCGCGATCTCGTCGATCGCCTGCTCGAACGCGGGCGTGTTCGCGCGCGACGGATGCGTCGAGCCGCTCACCTTGCGCACGAACTGCAGCGCGGCCTCCCGCACCTCGTCGTCGGTCGTCGGCGGGTCGAAGTTGTGAAGGCTGCGGATGTTGCGGCACATGCTGATGACGATAACCCCGTCGCCCGGACGCGCTCCAGGGATTGCATCAGGCGCTCGCACGAGGCGGCCGCCTCGACATTCGCGCAGCCGACACGTCGTCAGCTCGGCCGGGTCGTGGCGCCCTCCGCCGCCGGGCTCCGCTCCGAGACGACGTCGAAGTACGCGCACGGCACGCGGTGGTTCGCGACCCCGCGTTCTCCCGCTTCGAGCAGGGCGTCGCCCAGGAGGATCGCGCTGCAGTCCCAGACGAGGGGGTTCGCGCGTCGGTCGTACGCGAGCCCCGCGCCGCACTCGCAACGCTCCTTTGCGGAGAACACGAGGCGCCGCAACAGCTTCTCGCGCGGACGGCCCAGCCACTTCATCGAGAGCGAGTGTAGGTGATCTCGGCTGCCCCCTCCGTCATCGACGCCGACGTGAACGGCATCCGCGTTAGACCTCGACCTCATCGAGTCGACCGTGCTCGACGGGCGCACCCTCAAGCTCGTCTACGAGCCGCATCCGCACGGCGAGATCCCGGTTGGCGTGGGGCCGAGGCGTCGCGAGGGCCGCTGACGGCGGGGCATCGAACGACTCAGCGCACCACGCGGTAGCTGAGGTGCGTCACGAGCGAGGTCTCGCGCGCAGCCACGCGCTCGAGCCGCTGCCGCGGAACCCCCTCGAAGACGCGGATGCCCGCCCCGAGCACACACGCGGTCACGTGCAGCCTCAGCTCGTCGATGAGCCCCGCCGCGAGGAACTCGTTGACGGTGCTGGGCCCGCCGGCGACCGAGATGTCGCGGTCACCCGCCACGGCGCGCGCCCGTTCGAGGGCCGCGTGGATGCCGTCGGTCACGAAGCGGAAGGTCGCGCCGCCCTCCATCTCGATGGGGTCGTGCGGGTAGTGGGTGAGCACGAAGACGTCGTGGTGATACGGCGGATTGGGCCCCCACCAGCCGCGCCAGTCGCGGTTCCACTCCCCACGAACGGGGCCGAACATGTTGCGGCCCATGATCATCGCGCCCGAGTCGACGATCGCGTCGACCTCCGCGCGGTTCTCGTCGGCCCCCTCGAACATCCAGCCGTGCAGCCACGTCTCGTCGATGTCACCGAACGGCGCCTCCTCACGCTGGTTGAGCCCCGTCGCGACGCCGTCGTCACCGACCCCCTCCCGGACCAGTTCGCGGGCTTCGCGATCGTCAGCCTGCAGACCAACCCGCCCACGGCGGCGATCGATGTCGGCCTCACCGGCTGCTCCGTGGGCGGCGTGCTGACCCCGCCGTGCACGCTCGACGCCTCCTTCCGCACGCCGCTCGGCACGCTCGACGGCGACCCGCAGTTCGGCCTCCCGGCCGGTGCGACCCAGAGCGTCAGGATCACGCTCAGGGTGCCCGCGGATCTCACCCCGTCCTGGGCTTTCAACGGCGTCCCCGTTGACAACACGGCGACGGCGGATGCGACGACGAGCGTGGTGCGCGGCGTCTCCGACACGGCGCGTGTCACCGTCGAGGTGCCGACGGTCGTCGACGTCGCCCCGACGAAGTCGTGGTCGCCGAGTTCGCAGCTGTACAACCCCGGCCAGCGCGCGACGTTCACCATCGGCGCTCGGAACCTGTCCAACGCGCCCGCGGAGACGCTCGTCCTGCAGGACCCGGTGGTCGCGCCGGAGGGGGCGATCGGAGACCTGGACGGCACGAACCCGTTCACCTACGTCGACTTCGTGGGCCTGTGCGCGCCCTCCACGCTGCCCGCGGGAGCGGACCAGGTGCAGGTCGACCTCTACGTGCGCTCCACCCCGACAGGGCCGTGGCACTGGATCTCCGGACCGCCCGCCGCGACCGCGACGCTGCCGAGCTTCACGACCGAGGAGGTCGGCGGCATCCGCCTCAGCTACTCGAGCACGGCCTCGGGCGCGCACATCGACCCGGATGGCGCCGCAGCCGCGCAGTGCGTCGAGGTCGCGCAGCGCACGACCGACCGCACGAGCGGCGCCCCCCTCGTGGCGACGGGTGCGACGGTGGACAACACGGCCGGCGCGACCGTGACGGTCCCCGGCCAGCCGCCCGTGCGCAAGGACGCCTCCGCGGCGCTCCGGATCGGGCCGCTCGACGTGCGTGTGGAGCCCGGTAAGACGATCGCGCCCGGCGAGGTGCCCGCAGGCGGCACCTTCGGGGTGAGCCTCTCCGCGCGCAACGGCTCCAACGGTCCGCTCACCTCGCTCACCATCGAGGAGCCCGGCTCCGGTTCGTTCCTCAGCGAGGACCTGACGTTCGCGGGCTTCACCGACTGGACCTGGCCCGCGGGCGCGACCGCCGGCACCGTCGTGTGGCATCTCGCCACCGGCGCCGACATCTCCGGCTCCATCGTGCCTGCCGCCGCTCCCGCCGCGCCGACGCCGGCCCCCGGCGACTGGATCACCGGGTTCACGCTCAGCTACACCGGTGAGATCGAGCAGGGCACCACGGCGGGCGCGTCCTTCGCGGTGCAGACCGATCCGACGATGGTCCCGGGGGACGCACCCCTCTACCGGGACTTCGTCAACGTCGTCGGCGTCTCCGGCTCCAACCCGGCCGGCACCGACACCGAGACGGCCCAGGCCGAGGTGCGGGTCTTCTTCCCCGAGATCCACCTCGACATCGAGAAGACGGTGCGGCCCGAGCTCGTGACGCCCGGCGGGACGGTGCTCACCGAGCAGGAGGCGACGACCTCCTCCGAGTCGTCGCGCGTCCGACCGACACGGATCGTCGTGGAGGACGCCTGGGACGGTACGGCCGACACGGGATTCTGGGATGCGTTCCGCGCGCGCGAGATCTCGTTCGTCGACATCCCGTCGGACGCGACGATGACGATCGAGTACCGCACGGGCGCCGCGCCCGGCACGTGGACGACCCTCGCGGGCGCGGTCCCCAGCACGGGCGCGCCCTACAGCGCCGACCTCGTCGCCCTGCTGGGTGCCGCGGGAGCGGACGCCGTCACCGGCCTCCGCTTCACCTTCGAGAAGGCCGACGGTTTCGCCCAGGGCACCATCGTGCAGCCGAACATCGTGTTCGAGGCCGCGGCGACCCTGCGCACCGGTGGGCCCACGACGACGGCCCTCGGCTCGCCCGTCGCCTACGACAACACCGCGACAGCCGACGGTGAGGGCGTCTCGGGCGGCCTCCCCGTCGAGGCGGACCGGGTGGAGGACTCCGGCACGGCACGCATCGTCGACCACGGCTCGGGCGCCGGGACCCTGCTCGCCGACAAGCGCTGGGTGACCGACGACGGGTCGTCCGACCTCCCGACCCTCGACTCGCAGAGCGGCTCCACGGCCCGCACCCTGCACAGCTGGGGGGTGACCGTGCCCGGCTACGGCAGCGTCGTGATCAGCGACCCGCTGCCCGGTCAGGAGACGAGCCCGGAGAGCACCGCGTTCCAGGCCTTCGACCTCACCGGCATCAGCGCCGTGACCTTCGAGCAGGATCCGCTGCTGCGGTGGGACACCGTGTCGGCGATCGAGCTCTACGTCGGAGGCACGTGGGCTCCCGTGAGCGCCCCCGCCGGAGGCTGGTTGGATGCGAGCGGCTTCGTGGGCTACCTCCCGAGCGGCGCCGACCTCGACACGCTGCGGAGCGCGACGGGTGTGCGCATCACCGTCGTGCCGAACGACACGGCTCGCGCTGCCAGCGTCGAGCCGGGCCGCCCCGCCCCGGGCAGCGGTGTCGCCTCGAGCGCGATCGCGCGGCCGCTCTGGCTGCAGTGGCAGCTGCGGAACGTGCTGCGGGTGCCCGGTGCCGGCACCTGGGTGACCGGCACGACTCCGTTCAACACGAGCGACGCGGGCGTCGTCCGCAACACGTTCCGCGTGGACGCCGACGGCATCACCGTCGACGCCTCCGACGACGTGACCCTCGTCGACACGCCTCCGGGCGTCGGCACGGCCAAGGCCGTGAGCCCTACGACCGTCGTCGTGCCCTACCCCGGCGATGTGCCCACGGCGGCCTATCCGACGGTGCGCTACACGGTGGACGTCTGGAACACCGCCGAGGCCCGCGCCTCGTATCTGCGCGTGACCGACCCCGTGCCCTGTTCTCCCGCCACCGACTGCGTCACCGGTGCGGACGACCGCGACCCCGACGTGTTCACGGGCAGGGCGTACGACAGCGCCTCCAACCCCTTCGAGTACGTCACCATCACGAACGTCGGCTTCACGGTCGCCGCGGGCGTGCCGATCGACCCGACCGCGACGCGGGTCGCGCTGTGGCACCTCGACCCGGTCACCGGCAGCACCTCGGTGACGACCTCGACGATGGCGGCTCTCGCGGATGCCGACGCCTCGGCTCTCGCGGACGTCGTCGGCATCTCGGTCGTCTACCAGAGCACCGACCCCGAGACCACGGGCGGCCTCATCCCGCGCGGTTCCTCGACCTCGAACACGGTGCGGATGACGATCGACGCCCAGCTCCGCGAGCACCCGCGCAGCACCCCCCTCGCCTACGTCACCGGCGGGATGCGCGTCGGCAACGAGACGCTCGCGCAGTCGTACGACCCCGTGCTGAGCGCCGATGGTCGTCCGAACGCGCTCGCGGACGCCGAGCTGCAGCTGTCGGCCGCCGGGCTGGACATGACCGCGTCGAAGGACGTGAGCCCGTCGACGATCCTCGAGACGGACCGGGACGTCCCCGTCACGGTGACCCTCGGGGCGACCGACGGGGACTCGACGGCGTCCGCGGAGGTCGTGACCATCAGCGACACCACCCCCGCGTTCTGGGAGGCGTTCGAGCTCACCTCGATCGGCACCGTCACCCGACCCGTGGGCGCCGACCGGGCGCGCATCGACGTGCTGCTCGACGGCGGAACGACGTGGGTCGTCGGCGACCCGGTGGCAGCTCCCGCCGAACCGGTGCTCCCGGCCTCGGTGACGCCCGCCGACCTGGGGCGCATCACCGGCATCCGCTACGTCTTCGACAACGAGCCGTCGCGGCCGTTCTCGGCGACCGTGCCCTCTGCCGACTGGACGGCCGGCGCCGTCTTCACGGTGACGCTCCGCGCGGACGCGACCTTCCCGAGCAGCATCGTGAACGTCGTGGACGTGCTCGCCGAGCACGACGGGCTGCCCGCCGCGGAGGCGGACGCCAGCGCGACGATCACGCTGTCGACGGGCACCCCGCGCATCGACGTGCGCAAGGAGGTCGACGCCGGCGGCACGAAGCAGGTGCAGCCCGGCGAGTCCTACCCCTGGACCCTCCAGGTGACCAACACCGGCACCTCCTTCATCACCGTGAACGAGATCGTCGACGACCTCGGTCCGTCGCTCCGCTACGACGGAAGCGCGCCGAGCTTCGACACCACGAACGCCCCGACCATGCCGGCCACCGGCATCACGGTGACGCAGAGCAGTGCGAGCAACCTCACCTTCACGTTCCCGAGCGGCGCGGTGCTCGCACCGGGCGACCGCTTCATCGTGACCGTGAACCTCGTGCTGCAGCCCGGCCTCACGCCGAGCCAGCAGGCGGTCAACGCGTTCTGGGTCGACACCGACCAGACCTTCGCGCCGGGCGACTGCACGAACGTCTCCGGCAACGGGCAGGGCATCCTGTCGGGTCTCGAGGCGAACCAGTGCGGCACCACGAACTTCGTGAGCCCGCAGGCCGGTCCGCTGCTGTACGCCGAGAAGGAGGTGCGCGGCGAGATCGACGGCGCGCTCGTGGACGGCGCGACCAACATCACCGACCCGGCCCTGCCCTGCACGGCCGCAGACGGCGGCTTCTACCGCTCGGTGTGCGTGGCCGCGACGGTCATCGGCGCGACCGACGAGTAGCGCATCGGGGCGGCCAACACGGGCACCATCCCATACACCGCCCTCACCCTCGTCGACCCGCTGCCGACCCCGGGCGACCGCCTGCTCGCGACCGGCAGCGCGCGCGGCTCCGCGTGGCGTCCCGTGCTCGACCTCGCCTACGGCGTGCAGGCGACGACCGTCGCGGGCCTCCCCGCGGACGGCGTCCCCGCCGGCACGACCGTGACGATCGAGGTGACGACCGCCCCGGCGCCGTGCGTCGGCACGGGAGGCACCTCGAACTGGCCGAGCGACGTCGACTGCGCCGCCGACCCTTGGCAGACGCTCGCCTCCTACACCGGGGATGCGGCTGACGTCACCGGCATCCGCGTCTCGCTCGACTTCACGACGACCACCGCGGGCGTGCTCGCGCCCGGCGCCAGCGTGCACTTCCGGTACCGCACGGTGAACACCCCCTGGACCGCGGGCGACGTGCCGACCGCGCAGGCCGTCCGGCCCGCGCCGCAGAGCGGCACCCCGCGCGCCTGGAACCAGGTCGGCGTGAACGCCGTGCTCGACGGCGGGGGGACACTGCGGCGCACCCCGGAGCGGGTCGGCGTGCAGCTGCTCGCCGGCTCCGCGGCCGTCGAGAAGACCGTGAGCGGCCTGACCTCCCTCGCGCCCGCCCAGGTGACCGTCGACGTGGTCTGCACGGTGCCGGACGGCGAAGGCGGTGACGCTCCGGTGGACCTCGGCTCGCTCGCGACGCTCCCGGTGCCCACGGGCGGTACGGCGCGACTCGACGGCATCCCCCTCGGGGCTCACTGCGTGATCGCCGAGAGCGGCGCGCTGGGCGAGTTCGGCGAGGTCGCGCGCACCCCCTCGGGGGCGCAGGGCGTCGACATCCTGGTGCCGGGGACGAGCGCGGATGCCGTGCCCACCGCCCAGGCGGTGTCGATCGACAACCGCTACGCACCTCCGCCACTGCCCGACACCGGGAGCCTCGGGGCGACGGGTGCCGACGCCACGCTGCTGGGCCTGCTGGGCGCGCTCGCCGTCGCGGCGCTCGGCGGCGGTGCGGCCCTGCTGCTCGTCACGCGGCGGCGCCCGTCGCGTCACCGGGCCGGGTGAGCCTGCGGGTCAGCTGAACAGCTGAAGCGCGATCGCGACTGCTGCGACCGCGAGGGTGGCGAACCCGAGCCACCCCGCGGCCGCAGCGGGCGGTCGTCGCGCCACGCGAGCGAGTGCGAGCGGCCGATCCGGGAGGTGCCGCTCTCGGCGCTGCACGTGGGCGGTACCTCGTGCTCCGTGCGGCAGGTGGTCGACGGCGAGCTGACGAGCGTGCCGGTCGAGGTGGGGGCGATCGGCTCCGAGCGGGTCGCCCCACACGGCCGGGTCCTCGCCGAGCTCCTCCGCGGTGACCGGGGTCGGGTCGAGTTGCGCCTCGACACTGGTGCACCAGTCCATCGTCGTGACCGCGTGGGCATCCGCATCCGCGTTCGCGTCATCGCGATAGCCGAACCCGTCGACCGCCCAGGCGACCTCGTCGCCGAAGTTCACGATCTCGCTTCGGATCATGATGCGCGTCACCGTCTCGAGCGGATCGGCCTCATCGTCGTCGGCCTTCGCCGTCGGTGAAGCGCTGGCGGCCGAGCCCGACGGTGAGGAGCCGGATGCCGGCATCGTCGGCCCGCAGTCGATGAGAGCCGGAGCGAGCAGGATGAGCAGCGGAGCGGATGCGGCGGTGGTGCGCACGGAGGCATACCGGGGCGCGTGACACCCTCACGACGCGCGAGGGTCCCTCTCGGGTTGATGGCGCTCGAGCAGTACCATGACCTCGTAGTGCCCCGTCTGCGGGAACATGTCGAAGACCCGGATGCGGCGGGCCCGCAGCGACGGCATCGCGGCGAGGTCGCGGGCGAGGCTCTCGGCATTGCAGCTGGAGTAGACGACCGTCTTCACCCGCGACGCCTCGCGCGTCGCGCACAGCTCAGCCCCGAGCCCGCGCCGCGGCGGGTTCACGACGACCGCGTCGGGCGCATCCGCCCCGCCGATAGCGGTCGCGTCGCCCACCTCGAACCGCACATCCGCGAGTCCCGCCTCGGCGGCCGAGAGCCGCGCCGACTCGATGGCGGGCGCGCTCGCCTCGACACCCCGAACGCGTCGACCGGGGGCGGCGACGTGCAGGGCGAAACCGCCGACGCCGCAGTACAGGTCCCACACGGTGGCGGGGGCGAGCTCGTCGAGCCACTCCGCCGCCTGCCGGTAGAGGCCGACCGCGATGTCGGTGTTGGTCTGGAAGAAGCTGCCGGGCCGCAGATGCAGGGTCACGTCGTCGAGGCGCATCGCGAGCGACTCGTCGGCCGTGAGCGGCACCTCCTCCTCGCCCTCGAGCACCGCCTTGTGCTCGGGCAGCAGGTTGGCGGTCACGACGGCGAGCTGCGGCAGCTCGGCGAGCAGCGTCGGCAGGTGCTTGCGGATGCGCGCGAGCGACTCGGTCGACCGCAGCACGAGGCGCAGCATGAGGCGCCCCTCGGGGGACTCGGTGAGCAGCACGTTCTTGAGCTCCCCGCGCCGCGCCGGCACGTCGTACGGCACCAGCCGGGCGCGCGTGATGAAGGCCGCGATCGCCGGCAACGCGGCCCGCAGCCCCTCGGCGAGGACACCGCATCCGCTGAGGTCGACCCCGTGGCGCTCGGCGTCGAGGATGCCGAGCGTCGGCGCCTCGACGGTGCCGCCGACCACCATCTTCGCCTTGTTGCGGAACGCCTCGGGTCGCGACCGCATCGGCGGAAGCCACTCGGCATCCGCCCACGCCGCGAGCAGCTGCTCGGCGTGCGCCACCTTGCCCGCGAGCTGGGCGTCGTACGGGACCCCCATGAGCGTGCACGAGCGGCACACCCCCGCGTCGAAGTAGTCGCACCGCACCCGGTCACGATACGCCGCCCGTCCACCCGGGCCGGTCGAAAATGCAGGAAGCGCGGACCCGTCGCCGAGCAGTCGCCGGGCGCCCGGGTTCGACACGCCCGAGGTCTCCTGCATTTTCGACCTGGACCGGGGACGGGGCGGGCGGCGCGGATGCGGGCGGGGCCCGCAGCTCAGGCGGTGCGGGCGTCGTAGGCGGTGCGGGCGCGCTCGATGGCGGGCTGGTTCTCGAGCGCCCAGGTGAGCAGGGCGACGGAGGCGTCGACGAGGCTCGCGCCCATCCCGGTGAGCTCGTACTCGACGCGCGGTGGCACCTCGGCATGCACCTCGCGCACGAGCAGGCCGTCGCGCTCCAGCTGGCGCAGGGTGAGGGTCAGCATCCGCTGCGAGACCCCCGGGATGTGCCGCTGCAGCTCGCTGAAGCGCAGCCGCCCGTTGCGGAGGGTCGCCACGACGAGCAGCGACCACTTGTCGCCGACTCGGGTGAGCACGTCGCGGATGGCGCGCTCGTCGGCGTCCTTGTCGAGGCAGGCGCCCTCGTACTCGGTGAGCGCCACGGGTGCGGATGCCGTCATCGTTCCTCCGATGTTCGCCGGGCACACGGGTGTGCCTTTTGCACGCGAGGCCCCGATGACCGATCATGGGCTCGCGCACAAAGAGTAACCGACCACACGAGAGGGAACGATGCTCATCGCCTACTGGATCGTCGCCGGACTGACGGCGCTCGCCTTCCTCGCCGCCGGAGGGATGAAGCTGGCGCGCTCCAAGGAGCAGCTCGCCGCATCCGGCATGGCCTGGACGGAGGACTTCTCCGCCCTCCAGATCAAACTCATCGCCGCCGCCGAGGTGCTCGGCGCCCTCGGCCTCGTGCTGCCGATGGCGACCGGTCTCGCGCCCGTGCTGAGCCCGATCGCGGCCGTCTGCCTCGCCGTGCTCATGGTCGGCGCCGCCATCGTGCACCTGCGTCGCCACGAGCCGCCCATCCCGCTCGCGCTCGTCGCGCTCTCGGCGGCGAGCGCCGTGCTCGGTTTCCTCGCGATCGGATAGTCTCCGAGGCTGTGAGCCACGATCCGGATGCGATTCCCGCGCGTCGCATCCGGTGGGGTCGGTGGACCGTGTGGGGCCTCGCCCTCGTCGTGCTCGCCGCCGCCGTGGTGCTGCTCGCCCGCTGGCTGCGGGGGCTCGAGCCCGTGCAGGCGCTCCTCGTGACGTTCCCGGGGAGCTATCCGCTGCCGGAGGGCGCGCCCGTCGGCCTTCCCGCCTGGCTCGGCTGGCAGCACTTCTTCAACGCGTTCCTGCTCGTGCTCGTGGTGCGCACGGGGCTCCAGGTGCGTGCCGAGAGGCGACCGGCGGCGCTGTGGACGTCCCGCCGCAACCGTCGTCGCCGCATGAGCCTCACCGTCTGGCTGCACCTCGCGCTCGACGCGCTGTGGATCGTGAATGGCGTCGTCTACGTCGTGCTGCTGTTCGCGACCGGCCAGTGGATGCGCATCGTGCCGACCGACTGGGCGGTCATCCCGAACGCGGTCTCCGCGGCCCTGCAGTACGCGTCGCTCGACTGGCCGCTCGACAACGGCTGGGTGAACTACAACAGCCTCCAGCAGCTCAGCTACGTCGCCGTCGTGTTCGTGGCCTCCCCGCTCGCGATCGTGACGGGGGCGCGGATGTCGGCCCTCTGGCCCCGGGACGCCCCGCGCCTGAACCGCGTGTACCGTTTCGAGCTCGCGAAGGCCGTGCACCTGCCGGTCATGGTGTTCTTCATCGCGTTTACCGTCGTGCATGTCGCGCTCGTGCTCGCGACGGGCGCGCTGCGCAACCTCAACCACATCTTCGCGGCGCGCGACGCGGGCGACTGGGTGGGTTTCGGGGTCCTCGTGCTCGCCCTGCTCGCGATCGCGGCCGGCTGGGCGCTCATCCGCCCTTCGATCGTCGACCGCATCGCCGCCGTCTTCGGCGAGGTCACCCGCCGCTGACCCGGGCCTTCATTCGCTGAGTGGTCGGTTTATGGCCTCAAAACCTCCGAATAGGGCCAGAAACCGACCACTCAGCGAATGACGGGGTGGGCCGCGGCGACCGTCGAGATCGGATGCGGCGTCGGCGCGTGTGAGCCCGAGCACGTCGAGCAGCTCGAGGCGGTCGACCATCGAGTCGAGGCCGCCGGGCCCGCGTAGCCCGCGCGCTCGTCGTCGGACAGCGGCACGTGGCCGAGTTCTCCCGCGTTGGCGGGGGTGCAGTGCCGGGTGTGGTCCTGGAACGCGACGTCGTGGGTGTGCTCGCGCGTGATCACGCCGGAGACGCGTGCGTGCCCCCGACTCAGGCCAGCACGACCTCGACCCCCGCATCGCGCAGCCGCTGCAGCGCGTCGGGATCGGCGGAGTCGTCGGTGATGAGCAGGTCGACGTCAGAGATCTCGGCCATGCGGGCGAGCGCGGCGCGACCGACCTTCGAGCCGTCGGCCACCACGATCGTGCGCTGGGCCTTCGAGACCATCGCATGGTTAGTGCGGGCCTCGGTCTCGTCGTGGGTGGTGACGCCGGCGTCCGCCGACACCCCGTCGGCGCCGAGGATCGCCGTGCCCACGTTGATGGCGCTGAAGGTGCCCTCGGCGAGCACGCCCACGAGCTCGAGCGACTGGGCCCGCAGGATGCCGCCCGTCATGACGACCTTGAGGCGCGGGTAGGAGGCGACGAGCGAGGCGGTCGAGAGCGAGTTGGTGACGATCGTGAGGTCGGTGTGGTTGACGAGCTCGCGGGCGACCCCCGCCGTCGTCGTGCCGCCGGAGAGCGCGACGGCGTGGCGCTCGCGCGGGATGCGGATGGCGGCGGCGCGCGCGATGCGGCGCTTGGCGTCCTGGAAGCGGGTGTCGCGCAGGGCGACGGGCAGCTCGGCGAGAGAGCCAGCCGCTTTGGCTCCGCCGTGGGTTCGCACGATGAGGCCCTGATCGGCGAGCACGGTCAGGTCTCGTCGAAGCGTCGCCGGGGAGCTGTCGAAGAGCTCGGCGAGTTCGGCGAGCGAGACCTCACGCCGCTCCGAGATGGCGTCGAGGATGTCGGCCATGCGGCGAGAACGTTTGGGCGAGCCGCCGAGCCCGGCGACGGTACTGGTGCTGTAGGCGGTGGCCATGGAAAGCGAGCATGGCAGATGAGCGATTGTGCGTCAATCCGCTCATTTCCTTGCACGACTTGCGCAGTCTCTCGACAATCGAGACATGCCGACGATCGCGTTCCTCGGTGCCGGGAGCGTAGTGTTCACGCGACAGCTGCTGACCGACCTCCTGCGCTTCCCCGACCTGCCGGTGCTCGACATCGCCCTCCACGACATCGACGCCGAACGGCTCGAGGTCGCCCGCCTCACCGCCCGCGACGTGGCCGCGCAGCTCGGACGCGAGGTGCGGGTCACGGCATCCGCCGACCGCCGCGAGGCCCTCGCCGGTGCCGATTTCGTGATCAATCTGATCTAGGTCGGCGGCATCGCCGCGACGCGCGTCGACCTCGAGCTGCCCGCGCGTCGCGGCCTTCGTCAGACGATCGGCGACACGACGGGCGTCGGCGGCGTGTTCCGGGCGCTGCGCACCTTCCCCGTGCTCACGGGCATCGCGCGCGACATGCGCGAGCTCTGCCCCGACGCCTGGTTCCTCAACTACACGAACCCGATGGCGATGAACGTCTGGTGGATGTCGCACATCGCCCCCGAGATCAAGGCCGTCGGCCTCTGCCACAGCGTGTACTGGACGGTCAACGACCTGTGCGAGCTCGTGGGCGTGCCGCTCGAGGGCACGCACTACCGCGCCGCGGGCGTCAACCACCAAGCGTGGCTCACCGAGTGGAGCCGCGACGGCGAGGATCTGTACCCGCGGCTGCGGGCCAAGATCGCCGCCGAGCCCGAGCTACAGCGCCGCGCGCGCGCCGAGATCTTCCGCCGCATCGGCTACTACCCCACCGAGACGAGCGAGCACTCCTCCGAGTACCTCGACTGGTTCCTGCGCGACGAAGCCCAGATCGAGCGCTTCCGCCTCGAGCCGCTCCAGTACCTCGGCATCTCCGAGCAGAACGTGCACGAGTTCGACGAGGCCCGTGCGACCCTCGCGGCGGGCGGCCACGTCCCGCTGCACGAGGAAGGGGACGCCGCCGAGTACGCCCCGCAGATCATCCACTCGATGCTCACCGGCACGGTGCGCGAGATCCACGCGAACGTGCCGAACGCGGGCCTCATCGACAACCTGCCGCAGGGCGCCGTCGTCGAGGTGCCGGCCACCGTCGACGCCACGGGCGTGCACCCCGTGGCGTGGGGCGAGGTCTGGCCCGCCGGGGCCGCGCTCAACCGCACCTACCTCTCGGTCGCCGAGCTCACCATCCGCGCCGCCGCCGAGGGCGACCCCGAGCTCGTGCGTCGCGCCGTGCTCGTCGACCCGAACGCGAGCTCGAGCCTCACGCCCGCCGAGATCTGGGAGCTGTGCGACGAGCTGACCGCCGCGCACACCGCGCTGCTGCCGGTGGAGCTCGGAGGCACGCTCGAGGGGCCGCGATGACGCTCGCCCCCACCCGGCAGCTCGTCGCGGATGCCGTGGCCCGCGGCCGGGCGGTGCCCGCCTTCAACGTCATCACGCTCGAGCAGGCCGAGGCGGTCGTCGGGGGCGCGGAGGACGCGGGGCTCGGCGCGCTCCTCCAGGTGAGCGAGAACGCGGTGGCCTTCCGCGGAGGCTTCGCCCCCCTGCTGGCGGCCTGCCGCGAGCTCGCGCTCGCGGCGACCGTGCCGATCGGGCTCCATCTCGACCACCTGGAGGACGCCACGCTGGCGCGCGCTGTCGTCGGGCGTTCGGCGGAGCTCGGCGTCGGCTCGCTCATGTTCGACAGAGCCACCCTCCCCTACGCCGAGAACGTCGAGCTCACGGCGGGCATCGCCGCTGAGGCGCACGGCGCCGGCCTCATGGTCGAGGGCGAGCTCGGTGGGCGAGCAGCAGGCGGTCGAAGGTCGGGTGCACCGTCGGGTCGCCGAACCACCACTCCTTGACCTGCATGAGCTCGTCGATGCGCTCGTTGTGCGCGTCGAGCGGTGCGAAGAACGCCTTGGGGTCAGCGGTGTGGATGAGCACCGGCAGCCCGAGCTCGCCCGCGCGCTCGACGGCGGTGATCACGCGCGCGTCGTCGGGCAGGATCAGGGCGCCCGAGGAGTCGCGGACGGCGAGGCCGAGGTTCTTCCAGATCTTGACGCCGCGAGCGCCGCGGCGGGCGCTGTCCTCGAGGGAGGCACGCAGGCGCTCGACGCCGTCGGGCGCCGCGAGCTCGCTCCAGTCCAGCTGGCAGAAGGTCAGGAAGCGCCCCGGATACGCGCGGTCGTAGCGCTCGACGTTCGCGGTCACCTCCTCGTCCCACATCCCGTCGAGGTTGACGACCGTCTCCACTCCGCACTCGTCCATGACGCGCACGAGCGCATCGGGATCCTCGATCATCCACTCGCCGTCGCTCAGCCAGCGCCCGAGGTGGTTGTGCGCGTCAATGACCGGGACCGCGGCACGGTCGATCACGGTCGTCGGCAACCGCAGTTGCGCGATCGGATGCCAGTCGAGGACGCGGAGGCGACGCAGCTCCTCCCAGCTGAGCGTGGCGGTGTTCTCGATCCCCAGGCTCCTCTCGCGCGTCGGACGGTGGCTCCACGCTAAGCGCAATCGACCAATGCCGTGCGAGATCGAGCATCCAGAGTGAGCGCTTCGTGCAATTTCCTGATCAAACCTTGCGCGCTGAGGACGGGATGACGAGTATCTCCTTGACCGTTTATAACGGCACGTTTGAGAATTAGCCACCGCTCGACAGTGCCCCGTGCAGGAAGGGTTCTCGATGACGAGATCGCGCCTCACCCGCGGCGACGGCCGCGTCGCCCTGCTGTTCATCGCGCCGGTGCTCGTGGGGTTCGCCATCTTCTACCTGTATCCGACGATCCGCGGGTTCTGGTGGTCGTTTACCGACTACAGCCTGCTCGCCGAGCCCGAGTTCGTGGGGCTCGACAACTACGCGCAGGTGCTCGGCGATGCGGAGTTCTGGAACGCGATGTGGGTGACCCTCTGCTACGTCGTGCTCAACGTCGGATCGCAGACCGTCATCGCG
>Ga0164243_10008692_pt1 | contig 14927 bp, 7 predicted proteins | sample OricompcompostOP_FD_108781 | JGI IMG/M metagenome (GOLD analysis project Ga0164243, IMG submission 108781) | Organic Plus compost microbial communities from Emeryville, California, USA - Original compost - Organic plus compost (OP) | ecosystem: Engineered > Solid waste > Mixed feedstock >... | reverse complement strand
GCGCGCGCTGACCGCCGGCCACCCGACCGACCTGCAGCCCGCGCCGGTGTACACGCCCGTCCTGCCACCGTCCACACTGGACGCGTGGGTACGGACGTCACCGGCACCCGACCCGGACTCGCCCATCGAGCCCTACCTGCACGGCATCGCCGAGAACAGCCCGTCCGTGCGCGTGGTGTGGCGCATCGGCCTGCCCAGCGACGAGAAGGCGTGGGTCGAGGCCAAGGAGAAGCGTACGATGCCGGAGGCCCTGGGTCGGGTCCCGGTGACGGCGGACGAGGAGCTGGAGGTTCCGCTCGTCGCCGTGCGACGCTGGCTCGACCGGGCCGCGGAGACGCCCCACCTCTCCGACCAGGATGCCGAGTCACCGGCGGGCGGTGACGAGGAACCGCGCAGGACCCACGCCACCCGCTACCGCGACCCCGACGGCCACACCTACGCCCTGCGGGTCACCAGCCGCGACGAGGCGGACGTCGTCGCCACCAACCAGATCAGGCCGGGCGACCTCATCGTCGTGCCGGTCAGCTACGGCGGCTGCGACCGGTACGGCTGGCACCCGGCATCGACGCAACCAGTGGTCGACGTCGCGGACCTGGCCGGGCGCCACGGAAAGCCCACGTTGCGCGTGGGCACCTATCTTTCCACAGTCATCGATTCGTACGGACCAGGTGACGCGTCGGCCGTGGCGCGACTGATCGAGTGGGCCAAGGCGTACGCGGATCCCGCCCAGGAGGTGGAGGACGTAACGGTCGCGTCGCTGCTGGCCGACCTGGCCATCAGCGGCGACGGACCACTGTCCCGCAACCTCGCGATCCTCCAGAAGTGCCGGCCGAGGGACCTCCGTCGCGTGGTGTGGGGGCATGAGGAGCGCTGGTATCTGGAGCTGACCATGCGGGGCAGCCCGTTCGCCGACGACCGCTCCGCCGCCAGCTCCTCGATCGCCCACAACCGCACCCCGCTCGACGAGCACCAGGCAGCGGTCGCCACCCGGGCCGCCCAGTTCGCCACCAACCTGGGTCTGACACCCCAGGTGTGCCGCGACGTCGCACTCGCGGCCGCTCTGCACGACGAGGGCAAGCGGGACCCGCGGTTCCAGGTCATGCTGTGGGGCGGCGACCCCTGGCGGGCCGAGGCCGCCGAGCACGCGCTGGCGAAATCGGGCATGGACCCGAGCGACCGCGCCGCCCGCCGTCGCGCCCAGGCCAAGGCCGGCTATCCCCTGCGGATGCGCCACGAGGCGCTCTCCGCCCAGATCGCCCGTGACAAGGCCCAGGACGCCGCCGACCTCGACCTGGTCATCCACCTCGTCGCCGCGCACCACGGCCACAGCCGACCGCTGCTCCCGCCGGTGAGCGACCCGGCACCGCGCACCGTCACCGTCGACGGCCGCGACTACTCCACAGCGTCCACAGTGGACTGGGATGCGCCGGCCCGATTCGCCCGCCTCAACCAGCGGTACGGTCGGTGGGGCCTGGCCCGGTTGGAGACCATCGTGCGTCTGGCCGACATCTGGTGCTCGGCCCGCGACGAGCCCGTCAAGGAGCACGACCATGTCGACTGACGTCCTGCTGCCCGCCCTCGACGGCCAGCGAGCGCTGGGCTTTCTCGCCGCGCTCGGAGTGCTGCGCGTGCTCGACGAGCATGGCAACGCCGACGTACGGCTTCGCTTCGACGACGAGTCCGGCGCGGCCGTCCTCACCGGACCGTACGCCGACGTCGATGCCGTCGCCGAGACGCTGACCCGCATCGCCACCACCGGCGACGGGCTGATCCCGGGTCTGGATCCGCACTTCCCCCTCCCCGGGTCCGGCTCCGGGGACCCGATGCGTGCCAGCCGAGCGGAGCACCGTCACCGGTGGCGGGAGTACGGCGACGCCCGGCGCCGATGGACGGCGGCCATGGTCACCGACCTCGCCGTCGACGACAAGGGCCGGGTGGCCCTCACGCCGTACACGGCGCCCAGCGGCCAACAGATCCTGCGCACCTTCATCGAGAAGCCCATCACCGTCGTCCGGGAACAACCCGTGACGATTCGCGAGGCCCTCACCGCCTGGCGGCGCGTCGAGGGTTTCACCGGTGAGTACTTCGACCACGGCGTGCTGCGCAGCTCCGCCGACGACGTCCTCGGCCGGCGCGGTCGGGAGAGCGGTGTGCCGGGCGCGACCTGGCTCGCCACCATGGCGCTACCCATGCTTCGCCTGACCACCCGCCGCGGCGCCGCCACCGCGACGCTGTGGCACCGTCCAGCCGGGCGACGCGACCTCATGATCTGGCCCCTCTGGCGGCAACCCCTCGACCTGTACGGCGTGCAGGCGCTCATCGAACATCCCGCGCTGCTCCCTACCGTCGTCGACGGGCGGGTCAGGGTCGCCAAGCGCGATCTCGAACCGCTCGGCGTCTTTCTCGTCTGCGCTGCCGAGCGCCAACGAATCCAGGGACGCAACTTCGCCGGCGTCCTCGCGCCCGTCGAGGTCACCCTGGTGTGACCTAACAGAAGGCGGGGATACGCGGTCACGACGCCGGGGGCGCCTACCCGGCCGCGGGTCGATCAGTCGTCAGCGTCGAGCAGCCAGTGCCCGTCGACACTCCAGCCGAGCAGGCGACGCCCGCCACCGCCACGACCGTCCACATCGAACGATCCGCCGTCCATGACGTGGGCCAGCCCGGCGACCGCGGGCGCCAGGCGCTGACGCGCGGGCACGGACGCGACGGCGTCGCGCAGCTCGGCGAGGATGGTCGTCTGCTCGGCCGCGGCGTCAGGCCACCGTCATCGAGCTGCTCGCGCAGGCACGCGAGGAGGATGCCCAGGTTCGACTTCGGGTGACGATGCTTGCCGCTGTACGGATGCCGGGCAGCCAGCTCGTCGTAGCGCGCCAGCGCCGCCCGCGCACGATCCGCCCAACCCACGGGGAAGGTGGACGCCACCCGATCGCCGGTCTCCAGCCACAGGACGAGCAGCTCGTCGGTACCGACCACTGTCGAAAGTGGACAAAATATCCGCGAGGCCGGCCTCGGTCAGGTGGTGGGCGAACAGCACCGCTCGCTGGTTCGGCAGGCCCCACCGTGCCGCCTGCCGACACCCTACCGTCGGCCACCAGCCGATGTCACCGCGATTGTCGAGACGCCTCGTCCCTGACGCCGGCACGTCACGGCTCAGCACACGCTGCGGCACGCACCCGTACGGTCAGCTCGTCCGCGACGCGCGGCTCACCACGGCCCGGCTGATCACGATGGTGGCCAGGACGAAGAGGACCAGGCCGCCGCCGAGGGCCACGGCCAGCACCGCGTCCGAGGAGGAGTCGTCACCGGCCGGCCCCGGCACGCCGGCCCGGGCGGGCACGGCGCCGACGGCGACACCAGGATCGATGACGCCCCAGCCCCGATCGGCGGCGGGCACGTCTACCCCGCCGTCCGCGGACGCCAGGATGCGCTGCACCACGTCGGCCGGCGGCAGTCCCGGCTCGGCTGCCCGGACGAGCGCCGCCAGGCCGGCGACGAACGGCACCGCGAAGTCCGTCCCGGTCCCCTCGGCCTCTCCCCGTTCGCCCAGCGTCAGGACGTTCACGCCGGGGGCGAGCACATCGACGGTGCCCGGCAGATAGTCGCCGACCACCTGGTCGTCGGCGGCGACCGCGCCCACCCGCAGCACGCCGTCGCGGCTCTGCGGAACCGCCGACCTCGCGTCGCGTGCGGGCGCGGCGAGCACCACGACCGCGCCCTGGGCGCTCGCGCGGGCCAGCGCCTCGGCCAACTCTCCGGCACCGTTCCTGACCTGGGCGGCAATCATCACGATCCCGGCCCGCTCCCGCAGCGCGGCGTCGATCCCGCGGGCCGCGTCCGACTCGCGGACATAGCCGTCGGTGATCCTGACCTCGACCGGCAGCACGGTCGCCTCCGGGGCCATGCCGACGAGGTTGCTGCTCGGCCGGGGTGCCGCGGCAACGATGCCGGCCAGCGCCGCACCACGGCCCGGACACGAACTCGGGTCGGAACCGCTGATGGCGATCGCCGGCAGGACGCGACCGGTGAGCGCCGGGGTGTCCGCCGGCAGATGCGCGTCGATGACGGCCACGGTGACCCCGGCTCCCCGGCTGCGTGCCCACGCTTCGCGCGGCGAGAGCCGCAACTGTGCCCAGGACAGGGGCATGTAACCCGAGGCGGAGGTCAACCCGCACGCCGTCGCCGCCGGCAGTTGTGGCGGTGTGACGCTGGTGCCCTCCCCCGCTTGCGGCAACTGTCCATAACGGACACCGGAGCCAGCCGCGTCCCACGGCAGCAGCAGCACCCAGCCCGGCTTGAGACGGTCAGGATCGGTGAGGTAGCTTCCGTCCGGTTGGCGACTGTTGACGTTGAGCGCGAATATTTCGGTCTGGCGGTCGGCCGAACCGAGGACCGCCTCCGCCACCTCCGCGAGCGTCCGCGGGCCGGTGCCCGGTTCGCCGACCACGTAGTACTTGACGAACGGCTGGTCGGCGAAGGCCGGGACCGGGGTCAACGTCAACAGCGCCGCGGCCAGGACAGCCAGCAGACCCAGGCCTCGCGCGCGCACGCGAGGACTCTAGCGTCGGGCCGGCCATGGACGAAACCGTCGGGCAGCCGGGCACGAGACGCCGGCTAGGCGCCGGGCACCCACCACTTCTGGTGCGCGCCGCCGTTGCATTCCCACAACTGCAGCGGGACGCCGTCGTACGTCAGCGCGTCCAGCACATCCATGCACTTGTCCGCCCGCGGATTCACCAGGTCCCGGTTCTTGGTGTAGATCCACCGCTGGGAGGGAGAACCGTTGCAGGTGAACAGCACGATCCGGGCACCGTTGCTGGTGCTCCCGCCCTTGATGTCCAGGCACTTGCCGAGGGCACGAATGGTGCCGTCGCTGGCCATCGTCATGACCTCGGCCGGCCCGTCATTGCACGGGTACAGCTCGATCTGCGTGTTGTCGGCCGAGTTGGTGTAGGCGACATGGATGCATTTGCCCAGGTAGCCACTGATCCGACCGGTCGGCCCGGTCACCGGTGCTGTCGACGACGCCGGCGGGTGGCTGGTCGTCGTCGTGGTCGTCGGCGGGGAAGCGACGGTCGTCGGCTCGGGCGTCAGCGTCGGCGTGACCGTCTCCGAGGGGATCGCCGTGATCGCGGTCGTCGCCGGAGCGGCGACGGTGGGATCGGGCGAGCCGTCCGCTGCGCGGTAGGCGTGCGCGTACCCGTCGACCTGCCGGACGTACGACGTGGCGTCCGCCGGCACGCCCCGCGAACTCAGCACGTCGTCCAGCGTGGTCCGGTGCGCGGCCAGAGCCAGGTGCCACGGGTCCCCCGGGGTGCGCGCCAGGCGCAACTGGCCGGCGAAGTCGCACATCTGGTGGGCCAGCGCGGTGATGTTCGCGTCGGGATCGGCCCGGTCGGCGTTGGGCCAGGGCACCCACCGCTGCCACGCCTGATCGGTCAACCCCGCGATGCCTTCGCGACCGTCGGCCTTGGCGGACGGGTCGAACCCGGAGTTGGCCATGAGCTGCGCCGCCAGGCGGGCGGTCGTCAACATCGGGCAGGACTCGGCCGCGCCGACGATGAGGTTGTAGTACGGAGCGGGGATGGGCAGGACCGTGGGCGCCCGATCGTCGTCGTCCCGGCGCAACACGACCAGCGCACCGACCGCGACGAAGGTGATCATGACCGCGGCGACGGCCACGACACCGAACAGCAGGCCGAACGGCTTGCGCGGGCCGGGCGCCGGACCGTACAGCTGGCCGTCCATCGACATGGCCTACTCCCGTCTCCTCTCGGCTGACGTCTCCAACTACGGCTGGGACGGGCATTGGTTCATCCGGACGGTTCGGTTCGCTCCCGCCTGAACCGAGCGCGGGGCCACATCGTAGTCGGCGGAAGAGTTTCGCCCCGTGCGTCCGCGTGACCGGGGCGAACGACGTACGGACTCCGGATGGCGGGAGGCGGCAGGTGTACTGGCGACGGATGACGGCGGTGGTGACCGTCCTCGGTGCCCTGCTGCCGCTGCTCCTGGCGATTCCCGCGCAGGCGGTCGGACCGGAGGACCGTGGCGCGTACGTGAAGTACTACGAGGTGGGCCCGGGTGACACGCTGGACGGCATCGCCGAGCGTCTCCTCGGATCGGCACAGCGATCCGGTGAGGTTCTGGCGCTCAACCAGGGCCGGCTCCAACCCGATGGCGAACGGCTGACCGATCCACTCGTCCTGAACCCGGGCTGGCTGCTGATCCTGCCGTGGGACGCCGCCGGCACCGATGTCCACTATGGCCCGCTCCCCACCGGCGGGGCGTCCGGAACGGGCACCCCACCGGAGCCGGGGTGCCTGCCCGGCGTCGCCGCGGGGACGCAGGCGGGTCGCGGTCAACCGGACGACTGGGCCGGTCAAGCCCTGTCGCTGCCGGCCGCCTGGCGGGTCACCCGGGGCGGCGGCGTCATGGTGGCCGTCGTCGACTCGGGAGTCGCCGGGGACGTCGCCGAGCTCGCCGGCCGGGTGCTGCCGGGCGCCGACGTCACGAAGGGCACGTCCCAGGGCGACGTCGACTGTCTCGGCACCGGCACCGCCATCGCGAGCCTCATCGCCGCCCGGCGGGTGGAGGGGCGGCCGCTGACCGGCCTCGCCCCGGAAGCCACCGTCTTCCCGCTTCGGGTCACCGACGGCCCCACCGCCGACCCGCGCGACGCGGCGACCGCGATCGAGGTGGGCGTGTCCGCCGGCGCCCGCGTCATCATGGTCGGGGCCGCGGTGCCCACGAACGCCGCGCCAGTCGTCGATGCCATCGACCTGGCCATCGCGCACGACGTGGTCGTCGTGGTGGCCGCCGACCCATCCGTCGACGAGCCGACCGGGCTCGGGCCCGCGCCCGGGTTGCTGCGGGTCGCCGCCGTCGACCGCGGCGGACGCCTCTCCGCCGCGTGGGGTCCAGGCAGCGCCGATCTGGTCGCCCCTGGCGTGGCGGTCGCCGCGCTCACCCCGGGCGGAGCGATCGTTCCCGTCACCGGTGCCCCGTACGCGGCGGCCTTCGTCGCCGGTACCGCGGCGCTGGTCCGCGCCGCCGCCCCGTCGCTGACCGCCGCGGAGGTGGCCCAGCTGATGCTCGCCACCGCGGCGTCGGCCGGCTCCTGGCGCTACGTCGATCCACCGGCGGCGCTGACGGCGGCCGCGCAGCGCAGTCCGGCGGCCGTCGCACCGGACCAGGCCGCCGACGGCGAGCTGCTGAGCCTGCTGTGGGCCGGAATCCTGGTCACCCTGGCCGTTCTCGCCGGGATCCTGCTGGCCCGATGGTTGGCGCGCCGGCGTCACGACCCGTACCTGTCCTATGTGGACGAGCAGCCCACGATTCCCTCCACTGTGGACTACCAGGCGGCGGAGGCGACGGTCGAGTTGCCGTCCCACCCGCTGGGCCTGGACGCACTCCGGCAGGCCCCGACGGCGGCCGTCGACGGACAGCCCGTGCCGGCTCCGGAGGGGTCGGCCGGGCCCGATCCGGCGGACGCCATCGGGCCGTCGGCCGCGACCCCGGCCCTGCCACGGGCTCCACTTCGGTCTCCTGGCGCGCCGTGACCCGCCACCGCCTGCGCCGGATCGCCGCGCTGGCGACCGCCGCCACGGTGCCCTGGTTCGCCGTCGGTGGCCCCGCCGCCGGCGCTCGCACCATGGCTGTCGACACCCCCTTCGGCGACGTCGTCGCCCTACCGTCCGCTGTGGACACGTGCGTCGGTGCCGCGCCCACCCGAGCCGCCACCGTGTCCTGGCCCCTGCGGCGGATCGCGCCGGAGACGATCTGGCCGCTGACACGAGGATCGGGTGTCGTCGTGGCGGTGCTCGACACCGGGGTCAGCGCGGCCGCGCCCGCACTGGCCGGTGCGGTGCTGCCCGGCCGGGATGTCGTCACGCAGGCGAGCGCCGACAGCGACTGCGCCGGTCGTGGCACCGCCCTGGCCGGGATCATCGCCGCCCGCCCCGTCACCGGCAGCCCGTTCGCCGGTGTGGCGCCGGGCGCCGACATCCTGCCCGTACGGGTCACCAACGACCGCTTCCAGTTCAACGCGCAGACGCTGGCGGACGGGATCTCCGCGGCCGTCGCGGGCGGCGCCCGCGTGATCCTGGTCGGCACCGGCGTCGCCACCGACTCCCCCGCACTCCGGGCCGCCGTCCAGAGCGCCGAGCAGGCCGGCGTCGTGGTCGTCGCGCCCGTCAATCCCGCGAAGCCCAGCAACGGCCGCACATCCGTCCCGTGGTATCCCGCCGCCTACGCCGACGTCATCGGCGTCGGCGACCTGAGCGCCGACGGGACACCCTCGACCGCCCTGGCCGGCTGCGACCTGCTCGCGCCCGGATCGGGCTCGATCAGCATCGCTCCCGTCGGCGACGGGCACTACGCCGTCGGCGGCCCGCCGGTCGCCGCCGCGCACGTCGCCGGCGTCGCCGCGCTGATCCGCGCCTACCACCCGTCGCTACCACCGTCAGCCGTACGGGAACGGCTGCTGGCCACGGCCGAGTCCCTGCCCGCCACGGCACCCGTGCTGGACGCCTACGCGGCCGTCACCGCCGCCGCGCCGACCATCGCGACGCCGACGACCGGCAATGGCGGCGTGGTGCTCCCCGTGCCGACTCCGTCCTCCTCCCCCAAGCCCGGTCGGGCACTCGTCTTCCTCGCCGGCATCCTCGCCCTGCTCCTCGTCGCCGTGCTCGCCGTCGGAGCCGCGCGCGCCACCCGTGCCCCCAAGTAAGCAAGGTGCCCTTGTTAACGCCGAGCGTTGTACAAGGGCACCTTGCTAACAAGGGGGGCCGAGGGGGGTCGAGATCAGCTCCGCCCGGCCGCCGGGTCGCTCCACGGCGTCTGGATGAGCTGATGGCCCCGCCGTGTGCACAGCAGCGCCCGGCCCGGCGGCAGGACCCGTCCCCGCGCGCCACCGAGCAACGGACCCTCGCTGGGCGGGCACGACAGCGCGATGTCCGGGTTGTTCGAGTCCTGGATCCGGCGCAGCACGGGATCGACGGAGGTACGCATCCCGTTCGCCGCACCACGGGCGAGCACCACGTGCAGGCCGATGTCGGCACCGTGGGACAGGAACGGGACCAGGGGCAGCAGCGGGTTGTCCGGCCCCACCAGCAACTCGAAGTCGTCGACGAGGACGAACAGCTCGGGCCCGGACCACCAGTCCCGCCGGCGCAGCCCCTCGGGCGTGATGTCCGAGCCGGGCAACCGTCCGGAGAGTCCCCGGACGGCGTCCGCGATGCTGTCCTTTGTGGACTCCTGCGACACCGAATAACCCAGGCGGTATGCGGCGGGCACGTGCTCGAACAGGTCGCGGCGGTAGTCCACCAGCAGGATCCGAACCTGGTCCGGCGTGAACCGGGAGACCAACGACCGCGCGAGATACCTGATGAGGTTCGACTTGCCACTCTGCGCGTCGCCGAGGACGGTCAGGTGCGAGACCTCGCCGAAGTCGTGCCACAGCGGCGCGATCCGCTGCTCGTCGACGCCGATGACCACGCGCGGACCCTCCTCGGGCGCCGGCAGCGTGTCGGCGGCCAGGAGCTCCGGCAGGGTACGGATCGGGGGCGCCGGCGGCCCGGCCCAGCAGGCGTCGACCGCGCCGACCAACGCCTGCAGGCCCTGGGTGACGGTGCCGGGGTCCGGGTCGCTGTCGATGCGCGGCAGCGCGCCGAGAAAGTGCAGCTTCTGCGCGGACAGACCGCGACCAGGCACCACCGGTACGGTGGCGGCGATGCGCAGGTCGATGACGGAGTCGACCGGATCGCCGAGCCGCAACTCCAACCGGGTCCCGATCTGGTCGCGCATGCCGTGATGGACCTCCGACCACCGGGCCGCGGTGAGCAGCAGGTGGATGCCGAAGTTGAGGCCGCGCGCGGTGATCGCGCGCACCGCGTTCTCCAGGGCGTCGAACTCCTGGCGCAGCGTGAACCAGCCGTCGACAACGAGAAACACGTCACCGTACGGGTCGTCGGTGATCTCGCCCGCCGCGCGGCGACGCCGGTACGTGGCCATGCTGTCGATGCCGAGTGCGGCGAAGCGCCGCTCGCGCGCCCGCAACAACTCGGTGACCTCGGTGACCGTACGGCTGACCCGGTCGGCGTCGTGGCGACCGGTGACGCTGCCCACGTGCGGCAGCCCGGCGATGGTGGACAGGGTGCCGCCGCCGAAGTCGAGGCAGTAGAACTGGACCTCGTACGGCGTGTGGGTCAGCGCGAGCGCGCAGATGACCGTGCGCAGCAGGGTGGACTTGCCGCTCTGGGGTCCGCCGGCGACACCGAGGTGACCGCCCACGCCGGCGAGGTCCACCACCATGAGGTCGCGGAGTTGCTCGAATGGCCGGTCGACGATGCCGATGGGCGCGACGAGGGAGCTGGCGCCGGGCCACTGTTCGGCGCGCAGTCCGAGCCGCGGGGTCGGCACGATCCCCGGCAGCAGCTGGTCCAGCGTCGCGGGCGTCTGCAGCGGCGGCAGCCACACCTGGTGGGCCGGCGGTCCGTGGTCCCGCAGCTGATCGACCACAATGGACAGTACGCTCGGCGTGGTGCTCGTGGCCGCCGACAGAGCGGGCGAGTCGTCCGGCTCGGGCTCGGCGGACGACGGGATCGGCATCCGATGGGGCACGTGGTCGAGCACGTAGGGCACCGCCTGGCGTTCGATCACCTCCTGGTCCACCCGGGTGCCCGCCGCGCGGTACGGGCCTGAGACATAGGCCGCCTTGAACCGGATCAGGGTGGCGACGTCGGTGCGCAGGTAACCGTTGCCCGGCGCCGCCGGCAACTCGTACGCGTCGGGCACGCCGATGACGGTGCGCGATTCCATGGCGGAGAACGTCCGCAGACCGATCCGGTAGGACAGGTGCGATTCGAGCTGGCCCATCCGCCCGTCGTCGAGTCGTTGACTGGCCAGCAACAGATGCACGGCGAGCGACCGGCCCAGCCGGCCGATCATCACGAAGAGATCGACGAAGTCGCGGTGGGTCGAGATGAGTTCGCTGAACTCGTCGACGATCACGAACAGCGTGGGCAGCGGGTCCAGCGGCGTGCCCTGTGCGCGGGCGCGCTCGTACTCCAACGCCGACGTGTAGCCACCGGCCCGGCGCAGCAACTCCTGACGGCGCACGAGTTCGCCCTGCAACGCGTCGCGCATCCGCTCGACCAGGGCCGCCTCGTCGGCGAGGTTGGTGATCGTCGCCGAGACATGAGGCAGCCCGTCGAGGCCGAGAAAGGTCGCGCCACCTTTGAAGTCGACCAGAATGAAATTGAGTGTCTCAGATGAATGACGCATCGCCATGGCGAGCACGAGCGTGCGCAGCAGCTCGCTCTTGCCCGACCCGGTCGCTCCGATCAGGACACCGTGCGGGCCCATGCCGCCCAGCGCCGACTCCTTGATGTCCAGCTCGACCGGCATCCCGTGGGCGTCCACCCCGATCGGCACCCGCAGGCGATCGACCGCGCCCACCGACTGCCACTGACGCTCGACGTCCATCGACGCGAGATCAGGCACCCCGAGCAGGGTGGGCAGGTCCAGGTTGGCGGCGAGCGCGTCGGCCACCTGCTCGGTGGCGATGCTGAGCCGGTACGGCGACAGCAGCAGCGCCAGCGTGCGTGCTCGCGCCGCGTCCAGCCGATCGGGTGACGCGAGTCGGGTGCGCACCTCCTGGTCGACGGCGTTGTGCGTCACCATCACCAGCTCGTCGGCGCTGACCTCCAGCACCAGGGCGCCCTTGGGGGACGCCGCGACGTCGCCGTTGATGTCGAGCACCACCGCGTTGCGGTAGCCCCCGGTCACGTAGCGGCTGCCGGTCGGCACCCGACCGCCGTCACACAGGATCAGGACGAACGGCTCTTCCCGCGTGGGCAGGGCACCCTGCTCCCAGCGCGGACGTTCGGAAAACTGCTGGCCGAGCATGCGGTCCAACCCGTCCGCGCTGTCGGCCACCAGGCGCGCCTGACCCGCGGCGTCCTGCTGCGTGGGGTGCTGCACGTGTGGCAACCATTTCATCCATTCCCATTCAGCGCTGGCCTCACTACCGAGGCAGAGGCCCACCATCACCTCCTCCGGCGCGTGCAGCGTGGCCGTCTGGGCGAGGATGGCGCGGGCGAACGCCCGCGTCTGATCGCGGTCGCCGGTGAGCCTGATGTGCGCGAATCCCGGCAGGAACAGCGCGACCGGCTGGTCCTCGACCATGCTGTACGCCCGGATGAACCGGCGCAGCGACTTTGCCGCGAGGGGGTCCAGGTCCTCCACGGGTTTGGTCTGCAGCGGCGCGATCCTGGTCGCGAGTCGCTGGCTGCCCGAGCCGATGCGGACCTCCAGAAAGTCCGGATGCGAGGCGCGGCGCTCCCAGCGGCGCGTGGTCATCGCGAACGACCACAACGACTCCACCCGCGGATGGCGCCATTCGTTCGCCTCGCGCTGAGCCTGGACCCAACGCCGGGCCCGACGACGGTGCTGGGCCAGATAGCGCAGATAGTCGCGCCGGTCGCCCGCGAGCCGGTGCTTACGATCCCCGCCTGTCGCCAGGAACTGACCCACGAGCATCGCCACGACCGCGACCGCCATCAATCCCGCGATGATCCAGGTGAGGACGCCGCGGAAGCCGATGAACACCACCATCACGACGCCGGACATCAGCATCATGGGCAGGAACAGGAGCGCACCGCGCATGCCGCCGCGCGCGGCCTCGGGGACCTCGGGCGGCTCCTGGATGCTGATCTCGCCGGTTGGCATCTCGGGGCCGTTGCGCCGGGCGGGGCGACGGAACAGAACCGTGGTCACGCGCCTCACTACGAAATTGCCGTGAAGTCAGTTCGAACCAGTTGCGACGGGCACTCGTAGGTGGGCTTCGTGAGTCAGGTCGCTGCCGAGCAGATGTGCCGATTGGTCGTTTGTGGACCGAGCCGCAACGTGGACATCGCCGTGCCCGCCCAGGCCATGCTGACCGACCTGCTGCCGGTGTTCCTTCGTCACGCCGGCGAGGGTCAGGTCGACGCCGGACTGGCGCACAGCGGTTGGGTGGTGCAACGACTGGGTGAACCGCCGCTGGACGAGAGCGCGACGATCGCCGCGCTCGGGCTGCACGATGGCGACGTCCTTCATCTGGTTCCTCGGGCGCAGCAGTTGCCCGCCATCGCCTTCGACGACCTCGTCGACGGGGTGGCGACCGGGTTGCGCGAGCGCGCCGGACGTTGGCGGCCAGAGATGGTGCGGTGGGCCGCGGTGGGCGTGACCGGTCTCGCACTGGCGGCCGGACAGGTCAGCCTGCTCCTTCCCGGTCCGCCGTTACCGCGCTTCTTCGCGTGCGTGGCCATGGCCCTGGTCACGCTGCTCGCGGCGATCGGTGCCCGCCACGGCCTCGGGGAACGGGGCTTCAGCATCGTCTTCGCCCTCGCCGCGGTGAGTCACGCCGGCGTGGCGGGGCTCATCGTGGTGAACCTCGATGCGGCAGACGGGGCACCGCAGTTCGGGCCGGTCGAGATCCTCTGCGCCTCGGCCGCGGCCGGCGTGACCGCGGTGCTGGTCCTGCTCCTGCTGGACATCGCGCGGCCGTTGGTCAGTGGATGCGTGGTGGGTGCCGCGCTCGCCGCGGTGAGCAGCGGGCCGGCGATCTTCCTGCCGATCGGTACGGCGGGTGCGGCCGGCATCGCCATCGTCGCCGGGACGCTGGCCACCGCGCTGGTTCCGGTGACCGCGTTCCGTCTCGCCGGGTTGCGGCTGGATCCCTTGCCGACGGCGCCCGAACACATCCAGGAGGACATCGACCCCGAACCCGCCGAACCGCTGCTGTCGCGCGCCGAACTCGCCGACCGGTACATGACCGCGCTCTACGCGGGCCCGGCCGTGGTGGTGGCGGCGGGGATGGTCGTGCTCGGCCGGGAATCCGGGTGGGCGCCCGCGACGCTGGTCGGGTTGACCGCCATGGTCCGGATGCTCGCGGCCCGCCCGATGACCAGCGCCTGGCACCGCCTGGCGTTGGCCGGGCCGGCACTGTGCGGGATCACCGCGATGGTGCTGGCGGCGATATCCGTGCTCGCCGATCCGGCCAACGTCCTCTTCGCCGTGGCCGTGGTTCCGGCCATCGCGATCCAGGCCGTGATCGTGGCCCGCACGCTGCCCCGGCGCCGGCCGACACCGTACTGGGGCCGGCTCGGGGACATCCTGCAGACCCTGTGCACGGTGGCGCTGCTGCCCGTGCTGCTGGCGGTGCTGGACGTCTACGGCTTCGTGCGCGGGATCGGGGGTTGATCGGCGATGCAGTCCCGACGGGATCAGGTGCAGGCACAGTCCTATATGTACAGTCGGCTCACCTCGGCGTTGATCGCGGCCGAGCCCGAGGCGGCGGAGAACCCGAATCGACGCACCGTGCTGGGCACGGTCATCGGGCTCGCGGTGGCCGGACTCGTGGTCGTCGGGTTCACGGTGTTCGGCTTCGTCGTGCCCGGCGGCTCGACGAGCTGGCGCAAGCCCGGAGTGCTGATCGTCGAGGCCGAGACCGGCAACCGGTACGTTCTCGTCGACGACACGCTGCATCCGGTGCTCAACTACGCATCCGTACTGATGCTCTTCAACGGCACTCCCGACGTGGTCCGGGTCTCCGCCCGGTCGTTGGCCGGCGTCGCGCACGGCGAACCGATCGGTGTGCCCGGCGCACCGGACACGATCCCCGATGCCACCACGATGAGTGGGCAGGTCTGGACGGTGTGCGCGGTGGCGACGCGCGACGCGGCCGGGTCGGTGCTGACCCTGACGAGCCTGCACATCGGCCGTGACCGTGGTGACGGTCCCCCCGGCGGGATCGCCAGTGCCCTGCCGGACAACGACGCGATTCTGGTGCTGGGTCCGGACCAGCGCGCCCACCTGATCTGGCACGGGCAGCGGCACGCGCTGAGCGCCCCCTGGGTGGCGCGGGCCCTGGGCTTCGAGGGCTC
>Ga0164243_10008691_pt1 | contig 14930 bp, 15 predicted proteins | sample OricompcompostOP_FD_108781 | JGI IMG/M metagenome (GOLD analysis project Ga0164243, IMG submission 108781) | Organic Plus compost microbial communities from Emeryville, California, USA - Original compost - Organic plus compost (OP) | ecosystem: Engineered > Solid waste > Mixed feedstock >... | reverse complement strand
GTTCGAAGGTCACGTGCAGCCGCGGCTTCCCTTGTGGGGTCGTTACGACGATCGCGATCCCGTCGAGGTCGGGCGCCGGATCCGGTTGTGCGCGGAGCACGGCATCGATGGCCTCGTCTATGGCTTCTTCTGGTGCCGCGGCAAGCGCGTGTTCCAGGACGCGCTCGACCACGGTTTTCTCGGCTCACCCGAGGGCCAGACGTTCCCGTTCGCGCTGATGTGGGCGAACCGGATGCCCCGGCGCGTGCTGCCCGTGCGGCGCACCGACGTCCCCGTGATCGAGGCCGATCGCCTCGTGCCGTCCGACGTCGAGGACTTCGTCACGTTCGTGCGCTACCTCGCGGAGCGCTACTTCGTGCGCGACAACTACCTGCGCGTCGGCGGCCGCGCGTACTTCTCGATCTACGACTCGTCGTTCTTCCTCGCCGAGCTCGGCGTGGAGGGAGCGCGCACCGCGATCGCGCTCGCGCGCCAGATGCTCGCGGACGCGGGCCTGCCCGCCCTGCACCTCGCCGCGATCGAGCCGAACGACACCGCGATCGAGCAGGTCCGCGCGGTCGGCTTCGACAGCGTCACGAACTACGTCCTGCTCCCCGACTGGAAGGGTGACTTCCTCCAGGACTACACCGAGCGCGCCGCGATCCGGACCGCGCAGTGGCCGACGATCGCCGCGCGCTCGGGGCTGCCCTACCACCCTGCCGTCACGCCCGGCTGGGATGCGTCGCCGCGCGCGGCGGACTTCGGCGCCGAGCGACCGCGCAAGTACCCGTGGTGGCCGATCATCGTCGGCGAGGATCCGGCGCGCTTCCGCGACTGGGTCGCGCGCGCGGTCGCGTACGCGCGGGGCTCGGGCCTTCCCGCCGACGAGCAGCTCGTGTTCGTCGCGTCGCTCAACGAGTGGAGCGAGGGCCACTACCTCGAGCCCGACACCCGGTTCGGCTTCGGCTGGATCGAGGCGGTGCGCGACGGCCGCCGCTGACATGCGACCGCCGTCGCGCGCGATCGTCCGGATCCACGATGACGATCGTCCGCGTTCTCCCTCTGGTCCTCCTGCTCGCGTGTGGCTCCAGCTCCGATGGCTCGACGGGCGAGCCCGGACCACCGGGCCCGCAAGGCGAGCCCGGACCGCAAGGACCGCAAGGCCCCGCAGGACCACAAGGCCCCGCGGGACCACAGGGTGCACCGGGACCCGCGGGGCCGGAAGGTCCCGCAGGACCGGCAGGACCGCAGGGCGAGCCCGGCGCGCAGGGTCCGCAGGGCACGCAGGGCCCGCAGGGGCTGCCGGGCATGCCGGGCGCGACGGGGCCACAAGGGCCCGCAGGTCCGCAAGGCCCGCAGGGACCTCAAGGTCCGCAAGGCCCGCAGGGACCCAGCGGTGATCCAGGCCCCGCGGGGCCGGCCGGTCCTCCCGGCACGCTGTTCGGCGAGGCGGCGTCGTCGTTCGTCGGGTTCACGTCGGTTCCCACGACGGGGGCCGCCGGCGGACGCGAGGCGATGCACGCGCTGTGTGACGACGAGCTCCCCGGCAGCCACATGTGCCACTACGCCGAATACCAGCTCGCGGCGAGCGGCATCGCGATCCCCGCCGACGGCGCGTGGCTCGACTTCTCGTGCATCGAGCAGAACGCGGGCGGCACCGTCGAGTCAGGCAACATCGGCTGCGGCTCGTACCTCGGCTCTCCCGATGCGGGTCGCTCGACGGGGACGGCGTCGGGCGGCAACTGCATGAGCTGGACGTCTGCGGCCGCGAACCACAACGGCATCATGCTGCACCCCAGCCTCGCGATCTCCGGCGCGTGCGGGACCGAGCGCGCGGTCGCGTGTTGCAACACGCCGTTCCGCGAGCGCTTCCGCGGCTTCACGACGACGACGACGAACGGCAACGCGGGTGGGCGTCCCGGCATGCACGCGCGCTGCGCGCAGGAGTTCCCCGGCAGCCACCTGTGCCACATGGCCGAGTACCACCGCGCGCACCCGACGACCTCGCCTCCCGCGAGCGGCGCGTGGATCGACAACTCCAGCTACAACAGCGCCGGCGAGAACCGCGCCGCGATGCCGCGCTCGGGCCGTAGCACGCACCCCGACGGTGCGTGCGCGAGCTGGACGAGCGACTCGGCGTTCCGCAGCGGCCCGCTGATGACGACCGCGAACCACACGACGGCGACCTGCGACACCCAGCGCCCGCTCGCGTGCTGCGGCGGTTGAGCGCTCAGCGCTCCGCGCCGGGTGGTCGCGCGGCGCGCACGGCGTACAGGAACCGCGCGTACCCGATCTCGGCGGCGTTCTTGGTGAGCTCGACGTTGACCCACGCCACGATGTCCCCGAACGGACGGTCGTGGAGCGGCCAGCGGCTGCGCCCACTCGAGCGCAGATCGTCGTCGGTGAGCGGCTCGATCGCCGCGCGCCACCGATCGTGGAGGCCGAGGATCCAGTCTCGCGCGGCGTCGGCGGTTCCGGGCCACGTCACCTCCTCGCGCGCGAGCGTGCCTGCGCCGAACGAGTGGTCGAGCACCATCGACCACCAGAAGCCCAGGTGCCAGGTCAGCCACGCGATGCTCGGCGGCCCCAGATCGTAGCCCTCGTGCTCGGGCCAGTCGGCGCGCCACGTACCGGCGGCGTCCTGGTGCACGTGGAGCCCCCGGTCCGCGGGCCGCCACAAGCACTCCTCGGTCGCGAGCCCGTCGAGGTGATAGCGGGTCAGCATCCACGCGGTCTCGAGCTGCCCGAGCAAGACGTGCCCCGCGTCCATGGTGCTCGATGTCATATCACCCCGCCGGCGCGTTTTCCGGTCACAACGCCGTCGGCTCATCCGTCAAGCAGGTACCAGCCGGAGTAGACCTTCTCATGGACGACCTCGCCCGACGCTTCGAACAGGATCGCGCGCACCTGCGCTCCGTGGCCTACCGCATGCTCGGCTCGCAGAGTGACGCGGACGACGCCGTCCAGGAAGCCTGGCTCCGGCTGAGCAAGACCGACGCCAGCACCGTCGAGAACCTCGGCGGCTGGCTCACGACCGTCGTCGCGCGCGTCTGCCTCGACATGCTGCGCTCGCGCACGCGGCGCGAGGCCCCGATGCCCGCGCCACTCGTCGAGCGCAGCGATGGCACGACCCCGGAGTCCCGCGCGCTGCTCGCCGACTCGGTCGGCGCCGCGCTGCTCGTGGTGCTCGATATGCTCGAGCCCGCGGAGCGGATCGCGTTCGTGCTCCACGACATGTTTGCGGTGCCGTTCGACGAGATCGCGAACATCGTGGATCGCACGCCGGCGGCTGCACGCAAGCTCGCGAGCCGTGCGCGCCGGCGCGTGCAGGGAGCACCGGTGCCCGACGGCGAGGTCGCGCGACAGCGCGAGGTCGTGACGGCGTTCCTCGCGGCGGCGCACGCGGGCGACTTCAGCGCGCTGCTCGCGCTGCTCGATCCCGACGTGCGGGTCCGCGCCGATCGTGCCGCCGTCGCGGCCGGCGCCGCGGGCGAGCTCCGCGGCGCGGTCGCCCTCGCCAACACCGTCGCGGGACGCGCGCGCGCCGCGCGCCCGGTGCTCGTGGATGGCTTCGTGGGCGCGGCGTGGATCGTCGACGGGAGTCCGAAGATCGTGTTCGACATGACGATCGTCGACGGCAAGATCGTCGAGATCGAGCTGATCGCCGAACCCGAGCGTCTCGACCGGCTCGAGATCGTGGACGCCTGAAAGCGCACGTCGTGGTCACATTCGCCGCGTGGCCAACGTCATCACCGCGAACCACCGAAACGAAGGAGACCGATGATGTTGAACAGCGTGATGTACGTGACCGTGTTCGTGCGCGACCAGGACAAGGCCCTCGACTTCTACACGCGGGTGCTCGGCCTCGAGAAGCGCGCCGACACCCCCACCCCGAGCGGAGCTCGCTTCTTGACCGTGGCGCCCACCGGCGAGGGGCCGCAGATCGTCCTGTGGCCCGGCACACCCGGCGCAGCGACCTCCAGCAACGGCCCGATCCCGGGAGCGATCATCCTCGGCACGAGCGACTGTCGCAAGGACGTCGAGGTCCTCACGTCGCGTGGCGCCGAGCTCGAGGCGCCGATCGTCGAACAGCCGCGAGCGCTCGTCGCCGTGCTGCGAGATCCTGACGGGAACCGGCTGATGCTGCGGGAGAATCGCTGACGCGCACGGCAGCGCCCGGCCCGCGATCTGCAGCACCGGGGGTATGCACCCACGCGCCGGTGATCGCGTACACACACGAGGCACATCCGCCACCGCGGCGCGTGCGCACGCCACGGTCCGCTCGCCGAGGAGGCCGGCGTGATCGGCATCGAGCACGATCACGGCCCCACGCCGATCGTCGCGCCCGGCGAGCTCGAGCGGGCCGTCGACGCGCTGGTCGCCGCGGGCGCGCCCGGCGCCGTGGTGGTGGTCCGCGATCGCGACGTCATCACTCGCGCCGCGGGCGGCTTCGCCGATCTGCAGTCCGGGCGGCCGATGCGCGCGGACCTGCGGTTTCGCGCCGGCAGCATCACCAAGGCGTTCGTCGCGACGGCCGTGCTGCAGCTCGCCGACGAGGGGTGGCTCGCGCTGTCGGACTCCCTCGAGCGCTGGGTCCCCGGCGCCCTGCCCTACGCCGACGACGTGCAGCTCCGGCAGCTCCTGAACCACACGAGCGGCGTCCCCGATTACGTGCGGCTCGTCGACAAGGCGCTGCACGGCTCCGAGGACGAGCGGCTCGCCGACTACACGCCACACGAGCTCGTCGCGCTCGTGTACGACGAGCCGCCGCGGTTCGCGCCGGGCAGCGCGTGGGCCTACTCCAACACGGGCTACGCGCTGCTCGGGCTCGTCATCGAAGCCGTGACGGCCGAGCCGCTCGAAGACGAGCTCGCCGATCGGATCCTCTCGCCGCTGGGCCTCGCGCACACCTCGCTGCCGGTCGACGAGATCGAGATCCCGCCGCCGATGGCGCACGGCTACGCGCCCCCGCTCGGCCCACACGGCGACCTCGTGCAGGGTCCGCTCGTCGACGTCACCGTCCAGAACCCGTCGTGGGCCTGGGCGAGTGGCGCGCTCGTGTCCACGCTCGACGATCTGACGCGCTTCTTCGCCGGGCTGCTCGGGGGCGAGCTGCTGTCGCCAGCGCTCCTCGCCGAGATGCAGACCACGGTCGCGGTCCCACCGGATGCGATCCCCGTCCCGATCTACGACGCGTACGGCCTCGGGCTCGTCGCCGTCGACGTGCCGCGCGGCCGCCTGTACGGGCAACCGGGTGGGATCCCCGGCTACCTCAGCGCGGTGCTCGGCACGCCCGACGGACAGCGGCAGCTCGGCGTGATGGTCAACCTCGGCGAGCTCGCGCCACAGGCGCTCTACGACGCGCTCGTCGCGGTCGCGCGCGCACTCGCCGTCCAGCTGTAGCGGGCGTTCAGTACGGGACGGCCGCCTCGCGCCGGATCAGCTCGAGGAACTGGTCGAGCGGCATCAGGCCGAGGTTGGCGTCCTTGCCGGTGCCGTGCTTGCGCGGCGCCACGCCGCCGGCCGCGACCTCCTTGTCGCCGACCACGAGCGTGTACGGGACCTTCGCGAGCTGCGCGTCGCGGATCATGGCGTTCAGCGTGCCGTGCGAGCGGTCGATGTCGACGCGGAGCTCGAGCGCGCGGAGCTTCGCGGCGACCTCGTCGGCCCACGGCTCGTGACGATCGGAGACCGGGATGATGCGCACCTGCTCGGGCGCGAGCCACACCGGGAAGTTGCCGGCGTAGTGCTCGATCAGGATGCCGATGAAGCGCTCGAAGCTGCCGTAGATCGCGCGGTGGATCACCACCGGGCGGTGCTCGGCGTTGTCCGATCCGATGTAGTTGAGATCGAACCGCTCCGGCGCGACGTAGTCGAGCTGGATCGTGCCGAGCTGCCACTTGCGACCGATGCTGTCGGCGACGTCGAAGTCGATCTTCGGGCCGTAGAACGCGCCGTCGCCGGGCTTGAGCTCGTACGGCAGGCCGGTCTTCTCGAGCGCGGCCTCGAGCGCGGCCTCGGCCTTGTCCCACAGCGCGTCGTCACCGATCTTCTGCTCGGGGCGCGTCGCGAACTTCGCGGTGAACTGCAGCCCGAACGCGTCGTACACCTTCGCGATCATCTGAGTCAGCTTCGCGACCTCGTCGGGGATCTGATCCTCGGTCAGGTAGATGTGGGCGTCGTCCTGCTGGAACTGCCGCACGCGAGTGAGGCCGCTGAGCACGCCGGTCGCCTCGTTGCGGTGCAGGACGTCCTGCGTGTGCAGCCGCAGCGGCAGCTCGCGATAGCTGCGCCGCTTCATCTGATAGAACAGGTGATGCGACGGGCAGTTCATCGGCTTGAGCGAGAACGTCGCGCGCTCTTCCTCCGGCAGCGACGGATCGGCCTCCGGATCGAGGATCAGGAACATGTTCTCGCGGTACTTGCCCCAGTGCCCGCTCCGCTCCCACAGCATCTTGTTGTAGAGGAGCGGCGTCTTGATCTCCTCGTAGCCGTTCGACAGGCACAGCCGCCGCATCGCGGTCGACAGCGTGGTGAACACCGACGTGCCACGCGCGGTCCAGAACACGGCGCCGGGCGCGGCCGGGTGGAACGCGAACAGGTCGAGCTCCTTGCCGAGCTTGCGGTGATCGCGCTTGCGCGCCTCCTCCTGCTGGTGGAGCCAGGCGTCGAGCTCCTTCTGCGTGAAGAACGCGGTGCCGTAGATGCGCTGGAGCTGGGCGTTGCGGTGATCGCCGCGCCAGTACGCGCCGGCGACCGACAGCAGCTTGATCACGCCGACCCGCCCCGTCGACGGGCCGTGCGGCCCGAGACAGAAGTCGACCCAGTCGCCGTGCTCGTACAGAGACAGCGTCTTCGCGCCCTTGTTGAAGATGTCCTCGATGATCTCGAGCTTGAACTTCTCGCCGAGGCGCGAGAACAGCGCCATGGCCTCCTCCTTGGAGACCTCCTTGCGGTGGAACGGCAGGTCCTTGCGGATCTCCTCGTTCGCCGCCTTCTCGATCGCCTCGAGGTCCTCGGGGGTGAACGGCTTCTCCCGGTAGAAGTCGTAGTAGAAGCCGTCGTCGGTGACCGGGCCGATCGTCACCTGGGTCCCGGGGAACAGGCGCTGGACGACCGAGGCGACGATGTGCGCCGCGTCGTGCCGCACGAGCTCGAGCCCCTCGGGGTTCTTCGGGGTGAAGATCTCGATCTTGCCGTCGTGGTCGAGCGGCTTGGTGAGGTCGACCTCGGCGCCGTCGTACTTCGCGAACAGCGCCGCCTTGGCGAGGCCCGGCCCGATCTGCGTGCGCACGAACTCCGCGATCGTCGTACCGGCCTGGACCTGCTTGCTGGATCCATCGGGCAGGGTGATCGTGACTTGCGCGGATTCGCTCATAAGGGTGCGAAACATACCGGACCGGACCCGATCCGGCTACTCGCTGCGCCGCGTCGACGCGCCCCTCGAAACGCTCGGAGATCGGCGGTCCAAGAGCCCCCGCGCCCGGCCCCGGATCACCTCAGGTCGCGCAGCGCGCAGCGCGCGATCCGGACGCGTCGCGCTCCTGCGCGCGGGCTGGCGGTACAGTCCGCGCCATGACCGAGTGGAAGCTGCCGTGGACCGCGGCGTGTCGTTGTGAACGGGTCAAGATGCGCATCACCGCCCCGCCGGTCGTCACGATGGCGTGTCACTGCGCCGGGTGTCGGCGCATGACGGCGAGCGCGTTCTCGCTGAGCGTGCTCGTGCCGACGAGCGGGTTCGAGATCGTCAGCGGCGAGCCGGTGATCGGTGGCCTGCACGGGCCCACGCGTCACTTCCACTGCGAGCACTGCAAGAGCTGGCTGTTCACGCGCCCCGACGGCATGGACGGTTTCGTCAACGTCCGCGCGACGATGCTCGACGACCATGGCTGGTTCGTGCCGTTCGTCGAGACGTGCACCTCCGAGGCGCTGCCGTGGGCGAAGACCGGCGCGACGCACAGCTTCCCCGACATCCCACCCTCCGAGGCGTTCGGACCGATCGTCGGGGAGTTCGCGCGCGTCGGCGCTCGCCCTGCCTGAGCCCGAGCACCCGGGCTGAACACCCGCACAGCAAAAAAGAGGACGCGTCGATGTCGATCGCGGCCGCGCTCGTTCGTCGCCCCGACATCCACGCGACAAAGGAGACACGGATGCGGAAGCTCTTGGTTCACGAGTTCGTCACCCTCGATGGCGTCATGCAGGCGCCCGGCGGCCCCGACGAGGACCGCGACGGCGGGTTCGCCCACGGGGGCTGGACCCTGCCGTACTGGCACGACGACATCGGCGCGACGTTCGGCGCGCTGATGCAGGACGTCGACGCGTTCCTGCTCGGCCGGCGCACCTACGTCACCCACGCCGAGGCGTTCGAGCCGATGCCGGCCGGCGATCCATTCGGCGACCTGATGAACGCGCCGGCGAAGTACGTCGTGTCGCGGACGCTCGAGAAGCCGATCTGGCGCAACACCACCATCCTCCGCGACGACATCGTGGGCGCGGTGCGCGCGCTCAAGGCGAGCCCGGGCAAGACCATCGTCACCGACGGCAGCAGCCAGCTCGTGCACACGCTGATCGAGCACGATCTCGTCGACGAGCTGTACCTGCACGTCTATCCGATCGCGCTCGGGACCGGCAAGCGCGTGTTCCCACCGACCGGCCTCGACCGCCGCTACCAGCTCGTCAAGGCGACGCCCTACCCGACCGGCGTGGTCGGCCTGCACTACCGGCGCGCGGCGTAGCCACCGGGGATCGTTCTCGCTCCGGGGGGCCGGCCGTCCGGAAGAAACCACGCGGCCCGCGTCTTCTCGATATCATGCGTTTCGGGATGACGGGACGGTACCTGATGCTCCTCGCCCTGGTGGGGATGACGACGCTCGGGGCGGCCGGGCCGCGCCGAGCCCACGTGAAGGCCCCGGGGTTCGGGCTGACCGCGGACGGCGGCTCGCGGCTGTTCGTGCCGCTGTCGAGCAAGGTCGAGGTCGAGGAGCGACGCTCCGAGGGGACGATCACGTACGTGCTGAAGCGAGCGAGCGTGCGCGTTCGCAACAACACGCACGCGCTCGTCACCGAGCACTTCAACACACCCGTGCTGCGCGCGCGGCTCGTGCCGCGAGGTGCGGACGTGCACCTCGTCGTGGAGCTGCGGGCCGCGACGGCGCCGACGTGGAAGCTCGTCGACCAGGGCGATGGGTCCGCCGCCCTCGAGATCGCGTTCCCGGCCGGCACGTTCGTCGTCGGCGAGCCCGTGATCGTCGCGCCGATCCGGAGACTCGAAGATCCGGAGGACGGGCCGACGCTGTGGCCCACGATCTACGAAGCGAGCGCGCCGGCGACGGATCGAGCCCCGGAGCGCAGGGCCACTGCGGACGGGCGCAGGGGACAGAGCCCGACGAGAGAAGACGTCGAGCAACAGTACCTCGAGCTCCGCGGGAAGATGCGGAAGCGTGGGCGCGAGGAGCAGGCGAGGAACCCCACCCAGCGAGTGACGTGGGAGGGCTCGGACGACCTGGCCAAGAAGAACGAGCAGAAGCGCCGCGCCGACGAGGAGCGGTTGCGGCAGCTGCGGGAGAAGAAGCGCCAGCAGCGCGAGGCCGTGTATCGCGAGACCCAGGCGCTCGACCGACCCGGCGGCGCCGGCACCGCCGTCCAGGTGCCCGCGAACGAGCGCTGACGGCGGCCCTCCCCGGCCTTCGCATCACACACGAGACGCGGGGGGCGAACCTCGCGGTCAACGCGCGCCGCGAACCAGGCGCTCGGCGGCGAGCTGAGCCCCATCGCCGCGCATGTCGTTCGCGAGGGCGCGCGCACGGGCGACCACGTCGGGGTGCAGCGTGCGCGCGAGCGCCTCGGTCAACGACGCCGAGGTCGGTGCACCCGGTGCGTGGGCGGCGCCGACGCCGAGCTCGTCGACGCGCCGCGCCCAGTAGTGCTGGTCGTAGTGCTGCGGGATGACGACCTGGGGCGCGCCGGCGCGCGCGGCCGCGGTGGTCGTCCCCGCCCCACCGTGGTGCACGACCGCCGCGACACGCCGGAACAGCAGCTGCTGGTTGACCTCGTCGATCGCGAGGCAGTCAGGCCCGTCGTCGACGAGAGCGAGATCGGCCCACCCGCGCGACACGATCGCGCGCCGCCCGTGCGCGCGCGCCGCCTCGATCATCACCCGGCTCAGGTGCTCGGGTGCGCGGATGCTGCCGAAGCCGAAGTAGACGGGTGGCTCGCCGGCGTCGAGGAACGCCTCGAGCTCGGCCGACAGCGGACGCTCGTCGGGGACGATCCAGGCACCCGTCTGGACCACGGCGTCGTCCCCGGGATCGGGCCACGGCGCCAGCGTCGGATCGGCGGCGAGCCACGGGCGATCGGTCAGCACGTGGCGACGCACGTCGTCGACCGGACCGAGGCCGAGCGCCGCGCGACGCGCATCGAGGATGCCGCGCCACTGCTCGTTCCAGCGACGTGCATCCGCCTCCCACAGCGCGCCGTAGTCGGAGGCTGCAGGCACCGGCGCGTCACCGAGCACACCGAGCACCGGGGGCGCGTGATGCGGCGAAGGTAGGACCGCCGGGCAGTACGCGGCGAACACGTACGGGATGCCGAGCCGCTCGGCGACGGACGGCGCCGCGAGCTGCAGGGCCGTCGCGCCGACGAGGAGGTCGCAGCCCCCCGCGGCCGCCGCGATCGTCTCGAACTGGGTGGCGACCGTGTACTCCATGAGCTGTCGCAGCTGCTCGGGCGTGGGGGGCGTGGCCGACGGGTTCGCCTTCGCGGTCCCGCGCAGCGCGGGCCCGATCGGCGTGACCGGAAGGCCCAGCCCCTCGATCCAGTCGCGAAAATCGGGCGGTACGCACAGGCGCACCTCGTGGCCGAGTGACTGGAGCGCGCGCCCCAGCGCCACGAGCGGCTGGACGTCTCCTCGCGAACCGATCGTCGATAACAACACGCGCATCACGGCCTCCTTGGAAATGAATCGGCGAGTTGCCTCATGCGCCCGTGATCGCGAATCGCGTCGCATTTTCCTAGCTTGTGAGTGCGCGGCGATTTTGTGAGTATGCTTGTGGCGACAGGGCGCGCGCGGGCCCGCCGTGGCGAGGACATCGCCCCCGCTCCATCGTTCGCGCGCGAGCGGACGGCCGCCCACCGCCGGCGCTCAGCGCGCGCAGCGCCAGATGTCGGCGCGCGACGCTCGGTCGGCCCACCGAGCGTCGCGGGCTCGCGGGATCACTTCAAGATGTCGCGGAACGAGGTGATCAGCACGCACGTACAACCGGTCTCGCTGTACACGCGCGTGTCTCCCGTGCCGGGCTCGCCGCGACTGTAGTCGCCCGGGTGGAGCAAGCGATCCTCGATCCAGAGCTCGCCCGCGAGCAGGTGCAGCTCCTCCACGGCCGCGTGCACGTGCGGAGGATACGAGACGCCCGGTTGCAGGCACACCAGCATGCTGACGAGGCCCGACGTCTCGTCGGTCGCGAGCAGCTTGCACGAGATGCCCGGAGCGACCTCCTTCCACTCCGGCTCCTCCGCCCACCGCGCCTCGGGCGCCTCCGGCCCCTCGACGCCGATGCGCTCGGCGAGGCGCTCCCACAACGGCAGCGGCGGCCGCAGGACGTTCGTCGGCCAGTCGACCAGCGCATCGGCGACCGACCGCAGCGCCGCGAGCTCCGCGCGGCACTCCGCGCAGCCTTCGACGTGTGTCACGAACGCGGGCACCTCGTCGGCGGGGAGCGCGCGCAACATGTACTCGGCAACGCGCTCCGTTGCCCCACACGCGGGCTTCGGCGTGCTCGTCATCGGTCGCCTCCTTCGCGCTCGAGGGCCTTCCGGAGCTTGGCGAGCGCCGAGCGCACGCGCGTCTTCACGGTCCCGATCGGCTCCTCGAGGTGGGCCGCGGTCTCCGCGTAGGTCCGCTCGGCGAAGAACGCGGTCTCGATGGCCTCGCGTTCGTTCGGCGTGAGCTCCGTCAACGCCTGGCGCAGCGACCGGCTCCGGTCTCGCGCGTCGATCGCGTCGCCGGGCCCGCTCGCGTCCGCGCGCTCCTCCCCGTCGTTCGGATACGGATCGACGCGCTTCTTGCGTTGCTCGAACCGCACGCGATCGATCGCCCGCGACCGCGCCTGCATCATGATCCAGCCCACGACCGTCCCGTTCTTCGGGTCGTAGTCGACCGATCGCCGCCAGACGTCGTGGAACACGTCCAGGGTGACCTCCTCGGCGATCGCGCGGTCCTGACAGATGCGCACGGCCAGCGTGAACACGAGCCGATGGCTGCGCTCGTACAACGCCCGCAACGCCTGCTGGTCGCCCGCGCCGATCGCGGCCACGAGCTGTACCCACTCCGCTTCGGGACATGGGGTCGCGGCTCGGTCCGCGTAGAGCAGCTGGCCGAGCGTCGTGTCTGTGCCATCCGACCCATCGGATGCTCGCTTCGGATCCACTGGCCGGCCATCTTCGCTTTCTCCGGACCGCACCGCAACACGTCGAGCGCGCCCGGAGATCTCCGGGCGGCGAGGTCCCGCACCGCGACCCGGGGTGCGCGGCGTGGGTCATCTCGTCCAGCGCGCAGCGGGGCGCAGCGCGTCCAGCGCGCTCATCGCGTCTTTCGGTTCTCGACGATCTGCTGCCTCCGCCGGCGCATGTACTCGAGGAGCCCCCCGAACAGCTCGCACGGGATCGGCTTGTTCAGCAGCAGGTCGAGCTCCTCGGCGAGCGTCGCCTGGCGAAGCCCGGTGACCGCGATGATCGGCGTCGTCGGCGGCACGTTCTTGCGCAAGGCGCGGGCGACCTCGTACCCGCTCGCGTCGCGGAGGTCGATCTCGAGGAGAACCACATCGGGTCGCAGCTCGGGCGCGAGCTCGATCGCCGACGCGCCGCTGGTGGACACCCAGACCCGGTGCCCCTCCCCTCGCAGCGCCTCGGCCGTCTGTTGCGCGAAGCTAGCGTCATCGTCCACGAGCAGGATCTTGAGGTGGTTCACGACCAGTAAACGACAACGCCCGACACCTGGATTGCCCGATCACCAAGAGGTACGACCTCCCGACGTGAGCACGGGCCAACCAGGGCAGGCGCCCTCCCCGCAGCTCGCTCCCGTCTCGGGTTGCCGCTGGGGTACTCGCCCGACGTGGATGGCATGATGCGTGGCGATGGCGGGAACCAAGCATCGAAGAGGCACGTCGACCACGCGCAAGGCGACCGCGCCGACCGCGCCGACCGCGAGGTCGGCGGCGAAGGCCAAGCCCGCGACCAGGGCAACCACCAGCGCCAAGACAAGGGCACGACCGAAGGCCAAGGCAACGTCGAAGTCCAAGGCAACGAGAGCCAAAGCAACGTCGAAGGCCAAGGCAACGAGAGCCAGAACACCATCGAAGGCCAAGGCAACGAGAGCCAAAGCAACGTCGAAGGCCAAGGCACCGCCGAAGGCCAGGACAGCCGCAGGGACCCGAGCCAACGCCGAGCGTGCGACCAGGAGCCGACGTGCCTCCAGAGCGAAGCCGCGGCGCGGTGAATGGCCGCCCAACGAGCCGTACGACCGCGGCATCGCCCTGGTGCACACCGCTCCGCACGCGGCGATCGGGCTCCTCGAGGCCGCTGCCCGGTTGCAGCCGGACCGCGCGCGCATCCATGGCAATCTCGCCTGGGCGCTCTCGAACGCCGGCCGTCACGCGGAGGCCAAAGCCGCCGCGGAGCGAGCGCGCTCGCTCGACCCCGACGATCCGTACACGGCCAGCATCCGCGTGACCGTTCTCGGCGCGGCGCGAGACGACTCGGTGATCGAGGCGGCGCGGGAGACCATGCAGCTGCCCGGCGCGAGCCGCGAAGACCGCCGAGACGCGCACGCGGCCATGTGCTGGGCGCTGATGCGAACGGCGCCCGCGAGCGCGGTGCGAGAGACCGAGCGGCTCGTCGCCGAGTGGCCGGATCACGCGTACGCTCTCGCGGCGCACGGCTGCGCGCTGGCGGGCGCCTGCCGCTGGGATGAAGGCCTCACGTGGCTCGACAAGGCCATCGCCGTGAATCCCACCGATCTGCAGCTCGCGATCCGTCGCGCGAAGATCGAGGAGGCGCGCGACTTCGCCCACGCCATGATGAGACAGCTGCGCGCGAACGCCGAGCGTCACCCCACGGACGCCAACGGCTGGCGCGAGCTCGGCCTCTGCCTGGCCAAGTTCGCGCGCCTGTCCGAGGCGCTGGAGGCGTTCGACCGAGCCAACGCGCTCGATCCCGCGGACGGCGACGCGCGGCCCGATCCCCTCGTCATGGCCGCGCTCACGGTCGAGGCGACCGCGCGCTCGGCCATCCTCGTCGGAGAGATCGCGCCGATCGGCTGACGTACCGGCGTCGCTCGCCGAGGCGGCGACACCCGCCGCTCAGGCGCGGGCGCGCTTCGCGCCCGGGAAGTCGTGCCAGTACGGCTCGGCCTCGCGGCGCACGCGGATCATCGACGGCCGCGCGAGCAAGCGCTCGAGGTACGCGCGCGTGCGCGGCTGCTCGATCGGCACGAGCTGGTCGGCGTAGAACAGCGACGGCGCGGCCGCACAATCCGCCAGCGTGAAGTCGTCGCGCTCGGGGAACGTCGCGACGATGCCGTACGCGGTCACCAGCGTCTGCTTCGCCGCCGCGACCACCGCCGGATCGCCCGGCTGCAGGAGATCGCGCACGATCCGCCCCATCGGCTCCATCACGTACAGGTCGAAGAACCGATCGCGCGCGCGGACGTCGAGGTCGTCCGGCACCAGGTACCGGGCGTGTGGATCGTGCCGCGCGAGGTACTCGATGATGATCGAGCTCTCCGGCACCACCTCGCCGCGCGCCTGATCGTGCAGCACCGGGAGCTTCGCGAACGGCCACAGCGCGACCAGCTCCGCGCGCTGCGCTGGATCCGCGAGGTCGACGAGGTGGGGCGTGAACGGCGTGCCGGTCTCGTAGAACGCGAGCAGCGCCTTCCAGCAGTACGACGCGAGCGG
>Ga0164243_10008690_pt1 | contig 14931 bp, 15 predicted proteins | sample OricompcompostOP_FD_108781 | JGI IMG/M metagenome (GOLD analysis project Ga0164243, IMG submission 108781) | Organic Plus compost microbial communities from Emeryville, California, USA - Original compost - Organic plus compost (OP) | ecosystem: Engineered > Solid waste > Mixed feedstock >... | reverse complement strand
CGGTCACCTCGCGCGACAACATCATCCGCCAGACGCTGCAGCACGCCACGGGAACGAAGTGGAACTTCGTATCGTTCCAGGGCGGCGGCGAGCGCCTGGCCGCGCTGCTCGGCGGGCATGTGGACATGATGGTGATCGAGCCGCAGGAAGCCGGCGAGCAGGTGCGCGCCGGCAATCTGCGGGTGCTGGCCCGGGTGTCTGAACGGCCGCTGCCCGGGCCCGAGTACGCCGACGTGCCGACCCTGAAGGAGGCCGGCTATGACGTCGTGGCCACGCCGCAGATCCGCGCCATCGTCGCGCCGCCCAACATGCCGGACGAGGCCGTGGCCTACTGGGTCGAGCTCTTCCGCAAGCTGCGCGAGACGGACGACTGGAAACAATACCTGCAGGCCAACTTGCTGGAAGAGGATTTCGGCGACGACCGAAAGCTGAAGACCGTCATCGACCAGGTAGAGCAGTCGATGCGCCAGCAGTACCAACTGGCCGGCGTGCCCCTGGTGCGCTAGCGCACCGGCTCTCCCGCCGCGGGCGCCGGCACGCGCCAGCCGTCGCTGCGCGGCCTCTTCTCCCAACCCAGCACCAGGCAGCGCCGTCGCCGACGGCGTGCGGGACGCGTCTTGCCCGCGCACCGCCGCTGCCGCGTCAATTTCCGGAGTAGCGAATTTGGAAGTCCTCAATATTTTCAGTGCGGGTGCCGCACGGGCCCTGGTGATGCGGGTGGCCCAGCGGCTGGAGGTCGACGGCGCGCCGCCGCCCAATGCGAGCTACGGCGCGGTCGGTTCGATGGCGGCCCAGGTGCGTTCGGGCCTGCCGGCCGACGTGGTGATCCTGACCGACGGCCTGATCGACGAGCTGATCGCCGACGGGCTGCTGGTGCCGGGGTCGCGCGTCGACCTGGGCGAGGTGGGCACGGGCGTGGCGGTGCGCGCGGACGCGCCGCCGCCCGCGCTGGACGATGCGCGGCAATTGCGCGCGGCGCTGCTGGAGGCGGACTCCATCGTCTGCCCCGATCCCGCCGTGGCCACGGCCGGCCGCGTGCTGCTGAAGGTGCTGGACAAGCTGGGTATCCGCGAGGCGGTCTCGCCGCGGCTGGCGTACTGCGCCAGCGGCTATGACGCCATGCTGCAGCTGGCAGATGGCCGTGGCGAGCGCGATCTGGGCGTCATGCAGGTGACCGAGATCGTCGCCAACGACCGGATCGTGCTGGCCGGCCCTTTGCCCGAGGCCATGCAGGAGGTCGTCGTCTATTCGGCCGCGCTGTCCTCGACCTCGGCCGACCCGGGGCGGTCGCTGGCCTTCATCCGCCGCCTGACCGATGATGCGGAGCTGCTGCGCGCCTCGGGCTTCGGTGTCGGCCGCACCGCCGCGGCGGACGAGCCCCTGTGACGGCGCCGGCGTCCTAGAGGCGCCGGCTGGCGTCGATCGCCAGGCCGATGCCGATCGCGCCGAACATGTCGCCGTCGAGCTGGCGCGCCTGGGGGAATTGTTCCGCCAGGTGTCGGCGCAGCAGCGGGATGCTGCTGGAGCCGCCCGTCAGGAAGACCGCGTCCACGGCGTCGCGGGCGGTGCCGGCATCGCGCAGCAGCGTCTGCACGGTATCCCCGATGCGCTCGGCCAGGTGCGCCACGGCCTGCTCGAATTCCTGGCGGGTCGTGTCCACCGCCAGGCCGGCCGTGATGCGGTCCATCCCGATGCGCGCCGCGTCGGAGCCCGACAGCGCGATCTTGGCCTCTTCCACCTGCAGTGCCAGCCAGTGGCCGGCGCGGCGGCGCACCAGTTCCAGCAGGCGGCCGACCTTTTCCTTGTCGGCGGCCATGCTGTAGATCTCGCCCAGCTGGCCCCACACCTTGCGGGAATAGGCCAAGGGGATGGTGTGCCAGCTCGCCAGGTTGACGTACTGCGTCGAGGGCACGTCCTTGCCGCTTGCCATGTGCGTGCCCAGGCCGAGCAGGGGCATGACCCGCGCCAGGCTGAAGTACTTGTCGAAGTCGGTGCCGCCGATGTGCACGCCGCCGTGCGCCAGGATGTCCTCGCGGCGGTCGGCCCGGCCGGCGCGCCGCGGCCCCAGCCGCACCAGCGTGAAGTCGGACGTGCCCCCGCCGATGTCGGCCACCAGCACCAGCGCCTCGTCCTGCATGCGCGACTCGAGCTCGAATGCCGCGGCCAGGGGCTCGTACTGGAAGACGATGTCGGTGAAGCCTGCTTCGCGCGCCACCTCGGCCAGCGTGTCCTGGGCACGGAGGTCGGCGCGCGGGTCGCCGTCGACGAAGTGCACCGGGCGGCCCAGCACGGCGCGGCTGAACTCGCGGCCGGCCGAGGCCTCGGCGCGCTGCTTCAGCTCGAGGATGAAGCGCGCCAGCAGCGTGCGAAACGGCACGGCGCCGCCCGTCAGCTCGGTCTGGCCGTCCATCAGCGAGGTGCCCAGCACGCTCTTGAGCGCGCGCAGCAGCCGCCCCTCGTAGCCGTCCAGGTAGTCGGCCATGGCCGCGCGGCCATAGCTGACACGCGGCTCTTCGGTATGGAAGAACACCGCGGACGGCAGCGTGGGCTTGCCGTCCTCGAGGGGCAGCAGGGTGGGGTGGCCGGGGCGGACCCAGCCCACGGTGGAGTTCGACGTCCCGAAATCGACGCCGCAAGCGGTAGACATCATCATGATCGAATGGACAGCCAGGCGCGGGGCGCCTGGCGGGAACAGCGGGGATCAGAAGCGGTGCGCGACCCCGACGGTGTAGACGCGCCGATCGAAGTCGGGATCGTCGTCGAGCGTGTGGCGGCCGTTGGAGTCGGCGATGGCAGCATACAGCATGGTGCGCTTGGACAGATTGTATTCGTATCCCACGCTGAGCACACTGACGTCGCGCTCGTCGCCGCGCACGCGTTCGCCGTCGCGGTTCTGGTACGAGAGCCGCACCGTGCCGGCCGCGCCCAGCGGCGCGCTCAGGCCGACCATCCACGCGCGCGCGTTGGCGCCGTTGGTGGTGCCGGTGATGTTGAAGTCGGGCGAGAACTGCCCGCTTTCGTAGCCCACGGCGGCGAACAGCTTGACCACCTCGAAGTCGTAGGCCGCGCCGAGCTGATAGTGGCGCTCGTCGCGGCCGCCGGCCGGATTGTTGAGGCTGTCGTAGGTCAGCGCCGCCGTGACCGGGCCGTTGGCGTATTGCAGGCCCAGGCTGGTGACGTACAGGTTGTCGTGGCGGCCGAACTGCGTCTCGCCGTCGAAGTTGAACGAATGCGCCGCGCCGACCCGCCAGCCGTTCCAGCTCGGCGACATGTACACGACCGTGTTGTCGGTGCGCAGGCCCGAGGCCGAGGAGAGCGTCGAGCCCACCCCCGAGATGCCATAGCTGGTCATGAACGGGTCGACGTCGCCGAACATGTCGAAGGCACCCGAGCCGGCGCTGAAGGTGGCGATGCGGCCCAGCGCCAGCGTGCCGAATCCGCCCTTCAGCCCCACGAAGGCCTGCCGGCCCCACATCCGGCCGCCCTGTCCCAGGTTGCCGTCGGTGAAGTCGTAGCCCTGCTCGAGCGTGAAGATGGCGGACAGGCCGTCGCCCAGGTCCTCGTTGCCGCGCAGGCCCAGGCGCGAACCGTTGCGCCCGCCCGACACGACGCCGAGCTTGCTGTGGCTGCCGCCGTCGCCGTCGGCGTCGATGAACTGCATGCCGGCGTCGGCCACGCCGTAGATGGTGACGCTGCTCGATTGCGCCGCGGCGGCGCCGGCGCCCAGCATCAGGCAAAGCGGGATACAGCGGATGTACGTCTTCATGTGGTTGTCCCCTCCTGGTTGAATTCTTGAAATGGCCGCGCGGCGCCGGCGCACGACATCCCCTCGCCGTCCGGGAACAGGCGATCCAGGAGCCGCGTCAGCGGCTGGAGCGAAGGAGGAGGCGGGACCGGGGTGGCCGGCCCGGCGAGACGGCCAGGGCTTCCGGTGCGGAAAGCCGCGGCCATGTCGTGGCTTGCGGTGTCGTCGTTCGGGGTGCTGCATCCCGCGCCGCGCAGTGCCGGGATGCGCAAAGGATGGCACAGGCTGTGGGCTGCGTAAAATGCAATGTTTCTAAAGATTGATGCAACCGGCGCATAAGTAAACCAGGGCTTGGAGCCGGCCGGGCCAGCCAGTAGGATGGCCACTTTTGCCAACATGAGCGCCGTATCCATGAACTTCGATCTGGCCGACCTGCGTGCATTCGTGGCCGTGGCCAAGCTGGGCAGCTTCGGGGCGGCCGCGGTCGAGCTGCACCTGTCCCAGCCTGCCTTGTCGCGGCGCATCGAGAAACTGGAGGGCGCGCTGGGCGTGCGCCTGTTCCACCGCACCACCCGCAAGGTCGACCTGACGGCGGTGGGCCGCGAGTTCTTCCAGCGCGCCACGGACCTGCTCAACGGCCTGGAGGAGTCGCTGCTGGGCATCCGCGACGTGGCGGCCCGCGTTTCGGGCGAGGTCACCATCGCGTGCATCCCGTCGGCGGTGCGCTTCTTCCTGCCCGGCATCCTGAAGGAATACCACCAGCGCTACCCGGGCATCGTCGTGCGCGTGATCGACCAAGGCGCCAACGACAGCCTGGCCACGGTGGTGCGCAGCGAGGCGGACTTCGGCCTGAACTACATCGGCACGCAGGATCCGCAGCTGGAGTTCGAGCCCATCCTGAAAGAGCCCTTCGTGCTGGCATGCCGGCACGATCATCCGCTGGCGCAGCGGCGCAAGGTGAAATGGGCGGATCTGGCCCAATACGAGTACATGTCGGTGACGCGCGCCAGCGGCAACCGCTTCCTGATGGACATGGCGCTGAGCCACACGCCGACGCGGCCGCGCTGGTTCTGCGAGGCGCAGCACGTCTCCACCCTCGTCAGCCTGGTCGAGGCGGGGCTGGGCATCGCCGCCGTGCCGCGCCTGGCCATGCCGCCCGACGGCCATCCGGTGCTGGTCAGCGTGCCGTTGGTCGAACCCACGATCTCGCGCTCGGTGGGCCTCATCCGCCGCGTCGGCCGGCCGCTGCCCCCCGCCGCCAAGCAACTGCACGACCAGATCCTGGCGCTGCGGCAGCGCTAGGGCCGCGGGCAGGCAGGCGCAGTGCCACCCGGCGCTGCACATGTATGCAAACGCGGTCAGATGAAACCTGGCGTGTCTTTCCCGCGTGCGCACGCATCGGCTCGGTATGCTTATCCGCGCCCGCCGCCGGCCGCTGGTTCCGGCCGCCGTCCCGGCGGGGGACACGTTCCGCGGCCTGCCCGCGCTTTTCTACTGGAATGCCGAGATGAATATCTTCAAAGCCATCCTCAACAAGATCTTCCCCTCCGACCATCCGGCCAACAGCGGCGATGCGGCCGCCGCCCAACCCGCGGGCGCGCCCGCGGCAGGCGCCGCCCCGGCCGCGTCCCCCGTCGACGTGGATGCCGTGCTGGCCGGCATGCAGGCGCAGCATCCCGAGAAGCTCAACTGGAAGACGTCCATCGTCGACCTGCTCAAGCTGCTCGGCCTGGACAGCAGCCTGACGGCCCGCAAGCAGCTGGCCGCCGAGCTGGGCTACACCGGCAGCACCGACGACTCGGCCGCGATGAACATCTGGCTGCACAAGCAGGTGATGACGAAGCTGGCCGAGAACGGCGGCAAGCTGCCCGCCGATCTGAAGGACTGACGCCTTCCCCGAGGACGGCCCGGGCCGGCGGCGCGCATCCGCGCGGCGCGGCCCGCGCCCGCGCTTTTCTTATTTGCAGAACAAGGAGCCCGCCATGGGACTGCTCGATTCATTGACTAGCCTTGCCGGCGGCGGCAGCGCCAACGGCGGCCTGCTGCCCATCGTGCTGCAGCAACTGGCCAAATACCCCGGCGGCGTGGCCGGCCTGATCGCGGACTTCCAGCGCGGCGGGCTGGGCGGCCTGGTGCAATCGTGGATCGGCACTGGCGCCAACGAGCCGGTCAGCGGCCAGCAGCTCGACGGCGTGCTGGACCGCGGCGTGGTCGACGGCATCGCCGAGCAGAGCGGCCAGGACCGCGGCTCGGTGCTGGACGCGCTGGCCGGCCTGCTGCCGCAGATCGTCGACGGGGCCACGCCGGACGGCACGGCGCAGGGCGTCGAGTCGTTCAACGCGTCGTCGCTGCTGGGCATGCTGGCGCAGTTCACCCGCCAGGGCTGAACGCGGTGCGCGGGTATCCGCCCCGGCGCGCGCGATGCCGCGCGCGGGCCTACCAGCGCGCCACCAGCTTGCCGCGAATGTGGCCGGCCTCCAGCGCCCGCTGCGCCGCTTCCATCTCGGCAAGGTCGAACACGCGCGACACATGCACGCGCACCTTGCCGGCATCGATCAGCCGCCCGATCAGCGCCAGCTGCGCGCCGTCGGGCTGCGCCGTGTAGCGCGAGGCGCGCACGCCGCGCGCCTCGGCCTCGCGGGCCGAAGGCTCGGCCAGCGTGGAGACGAATGCGCCGCCTTCGCGCACCAGCGGCCACGAGCGCGCCTGGGTCTCGCCGCCCACCAGATCGAACACCATGTCCACTGGCGGCGCTTCACGCTCGAAGCGCTGCTTGCGGTAGTCGATCACAGTGTCCGCGCCCAGTTCGCGCACGAACCCCATCGCATCGCCCGACGCCGTCGCGATCACCTGCGCCCCGCGCGCCTTGGCGAACTGCACCGCGAAATGGCCGACACCGCCCGAGGCGGCGTGGATCAGCACTGTCTGGCCGGCCTCCAGCCCGCCGTGGTCGAACAGGCCCTGCCACGCCGTCAGCGCCGCCAGCGGCACCGCCGCGGCCGTGGTCAGGTCCAGCGATTCGGGCTTGGGGGCGACCGCCTCGCGCGGCACCCGCGCGTACTCGGCATAGGTGCCCTGGCCCTGGCCCACGAAGGCATACACCGGCTGGCCGGCTTTCACCGTGTCCTGAGGGCCGACGACTTCCTGCACCGTGCCTGCGCAGTCGCGGCCCAGCGTATAGGGCAACTGGTCCAGCCGCACCAGCGGGTATTTGCCGGCGCGGGTCTTGTGGTCCACCGGGTTCAGGCCCGCGGCCGCCACCTTGACCAGCACGTCGTCCGGGCCGGGGTCCGGAACCGAGGCCGTCTCGTGCAGCAGCGTCTCGGGTCCGCCGAAGCGGTGGATGCGGAAAACTTGCATCTGGCTCATGCCGTTACCTCCTGGAAGGAAGGGGGAGCGAGCCCGGCCGCAAGCGTCATGCCGGCGGCGGATACAAAAATAGTGCGCTATTTAATAGATAGCTATTGACATGGCAAGTGCAGGTCGCTAATCTCACATCACGCTATTAAATAGCGCACTATATTTATCAGGCCATCCCCCTTCCCGGAGTCTTCATCATGTCCAAACTGCGTACCACCGTTGCCGCCCTTGCCCTTGCCATCGTCGGCGCCGCCCAGGCCGTTTCCGCCGCGCCCGTCCTCGAGCCCGCCACCCAGCACTTCATCGACAGCCTGGCAGGCGGCAAGCCCATCTACACGCTGACCCCGCAGGCCGCCCGCGACCTGCTGCACGGCGCCCAATCCGGCCCCGTGGCGCTGGCCGCCGTGCAGATCGCCGACCGCGTGCTGCCGGTCGGCCCCACCGGCCAGACCCGCATCCGCGTCATCCGCCCCGAGGGCGCCACCGGCACCCTGCCCGTGATCCTGTACTTCCACGGCGCCGGCTGGGTGATGGGCGACACCACCACGCACGACCGCCTGGTGCGCGAGCTGGCCGTCGGCGCGCAGGCGGCGGTGGTGTTCGTCGACTATGAGCGCTCGCCCGAGCACCGCTACCCCGTCGCCATCGAGCAGGACTACGCCGTGACCAAATACGTGGCCGAGCACGCCGCGGAGTTCGACGTCGACGCCTCGCGCCTGGCCATTGCCGGCGACAGCGTGGGCGGCAACATGGCCGCCGTGGTCAGCCTGCTGGCCAAGGAGCGCAAGGGGCCCGCCATCGCGGCCCAGGTGCTGTTCTATCCGGTGACCGACGCGGCCATGAACGACGGCTCGTACCAGACCTACGCCAACGGCCCGTGGCTGACCAAGCCCGCCATGGCGTGGTTCTGGGACGCCTACCTGCCCGACGCCAAGGCGCGCGCCGACATCCACGTCTCGCCGCTGAACGCCACGCCGCAGCAGCTGGGCGGCCTGCCCACGGCGCTGGTCATCACGGCCGAGAACGACGTGCTGCGCGACGAGGGCGAGGCCTATGCGCGCAAGCTGATCCAGGCCGGCGTGAACGTCACCGCCACGCGCTACGTCGGCACCATCCACGACTTCGTGATGCTGAACGCGCTGGCCGGCACGCCGGCCACGCGCGGCGCCATCGAGCAGGCCAACGGCTTCCTGCGCAAGGCGTTCGCCCGCTGAGTCCGGGCGGGCATCGGGGCTTCGGGCGGCGCGTTCCGCCCGGGCCGCAAAGGCCGTGCCGACCCGTTTCCCGCGGGCCGGCGCGGCCTTTTTGCGCGGGTCCGGCGGTGCGTTTATGGCACACTGCACGCCTTGTCGCCAGAACCCGCCGGCCGCGGCATGCCGCGGCCGGCCGCTTTTCCGAGACTCCGCACGATGACCAGGCTCTACCTGTTGGGACTTCTCTGCCTTGCGCTGGCCGGCGCGCCGCTGCCCGGCCACGCCAGGCAGGCGCCCGCCGCCGAGGCCGCCGTCCAGGCCCGCGAAACCTTCATCACCAACCTGATGAAGCGCATGACGCTGCAGGAGAAGATCGGCCAGCTGCGGCTGCGCAGCGTGGCCTCGGGCCCCAACCCCCACAAAGAGCGCCTGCTGGAGGAGATCCGCACCGGCCAGGTGGGCGCGATCTTCAACACCGTCACGCGGCCCGACATCCGGCTGCTGCAGGACGTGGCCATGCAGAGCCGGCTGAAGATCCCGATGTTCTTCGCCTACGACGTCATCCACGGCCACCGCACCATCTTCCCGATCGGGCTGGGCCTGGCCTCCACCTGGGACCTCGACGCCATCGCGAAAACAGGCCGCGTCTCGGCCCTGGAAGCCAGCGCCGACGGCCTGAACCTCACCTTCTCCCCCATGGTGGACATCTCGCGTGATCCGCGCTGGGGGCGCAACTCCGAGGGCTTCGGCGAGGACACCTATCTCACCTCGCGCATCGGCGCCACGCTGGTGCACGCCTACCAGGACGGCGATCCGTCGCAGCCCGGCACCATCATGGCCGCGGTCAAGCACTTCGCGCTGTACGGCGCCGTCGAGGGCGCGCGCGACTACAACACGGTGGACATGAGCCCGCAGCGCATGTACCAGGACTACCTGCCGCCCTACAAGGCCGCGCTGGATGCGGGCGCCGCCGGCGTGATGATCGCGCTGAACGTCGTCAACGGCGTGCCCGCCACCGCCGACAAGTGGCTGCTGCAGGACCTGCTGCGCAAGCAGTGGGGCTTCAAGGGCATCACCATCAGCGACCACGGCGCCATCATGGAGCTCATCCGCCACGGCGTGGCCGCCGACGGGCACGACGCGGCCCGCCTGGCCATCACGGCGGGCGCCGACCTCAGCATGGACGACACCATCTATGGCTCCAACCTCGAGGCGCTGGTGCAGCGCGGCGCGGTGCCCATGGCCGACATCGACCGCGCCTGCCGCGACGTGCTGCGCGTGAAGTACGACCTGGGCCTGTTCCAGGACGCCTACCGCCACGTGGGGCAGGCCGCCGACGACCCGGCCGACAGCACCGCCGAGAGCCGCATGCACCGCGACGCGGCACGCCAGGTCGCGCGCCAGAGCCTGGTGCTGCTGAAGAACCAGGGCCAGGCGCTGCCGCTGAAGAAGCAGGGCGTGATCGCCGTGGTGGGGCCGCTGGCCAAGAGCCAGCGCGACGTCATGGGCAACTGGTCCGCCGCCGGCAAGCCCAGCCAGGCCGTGTCGGTATTCCAGGGCATGGCCGAGGCCGTGGGCGACCGCGCCAGGCTGCTCTACGCCCGGGGCGCCAACGTCACCGACGACCCCGAGATCGTCAAGTACCTGAACCTGTACGAGCAGGACGTCGAGGTGGATCCGCGCAGCCCCGACGAGATGATCGCCGAGGCGGTCGAGGCCGCGCGCCGGGCCGACGTGGTCGTGGCCGTGGTGGGCGAGTCGCAGGGCATGGCGCACGAGGCCTCCAGCCGCACCGACATCGACATCCCGGCCAGCCAGCGCCGCCTGCTGCACGCGCTGAAGGCCACCGGCAAGCCGCTGGTGCTGGTCCTGATGAACGGCCGCCCGCTGTCGCTGACCTGGGAGAACGACAACGCCGATGCCATGCTCGAGACCTGGTTCGCCGGCACCGAGGGCGGCAACGCCATCGCGGACGTGCTGTTCGGCGACTACAACCCGTCGGGCAAGCTGCCCATGACCTTCCCACGCGAAGTGGGGCAGGTGCCGCTGTACTACAACCATCTCAACACCGGCCGGCCGTTCAATCCGGCGAAGCCCGACAAGTACACCTCGCGCTATTTCGACAGCCCCAACGGGCCGCTGTTTCCGTTCGGCTACGGGCTGAGCTACACCCGCTTCGAGCTGTCCGACGTGCGGCTGTCGCAGGGCACCGTCAAGCGCGGCGGCAAGGTGCAGGCCACCGTCACCGTCAGCAATCGCGGCGACCGCGTCGGCGCGACGGTGGTGCAGCTCTACCTGCAGGACCCGGTGGCGTCCATCAGCCGGCCCGTGAAAGAGCTCAAGGGTTTCGAGAAAATCATGCTGCGCGCCGGCGAGTCGCGCGACGTCAGCTTTACCATCGGCGAGAACGACCTGGCGTTCTACGACGCCCAGCTGCGCCGCGTGGTCGAGCCGGGCCGCTTCAACGTCTACGTCGGGCTCGATTCCGAGGACGTCAAGGCGGCGAACTTCACGCTGCAGTAGCGGCGAGCAGGTGCCGCAGCATCTGCTGCGCATGCGCCGGCAGCGCCGCCTCGTCGCGCACGCAGATGCGCAATTCCCGCTCGGCCCAGCCGTCGGCCAGCGCCACCTGGCGCACGCCGGCCGAGCGGCCGTAGCGCGCCGCGGCTGCCTTGGGCACCACGGCCACGCCGATGCCCTGGCCCACCATGCGGCATATCGCCTCGAAGCTGCGCAGCCGCACGCGGTACGACAGCACCCGGCCGGCGCGGCGCGCATGGTGGCCGATGTGTTCCTGCAGCGCGCTGCCCTGCGCCAGCCCGACGAAGTCCAGGTGCGCCGCCTGCGCCAGCGGCACCGCGCGGCGCCGCGCCAGCGGATGGCCGGTGGGCACCACCAGCACCAGCGGGTCGGGCCGGAAGGGATGGGTCTGCAGGCCCTGCAGGTCGGCCGAATCGGCCACGACACCGATGTCGCACAGCCCGCGCCGCACCGCGTCGGCGATCTCGTGGCTGCCGCGCTCTTCCACGTCCACCGACACGCGCGGATGGCGCGCCAGGAAGGCGGCCAGCAGCTCGGGCAGGTGCTCGCTGATCGCGGCCGTGTTGCACAGCAGCCGCACGTGCCCCTTCAGCCCCTTGCCGTACTCGGCCAGCTCGCCGCGCATGCGCTCCATCTGCTGCAGCACCACGCGCGCATGATGGGCCAGCGCCAGGCCCGCGGGCGTCAGCGCCACGCCGCGCCGCCCGCGCGTCATCAGCGGTACGCCCAGCGATGCCTCCATGCCGCGGATGCGCTCGCTGGCCGAGGCCAGCGTCATGTGCGCGCGCGCGGCGCCGGCGGTGATGGTGCCCGCCTCCTGCACGTGCAGGACCAGGCGCAGGTCGGTCAGGTCGAATCGCATCGGGCTAGCGTAGCACCGCCTGGCTCAGGCGTGGCCTGAGGCTGGGTCAGCAAGATCCCGATAGGCGGGACGGTGCGGGTTGCGCACAATGGCGCATGCCGCCACGGCCAGGAGACGCACGCATGCCCTTTCATCTCGATTCGAACCTGTCTGCCGGCGCCTTCGCCTTCGTCACCGCGGTCTTTCTGCTGGCCGGCGTGGTGAAGGGCGTGGTCGGCCTGGGGCTGCCGACCATCTCGATGGCCCTGCTGGCCCTGGCGATGCCGCCGGCGCAGGCGGCCGCGCTGCTGGTGGTGCCCTCGCTGCTGACCAATCTGTGGCAGGCGCGGCCCGTGCGCGCGCTGGGCGGGCTGCTGCGCCGCATCGGCGGCATGCAGGCGGGCGTGTGCGCCGGCACGCTGGCGGGCGCCTGGGCGTTGGGCGCGCCGGCGGGCGAGGGCGCGGTCGCCGCTTTGGGCGCGGCGCTGGTGCTGTACGCCGCGTGGGGCCTGTTCGGGCGCGCGCGCCGGCTGCCGGCACACCTGGAGCCGTGGCTCGGCCCCGCCGTAGGCCTGGCCACGGGCCTGCTCACCGCCGCCACCGGCGTGTTCGTCGTGCCCGCCGTGCCCTACCTGCAGGCATTGGGGCTGGACAAGGACGATCTCATCCAGGCCATGGGCGTGTCGTTCACGGTGTCCACCGTGGCGCTGGCGCTGGGCCTGTGGTTCAACGGCGCCTATGCGGCGGGGGCGGCCGGCATGTCGGTGCTGATGCTGTTGCCGGCCCTGGCCGGCATGGGCCTGGGCACTCGGCTGCGCCGCACGCTGTCGCCGGCGGCGTTTCGGGTGGGGTTGATGGTCAGCCTGTTGCTGCTGGGGCTGTATCAGGTGGCGGGGACTATCGTCCCTTGAACTGCGGCGGCCGCTTGGCCGCGAACGCGGCCTTGCCTTCCAGGTAGTCCTCGCTGGCGTAGCAATCGGCGATCAGCGCATGCAGCCGGGCCATGTCGCGCGCCGCGGGTTCGCGCTCCAGTTCGATGAAGCCCTGCTTCAGCGCGCGGAGCGTCAGCGGGGCGTTCGCGGCGACCGTGGCGGCATACTCGCGCACGCGCTCGTCGAGCAGGCCCGGATCCACGACCTCGTGCACCAATCCCACCCGCAGCGCCTCCTCGGCGCCGTACCGGCGGCCGGTGAAGTACAGATCGCGCGCCTGGCTGCTGCCGATCAGGCGGTTCAGACGGACTTGGCCCTGGTACCCATAGCCCAGCCCCAGCTTGACCGCCGGGATGGCGAAGACCGCGTCGCGGGAACAGATCCGTATGTCGCAGCTGGCCGCGTAGTCCAGCCCGCCGCCCATGCAGTAGCCCCGGATCATTGCGACGGTAGGCTTGCCGCAGTGGTACACCGAGTCGTAGGAGCCCTGCGTGATCTCCTGGTACTTCAGGTTCTGTTCGGCGCTCGTGCGCACCGAGTCGAAGGTCGAGATGTTCGAACCTGCGATAAAGGCCCGTTCGCCTGCGCCCGTCAGCACCACGACCCGCACGTCGGGATCGGCATCGAAGTCCGCAATGATGCCGGGGATGGACGACGCCATGTCCAGCGAGACGGCGTTGTGCTTCTCGGGGTGGTTGAATACGATCCAGCCGATCGCGCCTTCCTTGCGCGACAGGATCGTCTGCCGTTGGTCTGACATTCCAGTTCTCCTGTTTCGTCGTGTGCGGGCGGCCACTGCCGCCTGCCTCAGATTGCGTAGAGCGCCTCGAGCGATCGGAAGCCCTTGATCTCGATCGGATTGCCGAAGGGGTCGAGGAAAAACATGGTCCACTGTTCGCCGGGCTGGCCCTCGAAGCGCACTTGCGGCGCCAGCACGAAGTCGATGTCCGGCTGGCGGTTCAGCCGCTCGGCCAGGGCCTGCCACCGCGGCAGCAGCATGGCCAGCCCGAAGTGGGGCATGGGCACCAGCTTGTCGCCGACCTTGCCGGTACGGGCCGTGCGCAACGGCTCGCCGAGGTGCAGGGAGAGCTGGTGTCCATGGAAGTCGAAGTCGACCCAGGTGTCGGTGCTGCGGCCTTCCCGGCAGCCGAGGGTGCCGCCATAGAAGCGCCGCGCCTGATCCAGGTCTAGCACGTTGATTGCCAGGTGGAAGGCAGTGGGAGGTGGGGTAAGGTCGGTTGTCATGGCATGTCGTCAGGCGTCGGGGGGAGCCGCGCACGCCGTGCGCAGGCGTTCGGGCATGGGATGGGGGTGCTTGGAAACCGCATCGACCCATACCCAGGTCACGCAGGCTTCGGCATAGCGCCTGGCGGGCATGCGGGCATCGCATATATCGAAAGCCAGGTCTAGGCTGCTGGTGCCCACGCGCGTGCAGCGGATGCCGATGCACAGGCGCGCCGGGTAGTGGATGGGCTGCCGGTACTGGCAGCCCAGGTTCGCTACCACGGGCTGCAGCGCTGGGGCCGCCTGGGCGAGTCCGAGGCTGGCGGCCCAGCGCATGCGCGCCTCTTCGACGTAGCGCAGGACGGCCACGTTGTTGACGTGGCCGTCCGCATCCATGTCGGCCCAGCGCACGTCCAGTGCAGTGGCATACAGTGGCGGGCCGGGCGGCGCGCCGTCGTCGGACAGGGCCGGCATGGCAGGCTTGCCCACGTGCCTCAGACCGCGCCCTGCGCGCGCAGGGCCTCGATCTCGCGGTCGGAATAGCGCAGTTCGCGCAGGACGGTATCCGTGTCCTCGCCGCGGTCGGGCGCGGCCGTGCGCACCTGGCTGGGCGTGCGGCTCATCAGGAACGGCTGGCCCACCATCTCCACCTGTCCCAGCCGCCTGTGCACCACCGGCGTGGCGATGCCCAGGTGGCGCACTTGCGCGTCGTCGAACACCTCGTTCATGCGATAGATGGGGCCGGCCGCAACCTGTCCTGCCTCCATGCGTTTCATCCATTCCGCCGAGGTATGCCGGCGGGTGATCTCGCTCAGTTCGGCATTCAGCGCGTCGCGGTTGTCCGAGCGTCCCTGCTCGGTGCTGTAGGGCTCGCGCTCCATCAGCTCCGGCACGCCCAGCGCATCGCACAGGCGGCGGAACATGGCCTGTTCACCCGCCGCGATGTTGATGAAGCCGTCGGCCGTGGGATAGACGCCGGTGGGAATGGAGGTGGGGTGGTTGTTGCCGGGCTGGCCCGGGATTTCCTTGAGGAACAGCCAGCGCGCGGCCTGGAAGTCGCACATGGCGATCATCGCCTGCAGCAGCGAGACCTGT
>Ga0164243_10008689_pt1 | contig 14932 bp, 4 predicted proteins | sample OricompcompostOP_FD_108781 | JGI IMG/M metagenome (GOLD analysis project Ga0164243, IMG submission 108781) | Organic Plus compost microbial communities from Emeryville, California, USA - Original compost - Organic plus compost (OP) | ecosystem: Engineered > Solid waste > Mixed feedstock >... | reverse complement strand
GCAGCACGACGTCGACGCGCTCGCTCGGCAGGAAGCCTGCCGCCTCGAGGCGGACCGTGCCGCCCGCACGAACCTCTCCGACGGAGAGCTCGACGGTCGGCGCGGCCGTCCCCGTGCCCGGCACGGCGGAGAACCGCGCGGCCGAGGCGCGCAGATAGCCGCTCCCGCCGCCGGAGAGCGTCACGCTCGCGGGATGCTCCGCGTCGACCGGGAACTCGCCGAGTGACCGCCACGTCCCCCGGTCGGCGCCCTGGTCGACGACGACCTCGTGGTCGCCGTCCGCGGCGTGCACGGTGTAGACGGCGGCGGGGGCGCCGTAGCTGTCCGGGATCCCGACCTCGATCGTCACCCGCCCGTCGCCGAGCGCAGGCGCGGTCCAGGTCGCGGTCGCGCCCGCCGCGGTCGAGAGCTCGGCGTAGACCGACCGGTAGCCGTCCGGGCCGGTGAGGGCGCTCTCGCTCCAGGCGCCGGTGGACTGGAACGGGATCGAGCCGTCCTCGCGCGGGGCGGTGTCGTCGATCGTGACGACGACCGCGCAGGCGGCCTCGCCCGGGATCACGACCGGCTCCGAGGGATCCGAGAGCACCCCGCCACGCACGGCCTGCACGCGGTACTCCCCCGCGCTCGCCCCGACCGCGCCGACCACGAGCTCCTCGCCCGAGGCGGCCGTGCGGGTCTCCGCCCCGCAAGCGGCGCGCGTGACGAGGTAGCCGTCGACCGCCTCGTCGGAGCCGGGCCGCCAGGTGAGCACGACGTCGCCGTCGCGCGTGCGGTAGTCGAGGTCGACGGGGGCGGCGACGCCGCCCGCGGTCGGCGCCGCGGTCCGCACGCTGTCGGTCCAGGCCGCGGAGGCCCGGCCGCCCGCCTCGGCGCGCAGTTCGACCGCGTAGGCGGTGTCCGGCGCGAGGCCATCGATCGGGATGACGTCGACCGCCGCGCGCTCGACGCGCAGCTCCCGCGTGCCGTCCGGGCCGCTCACGGTGAGCAGGTAGCGTTCGGTGCCCGCGGTGGGCGCGACGACGAGGCCCGCGGAGTCGACGCCCGCGATCGTGCCGAGCACGTCGAGAGCGGGGGCGTCCGCGTCCCCCGCGGCGGTGCCGCGCAGCGGCTCACTCCACACGGTCGCGGGGCTCCCGGAGGAGAGCCGGCGGATCCGCACGTCGTAGGAGGCGCCCGCGTCGAGCCCCTCGATGCGGGTGCCCGGCCGGTTCGTGGTCGCGTAGTCCTGCACGACCTCGCCGCTCTCCGCGCGCGCGACCTCCACCTCGAAGGAGGCACTCGCGGTCGGATCGGAGAAGCCGAGCACGAGGCCGTGCGGAACGGCCGCGAGCTCGACGACCTTGGGGGCGAGGGCGAGCGAGCCGCCCGGCGTCGCCTCGACCTCGTCCGCCTCCCCGGCGCCCGCGGCGTTCAGGGCGACGACGGAGACCGTGTAGCCGACGCCGTCCGTCAGACCCGTGAGATCGGCGAACGACTCCGCGGTGTCGACGCGCGCCGCGACCGCGCCGTCCGGGGTGCGGGCCTCGACGCGGTAGGAGCCGGTGGCCGCGGGATCCGCCCACCGCACGCGCAGCGCGGTGTGCGCCGCGACGGTCGCGGTGATCTCAGGGGCGGCGGGCAGGCGCAGCCCGGCGTGTGCGATCGCGACCTCGTAGCCGGTCGGCGAGAGCAGGCCGACGGTCGCCGTGACGCCCGCGCCGCCGTCCCGCCAGGAGACCGGGACCTCGAGCGGGGCGTCGCCGGGGGTGATGTCGGGGAGCGGCAGGATCGTGCCGCCGACGATCGCGCCCTCCGCGTCCGCGATGCGCAGCGTGAGCCGGTAGCCGCTCAGCAGGTGCGACGGGCCGTCCGCGTCGAGGGCACCGCGCGGCGTGATCGTCACGAGGCCGAAACCGCCCTGCTCGGCCGTGGAGATGCCCGTGAGCTCGAGGGAGCGGACGGGTGCGTTCGCGGCCTGCACGATCGCGTAGGAGCGCTTGAGCCGGCCCCACACGTCGATGTCGCCCCAGCCGCGCACGATGTTCGCGCTCGAGCCGCTGTAGTCGCTGCGGTAGTCGTTGTAGGTCCACTGCGACCACGCGGCGACGAAGTCCCGCGAGCGGAAGGCGTCGGAGGCGCTCCCCGTGCCCGTCGCGAAGTCGAGGGTCTCCCGGTTCACGCCGAAGGTGTAGCCGTCCGGGCTGTACTCGGAGACGAAGATCGGCGCGTCCGGGTACATCGCGTGCGCGTGATCCGCGGCCTGCGCGAAGCCGCCGTACATGTTGACGCTCACGAAGTCCATGTACTGCGAGCCGTCCTGCTCGCCCGAGCTGATCGAGCCGATCTTGTTCGAGACCTGGGTCACCGGGCGCGAGGGGTCGAGCTCGTGGGAGTACTCGGCCATCACCCGGTCGTACTCGATGCCCGCTGCGGTGTTGGAGTTGATCTCGTTGCCGACCGAGTAGGCGATGATGCTCGGGTGGTTGGCGTCCCGCTCCACCATCTCCCGGAACTCGTGCTTGATCTGCGGCACGTCGTTCACGAGGTTGCGCGAGCCGCCCCACACCGGGTTCTCGGCGATGATGAGCATCCCGATCTCGTCGGCGTAGTCGAGCAGCTCGGGCGACTGCGGGTAGTGCATGATGCGCGCGAAGTCGAGGCCGGCCGCCTTCATCCGGTCCAGGTCGCGGCGCACGAGCGCGACGGGCTCGACGTTGCCGTCGATCGGAGTGTCCGACACGCGGTTCGCCCCGGCGAGCTTGACCTTCTCCCCGTTGAGGAGGAAAGACGTGCCGTCGATCACGAAGGAGCGGATGCCGAACCGGTCGTCGACGCGGTGCACCACCCCGTCGTCCGCCGACAGGCTCAGCTCGAGGCGGGAGAGCCGCGGGTCGTCGAGCCGCCAGAGGTCGAAGGAGCCGGCCGCGAGGTCGGCCGACAGCTCGACCGTCGCGGTGCCGCCCGCCGGAACGGTCGCGGTCGCCGCGAGGCCGCCGCCCGAGGCGATCGCCGCGCCGGAGTCGTCTCGCACGACACCGGAGAGGTCCACCTCTCGGTCCGTCTCACCTGCGTTGCGGAGCACGACGGTCGAGTCGACGTGCGCCGTGCCGGCCGCGAGGTCGGGGGTCGCGACGATTTGCTGGCGCAGCACGCTCAGCTCGCCCGTCCGCACGAGCTGCACGGAGCGCGAGATGCCGCCCCACGACCACCAGGCGCCCTGGCTGAACGAGTTGTCCGCGCGCACCACGAGGGTGTTCTCGCCGTCGACGAGGTAGTCCGTGACGTCGAACTCGAAGGGCGTGTAGCCGCCCACGTGGGCGCCGAGCAGCCGTCCGTTGAGCCAGACGTCGGCCCGCCAGTACACCGCGCCGAACCGCAGCCAGGCGCGCTCGCCCGCGGTGGCGTCGAGGTCGCCGGTCTCGAATACGCGCCGGTACCAGGCCTCGCCCGTGTACTCGCCGTAGCGGTCGTGCACGTCCCAGTTGCCGGGCACCGGCAGCGTGTCCCAGTCGTCCACGGCGGTCGCCGGGTCCGCGTAGCCCGCGTCGAGGCCGTCCCCGGCCGGGTCGGTCGTGAAGCTCCACTCGCCGTCCAGGTCGATCGTGTCCTCCCCCGCGAGGACTTCGTGGCCAGGCCGGTCGGAGGTCGCGGGGGCGGCGGGCGTCCACGAGCCGTCGCCGCTCACGACGCCCGTGCCGGTGCCGGGGTCCGGCTCGACGGGCGGCTCGGTCCAGGCGCAGCCGAGCGCAGAGGCAGGCTGGTCCTCCGGGACGCTTTCGAGCGCGTCGACCGAGATCGGCCCGAAGGCCACGTCGGCCTTGTAGGCGCCCAGCCCGATCGTGCCGCCCGCGGCGGGCGAGGCGACCGCCGCGACGAGCTGGCCGTCGAGCCAGAGCGCGGTCACGCCGCCGGCCCGGCGGAGCAGGACGGGCGTCCATGCGCCGAGCTCGACGGGCGAGGGCCCCTGGCAGATCGTGCTGCCGCCGAGCGGGGCCGCGAACTGGATGCCGACCGCGCCGCCCGCCGCGGGCACGAGCTGCGCCGTGAGGTCGGTCCTCTTGAAGTTCGCCGGGTCGAGCATGTCGACGATGAGGCTCACGGTCGCGCTCGTCCCGAGCTCGTCGATCCGCACGCTCGTCCGCAGCTCGTAGGCTTCCGGGAGCGCGAGGGCGGCGGTCGGGCGCAGGTAGCGGCCGGAGGCCTGCGCGGTCGTGTCGGTCGAGAGCTCGCCCTCCCCGGCGGTCCAGTCGGACACCGAGCCGGCGAGCGCGGTCCAGCCGTCCGCGTCGTCGAAGGGCTCCAGGAGCAGGTCGCCGTCGCCCACCGGGGCCGGGCCGTCATCCGCCGCGGCCGGCAGGGCCGGGGCGACCGCGAGCAGGCCTGCAGCGAGCACGGACGCCGCGAGGAGGGCAGCGACGCGGGCGGGGAGAGGTCGGGAAGGGGCGGTGCGGGTCATCGGAATCTCCTTTGATTCGTCAGAGCGGTTCTTCGGGCGGGGTTCGGATCGAGCCGGGGATGCCCGGCTATCGGCGCGCGGGGCGGGGTCGCTCGGCGCGCCGTCGGGCGAGAGCGAACATCAGACACCCGAGCAGCGCGGCGAGTGCCGCGACACCCAGGAGCATCGTCGACCCGGCTCCCGTGGACACGAGATCCGGGTCGGGCCGGGCCGCCACGGTCAGGTTCGCCGCGACGGGACCCGAGACGGTGCCGGTCAGCACGAGTCGGTGCGCGCCGGGCGTCGTGTCGGCGGGGATCGTGACGACCGTGCGGATCGCGCCGTCGCCATCCGCGTCGACCGTGGCCAGCAGCACGGGCGTCGAGTGCAGCACGATCTCGACCCGCTCGCCGGGTGCGAAGCCCGTCGCGGCAAGCGTGAGCGGCTCGCCCGCGCGCAGCTCGTCCTGCGACAGCGTGACCTCCAGCGCCGGGGCGTCGACCGGCACCACCGTGACGTCCGCCGACGCGGTCCCTGTCCAACCCGCCGCATCCTTCTCGGTCACGGTCACCGGCCAGAAGCCGACCCCGAGCGAGGGCACGAGCGACCAGTCCAGCCCCTCGGTCACCGTCGTCGTCCCCACCACGGTGCCCTCCGCGGTCGTGACCGTGATGGCGTCGCCCACCCCGCTACCGGTGCCGGTGACGGGGTCGCCGAGCTGCACGCGCTGGTCGGCCATGCCCGGCGTCGGCGCCGTGACCTCCGGGGCGTCCGCGATCATCGTGAACCGCACCGCGGAGGCGCGCAGGTAGGTGCCGCCCGTGCCGCTGCTCAGGGTCACGCTCCCCGGCTTCGCCGAGGTGAAGTCGTACTCTCCGAGATCCACCCAGGCGTTGCGGTGGGCGTCCTGGTCGACCACGACGTCCACGTCGCCGTCGGCCGTGTGGATCGTGTAGTGCGCGGTCGTGACCGAGGCGGCGTCGGGCAGCGAGACCTCGACCCGCAGCGTGACCTCGTCCGCCTCCGGAGCCGTCCAGGTGGCGGTCGGCGACGGCACCAGGCTGGCCGACGCGTAGACGGAGGGGTGGCCTCCCGCGCCGAGCACGGCGCTCGCCTGCCAGCTCGAGGACGTCGAGAACGGGACCGAGCCGTCGGCGCGCGGGCTCGTGTCGGTCGGGGTGATGACCCACTGGCAGAGGACATCGCCGGGGATGCTGACGACCGCGGACGCCGGCGAGCTGACGCCCGTGCGCACCGCCGTCACCGTGTAGTCGCCGCCGCTCGTGGCGAGCTCGCCGACCTTCAGCCCGGTGCCCGAGACGAGGGTCGTCGTCGTCTGACCGCAGCCGGTGCGGCTCACCAGGTACCCGTCGACCTCGGTCTCCGGGGCGTCCCAGGTGAGGTAGACGTCGTCACCGCGGTTCTCGTAGCCGACGCCGGTCGGCGCGTCGACGCCTGCGGACGCGCTCGCCGTCGTGCGGAACTCGCCGTGCCAGGCGTCCGAGACGCCGGTCGCCGACTCGGCGGCGACCGAGATCTCGTAGTCCGACGAGGGCGCGAGGCCCGTGATGGGCAGCAGCTCGATCGCCGAGCGCTCGATGGTGTACGACCGCGAGGCACCCGGCCCGTCGAGCTCGATGCGATAGCGCTCGGCTCCGTCCTGCGGGCGGATCACGACGCCGGCGACGTCGGCGCCGGTCACCAGGCCGTCGACCACGAGGGCGGGCGCGCTGCTGCTGCCGAGCGGGGTGCCGCGCAACGGCTCGCTCCACACGGTCGCGGGGCTGCCATCGCCCGCGAGCCGGCGGATCGACACGTCGTACGCGCGGCCGGGCGTGAGCTCCTCGATCCGGGTGTCCGGCCGGTTCTTCGTCGTGTAGTGGCGCACCTCGTCCGAGGTCGCCGCGTCCACGACGCTGACCTCGAAGGCGGCGTTCGCCGTGTTGTCGGAGAAGCCCAGCACGAGGCCGCCGACCACGGGGACCAGCGCGGCGAGCCGCGGTGCGGCGGGGAGCGTGCCGGTCGTCCGCGTGGTCGCGGTGTCGAAGGGGCTCGTGCCGGCCGCGTTGACGGCGGCGACGCGCACCGTGTAATCGGTGTCGGCCGTCAGCCCGCCGAGATCGGCGTACTGCTCCCTGGTCGTGACCGTCGCGACGGCGCGTCCGTCGGCATCCAGCGCCTGGACGCGATAGCTCCGCGTGTCGGCGGGATCGGTGAGGCGCACGCGCACGCCCGTCGAAGAGGGGACCACCTCGGCGATCTCGGGCGCCGCGGGCGTGGCGAGCGCCACGGTCGTGACGGTCACCTCGAAGCCGGTGGGCGACAGGAGCGTCAGCCGCGCGGTCGTGCCGTCGTCGGCGCCCTGCCAGGAGACCGGCACGGTGACCGGGGCGTCACCCGGCGCGATGTCGGGCAGCGGGAGCATCGTTCCCCCGACGACGGAGCCGTCGGCGTCCGTCACGCGCAGCACGAGGCTGTAGCCCGACAGCACGTAGCCCGGGCCGTCGGTGCCGACCGCCCCGCGGGGAGTGACCGTCGCCACGGCGACCGCACGGTCGTCGGAGCGCACGATGCCGGTGAGCTCGAGCGACTTCACGGGCGAGTTGCCGAGCTGGGCGGTCGTGTAGGCCTTCTTGAGCCGGCCCCATGCGTCGAGGTCGCCCCAGCCGCGGATCAGGTCGGGGCTCGAGCCGGTGAAGTCGCTGCGGTAGTCCTTGAAGGCCCACTGCGACCATCCGGCGACGAACGGGCGCGAGCGGAAGGCGTTCGCACTCGTCGCGACGCCTGTGTCGAAGTCGAGAGTCTGCCGGTTGATGCCGAAGGTGTAGCCGTCGGGGCTGTATTCCGAGACGAACACGGGCACGTCCGGGTAGAGGCTGTGCACGTGGTCGACCGCGCCGGCGAAGTTGCCGTACAGGTTGATGCTCACGAAGTCCATGAACTGCGAGCCGTCGAGCTCCGGCCGCGAGACCGAGTCGATCCGGCTCGAGGCCTGCGTGACGTAGCGCGTCGGGTCGAGGGCGCGCGCGTACTCGGAGAGCGTCTGGTCGTAGGTGATGCCGCTCGGGGTGTCGGAGGCGATCTCGTTGCCGACCGAGTAGGCGAAGATGCTCGGGTGGTTGAAGTCGCGCGGGATCGACTCGCGCATCTCGGCCTGCACTCGCGGGATCTCGCCGATGAGGCTCGTCGGCGCGTCGGTCTGCACGCCGCGCATGAGCGACTCGACGATGAGCAGCATGCCGATCTCGTCGGCGTAGTCGAGCAGCTCGGGCGCCTGCGGGAAGTGGATGATGCGCTGCATGTTCATGCCGGCGGCCTTCATGCGGTCGAGGTCGCGACGCACGAGGGCGGTCGGCTCGGTGTTGGCGTCGACCGGGTCGTCGGCCACCCGGTTGGCGCCGGCGAGCCGCACCTGCTCGCCGTTCAGCAGGATCGCGGTTCCGTCGATCACGACGGAGCGGATGCCGAAGCGGTCGCTCAGCGTCTCGCCTCCGTCGACGGCCACCTCGAAGCGGTACAGCTGCGGCGTGTCGAGGCCCCACAGCGTGAAGGTGCCCGCGGCGAGGGAGGCGGTGAGCTCGACCTGGGCGGTTCCTCCCGCGGGCACGGTCACGCTCGGCGATCCGGCATCCGCGAGCGTGCCGCCGAGGTCGACCTCCGCGATCCGTCCGGAGACGGTCGTGGTGACGTCGGCCTCGCCGCGATTGCGCAGCGTGACGGTCGAGGTGACGGTCGCCGTTCCCGCGGCGAGGTCGGGGGTCGTCACGACCTCCTGATGGTCGACGACCACGTCGCCCGTGCGGATCAGCGTGACGTCGCGTGAGATGCCGCCCCACGGCCACCAGGCGGGCCGCTCGTAGCTGTTGTCGACCGAGAGCACGATGGTGTTCTCGCCGTCGACCAGGTAGGTGCTGATGTCGAACTCGAAGGGCGTGTAGCCGTCGACGTGCGAGCCGACCCGCAGCCCGTTCACCCAGACCGTGGTGTTCCAGTACACGGCGTCGAAGTGCAGGATGGCGTGCTCGTGCGCGTCGGCGTCGAGGTCGCCGGTCTGGAAGGTCTTCTTGTACCAGGCGAGACCCTGGTACGTGCCGTAGCGGTCGTGGGTGTCCCAGCTGCCGGGGACCGTCAGCGTGTCCCATCCGGAGGTGTCGGTCGCAGGCTCCGGGTAGTCCCGCGCCTCCCCCTGGCCGCCCGGGTCGGTCGTGAACTGCCACTCGCCGTTCAGGCTGATGGTCGACTGACCGGCGCTCACGAGGTGTCCGGGTGCGTCGATCGCCGGCGCGCTCGCCGCGACCCACTCGCCGTCGCCGCTCACGGTGCCGGTGCCCGTCCCGGGATCGATGTCGTCGTCGGGGTCGGGAACCTCCGGGATCCACGTGCAGCCCGCGGCGGTCGTCGGCTGATCCGCCGGCACGCTCGTGAGCTCGTTCACCGAGATCGAGCCGACCGAGAACGCGCTCTTGAAGGAGCCGAGCGCGAGCGTGCCACCGGAGGCGACCGACGCGGCGCTCGCGACGAGCTCGCCGTCGACCCAGATCGAGGTGATGCCGCCGGCGCGCTGCACCTTCACGACATGCCAGGTGTCGGCGCGGACGGGGCTCACGCCGTCGCACACCCGGGTGACGCCCAGCGGGCTCACGACCTTGACCGACGCGTTGCCGTTGGTGTCGAAGGCGCCGAACTGGACGGCCATGTCGGTGCCCTTGACGTTGTCGGGATCCGACATGTCGAACAGGAGGCTCACGGTGGACGAGGCGTTCACGGCGTCCACGCGCAGCACCGCGGTGAGCTCGTACATGTCGGGCAGCTCGAGGTCCTCGTCGGGGCGGATGTAGAGCCCGGCCGCCTCGCCCTGCGTGTCGACTGAGAGCACGGGATGGGTGTCGTCGCTCATCGTCCACGACGCGAGGTCGCCCGTGATGGCCGTCCAGCCATCGACGCCCGAGGAGAAGTCGTCGAAGAACACCGACCCGGGCGTCGGGTCCGGCGGCTCGGCGGCGAACGCGGCGCTCACGACGCCCGACGGCAACGCGAGCGCGGTCGCGGCGAGGGTCGCCACGACGGCGAGCCGCGACGGCTTCAGGGTGCGCATGGGATCTCCTTCGATCGATGCGTGTCGGTGCGGCGAGGCCGCGGGGTCAGTAGGCGCGCAGCGAGATCACCCGGGCCTGGCCGGCGCCGTTCGTCGTGAGCACGCGGACGCGCACGGCCTCGACCTCGACGGGGTCGAGGTCGTGGACGCGGTGCCGGCGGCGGTTGTCGCGCACGCGCGCGACCTCGGTCCACTCCCCCGCGCGACGCAGCTCGACGACGTAGTCGCGCACGAGCTCGGGGAACACCTCGTCGGGCGTGCGGTGGTGGTGCAGGGTGTTGAGCTCGACGTCCTGGTCGTCGTCGAACACGAGCCGCAGCTGGCGCAGCTCGACGGGCTCGTCCCACTCCAGGCGCAGCTCCTGCGGCCGGTCGGCGGCGATGGGCGCCGAGGCCCACAGGTTCGGGCCGCCGTAGAAGCGCTGGTAGCCGCCCGTCGCCTTCGCCGCCGAGAACGCCTCGGTGGGCGGGTCGAGCCGGGTGCGCACCGTGCGGCCGCGCATCGGGATCGCGGGCCAGGCGATGAGGGCCTCCGACTCGTCGACCTCGACATTCGCGTCGCCGTCCGCCTGCGGGGTGTGCAGCAGGGTGAGCACGCCGGGCACCTGGGTCGCACGGAACACGAGCTCGGCCCCCTCGTGCGCCTCCACGACGACGACGACGCTCTCCGGCTCCTCGGGATGCCACTCGAGCGGGATGCGCACCCACTGCGGCTCGGGCGATCCGACCACCTCGACCTCGGTGCGCAGTCGCTGGTCGACGGGCACGGCGTTCTGCTTCCGCCCGGTCGTCCAGAGCGAGGCGCCGATCGTCGCCGCCTCGGGCACCCGCATGAGCACCTCGACCGCGTCGAGCCGCGGGTCGACGGGCACGAGCACGCCGACGTCACGCGTGAGCGGCAGGAACTGGTCCTCCCCGCCGGGCGCGAACTCGGCGGGGTCGACCGAGGTCGCCTCGCTCGACGCGCTCACCCGTGCCCGCCGCGCGAGGTCCGCGGGGTCGGTATTGCGCACGCCGAACACGGAGGCGTCCTGCCGCAGCAGCAGCTGACGCAGCTCCCCCGCGTGGCGCGTCGCGAGCTCGCGCGGTCGCACCCCGAGGTCCAGCGCGAGGGAGGCGCCCGTGCCGGCCGCCTCGCCGCCCGCCCCGCAGGTCGCCATGACGCGCGAGGAGCCGAAGGCGACGTGGCTCGCCGAGATGTCGCGGCCCGCGAGGAGCAGGTTCGCGACCGTGCGCGAGTAGTAGCTGCGGAACGGGATGCCGTAGATGCCGTTCGCGTAGCGCTGCTGCGCGCCCGGGCTCGTCGCGTACATGCCCTCGACGGGATGCAGGTCGATCGACCAGCCGCCGAAGGCGACCGCGTCGTCGAACTCGGTCTGCTCGAGGATGTCGTTCTGGGTGAGCACATGATCGCCGAGGAATCGGCGGTACTCCCGCTTGCCGGGCAGCGCGCCGACCCACTCCAGGTCGAGGGTCTCCGACTCGAATCTCCCGGAGTTCTTGATGTAGTCCCAGATGCCGAAGATGACCGAGCGGAGCTCGTCGCGGATCCGCTCGTTGTCGTGCACGATGTCGAGCTCGCCGCCCCACTCGATCCACCAGTAGTGCGCCCCGGAGTCGCCGCTGCGCAGGATGCGCGAGGTCGGGATCGGGGTCTGCGTGATGTCCTTCGCGGAGTCCGGCGGGATGAACCGCACGGGCCGGCCGAGGTCCTTCGTGTAGAACAGGATCGTCGAGCCGAGGAACTCGAGGTCGGCGACCTCGGGCGCCCACGACTCCCCGAACTCGGAGCGCGCCTCCCGGCCGAGCCGGTACTCCGCCCCGGCGAGATGGCCGATGAGCCCGTCGCCCGTGCAGTCCAGGAAGTACGGGCTCGTGAACTCGGTCCAGATCTCCGAGCCCATCGTCCAGCCGCGCACCGAGCGCACGACGCGCTCCCCGTCGACGTCCGCCGCGTCGATCTCGCGCACATCGGTGTTGAGGAAGAGGCGGATGTTCGGCTCGGCACGCACCGCATCCATCACGACCTCGTCCCAGATGATGGGGTTGCCCTCCGGGTTGCGGTACTGGTTCTCGACGTAGAGCTCGCCGATCACCCCGCTCTCCCGTGCGAAGCGCTGGATGCCGTGCGCGGTCGCGCCGACCACCCACACCCGCACCTCCGAGGACGAGTTGCCGCCCAGCACCGGTCGGTTGCCGATCAGGGCGACGGTCTTGCCGAGTCGCGCCGCGCTGATGGCGGCGCAGACTCCGGCGAGACCTCCCCCGACGACGGTGATGTCCGAGTCGATGGTCTGAGTGCGCATGATGTCCTGGGTCGAGAGCGGGCGGGGTGGTCGGAGCGGGGCGCGTCAGCCGATGAGGCCCGAGATCGTGGATCCCGCGGCCGTCATCGCGTCGGAGGCGGAGGACTGCCCGATGAGGACGGCCTGCACCTGGTCGGCGATCGCGCTCTCCATCTGCGCGTAGCCGACGTACTGCCAGAGCGGGCTCGGCTGCGCGTCGACCGTCACCGCGTCGGTGAAGGCCGCGACGAAGGCGTCGTTCTTGACCGCGTCGGAGGCGAGCGCCTCCTCCGTGGTGGGCGGCAGGCTGAGCGCCTCGAAGTAGTCGACCGTCTGCTGCGGGTCGCTCGTGACCCACTGGGCGAACTCGGCCGCGGTCTGCGCGCCCTCGCCGTCCACGACGACCACGAGGTGGCCCCACAGCACCTCCTGCGGGGTGTCGCCCGCCTTCAGCACGGGCCGCGCGATCGGGGTCATCTTGTCCCCGAGGCCGCTGTCCGGCGACTGGCTCGTCACGGCGGACTTGCCGACGAGCGCGTCGTCGTAGAGCGCCGTCGTGCCCTGCGCGAACAGGGTGCGCGCGCCCGCGCGGTCCACGTCGGGGGCGATGAGGCCCTCGTCGTAGAGCTTCTTGTACCACTCGACGGCCTTGACCGAGGCCTCGTCGCCGACGGTCGTCTTCCCGCCGTCGATGATGGGCGAGCCGAAGGTCTGCATCCACACGAGGATGTCCTTGAGCTGGGCGGCCTTGGTCGACGCCGCGTAGGGGATCACGCCGATCCCCTTGAGGGCGCGCAGCCCCTCCTCGAACTCCTCGATCGTCGTCGGGGTGAGCGAGGCGCCCGCCCGGTCGAACAGCTCGGCGTTGCCGATCAGGCCGACCGCGCCGATCGTCCAGGGCAGGCCGTACTGCGCGCCGTCGATCTTCCCCGCGCCGAGGCCGGAGGCGGTGTAGCCGAGGCCGGTCGCGAAGGAGGAGAGGTCGACGAGCTTGCCGAGCGCCGCGAGGGCGGAGAGCCACGCGACGTCGAGCTGGGCCGCGCCGGAGAACTGCCCGCCGCGCACCTGCAGGGTGAGCTGGTTGAGGTAGTCGTTGTAGGGATAGGTGACCGGGCTGATCGTGATCGAGTCGGTCTTCGCGAAGGCGTCCATGGCGCTCTGCACGGCGCCCTTCGCGGCGTCCTCCGAGAGGCTCCAGGAGGCGAAGTCGAAGTTCGTGGGCTTCGCGTCGCCGCTCGGGTTCGGGGTGCTCGGCGTCGGCGCGCAGGCGGCCAGGCCGAGCAGGGCGGCGCTTCCGACGCCGACGGCCGAGAACCTGAGCAGGTCGCGGCGGGAGAGTTCGAGAGTCATGCTTCTCCTTTGAATCAATCGATGGACACAGGGCGTTACTCGGGGATCAGCCCTTCACGGCGCCGGCGGTGATGCCGCCGACGAGGAAGCGCTGGAGCAGGATGAAGACCACGCAGACCGGCACGGAGACGAGCAGGGAGGCGGCCATGAGCTCCGGCCACGAGGTGCTCGCCTCGCTGATGAAGGTGTTCACGAGGCCGGGCGGCAGGGTCTGCTTGTCGGGGCCGGCGAGGGTCAGGGCGAAGATGAAGTCGTTCCAGCCGCGCACGAAGGCGAACAGCCCGGAGGCGACCAGGCCGGGCGCCGCGAGGGGCAGCACGACGGAGTGGAAGATCCGCCACGGCCCCGCCCCGTCGATGCGAGCCGCCTCGATGAGGTCGTCGGGCAGCGCGTCGAAGAAGCCCTTGAGCATCCACACGCACAGCGGCAGCGTGAACGTCGTGAACGAGATGATGAGCGCGAGGTAGGTGTTGAGCAGCCCGAACTGCGCGAACACCAGGTAGAGGGTCACGAGCAGGAGCGCCTGCGGGAACATCTGGCTCGAGAGCACGAAGTACATGAGCGACTTGCGGCCCGCGAACCGGTACTTCGAGAAGGCGTAGCCCATGTACATCGAGACGACGACCGAGAGCACCGCGGTGATGACGGAGACGAGCACGCTGTTGCGCAGGTAGCCGAAGATCGCCGGGTTGCCGAGCACCTCGGCGTAGTGGTCGAAGGTCACGCGGGCCGGGAACGGCGACGGCGGGAACCGGAACACCAGGTCGTCAGGGGTGAGCGAGGTGACGAGCAGCCAGTAGACGGGCAGGAAGGCGAACAGCGCGAGGAGCAGGAGCGCGATCCACGTGCCCCAGCGGACGCGTCCGCGGCGGCCGAGCCGGCGGCCGGATCCCGTGATCGCGGCGAGCTCCGCCGCCTGGGTGCCGAGGGCGCTCATCGGGCCCCTCCCTTCGCCGCGGCGCGCTCGCCCCGCTCGGAGAGCCAGACGTATACGACGACGAGCACGGTGAGCAGCAGCATCCAGAGCAGGCCGAGGGCGCCCGCGTGGCCGAGGTCGTATCCCTTGAAGGCGTCCTCGTAGACCTTTGTCGCGAAGGTCGCGGTCGTGCCGGCCGGGCCGCCGCCCGTGAGCACGAAGATCATGTCGAAGTGCTGGAAGTTCCAGATGAACTCGAGCAGCACCACGAGCCCCGCGACGCCGCGGATGTGCGGCCAGGTCACCGCGAAGAACCGGCGCACCGCCCCCGCGCCGTCCATCGCGGCGGCCTCGTGCAGCTCCGACGGGACGGTCTGCAGGCCCGCGAGGAGCATGACCATGATCCACGGGAACGAGTTCCAGCTCTTCGCGAGGATGAGCGCGCCGCGCGCGGTGTCGGTCTGGAACAGCCAGGCGATCGGCGAGTCCGTGATCCCGGTGCTCATGAGCAGGCCGTTGAGGACGCCGTAGTTCGCGTCGAAGATCCACATCCACAGGAAGGAGACGACGACGCCCGGGATGAGCCACGGGATGAGGAAGGCGCCGCGCAGGAAGCGCTGGCCGGGGAAGCTCTGATTGAGCACGAGGGAGAGGGCGAGGCCGAGCACGAAGGGCACGAGCGTCGCGCCGACCGTGAAGATCAGGGTCTGCCCGACGAGGGGCAGGAACTCCTGCGCGAGCACGTCGAGCACGTTCTCCAGGCCCACGAAGCTCGCGCCCGGGTAGAGCAGGCTCTCGTCGAAGAAGGCGGAGACGAGGGAGCGGATGAGCGGGTAGAGCACGACGGCGCACAGCAGGACGACGCCCGGGGCG
>Ga0164243_10008688_pt1 | contig 14937 bp, 15 predicted proteins | sample OricompcompostOP_FD_108781 | JGI IMG/M metagenome (GOLD analysis project Ga0164243, IMG submission 108781) | Organic Plus compost microbial communities from Emeryville, California, USA - Original compost - Organic plus compost (OP) | ecosystem: Engineered > Solid waste > Mixed feedstock >... | reverse complement strand
GGCGACGCTTTCCGGGTGGCCAAGGGCGCCGGCTGGGTGCTCCACTTCGGACGGTCCGCGCGCGAACTGCGCGTCGTCGACCCGCTCACGCTCGCTTAGCCCGGAGCGGTCCCCTCGCTCACGGTTGCCTGGCCCGGCAGCGGTCTCCTCGTGGACGACAGCGCGAGATCCGTGGTCGTCAGGACAACCACGGATCTCCGCGTTGTGGCGATTCCGTCGACGCGTTACCGACCGGCCGAACGGCCCGAGGCCCGGCCCGTGCTCCGGCCGCTGGTCGAACGAGCGCTGGTCGAACGAGCGCTGGTCGGTCGAGCACCCGTCGCACGCGCGCCCGTCGACCTGGCGCTGGTCGCGCGCGTGCCTGTCGAACGCGCGCTGGTGGCGCGCGTGCTGGTCGCGCGGGCGCTGGTCGAACGCGCGCTCGTGGACCGGGTGCTGGTCGACCTGGCCCCTGTCGAGCGGGCCGCGGCGGGACGGGCGTTCGTCGACCGCGTGCCCGTGGCCCGGCCAGCCGTCGTGCGAGGCGAGGTCGTGCGAGCCGACGTGGTACGGCCCGTGCCCGTACGCGAAGCGGTCGCCCGCGCCGTGGTGGTCTTGCGGGCCGGTGTGCTGGTCGCCGCGCGCGTGGTCTTCTTCGCCGGCGCGGCCTTGGCGGCGGTCTTCTTGGCGGCGGTGGCGCGCACCGCCTTCGCCGGCGCCTTCTTGGCCGGTGCCGTCTTCTTCCCCGGGGCGGTCTTCTTCGCCCCGGGCCGAGTCGCCCGACCGCCGGCAACCTGCTCCTTGAAGCCGCTGCCGGGGCGGAACACCGGAACCGAGGTCTCCTTCACCCGGACCGCCTCACCGGTGCGGGGGTTGCGCGCCACACGCGCCCCGCGCTTGCGGCTCTCGAAGACACCGAATCCGGTCAGGGCGACCTTGTCACCCTTGGTGACGGCGTTCTGGATCTCGTCGATCATCGCGTCCAGCGCATCGCTGGCGGATCTGCGGTCACCGAGGCGTCCGGAGAGCGCCTCGATGAGCTCGGCCTTGTTCACGAGTGGTTCCTCCCATGCGTGTCGCTGGTGTCCAGACGAGGGCGTCGCTGGCCCTGCGTCACGTCAAGTTCCGCAAGCGTCACCATGACGGCCGTCGCTGGCCTACAAGGAGCCATTCTGCGCGCGCGATTCGTCACCGCGCAGCGGTACAGGAAACATCCGCGCGGCAGAGTTGTCGCTCCGCGCGGCCCGGGAATGCCTTTCCTGGCAAGGTATCTCACCGCGCGCCCACCCGATCCGCCCTGACCCGGACGCGAATCGGCCCGCGGACAGGGGCACAACCCTTGTCCGCGGGCCGGTTTCAGGCCTGTGATTCCCGCCGGCCGAGCCTCCCTGCGGGAGTCCGGCGCGCCGCCGTTCGCTCAGGAAACGGCCGCCACCACGGGTTTGAAGGAGGGCCGGGTGGCCTCGAAGGCGGCGATGGCGTCGGCATGGCGCAGGGTGAGGCCGATGTCGTCCAGGCCCTCCATCAGGCGCCACCGGCTGTGGTCGTCCAGGCTGAACTCCCACTCGAGGTCGGGGCCGGTCACCTGCCGGGCCACGAGGTCGACGGTGAGTTCGGTTCCCGGACGCTCCTCCAGCAGGACCCAGATCTCCTGGATCGCCTTCTCCGGCAACACCACGGGCAGCAGCCCACCCTTGAGGGCGTTGTTGCGGAAGATGTCGCCGAACGACGGGGCGATGACCGCACGGAACCCGTAGTCCTGCAGGGCCCAGACCGCGTGCTCACGCGAGGAACCCACGCCGAAGCGAGAGCTCGTCACGAGGATGGAGGCCCCGGCGTAGGCGCGGTCGTTGAGCACGAACGCCGGGTCTGCCCGCCACGCGTTGAACAGGCCGTCCTCGAAGCCCGTACGGGTCACGCGCTTGAGGTACTCGGCCGGGATGATCTGGTCGGTGTCCACGTCGGAACGTCGCAGCGGTGCCGCGACCCCGGTGTGGACGGTGAACTTCTCCACGATGTCTCCTCCGACAACGATGTGCGCGGCAGCTCAGGACAGGTCGGCGGGCGAGGCGAGTCGGCCCACGATGGCGGTCGCGGCGGCGACCGGCGGCGAGACGAGGTGCGTGCGCCCGCCGCGCCCCTGGCGACCCTCGAAGTTGCGGTTGGAGGTGGAGGCGGAACGCTGGCCCGGCTTGAGGGTGTCCGGGTTCATGCCCAGGCACATGGAGCACCCGGCGAACCGCCACTCCGCGCCGGCGTCGATGAAGATCTTGTCCAGGCCCTCGGCCTCGGCCGCGGCCCGGACCCTCGCCGAGCCCGGCACGACCATCATCCGTACGCCGTCGGCCACCTTGCGACCGCGCAGCACGTCGGCCGCGGCGCGCAGGTCGTCGAGCCGGCCGTTGGTGCAGGAGCCGAGGAAGACGACGTCCACCGGGATGTCGCGCATCGGCGTGCCCGGCTTGAGGTCCATGTAGGCCAGCGCCCGCTCGGCGGCCAGGGCGTCGGCCGGGTCCTCGAACTCGTCGGGCGAGGGCACCGAGCCGGACAGCGGCACACCCTGACCCGGGTTGGTGCCCCAGGTGACAAAGGGGGTGATGGTGCTGGCGTCCAGCACGACCTCCTGGTCGAAGACGGCGCCCTCGTCGGTGTGCAGGGTCCGCCAGTAGGCGACCGCCGCGTCCCAGTCCGCGCCCTTGGGTGCGTTCGGGCGGCCCTCCAGGTAGGCGAAGGTCTTCTCGTCGGGCGCGATCAGGCCGGCCCGGGCGCCCCACTCGATCGACATATTGGAGATGGTCATCCGGCCCTCCATGGAGAGCTGCTCGATGACCGGGCCGCGGTACTCGACGACGTAGCCGACGCCGCCGCCGGTGCCGACCTTGGCGATCAGCGCCAGCACGATGTCCTTGGCGGTCACGCCGGGGGCGAGTTCCCCGGTGATGGTCACCGCCATCAGCTTCGGCCGCGCCTGCGGCAGGGTCTGCGTGGCGAGCACGTGCTCGACCTCGCTGGTGCCGATGCCGAACGCCAGCGCGCCGAAGGCGCCGTGCGTGGCCGTGTGGGAGTCACCGCAGACGATCGTCATGCCGGGCTGGGTCACCCCGAGCTGCGGGCCGATGACGTGCACGATGCCCTGGTCGGCGTCGCCCAGCGGGTGCAGCCGCACCCCGAACTCGGCGCAGTTGCGCCGCAGCGTCTCAACCTGTGTCCGAGAAATGGGATCGGCGATGGTCAACAGGTTGTCGGTCGGCGTGTTGTGGTCCTCGGTGGCGAGCGTGAGGTCGGGCCGCCGGACCTTGCGACCGGCCAGCCGCAGGCCGTCGAAGGCTTGCGGGCTCGTCACCTCGTGCACGAGGTGCAGGTCGATGTAGAGCAGGTCGGGCTCACCGTCGGCGCGCCGCACGACGTGCGCATCCCAGACCTTCTCGGCGAGCGTGCGCGGGCCCGCCGTGGCAGTGTCTCCCACCATTGGACATCCTATAATTTGGGAGGTAAGTTTCAGGACGTGGGACATAGTATGTCGGGGGTCGGCGTCCTCGACAAGGCGGTCGTGATTCTCGGCGCCTGTGTTGACGGAGCCAGCCTGGCCGAGCTGGTCGAGCGCACGAAACTACCCCGAGCCACCGCACATCGGCTGGCGCAAGCCCTGGAGATCCACCGCCTCCTGGTCCGTGACGCCCATGGCCGGTGGCGTCCCGGTCCCCGGCTCGGCGAGTTGGCCAACGCCGCACCGGACGTCCTGCTCACCGCGGCGGGCCCCATGCTGGCCGCCCTGCGCGATGCCACCGGCGAGAGCACCCAGCTCTACCTGCGCCGTGCCGACGAGCGGGTCTGCGTCGCGGCCGCCGAGCGCAGCAGCGGCCTGCGCGACACCGTCCCGGTGGGCGCGGTGCTCCCGATGGTGGCCGGCTCGGCCGCGCAGATCCTGCTCGCCTGGGAGCCGCCCGAGGCCGTGATGCCCCTGCTGCCCCGCTGCAAGTTCACCGGCCGCACCCTCGCCGAGGTGCGCCGCCGCGGCTGGGCGCAGAGCGTCGCCGAGCGGGAAGCGGGCGTGGCCAGCGTCTCGGCGCCGGTGCGCGACCGCACGGGCCGGGTCATCGCCGCGATCAGCGTGTCCGGTCCGATCGAGCGTCTCGGCCGCCGCCCCGGCGATCGCCTGGCGATGGCCGTCGTCCGCGCGGGCCAGCGCCTGTCCGGCCTGTAGGCCCCGTCACGCGGAAGACCAGCCCGTACGGGCGCCAGCTTCGTAGCGGGACAGAAGCCGTACGGGCTGGCGGCGAGGTCGTCCGGGCACACGAGTCAGGCGCGGCACACGGCCGCGCCTGATCGGTGGTACGGACAGCGCCCCGGGCGGCTCGTCACGCCTGCGCGGTGCCCCGGGTGATGTCGGCCAGACGCTGCCGGAAGGCCCGGTCGTCGGGGTGGATCTGCGCGCCACCAAAGGTCTTCACGACGGTGATGACGTCGTCGGTGATGGACAGCAGCCAGCGGCGGTAGACCGTCGCGTCGATCGGCTCGGCCTTGGCCCGCAGGATGTCGACCGCCATCTTCGCGTACTGGAGCACCAGGTCCCGCCCCTCGGTGGTGTAGGGGTCGATCCCGGACAGCTTCAGATCTTCATCGAAAATCTTCAAACAAGCATCGGCCAGTTCCGCAACGAGCGGGTTGCCGAGTTGGCGTCCGGCCGCGACCGACAGGAAGCCGTTCTCGATCTCCCGACGGGTCCGCGCCGCGCGGTCGGTGTGTGCCGCGCTCGCCGCACCGACGACCCAACGGGGCAACCGCACCAGGAGGTTGCGCTCCTCAGGCGTGAACTCTGCCGTGGCTACCACTTCCACCCTCGATCTGTGTCGGCCGCGCAGCTGTGCATGGCGTGAGGCTATCGGAGACCCATGGTGACGCATACAACCCGTGGACGGGCGCATCGGTCAGGATCCACACACAGGGACAGAAGAGCCGCAGGTCGTAGCTCGACCTGCGGCTGCCTTCTGTAGTCCCGATGGGATTCGAACCCACGCTACCGCCTTGAGAGGGCGGCGTCCTAGGCCGCTAGACGACGGGACCCTGAGAAACGCTGACCTGCAAACAACGGGTGGTGCTGCTGGCGGTTCATGATGCCACACGCCGGTTCGCTCTCACGCACCGGGTCGACACACACAAACCAGCCGCCGACGGCGAACCGTCGGTGGCTGGGGTACCAGGACTCGAACCTAGACTAGCGGAGCCAGAATCCGCCGGGCTGCCAATTACCCCATACCCCATCAGCGCGTCAGCGCCGGTGCAAGACTTTACCGGATGCCCGGCAAGATCCCAAACGGGATCAGGCGAGTCGTCCTCACTCGAGGTCAGCCACCGGGTTGGCCAGCTCCCCGATCCCCTCGATGCGCACCACGCAGGTGTTGCCGGCGACGATCGGACCGACCCCCGCCGGCGTGCCGGTCAGCAGGACGTCCCCGGGCAGCAGCGTCATGACGTGCGAGACGTACGAGATGAGCGTGGGCACGTCGAAGACCAGGTCCTTGGTGCGGCCGAGCTGGCGGACCTCCTCGTCGACCTCGCACCGGATCTCCAGGTCCGACGGGTCGAGGTCGGTCTCGATCCACGGCCCCAACGGGCAGAACGAGTCGAAGCCCTTCGCCCGGGTGAACTGCACGTCGCGCTTCTGCAGGTCCCGCGCGGTCACGTCGTTGGCGCACGTGTAGCCGAAGACGGTCCGCATCGCGTCGGCCCGGCTGACCCGGCGGGCTCCGGTGGCGCCGATGACGATGGCGAGTTCCGCCTCGTGCTCCACCTGGCGGGACTGCGGCGGGCAACGGATGAGGTCCCGCGGCCCGATGACCGACGTGGTGGGCTTGAGGAAGATCAGCGGCTCGGCCGGCACCTCGTTGCCCAGTTCCTGGGCGTGGTCGGCGTAGTTGCGGCCGATGCAGACCACCTTGCTCGGCAGGATCGGCGAGAGCAGCCGCACATCCGCCAGGGCCCAGCGCTGGCCGGTGAAGGTGATGGTGCCGAAGGGATGTCCTTCGATCTCCGCCACGGTCAGACCACTGAGGCCGGTGCCTGCCTCACCCTCGACGACCCCGAACGACATCCCACCGGTGTGGGCGAAACGAGCGATACGCACGTCGCCAATCTATGCCGGCCGGCGTCACCGCCCGTGGCCGGGCTCAGCGTCCGGAACCGGACACGGCCGCGGGCCAGAGCACCTCGTCGAGGAACCGCTCGACGGCCGTGCCGACCTGGCCGTGGACGGCGGCGGTGGCCGCCACCGGGCCGGGCACGTGCATGCCGTGGTCCGCCTCCGGCACCTCGCACACGTACGGGGTCAACGACCGGGCCAGCTCACCGTCCCAGGCCGGCGTGTCCGCGGTGCCGCCCACGAGCAGGAACGGCGCCCGCGCGCGGCGCAGCGCCTCGACCACGAGTTCCTCGTGCAGCAGCGGGGTCAGCCACACGGCGGGCAGGCCCCGGTCGGCGGCGAGCGGCGCGGCGTGGGTGCCCAGCGACTTGGCGACCAGCAGCGGCTGCCCGCCGAGGCGGTCGAGCGCGCGCCCGACCTGCCCCAGCACCCACGCCTGCACCTCGTCGGCCGGCGTGGTGGGACCCAGCGCCTGGGCCGGCTGCCAGTCCAGACGCTCCACTGTGGCCTGACGTGACCGGGCCGCGGCGGCGGCGTAGTAGAGCAGCGGTTGGTGGGGACCGAGCATCCGGCCGGGAACGACCAGCGCATGGCGTGGCATGGCGCGAGCGTAGCGGTCACCGCCGGTCGCCACCGCCCGCGTCGCCGGGACCGGTCGGCCGCCGCTCAGAGTCGCCGGTCGGTGGCCTCGTCGGGCGTGCCGTCGAAGAACTGCGCCAGCACCTGGGCGAAGACCGGCTCGTCCGGGTCGGCCCGCAGGAACAGCGTCATCGACGAACGGAGCTTGAGGGCGTCGATGGCGCCGAAGATCTGTTCGGCCGTACGGTCGGCGTGCGCCGCGACGGTCTGGGCGCACTCGCGCAGCCGGGGGCCGAGCACGGGATGGGCCAGGTAGGCGCGGGCCTCGGCCAGGCCGCTGATGGCGTACCGCTGGCTCATCGCACTCAGACCGAGCCCGGCGATCTGCGGGAAGACGAACCACATCCAGTGCCCGGTCTTGTTGCCGCGCCGCAGTTGCGCCAGCGCGCCCGGGTAGACGCCCTCCTGGGCGGCCACGAACCGCTGCAGGTCGTACGGGTCCTCGGCGCTCACTGTCCCGCTCACGTCGACTCCGCCAGGGCCAGCAGCCGGTCACACTCGTGCACGAGCCGGGCCCGCAGCGGCGCGGCCTGCTCGGCGAACTCGCGCTGCAGCCGGGTGTACTCGGCGCGACCGCCCGGTTCCTCCACCCGTACCGGGGCGAAACCCAGCGCCGTCAGGTCATAGGGGCTGGCGCGCATGTCCAGCTCGCGAATCCGCGTGGCCAGCTCGAAGCACTCCAGCACCAGCTCGCTCGGGATGAGCGGCGAGAGCTTGTACGCGCACCGGTAGAGGTCCATGTTCGCGTGCAGGCAGCCCGGCTGCTCGTGCGCCAGCTGGCCGTCGCGGGTGAGCTGGACCGGATTGAGCGGCCGCGCCTGCGGTGTGAAGAAACGAAACGCGTCGAAGTGGCTGCAGCGCACGCCGACCTGCTCGACCACGGGGACGGGATCGGTGCGCAGCGGCCAGTCGCGGTGGCGGATCTCCTCGGCCGGCTGGTGATACACCATCGCCCACTCGTGCATGCCGAAGCAGCCCAGCTGCGCCGGCCGCCCCGCCGTCGCGACGAGCAGGGCACGGACCTCCCCGACGACCGTGCCGCGCCGAGCCAGCACGCGCGCGTGATCCAGCGCCGCGCCACCGGGCACCGCCACGTACTCGGGTCCCAGCTCCTCGGGTCGAGCGTCCTCGGCCACCACCCCGGCACCGGGATGCCAGCGTCGCAACTGCGTGGGGCGCCACGAGTAGTAGGTGAAGAGGAAGTCGGCGACCGGGTGCTTGACGCCAGCCGTCCGCCGGGCCAGGTGATCGGCGACGAGCGCGTCCACCCGCTCCTCGTGGGCCGCCCGCCGGTCGCGCCACTCCCGCGACCGGAGCACCCGGGGGTGCCGGTCCGCGTCGGCGGCGACCGCGGGCAGGCTCACGCGCTGAGCAGCCTGAAGATCAGGAAGACGACGGCCAGGCTCACGATCCAGCCACCCACGAGCCCCAGGCCCGTGTACTGCCGGCCGCGGCGGAACCGGACCATGGCGAGCACGAGGGCGGTGAGGCCGAGCACGATCTCGCCGCCGAGGAAGACGGAGGCGATCGCGCCGAGGTCCTCCATGCCGCCGCCGTTGGACGGCTTCACGATGAGGCCGGCGATGAAGGCCAGCATGAGCACGATCCCCTGGGCGGCGATCGGCAACAGACCTGCCTTGAGGGCGGTCGAGGGGGTTTCTGCGGTCGGCTGGGGGGCCGGCCCGGCGGCGGGAGCGGTCACGGCAGGACGTTAACCGACATTGACCCAACCAGACAACAACGGTGGTCTAGCGTCGCTCCCGTGCCAGCGCAAGACGCAACGCCCGCGCCCCCTTCCCCGGCCGCCGAGCCCGTACGGCGGCTGGCCTCCGGCGCGTTCACGGCGCTGTGCTGGCTGCTCGCCGTGGCGCTGGCCGTCTTCGGCCTCACCCGGCTCACCGGCCTGCAATCGGGCGTCCTGCTGGTCCAGCTCACCTCCTTCACGCCCTACGTGGCGGCGGGCGCGCTGGCCGTCGCCGCGCTGGCGGCGTTGGGCCGGCGCCTCGTGCCCGCCGCGCTGGCCGGTGTCGCCGCGGCCGTGCTGATCGCCTGCGTCGCGCCCCGCGCCCTGGCCTCTCCGGAGTCCGGTGACGCCGGGGTGCCGCTCGTCGTCATGTCGGTCAACCTGCGCCTGGGCGGAGCCGACCCGCAGGCGGTGGTCGACCTCGTCCGGGCCGAGCACGTGGACGTGCTGGCGCTGCAGGAGCTGACCCCCGAGAGTGAGCAGGCCCTCCTCGCCCTCGGGCTGGGCGAGGAACTGCCCTACCGGGAGAGCCACCCGCACGTCGGCGCCAGCGGCACGGCGCTGTTCGCCCGCGGCGCCCTGACCGACGGCGGCTCGCGGATCGTCTCGGACGAGGGCCATGACCAGGCGTACGCCACCCTCACCATGCCCGGCGCGGCGCCGGTGACGCTGGAGTCGGTGCACCCGGTGCCGCCGCTGAGCAACGACCTGCTGCCCTACTGGCGCGTGGCGCTGGGCAACCAGCTTCCGGCCACGACGCCGGGACCGCCACGGATCCTGGTCGGTGACTTCAACGCCACGCTCGACCACGCGGAGCTGCGCCGGCTGCTCGCCACCGGCTACCGCGACGCCGCCGACGAGGTGGGCGCGGGGCTGACTCCGACCTGGCCCTTCTACGGCCTGCGTGCCGCGGTGACGCCGAAGATCGCGATCGACCACGTGCTGGTGCCGGCGGGGGTGGGCGTGCGCGACTTTCGCGCGGTGACCATCCCCTACACCGACCATCGCGCCGTGATCGTCACGCTGCGGCTGCCCCGAGCCTGACCCGTCCTCGCGGCGGTGCGCCGGGCGCCCGACCCCGGTCAGCGTGGCAGCAGGCCGTAGGAGAGGGCGTCGACCATCGCGTGCCAGCTCGCGTCGACGACGTTCTCGTGCACACCCACGGTCACCCAGGTGCGGTCCGCGTCGTCGTGGGTCTCCAGCAGCACCCGGGTGATCGCGCCCGTACCGTGCGAACCCTCCAGGATGCGCACCTTGAAGTCGGCGAGTTCGAACGAGGCCAGCGCGGGGAACTTCGGGGCCAGTGCCTGCCGCAGCGCGGTGTCCAGCGCGTGGACCGGACCGTTGCCCTCGGCGGTGGCGATCACGCGCTCGCCGTCGACGCGCAGCTTCACCGTCGCCTCGGAGACGACCGAACCGTCGTCGCGGCGCTCCACGATCGCCCGGTACGACTCCACCTGGAACGGCGTGACCGTCTGGCCGAGCTCCTCGCGCACGAGCAGCTCGAACGACGCATCGGCCGCCTCGAACGACCAGCCACGCGCCTCCAGTTCCTTGATGCGCTTCGTCACCCGGGTCAACGCATCCGGATGGGCGGCCAGGTCGACGCCGAGTTCCCGGCTCTTGAGTTCGATCGATGCCCGGCCGGCCATCTCGGTCACCAGGATGCGCATGTCGTTGCCCACGATGGCCGGGTCGATGTGGTTGTAGAGCACCGGATCCACCTTGATGGCACTCGCGTGCAGCCCGGCCTTGTGGGCGAAGGCCGCGGCCCCGACGTAGGGCTGGTGGGTGTCCGGGGCGAGGTTGGCGATCTCGGCGATCGCGTGCGACACCCGCACCAGTTGCTCCAGTCCACCCTCGGGCAGCACGGGCAGCCCGAGCTTGAGGGCCAGGTTGGCCACGGTGGCGAAGAGGTCGGCGTTGCCGGGCCGCTCGCCATACCCGTTGGCGGTGCACTGGAAGTGCCGCACGCCCGCCTCGACCGCCGCGACCGTGTTCGCCACGGCGCAGGCGGTGTCGTTCTGGCAGTGGATCCCCAGCCTGGACAGGACGTCGTCCACCGTGGAGCCGAGCTCCTCGGCCAGGCGGGTCGCCACCTCACCGACCGCCCGGGTCACCATCGAGGGCAGCATGCCGCCGTTGGTGTCGCACATGACGGCGATCTCGGCGCCGGCCCGCAGCGCGGTCGCGGCGACCTGGGTGGTGTAGTCCGGGTCGAACCGGAAACCATCGAAGAAGTGCTCGCAGTCGATGAAGACGCGTCGGCCCTTGCTGCGCAGGAACTCCACCGAGTCGCGGACCATCGCGAGGTTCTCCTCACGCGTGGTGCGCAGCGCCCGCTCCACGTGCCGGACGTCGGACTTGGCGACCAGGCAGACCACCGACGTCTGCGCGTCGAGCAGCGCCTGCAGCTGCGGGTCCTCGTCGACCGGCGTGTCCGCCTTGCGGGTCGAGCCGAACGCGACGAGCGTCGCGTGCCGCAGGTCGAGTTCGGTGCGGGCCCGGGCGAAGAACTCGGTGTCCTTCGGCATCGCCCCCGGCCAACCACCCTCGATGAAGGTGACTCCCAGCTCGTCGAGCAGCCGTGCCACGGCGAGCTTGTCCTCCACGGAGTACGTGATCCCCTCGCGCTGCGCCCCATCGCGCAGGGTGGTGTCAAAGACCTGGTACGTCGTCACGCTCGGTTCCTTCCTCGCGCCCGGTCACCCGTACGGTCTGGGGTTCACAACAAAAAGACCTCCCGCGGATGCGGGAGGTCTGCGCGCGCCCCTGACTGCCGGTGCGCGCGCTAACTGATAATGAGGGTCAGACCCACGGCGAGGATTGTGCCACCGGCGTCGCGCGCTCCGCAACGAGACGGTCCCCACAGCCTGAGCAAGGCGACGAAGGAGGGGCGCCCGGACGCCGGTGTGGCTAGGCTCACAACCGTGGGAGGCCAGGTGGTCGTGGTGATGGGCGTGTCGGGCAGCGGCAAGACCACCGTCGGTCGGTTGCTGGCCGCCCGCACCGGTTGGCCCTTCCTCGACGCCGACGACCTGCACAGCCCGCAGGCCACCGCCAAGATGGCCGCCGGCATTCCCCTCACCGACGAGGACCGCTGGCCGTGGCTGGAGCGGGTCGCCGCCTGGATCACCGCCCGGCGGGTCGCCGGCGAACCCGGGGTGGTCGCCTGTTCATCGCTCAAGCGCGCCTACCGCGACCTGCTGCGCGCCGCCGATCCCCACCTGCGCTTCGCCTACCTGCGCGCCGACCGCGAGGTCATCGCGGCCCGCCTGGTCGGCCGCCGGCATCCGTTCTTCCCGCCCACCCTCCTCGACGCCCAGTTCGCCGCCCTGGAGGAGCCGGCGGAGGACGAGCACCCGGTGACCGTCTCGTTAGGACAGTCACCGGGTGACGAGGTCGAGACGATCCTGCGTGGCCTGGCCGCAGGGCCGGCCTAGCGTGTCATGCCTGACCTGGCCCGGATGCCGGTGATGATCCGGCATCCGGGCCAGGCCGATCCGCGCGCGGCCCGCTGGTGCCCACCTCCCGCGCGCGGACGTTCAGCGCAACGGAAGGTCGAGGTAGGACTGGCCGGTGAAGGTGATGCCGGCGCCGGTCGGGTTGGCGTCGAGGTAGAGCGCGTCCTCGGTGTCCACGATGAGGGCGAGCCTGTGACCGGACGCGACGGTGTACGACGTCGCCGGGAAGGCGATATCCACCCCGAGCGCGGCGTTCGGCGTGGCACCCAACCAGGTCGCTGGCGCGTGCGCGATCAGCTTCCCGGCGCCCAGGCTGTCGACGTCGTAGAGGTAGGCGACCACGGTGCCGTCCGCCTTGGCAGGCTTGACGGTCAGGTGCAGGCGGGGAATGCCACGGATCGGGGTGCTGGACAGGCTGGCGGAGAGCCAGACGCCCGCGGTCACCCGGTTGATGGCGGGCAGCCAGATGCTGGGTGAGCTCCCGGTCAGGCCGGTCCAGGCGTTGGTCAGCAGCGCGACGCCGGCCGTGGCGCCGCTGTCGCCGAGCGCGAGGGCGGTGCGGCTCCAGCCCGTGGTAGCCGAGCCGCCCAGCGTGCCGGTGCCGGTGAGCAGGTTGACCTCGCGCAGGCCCATCCGGGTCGTCGACCCGGTCACGTGCGCCCAGTCCACAGCGGACTCGGTGGCACCGCCCGACTGCGACTTCAGCACGACCGGCGGCTCGGCGGCGATGCCGGTGTTGATGCCTTGCAGGTACTGGTCGAACCAGCGCCGCAGGCTCGTCCACACGGCGTTGCCGAGGCCCACCAGGCCGGTCGCCTCGACCACGGCGTGGTCACCGGGGGCGAGTTCCAGCCGCTTGGGTCCGGTGAGCTGGCCGAAGAAGTCGACCAGCTGGTTGGGCGGGAAGAGGCTGTCCCCGTAGGCGTTGGCCATGAGGATCGCGGGGTGGTTGGCGTTGATCGCGTTGATGTAGGTCGCCGCCGACCGTACCCGGGCGAATGCCTTGATGCCCTCGATGTTGCGGTTGTTCCAGTAGTCGCTGAGCACGGTGTTCAACTCGCTGCTCGGACGGCCGAGCAGGGTCGCCGCGACCTGCAGCAGCGCCACGGCCTGGGGCCGGCGGGTGCTGGCGCCGTAGAGCGACTCGACCAGGTCGGTCCAGCCGCTCATCGCGACGACCGCCTTGATCCGCGAGTCGAAGGCGGAGCCGAGCAGGCTGATGCCGGCGCCGTAGGAGACGCCGGCCGCACCGAGGCGGGCCGGGTCGGCGGTGGTGTTCGCGATGGTCCAGTCGATGACCGACCGGAGGTCCGCGATGTCCTCGGGCCCGGCGGTGGCGATCCTGCCGCCCGAACCCCACCAACCGCGCGGCGTGTAGGAGACGACGGTGTAGCCGGCGGTGGCGAGCGCCTCGGCCTGGGCGACGTATTCGAGGTCGTTGAGGGCCCAGCTGCTCGGCATGACGATGGCCGGGTGCTTGCCGGGACTCGTCGACTCGTTGACGTTCGCCTTGAGCACGACACCGTCGGAGGCGACGATGTCGACGAAGCGCAGGCCGGTGGTTGGCGCCGCCTGCGCCGCGGTCGAGGGCACGAGGAGCAGTCCGCCCACGACGGCGGACACGGTAATCGTGCTGGCCCATGCCAGCCATCGAGAACGACGCATGGTTTCCTCAGCTCGGGGGGACGGTACTGGGGACTCGCGCGCGGTTACTGGACGGTAACCCGTTGGTCACTACTTCACAAGACGTGACGTCTCGCGATCACCGTTCTGTCGGAGGTCGCGGATACCATCGGCGCGTGACGACACGGGTGGTGACCTTCACCGATCTCTACAACTTCCGCGACCTCGGCGGTTACCCCACCATCGACGGCCGCACCGTGACGTGGGGCAGGGTCTACCGCTCCGACAACCTGGGCCGCCTCTGCCCCGCCGACCACGATTCCTTCACGGCGCTGGGCATCCGTACGGTCATCGACCTGCGCCATCCCGACGAGCTCGCCGACGACGGCCGCCTGCCCGAACTCCCGGGCATCGACTTCCGGCACCTGCACCTGGTCTACCCGACCTGGGAGGCGTACGACGAGTTCGCACATATCGATGAACGGGCGGCCTATCTCGCGGCCCGCTACCTGGAGATGGCCCACAGCGGCGTCGAGGCGATCGCCGGGAGCCTGCGGCTGATCGCCGACCAGGACGCCGCTCCCCTGGTCTTCCACTGCCTGGCCGGCAAGGACCGCACCGGCATCGTCGCGGCCGTCACGCTTGCGCTGCTCGGCGTCGACGACGAGACGGTCGCCGAGGACTACGCGCTCAGCGAGGAGTCGGTCGCCGCCTACCGCGCCAGTCGCAACCTCGAACCGTACGCGCTGCACAGCGTGCCGGCCGCCGCCATGCTCGCCTTCCTCGCCGGCCTGCGGGCCGAGCATGGCTCGGTGGAAGGCTACGCGCGATGGCTGGGCCTCACCGACGACGAACTGACCGCTCTGCGCGCCCACCTGCTGACCTGAGTCAACCTCCGCCGGCCGCCGTTCCGTCCCCTGGGTAGACACGAGGAGGGCGGATGAAACAGTCCCACGAGGACGAATATCGCGAGTTCGTGACAAGCCGGCTGGATCGCCTGCGCCGCACGGCCTATCTGCTCTGCCGCGACTGGCACAGCGCCGACGACGTCGTCTCGATCACGCTGACTCGTCTCTACCGGACATGGGAGCGGGCGCGCGAGGCCGCGAATCTCGACGCCTACGTGCGCACGATGCTCGCCCACGCGTTCATCGACGAGAGCCGCCGGCCCTGGCACCGGGAGGACTCCACCGACTCGCCGCCCGACCTCGCCGCACCCGTCCCGCCGGAGCCACCGGTCGTGGACCGGTCCGCGCTGGCCGCGTGGTTGACCGCCCTGCCCCCACGCCAACGGGCGGTGGTGGTGCTGCGCTTCTACTGCGACCTGCCCGTGGCCGCGGTCGCCGCCG
>Ga0164243_10008687_pt1 | contig 14937 bp, 14 predicted proteins | sample OricompcompostOP_FD_108781 | JGI IMG/M metagenome (GOLD analysis project Ga0164243, IMG submission 108781) | Organic Plus compost microbial communities from Emeryville, California, USA - Original compost - Organic plus compost (OP) | ecosystem: Engineered > Solid waste > Mixed feedstock >... | reverse complement strand
TTCTTCCCGGTGGTCGAGATCCAGTTCATGGTCGTCGACGGCAGCGCGCACTATCACGTGCCGCTGCTCCTGTCGCCGTACGGGTTCTCCACGTACCGCGGCAGCTGAGCTCGCGCGTCACTTCAGCAGCACGAGGTAGCCGCGCTGCACGTCGACGGCGACCGCGATCGCCACCTCCGTCGGGCTCGTCGACATCAGCACGTCGCACACGCTCTCGTTCGCCATCCAGCTGTCGAACACCGCCTGCACGGAGCCCCCGTTGCGGTTGCTGACGTAGCCGTTGAAGCCGCCCATGGCCCGGCGCTCGGCGTAGCTGCGCCCGTTGCACGCTGCACCACCGGTGAGGAAGACATCGTGGTGCGCGATCTCCCACGCCCACTCGCGGGCGGCGGGCAGCATGCTGGGGTTCATGGTCAACGCCGGGCGCGCGGCCGCCGTCCCATCGGGGCACGCGACCCCCGACGTGCGCGCGTCGTTGATGAGGTCGAGCAGGGCGGCCTCGTCGGAGGCCCACGTCCACGGCGTGGGACCGCAGTCGGCGATGCAGTCCGGTGCCTCGCCGGGCTCGCACGCCGCGTTGCCGCACACCGGATCGGTCGTCGCGCAGTCCGCCGCGCAGTTGCCGCACAGCTCGCCGGCGTTGCCGACGCAGCGACCGTCGCCACAGGTCGTCATGCAGTCCGGATCGGAGGCAACGCACGCGACGAGGCACACGTCGTCACCTCCGGCGCACGCACCGGACGGTGCGTCGATCTCCGCGGTGGCATCTCCGGGTGCGTCGCTGCCCCACGCATCGACCGATGGCTCGCTCGGTGTGCAGCGTCCGTCCTGGCAGCGCTGGCCGTGCGGACACGCGCCGTCCACGCCGCACGCGATGCCGGCGGGAGTGCTGGGTGCGTAACACCCCGCGAGGATGGCCAGCACGAACGCGACACGCACGCCTCGATCGTACGCCGTCGCTCTCGCTGCTGCGAGAGGGAAACCGGCGGCCGGGTGCATGCCAGACGCGAGGGACTGAGATACAAACCGCACACGATGCCGGTGCGCACATCCCTTCCCGAGAAGAAGCTGTCCAAGGCCCTCGACCGCGTCCAGCGCGCGCAGAACCGCGTGCTCGCTCGGTATCCTGGTGACTCCGGTGCTCGCCAGCCGGTCCACACGGTCTACGGCGGTGCGCACCTGTTCAGCGCGGAGACCGCGCGCAAGCTCGGCGACCTCGCGCTGCGCTCGCTCGAGACGTACGCGCCCGACGCCGAGACGTTCGCGGAGGCCGTGGGCATCAAGGGCGAGCTCGCGGCGACGGTCTACGAGCGCGTGCGCGACAAGCTCAAGCGCGAGCCCGTCGAGGACTTCCGCATCGACTTCGAGGACGGCTACGGCAACCGTCCGGACGACGAGGAAGACGGCCACGCGGTCGCGGCCGCGCAGCAGGTCGCGGTCGGGATGGCGGCGAGCACGCTCCCGCCGTTCATCGGTATCCGGATCAAGCCGCTGACCCGCGATCTCGCGGCGCGCTCGCTGCGCACGCTCGACGTGTTCCTCACCGAGCTCCTCGACAAGAGCAACGGCAAGCTGCCCGACAACTTCGTCGTCACGCTGCCGAAGATCACGAGCCGCGTCGACGTCGAGACCCTGGTCGACACGTTCGAGATCCTCGAGGATCGCCTCGACCTCGAGCCCGGTGCGCTCAAGGTCGAGTTCATGGTCGAGACGACGCAGAGCATCCTCGACCCGCAGGGCCGCTCCGCGCTCCAGCGCCTGCACCGAGCGGCGCAGGGCCGGCTCACCGGCGCGCACTTCGGGACGTACGATTACACCGCGAACTGCGACATCACCGCCGCGCACCAGAAGATGCGCCACCCGGCGTGCGACTTCGCCAAGCACATGATGAAGGTCTCGTTCGCGCAGACCGGCGTGATGCTGTCCGACGGGGCGACGAACATCATGCCGGTCGGGCCGCACCGCGGGAAGGACCTCACCGACGCGCAGAAGCGCGAGAACCAGGCGGCGGTGTTCGCGGCGTGGCGCCTCCACGCCGACGACGTTCGCCACTCGCTGGTCAACGGCTTCTACCAGGGCTGGGATCTCCACCCGGCGCAGCTGCCGACCCGCTACGGCGCGGTCTACGCGTTCTTCCTCGACGGGCTCGCCGCGGCGTCCGAGCGGCTCAAGAACTTCGTCGAGAAGGCCGCGCAGGCGACGCTCGTCGGCGACGTGTTCGACGACGCGGCGACGGGGCAGGGCCTGCTCAACTACTTCCTCCGCGGCATCGCGTGTGGCGCCGTGACCGAGCAGGAGGCGCTCGCCACCGGTCTCAGCCTGGAGGAGATCCGCAGCAAGTCGTTCGTGCGGATCCTCGACGCGCGCCGGGCCAGGGCCTGATCTCCGGCCCCCCCGGGGCGCCCGGTCCCCGCGGGCCGCGCGGCCCGGCCCGAGGCCCGACCCGTGAGCGGCGCCCCGGCTGAACCGGCCCCGATCCTGCTCCTGGGGCTGCTCAGACACGACCGCGGGGATTGCAGCCGTGCGCGGGTTCGGGTAGAAAACCTCTCCACTCGGTGGCCATAGCTCAGTCGGTAGAGCGCCAGGTTGTGGTCCTGGATGTCGCCGGTTCGATCCCGGTTGGCCACCCCACCTCCGGGGGGATCTCCCCCCGGAACCGTTACTGTGCGGCTCCCGCCTGCTGCAGGTAGGCCAGGAGCTGGGCCTTGATGGCCTGCATCGCGCGCGCGCGGTGCGAGATGCCGCTCTTGGGCCCGGTGCCGAGCTCCGCGAACGTCTGGCCGAGCTCGGGGACGAGGAACAGCGGGTCGTAGCCGAAGCCGCCGGTGCCGCGAGGCCCGTCGAGGATCGTGCCCTCGCAGGTGCCGTGCGCGGTGATCGTCTCGCCGCCGAGCGGGCCGTGGACGTCGGCGAGCGCGAGCACGGCGCGGAACCGCGCGGTGCGACGCTCCGCGGGGACGTCGGCGAGCGCGGCGAGGAGCTTGGCGTTGTTCGCGGCGTCGCCAGCTCCTTCCCCCGCGTACCGCGCGCTGTACACGCCCGGTGCGCCGTCGAGCGCGTCGACCTCGAGGCCGCTGTCGTCGGCGAGCGCGGGCAGGCCGGTGATCGCCGAGACCTCGCGCGCCTTCTTGATCGCGTTCCCCTCGAACGTGTCGGCGTCCTCGACGACGTCGGGGATCGCGCGGCCGATCCGCTGCGCGGCCTCGTCGATCCCGAGCACGTCGACGCCGGCGAGCAGCTGGCGCAGCTCGACGAGCTTGCCCTTGTTGCGCGTGGCGAACACCAGCGGGCGCGTCACGCCGGGCCTCCAGCGCTCTGGGCCGCGCCCTGGGCCGTGGCGACGACCGCGCGCTGCGCGGCCGCGAGCTGGCGGATGCCGGCCGACGCGAGATCGAGCATCGCGTCGAGCTGCTTGCGATCGAACGTGCCGTGCTCGGCGGTGCCCTGGACTTCGATGAGCGCGCCGGTCTCGTTGCCGACGACGTTCATGTCGACCTCGGCCTTGCTGTCCTCCTCGTACGGCAGGTCGAGGACGACCTCGCCGTCGACGATGCCGACCGAGACCGCCGCGACTGGCGGCAGCAGCGCGCTGCGGCTCGCGAGCTTCCCGGTCGCGACGAGCTTCTCGATCGCGAGCGCGAGCGCGACCCACGCGCCGGTGATCGACGCGACGCGGGTGCCACCGTCGGCCGACAGCACGTCGCAGTCCACCGCGATCGTGCGCTCCCCGAGCTGGTTCAGATCGACGGCGGCGCGCAGCGAGCGTCCGATCAGACGCTGGATCTCCTTGCCGCGCCCGCCGGGGTCGCGCTTGCTGCGCGTGTGCGTCGAGCGCGGCAGCATCGCGTACTCCGCGGTCAGCCAGCCCTTGCCCCGGCCCGCCATCCACGACGGCACGCTCTCCTCGACGCTCGCGGCGCACAGCACCCAGGTGTCGCCGAGCTTGATCAGCGCCGACCCCTCCGCGTGCTTCTGGAAGTGGGGGATGATCTCGAGAAGGCGGAGCTGGTCGGGACGGCGGCCGTCGAATCGCATGATGGCGCGCAGCCTACCTCGCTCGCTCCGCCGTGGGGCACCGTGACACGCGCTCGCTGCGATCCGCGCCCGCGCCCCGGGGGGGGGGCACCCGGGCCTAGGCGTCGCGGAGCAGGCGCTTGGCGCAGTCGCGTACGGCGAAGGGATACGCGGTCGTGACCGAGGCCATCTTGAGCTCGTGCTTGGACAGCAGCCGCAGGATGCGGAGGACCTGATCCGTGGCGAGCCGCGGGTTCGTGAGCAAGGCGCGCCGCACCTCGCCGATCTGCAGCCACGCGCCGTTCGCCAGGATGATCTCGATCAGCGGCTTCGGCAGCTGGCCCATGCGCGCGATACGCGCGACCTCGGGCGCGGTGAGCCGCGGGTTCCTGAGCAGCGGCTCCCACACGTTCTTGCCGTAGATCCGCTCGAGCGCCATGCGCGCGCTCGGATCCGGCGAGTGCGCGGCCTTGACCTGCTCGGCGAGCGTCAGCCCGCGCAGCCGCTCGTAGACGTTCTTCGCCAGCGGCTCGCGCTGCGGTCGGTCGGCCGCGCCGTCGGGATCGCGATCGATCGCGCGAGCCTCGGCGGCGTCCGCACGCTCGCTCGATGTCGCGCGCGTCGCGCCGGGCGGCAACAGCTCGAGCAGCTCCATCGCCTCGTCACCGCCGGCGTCGCCCGCGAGCTCGACCGCGGGGATCGTGCTCGGAGCCAGATCTCCCACCGCGTCGGGGACCGGTGCGGGCGCGGGCGCGGTCAGCAGCTCCCCGATGCGCGCCTTCATCTCGGCGCAGAACCCGACCAGCTCGAGCCCGGCGCCGCCGGCAGGATCCACGAACACGGCGCGCGCCTGCAGCGCCAGCTCACCACCGGGCGCGCGCACGACGAGGTCGCACTCCTCGTCGAGCCGCAGCGTGCAGCCCGGGACGAACAGCCCGCCCGCCGACAGATCACGCGCGCACGTGGCGTCGTCGGCGGCGACCTCGATGACGACGACCGGCCGGGGCACTGTGCTCGAGTTTACGCCCGTCACCCTCGCGTTTGGAGGGCCGCGCTAGTCCGCGAGCGTGATCAGCTCGGCGACACGCGCTGCCGGTGTGTCGGGGGCGAGCTTGATGTAGGCCCGTGCGGCACCTCGGCACGCGGCATCGAGCGATCGATCGCACAGGATGCGCACGCGCAGCCACGCGGCCGCGGCGTGCTCGGGGTACCGCTTGCCCGTCGCGAACCGGCGGAAGTAGCGATCGATCGTCGCGAGCGCATCCGCGCTCCGCCCGAGGCGGAGGTGCTGCGTGACCGCGATGCCGTAGTACGCGCGCGCCTCGTCCTCACCGCGCGACTCGCGGATGACCTCGTAGTACCGCGCGAGCGCGGCGGCGTCGGTGACGCCCACGTCCATCGCGGGGGCGACCGGCTGGGCGCGCAGGAGCCTCCTCAGCTCGCGCCGTCGCGGGTTCGACATGTCGTCCCGATCCGGACGCGCGCTCGCACCACCACGGACGCGGTCGTGACCGCTCGTGCTCTCGGCTGCGCCGGGCCGCGGCGTCACCACCGGCGTGCGACGCTCGGGGACCTGCGCCGTGCGGTCACGAAGCACGGCGGGTGCCGCGCCTGCCTCGATCGCGTAGTCGTCGCCGGTGGTGCCCGTCGGTGACCCGGTCGCCACGAGGTCGCCGTCGCGCTCCGCGCTGCCCTCGTCGTCGTGCGCGGGCGGGCTGCGCTCGTCGTCACCGGCGGTGTCCTCGCCGCCGTGCGCCGCGACGGTCAGGGCGTCCCCGGTGATCGAGCCCGGCCTGCGCGCGCTCGGGCCGCGAGCGGCGTCCACCCCGGCGTGCGCCTCGACACCGCCGTCACTGCGCCAGCGCTGCCCGGCGGCGACGCGCACCGCGTGCTGTCGCCGGACGACCTCGACGACCCCCTCGGTGACCACGACCTCGACGTCCCCGCCGCCGTCGGCGCGATCGACCGAGAACCGGGTACCGATCACGACGACCTCGGTGTCACCGGCGCGCACGACGAGCGGTGGCCGCGCGCCGCGCTTGGCGACGTCGAGCTCGACCCTGCCGCGCGCCAGCTCGACGAGGACACCGCCTGCGGGCCGCGTCACCACGAACACCGTCGAAGGCGCGCTCTCGATCACCGCGTCGCCGAGATCGAGCCGCGTCCGCTCGTGCCGCGTGTCGACGCTCACCGGCTCCGCATCTCCGGCGCTCGGCCCCGGCGCACCCGCGGCGCGCAGCTTCCACCCGATCGCTCCGGCGCACACCGCGGTGATCGTCGCGGCGACGAGCGCGAGCCCCCAGCCGCGCTGGGGCGCTCGCACCGGGCGCGCAGAGGCGTCCGCGGCGCGCGCGACGATCCGTCGCTCGATGTGGCTCAGCCGCTCCTCGTCGAGCGGCTCGACCGGCACGCGCCCGACGAGCTTCACGGGACCTCCTTGTCGTCGTCGCGCGTCCGCGCGCCCTCGCGGTTCGGAGCGAGGAACTCGCGCAGCACCGGATCGACGGCGGCCGCGGCCTCGATCCGCTTGCGCGCGCGCCACACCCGCAGCTTCGTCGCCGTCACCGACGAGCCCACGAGCTCGGCGACCTCCGCGAGCGCCCGGCCGTCGATCTCGTGCAAGGTGAACGCGAGCCGCGCAGACGGCGACAGCTCGTCGAGCACCCCGTACAGTCGCCGCACGCCATCCCGCGCGAGCTGTCGCCTCGCTCCGGGCAGGCTCTCCCGCTCGCTCGCCGCCTCCGGCAGCTCGTCCTCGTCGCCGAGCTCCTCCGTGCGTACGCGCCGCTTGCGCTGAGACAGATAGCGATACGCGACGCGCACGCTGACCCGATCGATCCACGTCGCGAGGCTCGCCTCGGCGCGCCACCCGCGCAGCGACTGGAACACCTGGAGGAACGCCTCCTGGAGCAGGTCGTCCATGTCGCTGTTCGAGCCGAGCACCCGGTAGAGACACGCGTGCACGCGCGCGCGGTGCCTCCGGAACAGCTCGCGCGCGGCCGCCGGCTCGCCGGTCAGGCACCGGTCCACCAGCAACACGTCCTCGACATACGCCGCAGCCGTCACGTACCCCGATAGTGACCCACGACCTCGCGGCGGTTACACGGCTCCGTGCACGGCGCGGAAGTGCGCGAGATCCGCGGCGCTTGCCGGCTGCTCGACCGGCGCGTCAGGCCCCACCGACGCCACTCGCGGCGCACGTGTTGCGCGCGCGATGCCCCAGAGCGCTGCGCGGCTGCGGTACCATGGGCGATCACATCATGCTGAAGCACATCTCCCTGGCCCTCGCGCTGAGCCTGACCACGGCCGCGTGCGCGAGCTCCTCTCCTGGCACGGCCACGACGCCTGCGGCCGAGCCGACCGAACCCGCTCGCGAGAGCGCACTCCCCACCGAGATCGTCGTGGCGTACGACGGCCAGCCGGTCGCGCCGGACTATCGGCAGACCTACGAGCTGACGATCACGCCGAGCGAGCTGCGCCGCACGGTGAACGGCCCGCGCGACGCGACCTCGGAGCAGACGGTGCCGCTGTCGGCCGAGCAGTTCGCGGCTCTCGTCGAGAGCATGCAGCGTCATGGCCTGTCGGCGCAGGAGCCCACGTCGGGCGCCGCGGGCTGCACGGGCGGCGCGTCGTACCGGTTCGCGGTGACGTACCCCGATCGTGCGCCGGAGCAGCTGCACACGTACCTCTGCGCCGGGACCTCGCAGGGCACGCTGGCCGGCGACGTCAAGGCGTTCGCCAGCGAGCTGAACGCGATGTTGCCGGCGCCGCCGAACGGCATGCCGCGCGAGCCCTGAGGGCGAAGCCCGTCAGCGGGCCGCGGCGAGCTCGGCGAGCGGGCCCGGGCACTCGTCGCGGAGCTTGCAGGACGCGCACTCGCCGCCGGACCACAGGTGGTCGTAGAGCGCCTGCACCTGGTCGAGGAGGGGGCCGTCGTCGGTGACGATGCCGAGCTCGAAGTTGCGGCGGCCGGCGCCCTTGGCGCCGAGCCCGGCGCCGGTCCAGTTCGCGCTGCCGAGGTAGAGCAGCGCGCCGTCGACGATCACGAGCTTGAGGTGGACGCGCGGGCAGCGCGCGAGCTGGAGGCCGCCCGCGACGAGGCGCGGGTGCTTCGCGAGCTCCTCGCGGAACGGCCGCGACGGCAGCTCGGCGTGGAGCAGGCGGAGCTCGACGCCGCGCCGGGCGAGCTCGTCGAGGTGGGCGAGGATCGAGACGTACGCGGAGCGGCGGTGCGCCCGTCGGCGGCCCGGGGCGGCGCGGCCGTCCTCGACGAGCAGGCCCTTCACGTTCGCGGTCGCGATCCACACGCTCGTGTGCGCGCCGAGGATCGCGGCGATCACGCACTCGTAGTGCGCGCGCCCGCCGATCAGCTCGAGCGACACCGGCCGCGCGGGCAGCGCGAGATCGAGCACGCCGCGCTCCGCGGGCGCGGACGCGCGCGACGGGTGTGCACGCCGCGAGCGATCTCCGGGCGACGGCTTCGCCAGCTGCTTCGCGACGCGGGCGAGCGCGGCGGGCGCGGCGAGCTGGGTGCGCGCTTCGCCGGTGGTCGTGGCCGGCGTCTTCGCCACGCGGTGCCTCGCCGGTGAGCGACGGCGCGAGGGTCGCGGGGAGCCTTCCGCGTCGGGGGCGCTCCTCGGGCGGCTCCGTCGCGAGGTCACCCGTTCATCCCGAACGGCGGCGTCGCGACGCACTGGCCACCATCGACGACGAGGACGTGCCCGGTGACGTACGCGGCCGCGGACGAGCGCAGGTACACCGCCGCGGCGGCGATCTCGTCGATCGCGCCGAACCGGCCGGCGGGGATCGCCGCCGCCATCTTCGCGCCGAGCTCGCCGGGCGCGAGCCGCTTCATGCCCTCGGTCTCCGCGATCGGGCCGGGGGCGATGCCGCACACGCGGATGCCGAACCGCCCCCACTCGACGGCGAGGTTGCGCGTGACCGCGTCGACGCCGGCCTTCGCGGCCGACGCGTGGACCTGCATCGGAGTGCCGTGATAGTGGAGCGTCGCGCTGATGTTGAGGATCAACGCGTCACCGCTCTTCTGCAGGTGCTCGAACGCGGCGCGCGAGGCGTAGAACGTGCCGTTGAGATCGATGTCGACGACGGTGCGGAACCCGTTCGGAGACAGCGCCGCGGCGGGCGCGAGGAAGTTCCCGGCCGCGCCGTTCACGAGCGTGTCGAGCTTGCCGAACCGCTCGACCGTCGCCGCCACCGCGCGCGCGATCGCGTCCGGGTCGCGGACGTCGGCGGCGACCGCGTGGACGAAGCGGCCCGTCGAGGCGCGCAGCTCGGCCGCGGTGGCGTCGAGCACCTCCTGCCGGCGACCGACGATGCAGACGTCCGCGCCGAGCCGCGCGTACGCCGCCGCGATGCCCCGGCAGATGCCGCTGCCACCACCGGTAACGAGCGCCACGCGCCCGGCGAGCGCGTCGTTCCGGAACACGTCGAGGGGACTCACCATGCGTGCATGATGCCCTCCCGCTCGCCGGAGCGCGACGTGGTTCGGGCTCACGTGAGATCGCCGTCGGCACGCTTCGGCGACGATCCGCCCGACGCGTAGCGGGCTCGAAAAAACCTGGAACCGTCCTCGACGGTCGGTGTCTCTTGCCCTGAACCGACGGCGCCGCTTGCTTCGCGCAATCCCGCGCGGGGCTCGATCGCGGCGCGCTGCGGGCTCGGTCGGAGCGATCGCTCCGCGTCCGAGCCGTCGCCCGCGTGCACGTGATCCGTGCGCCGTCACCGGAGGAGTGCCATGCGTTCCGTGTCCTGGGCGCGATGGGCGACGTGCGCCCTCGCCATCTCGATCGCTGTCCCCGCGGCCATCGCCGATCGTGGTCGCAAATCGCTCGCGACGTGCACCGTGTTCGATCAGGTCGACAAGGGCGACGATCGCGTCGACTTCACGATCCACAACAGCTGCTCGATCCCGATCGACTGCCGGATCACGTGGCGCCTCGTGTGCGCGCCCGACGCCAAGAGCCGGCGCGCGACGCACCCGGGCAAGGCGACGCTCGCGATCGGTGGGACGTCGACCGGCTCGGCCGAGGCCTCGGCCGCGATCTGCGGTGACGATGCCTGGCAGCTCGACTCGGTCGAGTGGTCCTGTCAGCCGAACAAGGACTGAGCGGGTCCGGGCGTACCGAGAAAAATCCGGGCGTTGCACCCTGCGACCGCGGCTGACGATCTTCGTTCTCGATGCGTAGATCGTCGCGCCGTGTCCTGCGTCTGTATCCCGCAAGCGACGAAATGACGGATCGGGCCACCTCGCGCGAGGCCCCCACGAGGGACCAAGCGCTGGACTTTCAAGTCCTTGGACCCGCTCATGTTGTCTCGTCGTCCGTCGAGGACACACGTAGTATAAGGACGCAGGGCCCATGGTCGAACGCCAGGACATCGATGCGCTGCTGATCGGCGCGCTCTACGGCGAGCTCACGGCCGCCGAGGAGAAGCGACTGGCGGCGCACCTCGAGTCGCACCCCGCGGACAAGGCGCTGTTCGCGGACTTGACGCACGCCCGGGAGCTCGTGCGCGAGAGCCGGCTCCTGGAGACCCAGATCGAGCCCCCGAAGCAGATCTCCACGCTGCTGCTGCAGGAGGCCGCCCGGCGCGCGCCACGCGAGGAGAAGGACGGCTGGCTGTCCCGGTTCCTGCGCTCGCTCGTCGCGCACCCCGCGATGGCCGCCGCGATGATGCTGGTCGTCGTGATCGGGTTCGCCGCGATCGTGACCCAGCGCGAGGGCGACCACTTCGCGGGCAGCGAGGAGAGCGTCACGTCGAAGTCCGCGACGCCGGCCGCCGAGCCTGTCGCCGCCGTGGGCGCGGCGGCGGAGGTGGCGGAGATGACGGATCGCGCGGGTCCAGCGGATCCTGCGACGGCCTCCGGGGCGCCGCTCGAGGAGACCGCGGCCCCCGACGTACCGCGGGGCGGTGCCGCATCCGAGCAGTACGCGGTCACGCTCGCGGAGGATCGCGGCGAGGAGGCCGAGCCCACGCCGACGAAGCGGTCGCGCAAGGCGTCGTCGCGGCCCGGGGACGTCGTCGCGGCGGTCCCCGCGAAGCCAGCGCCGGCGACGAAGGGGTCGGGAGCTCAGCGCGCGGCGAAGAAGGAGGACGCTGCCGCCGCGGTCGGCGCGCTCGAGCTGCGCGCCGCGGAGCCGCAGCCGAAGGACTTCGACGACGAGGCGTCCGCACCGCGGACCCAGACGTCGACCCGCACCGCGCGCGCGTCCGAAGCCCCGCGCGCGCCGGTGGCCACCGGTAGCTACGCGTCGCCGCAGCCGGCTCCTCCCCCGCCGGCTGCCCAGATCGCGCGCGACGAGCGTGCGCCGGTGGCGCAGCAGGTCACGGGGAGGGCGAAGCTCGCGTCGCCGCCCGACGACAAGCCCGCCGATCCGCAGCTCGCGTGGGCGCAGCAGCAGCACGCGCAGCTGATCGCCCAGGTCCGCGCGGGGAACTGCTCGCGCGCGGCCGGGTTCGCGGTCTCGCTCGAGAGCCGCGCGCCGGGTTACTACGCGAAGCACGTCGCGAACGATCGCTCGCTCAAGAGCTGCCAGCCCTACATCACGGCGGAGCGCGAGAAGGCCGCCGAGGCTCGCGCCTCACGCGCCAAGCAGTCGTCCTCGTCCGAGCCCAGCGCTCCGGCGAAGCCCGCGCCCTCGAAGGCGCACTGAAGGCGCGCACTAGCCGCGCCGGAGCCAGCGCACGAGCGCGCGCGGCGCCGCACGCAGCTGCGCGGGGGACGGTGGCGAGAGCTCGGTGGTCGACTTCGTGGCCCAGAACACGAGCGGCCCGACGCCCTCGCGGTGGAGCCGGAGCAGCGCCGCGGCGGCCTTCGCCGAGTACACGCCGTCGAGCCGCGGGCCGCGCAGCGTCGCGAGCGCCACGATGCTGCGCGAGGTCGGGCGCCCGTAGCCGGGGCCGAGCTCGCGACCGTCGACGACGAGCCGGTGCACGAGCTCGGGGACCCCGATCGCCACCGGCGGGCCACCGAGCGCGGACACCCGCGCGAGCGTGCGATGCGCGAGCTCGGCGATCCGCAGGCGTGACGTCACCGGCCACGGCGTCACGCGCACGCCGTGGACGAGCGGAACGGGCCACCGCCACACGCCGGCGGCGTGCGCGAGCGCGAGCCCCGCGAGGAGGCCGGCGGTGGTGCACGTGCTTCCGATCGGGAGGACGATCCGCGCGGGCGGCGGTGCGAGACCCGCGGCGAGCTGCTCCGCGAGCTCGAACGCGGCGGACATCGCCCCGAACGTACCGATCGGGGTCGCGCCGCCAGGTGGCATCACGATCGCGTCTCGCTCGCGGCGGGCGATCCTCCACGCCACGAACGGCATCTCGACGACGCTGCGCAGGCACACGAGCGGCACGCCGGCCGCGATGAGGGCACCGCCGTTCTCGACCGCCCACGGGCTCACCGGCTGCGGGAACACGAGCGCGGCGGCCTCGAGAGCCGCGCGCGGCGCGTGGAGCGCCGTCGCGATCGCGTGGTTCGAGCCGTAGGCGCCGATCGCCCAGATCCGGCGCGCGCCCCGCTCGCGGGCGTGGCCGAACCAGACCTCCAGGGTGCGGAGCTTGTTCCCGCCGTACAGCGGGTGCGAGTCCCCCTCGTGCTTGACCCACACCGGGCGCCCCGCGACGGAGAGCGGCAGGAGCGGGGTGGGCCACTGCCCGAGCTCGACCCACGGAACGCGCGCGGCGAGCTGGGGCAGGTGGCGCGCCAGCGCGCGCACGCGACTACTTGTTCTCGGGGACGTAGTCCGGCGGTGTCATCCCGCCGTCACCGAACAGGAAGGCCTCGCACTGCTCCTTGAGCACCTCGTGGGCCTTCTTCTGTGTCAGGTCGAGGCGGTACTCGTTGACGATCTTCTTCGAGTGCTCGATCCACATCGTCCACGCCTGCGCGGAGATGGTGTCGTAGATGCGCTGGCCCAGGGCGTCGTTGAAGGGTTTGTACGGAAGACCGGGCAGGGTCTCTCCGAGCTTCGCGCAGTTCACCATCCGGGTCATGTCGAGCGGCATTCGAGCAAGTTTCGACAGTTCCGGCAAGGCCTCCGTGGTTCCGCGCACATACCGGCTCACAGGACTTTACTGCGGCCGCTCGGCTTCGCTTACCATCGCGGAATGCGACGGATCTGCCTCGGGATTGTCACCCTCCTGTCGATCGCCGGCTGCGGCGATGATGCCGATGATGGTGGTCTCTCCGATTATTACCCGGAGCTCCCTCCCACCGGCGGTCCGCAGGGCGCCTCCGCCGGGGAGGTGACCGATCCGAGCCAGCTCGTCACCGGCCCCGCGCAGAGCGGCATGGTCGGCGACTTCTTCATCAAGAACGACAAGGTGACGTTCATCGTCCAGGCGCCGACGCGCGTGATCGGCGTCATCCCGCAGGGCGGCAACGTCGTCGACGCGGTGCTCACCGACGGCGAGCAGCAGGTCGTCGACGATCACTTCGGCGAGCTGAGCCTGATCTACCTGCTCGGCCGCACGTGCGAGCCCGATCAGATCGAGATCGTGCGCGACGGCTCCGAGGGCGGGCCCGCCGTGCTGCGCGCGATCGGGCGCAGCGGCAACAACGACTTCATCAACCTCAAGGGCATCGGCATCCTGCCGGTCAACGCGTCCGTCGATCCGGACATCGACGACGGCCTGTTGTGCGCGACGACGTACGTGCTCGCGCCAGGCTCGACGACGCTCGAGGTGCACCACTCGCTGTACAACCCGCGGCCGGACCGGCTGTCCGGACCGATGGGGACGATGGCGGACACCGGCGGCAACACCGAGGCCTGGACGCAGTACCGCGGCTTCCAGCGCGCGGACATCTCCGCGCTCGCGACGCTGAGCTCGCCGCAGCCGACGGACTACGTCGTGTACCAGGCGCCGGGCGTCGCGTACGGCGTGATCCCGCGCCACGAGACGCCGACCGTCCACACCCAGGCGCTGATCGCGGGCGTGTCGATCCTCCTCAACGGCTACGACTCGCTGCTCGACGTGTTCGGGCCGAGCGGTCACTACCTGACGATCGAGGGCGGGAAGGGCTACCTCCAGAGCTACGACCTCGTCGTCGGACGCGACGGCGCGGACATCGACGCCGAGGTCCGCGCCGCGGCCGGCGAGACCTTGCGGGCGGTGTCCGGGCGCGTCGAGATGTCCGGCGGTGAGCCGGCGGTGGGCGCGCGCGTCGGCGTGTACGTCGACGGTAACGAGAACGGACAGCTCGATCCCGCGGAGCTCGACGACGACCGCGATGGTCGGCCGGACGACCCGGTGATCACGTACCTCGACGTCGCGGCGGACGGGACGTTCTCGGGGCAGCTGCCGACGACCGCAGGCAACCTCCTCCTGCGCGCCGAGGTCAAGAACATCGGACGTTCGCCGGCCGCTCCGGTCGCCGACACCGTGAACCTGACCGTGCCGTCCCCCATCAAGGTCGATTACGAGATCGTCGATCAGGCGACCTCGATGCCGGTGCCCGGCCGGCTGACCGTGTTCGGCGAGCACCCCGCGTTCCCGGACTCGCGCCTGTTCGAGACCTACGACCGCCTGCCGGACGTCGTCGACGTGGCCCACGCGATCCGAGGCACCACCGTCGATCTCGGCGACGGCGCGGATCCGTCGCTGTACCTGCCCGCGGGCGGGACGTATCGCATCTACGCGTCGCGCGGGACGGAGTGGTCGGTCGCGTCGCAGCTCGTCACCGGCGCCGGCGACACGAGCCTCACGTTCACGCTCGCGCACGTGAACCCGACCCCGGGCTACCTCGGCACCGAGTGGCACGTGCACCAGGTCGGCTCGCCGGACGCGAACGTCCTCGACGACGAGCGCGTCCGGTCGGTGGTGTCGTCCGGAACGGAGCTGTTCGCGGCGACCGACCACGACTACATCACCGATCTCCAGCCGCTGATCGAGAGCATGGGGCTC
>Ga0164243_10008686_pt1 | contig 14937 bp, 14 predicted proteins | sample OricompcompostOP_FD_108781 | JGI IMG/M metagenome (GOLD analysis project Ga0164243, IMG submission 108781) | Organic Plus compost microbial communities from Emeryville, California, USA - Original compost - Organic plus compost (OP) | ecosystem: Engineered > Solid waste > Mixed feedstock >... | reverse complement strand
GACGCCGTGACTTGAACGCCGCCCGTGCCCCAGCCATAGGGCATCGGCATTTCGCGGCTGGCGAAAGGTACTTGATAGCCAGGAATGGCGATGCCCTTGAGGATCGCGCGGCGGATCATCCGTTTCGTCTGCTCGTCCAGATAGGCGAAGTTGTAGCGGGCGATGGTCTCGGTGCTCATTCGGCGGCCTCCTTGCGCTCGTCGTCGCCGGTCTGACGCTTCTCGAATTCCCTCCGCATGCGGCGGACGAGATCAAGCTCGGCCTGGAAGTCTACATAATGCGGCAGTTTCAGATGCTCGACGAAGCCCGTGGCCTGCACATTGTCGGAATGGGAGATGACGAATTCCTCATCCTGTGCGGGAGCGATGATATCTTCACCGAGCTCGCGGGCACGCAGGGCGCGATCACAGAGCGCCATGGCCATGGCCTTGCGCTCCGACTGGCCGAACACCAGCCCATAGCCGCGGGTGAATTGCGGGGGAGCCTTGGCTGAGCCTTTGAACTGGTTGACCATCTGGCACTCGGTCACACGTATGCGGCCAAGACTGACAGGGAAATCGAGCTCCGGCACATCGATCTCGATTTCCACTTCGCCGATGCGAATTTCTCCGGCAAAGGGATGATTGCGCGCGTAGCCGCGTTGTGTCGAATAGCCAAGCGCAAGCAGGAAGCCCTCGTCGCCTCGCGACAGCGCCTGAAGACGCGTGTCACGCTCCATGGGGAACTCCAGAGGTTCGCGCGTGATGTCGCCTATCTCGTGATCTTCCGGCATGGCGCCATCGCCTTCGATCAGGCCCTCATGGGCGAGGATTTCGGAAACGCGCAGCATGGTTTCATCTTCCTGAGGCCGGCTTTCCGGAGCCTCCGGCTCGTCGTCGGTCGCAAGCGAAGGGTCGAGCAGGCGATGGGTGTAATCGAAGGTCGGCCCAAGCAGTTGTCCGCCGGGCAGGTCCTTGTAGGTGGCCGAGACCCGGCGTTCCACAAGCATGCCGCCAGTATTGATCGGCTGCGAATAGCCAAAGCGCGGCAGGGTCGTGCGATAGGCCCGCAAGAGAAAGATCGCCTCGATCATATCGCCCCGCGCCTGCTTGATGGCCAGCGCGGCAAGCTCCCGGTCATAGAGCGAGCCTTCGGTCATGACCCTGTCCACGGCCAGCGCAAGTTGGCCGACGATCTGCTCCAGACTTATCGCGGGCACCATACGATCGCCCCGACGCCGATCGGCCAAAAGCCTGTGGGCGTTGCGGATAGCGGCTTCCCCGCCCTTGACTGCGACATACATGGCTATTCCTCCGCAGTGATGCGTGTTGTGCGCGGCAGGGCGGCAACGCCTTCGCGTGCTACGAGAACAAGGTCGATGCCGCGAGGGAAGCGTGCGCGATTCTGCACCCATTGCTCGGCAAAGTGGCGGGGCATGGGCGAAGGCGCCAGTCGCGCCGTGGTTCGGATGCCGGGTCCTTCTAGCGCAATGGCGGGGCCATTGGCCAAAGTCTCTACCTGCAGGACCAGCGTGGCCGAGCGGTCGGGATAGTCCTGCGTGCCTTGGGCGAAATTGTCGAGACTGATCAAGGTTGCCGGATAGGACACGAAAGCGAAATGCGCATCCGACGGATTGGTCACGATCGGTGCACCGGTATGGAAAGCGAGCCACGCCCGCACGGCTTCTTCGGCCTGGAGCGGCGGATCGAGCCAGATCGGAGTATCATGATCGCAAAGGGTCAGCGCGACGGCCCCGGCCTCAGGTGTCAGGGGCGCAGGCGGACGCGCGGCAGCCAGGCTTTTCTGTATCGTACCGGGCCGGGCCAGTGCTTCCATCACTGCACGAAAGGTGGCCTGGGCGTCAAAGACGGGTTGCCTGAAGCCGCCCTCAATCGACTTGCCGTGAAAGCTCATCAGTCTTCTCCGCGCACGAGTGTGAAGAAATCGACCTTGGTCGCGGCGGTTTCCGCGCGCTTTCGCGTATCGGCTTCGGCGAGGGCTTGGCGCAGGGGAGACAGGATACGTTCCTCGACCAGCTCGGCATGCTCCGCTCGCTGACGCAGGGCGTCTATGATGGCCGCGACCCGCACCTTCTCCAGGTCGCGGCCGAGCGCATAAGCATGACCGACCTCTCCTTCCGGCAGCTTAACCGTGGCGCGCGTCACTGTGGCCTCACCGAAATTGAACGGCGCACCGCCGCCGCCCATGCGCCCGCGCAAGGTCACGAGCCCGGTCTCCGGTCCCCGCAAGAGCTGGGCATCATCGGGCAGGCCGGATTGTTCCCAAAGTCGCATGAGGTCTCGCGCGGGCGCGGCGGCCAGAATGGCCATTGCCTCCCGGCGCCGCTCCGTCGTCTGGTGATTTCTGGGTGTCATCTTGTTACCATGAATTTGTCTATTGATATAGACAACCATACAAATTATAATCTCTCTGTAGTGGTTGTCCATGACGTGATTGTGACAGGCAGCAGGCTGGTGGCGATAAAAGGAGACGGAGTGATCGAGCGGCGCAGCGGCATAGCCCTGTGGCGCCAGATAGCGGATCGCATCCGTCTCGGATTGAATGCCGGGCTCGCCGGCCCTGACGGCCGACTACCCCCCGAGATAGCGCTTGCCGAACGTTACGGCGTGAACCGCCATACAGTGCGGGCGGCGATTTCCGCTTTGGTACAGGAAGGAGTTCTGCGTGCCGAACAGGGGCGCGGCACTTTCGTCGAGCGGCGCAGGCGGCTTGCCTATCCGATCGGCGTCCGCACGCGTTTTTCCGCCGGCCTTGCTGGGCAGGCACGGGACCGGCGCGGACATTTGATCGAACACGCCGAGGAGCCGGCTTCGGAAGAAGTCGCCAAGGCCCTGGGGCTTGGCGTCGGCGCCTCCGTCATCCGGCTGGAAACGCTTGCCGAGGCCGATGGGCGTCCCGTCTCGCGCGCGAGAAGCTGGTTTGACGGCGTAAGATTCCGCGGCATTGAGCAGCATTTCGCCGAAACAGGCTCGATAACCGCCTCCCTGCTGGCCCTAGGCGTCGAAGACTACTTCCGCCATTCAACGATCGTTTCCGCGCGCCATGCGGATTCGGAAGACCTGAAGGACCTGGCACTTTCCCCGGGGGCCATCGTCCTGGTGACGGTTGCCTTGAATGTCGATGCCGAAGGTGTGCCGCTGCAATATTCCGAGACACGCTTTGCAGCCGACCGGGTGGAACTTCATGTGGGGAGTGGCGATCAGCCGTAACGGTCTCACTCCTTCTTGACCCGGCTTCCTGCTCTGGTGATTTGACCAATTTCAGCGGCACAGGCACAACGCTTGCGATAAATGACAACCGCAGGGGAGGCATGACCGTGAAGACTGCTCTAGTGACCGCATTGGTCTTTTTGTTTCTTGCAGCGGCCGCACCGGCTCAGGATATCGACGTCAAGGCCTGGGATGCAGTCGTCGAGAAGGCGCGCGGCGAGACCGTCTATTTCAATGCCTGGGGCGGGTCGGAAAGCATCAATGCCTATCTTGAATGGGCAGGCGAAGAGCTCCGTGAGCGCTATGGTGTCAAACTGGTCCATGTGAAGGTGGACGACACAGCGAATGCGGTGACCAAGGTCGTGGCCGAGAAAGCCGCCGGAAAAGATGAAGGCGGCACGGTCGATCTCATCTGGATCAACGGCGAGAATTTCGCCTCCATGAAGCGTCAGGACCTGCTCATGTCGCCCGGTTGGGCCGAAGACCTGCCCAACTGGCAATATGTGGATGTCGAGAACAAACCGACCATCCGCACGGACTTCACCATTCCGGTCGAGGGGCTGGAAAGCCCGTGGGGTATGGCCAAGCTCGTTTTTTTCTATGATTCCGCCCGCACCGATGCTGCGAGCCTGCCGGAAAATGCCGATGAGTTGCTCGAATGGGCCGAGGCCAATCCCGGCCGGTTCTCCTATCCCCAGCCGCCGGACTTCATGGGCTCCTCCTTCCTGAAACAGATTCTGGCGGAAAAGGCGGAGGATCAGGCCGTCCTGCAGAGGCCGGCCGAGGAAGCGGATTTCGAGGCGGTGACGGAACCGCTGTTCGCCTATCTCGATAAACTCAATCCACTAATGTGGCGCGGCGGCAAGGCCTTTCCACAGAACTATCCGGCGATGAAGCAGCTTCTGGCGGACAGCGAGCTGGACATCATCTTCGCCTTCAATCCTTCCGAAGCTTCCAGCGCGATCGCCAATCAGGAGCTGCCGGACACGGTGCGGTCCTTCACCTTCCCCGGAGGCACGCTTGCCAACACGCATTTCGTCACCGTCCCTTACAATGCGACGGCCAGGGCCGGAGCACTGGTGACGGCGAATTTCCTGCTTTCCCCCGAGGCCCAGGCACGCAAACAGGATCCGAAATATTGGGGCGACCCGACAGTGCTTGCACTCTCCAAGCTCGATGACAAGGATCGCGCGCTCTTCGAGGCAATTAATCTCGGTGTTGCCACGCTCGGTCCCGACGAACTGGGCCCGGCAATCGACGAGCCGCATCCGAGCTGGATGGAGCGTATCGAAGAGGAATGGAAACGCCGTTACGGCGTCGGGAACTAGGTCAGGACCTAGCGTGTTTCCCGCTTCGACCCTGCCTCGTAGAGCCGAAGCGCTTCCGGGCCGAACATAATGCTGACGCGCCTCGCTCCTTCCCTTGCCATGCTGCTTCTGGCCGGCCCGATCCTGCTCGGCTTGACCGGCACGCTGTTGCCCGCTTTCGGCTACCTGCCGGCACTTGGCGGCATGCATCCCACGGGCGAATATCTCGCCAGGCTCTTGCAGGAACCGGCTATCTTTCATTCCGCATTGATGAGCTTTGCAGCCGGGCTCATCACCGCAGCGGTTTCGCTCACAGTCGTCATGCTGTTCGTGGGCGGCTGGGCGGGAACAAGACTTTTCAGCCGCGTCCTGCATCTTGTCTCGCCGTTGCTCTCGGTACCTCACGCGGCTGCCGCTTTTGGCCTCGCTTTCCTGGTTGCTCCCTCTGGCATGATCGCGCGCTTCATCTCGCCGGAACTAACCGGTTGGACCCGTCCGCCCGATGTGCTCATACTTCACGATGCGATGGGCCTGACGATGATGGCGGGGCTGGTGATCAAGGAAATCCCTTTCCTCTTCCTCGTCACCCTCGCCGCCCTTCCGCAGATACGCCTTGCCGAGACACGCGCCCTTGCGGCATCGCTTGGCTATGGCCGCGTCGCCGGATTTCTCTTCGGCCTTTGGCCGCAGCTTTACCCGCAGATCAGGCTGGCGGTTTTCGCGGTCGTCGCCTTTTCCAGCTCGGTGGTGGACGTGGCGACGATCCTTGGGCCAACTTCACCGGCGCCGCTCGCCGTGCGCCTGCTCGGCTGGATGAATGATCCGGACCTTTCGATGCGTTATCTCGCGTCGGCGGGGGCGATGTTGCAACTGATCGTGACGGCTGCGGCGCTCGGCGCCTGGACATTGGTGGAGCGGATATGTGCCGCTTTGCGCGACAGCTTCGCCGCTGCCGGTAAGCGTTTGCGCCGTGATCACGCAATACGCATAGCAGCCTTTGCGGCCATGACCCTTTCCGCGACCGTCGTAATTGCCGGGCTCGGCACGCTGGCCGTCTGGTCGGTCGCCGGGCTTTGGCAATTTCCGCATGCGCTGCCCAAAGACTTCACGCTCAAAAGCTGGATCGCTGCCGGCCCCCGCATCCTCTCGCCTTTGACGACAACGCTGGTGGTCGCCTTTTTCTCCACGCTACTTGCCGTCGCCCTGACCCTCCTGTGCCTTGCGCGCGAAGACGAAAAGGGGCGGAAGGTAAGGCGCGGCACGATGCTTCTCTTCTACCTGCCGTTGCTGGTGCCGCAGGCGGCCTTCCTGTTCGGCCTGCAGCTCTTCTTCATCCTTACGAACAGTGCCGCCAGCATCGTGGCGCTTGTCTTCGCCCATTTCATCTTCGTCATGCCTTATGTCTTCCTGTCGCTGTCGGATCCTTGGAGAGCCTTCGACCGCCGCTATGACGCGATCGCGGCAGGGCTGGGCAAAGGGGCATGGGTGCGGCTCCTGCGCGTTCGCCTGCCCATGCTCACGCGGGCGATCCTGACAGCCGCCGCGGTCGGCTTCGCCGTGTCGATCGGTCAGTATCTGCCGACCGTGCTGATCGGGGCGGGGCGTCTCACGACCATCACCAGCGAGGCCGTGGCACTGGCCTCCGGCGGCAACCGGCGTGTCATTGGAGTCTATGCCTTCCTGCAGATGGTTCTGCCGGCGCTGGGCTTTCTCGTTGCCACGCTGGTGCCGGCGCTGTTATTCCGGCGCTTTCGGGCGATGCGGGTCTGATGGCGGAAGATGGCGCAGAAAGGACTGGAACTCCAAAGCGTAACGATCGCGCTTGAAGGTCGCGTGCTCGTCGCACTGTCACGCAGCGTGGCACCCGGCGATGTCCTGACCCTCATGGGGCCATCGGGTTCGGGGAAGTCTTCCCTGCTGGCCTATATCGGCGGCTTCCTCGATCCTGTCTTCTCGGCTTCGGGGAAAGTGATGATCGGTGGTTGTGATCTTACCAATCTGCCAACCGAGGATCGACATGCGGGCATCCTTTTCCAGGACCCCTTGCTTTTTCCGCATATGACGGTCGGCGGCAATCTTGCCTTTGCCATTCCCGCATCGATCAAAGGCCGTGAGGAGCGACGTAATCGCGTCGAGGAGGCGCTCGAAGGCGTCGGCCTTGCGGGGCTGGCCGGACGCGACCCGGCCACGCTTTCCGGCGGCCAGAAGGCGCGTGTCGCCCTGGCGCGCGTTCTGCTCTCCAGCCCGCGCATGCTGCTCCTCGACGAACCATTCTCCAGGCTCGACACCGAACTGCGCCAGCAGGTACGCGAACTGGTTTTCGCCAAGGCGCGCGACAGCCGGCTGCCCGTCGTCCTCGTCACCCACGACGAGGACGATGCAGCCGCAGCCGGCGGCGACGTTGTGCGGGTCGGTTCGCAATGATGCCCAACCTGCCCGATCTGCCGGTCAGGGAAGCACAGCCGGCTCTCCTGGATGTGCTTGAAGTGGAGAAGAAGGCGGTGCTGGTCGCTCCACCTGGTGCAGGCAAGACAACGCTGGTGCCGCTGGCGCTCCTCGACCGGCAGACGCCGGGCCGCGGCACGATCCTGCTTCTCGAGCCGCGCCGGCTGGCGGCACGCGCTGCGGCGCGCCGGATGGCCGCGCTGATCGGCGAAGAGCCTGGCCGTACCGTCGGTTACGCCATGCGCATGGAGAGAAAGGTTTCGGAAAAGACGCGGATGCTCGTCGTAACCGAAGGCGTACTTTCGCGCATGATCCTCGACGATCCGGAGCTTTCAGGAATATCGACCGTGATCTTCGACGAGTTCCACGAGCGCTCCCTGGACGGCGATTTCGGGCTGGCGCTGGCGCTCGACGCGCAAGGTGCATTGCGGCCGGACCTCAATCTTCTCGTCATGTCGGCCACACTCGACGGCGCGCGCATATCGTCGCTTCTGGGGAACGCGTCGGTGATCGAAAGCAAAGGGCGCAGCTTTCCGGTCGAGATACGCCACAGGGAGCGGTCGCCCGACCAGTCTGTCGAGGAGGCTGTTGCCACCGCCGTCCGCGACATGCTTGCTTCGGAACAGGGCAGCATCCTCGCCTTTCTTCCCGGGCAGCGCGAGATCGACCGCACGGGGGAACTGCTCGAAGGCAGGGTGCCTGTCGATACCGAGGTCATGAAACTCCACGGCGGTCTCGACGGACGCGCGCAGGATGCGGCGATCCGGCCGGCCGAGGCCGGTCGACGCAAGGTTGTGCTGGCGACGGCCATCGCAGAGACCTCGGTGACCATTGATGGCGTTACGATCGTCGTCGACTGCGGCCTGTCGCGCCTGCCGAAATATGAGCCCGCCACCGGACTGACTCGGCTGGAAACGGTTCGCGTTTCCCGAGCTTCCGCCGATCAGCGCGCCGGCCGGGCAGGCCGCACCGCACCCGGCATTGCAGTGCGTTTGTGGCGAGCGGAACAGACAGCGGCACTACCGGCCTTCACGCCGCCGGAGATCCTGGAGGCCGACCTTTCCGGCCTGCTTCTCGATTGCGCAGCATTTGGGGTTACCGACCCGCGCAGGCTTGCCTTCCTCGACCCACCGCCCGATCCGGCACTCGAAGAAGCACGCAAGCTGCTGCTCGACCTGGACGCCATCGATCTTGATGGCCGGCTGACTGAGACAGGAACTGCCATGCGGCGCCTCGCTCTGCCGGTGCGGCTCGCCCATATGGTGACAGAAGGTGCCAAACGGGGAGATGCCGGAACCGCGGCGGAACTGGCAGTACTCCTGACTGAACGCGGCCTTGGCGGCAACAGCGTCGATCTCGACCGGCGACTGATGAATTTCCGCCGCGACCGTGCGGCGCGCGCCGTCGGTGCACGGCAATTGGCCGAAAGATTGGCAAGGATGGCTGCTTCCGCTGTCGAGGGAAAGTCGGCAACGGCCCGAAGCGAGGCTGGCAGGCTGCTCATCCATGCCTATCCGGACCGGGTGGCGAAAGCTCGAGGAGAATATGGACGTTTCGTCCTTGCCAATGGCCGGGGCGGCGTCATCGATGCGGCCGATCCCCTGGCGAAGGAGACCTATCTGGTTGTCGCCGACCTACAGGGGAGGGCACAGAACGCCCGCATCGCTTCGGCTGCCTCGATCGGCGAGGAGGATATAGCCGCCGCGCTTGCAAACCGCATCCAGAGCAAACGCGAAACCTCTTTCGATCCGGAGCGAGGCAGCATTCGGGTCCGTGAGACGCACCGGTTGGGTGCCATCGTGCTCGGGGAAGCTTCCTTGCCGCCGCCGAAGGGCGCCGAGGCCGATCAGGCGGTGATCGATGCCATACGCAGGCACGGATTGGGCATATTGCCTTGGGACTGGGAGACGCAAGGTTTGCGGCGGCGTCTCGCCTGGCTGCACGACACGATCGGATCACCCTGGCCCGATATGTCCGACGACGCCCTTCTGGACAGCCTCAAAGATTGGCTTCTGCCATTCCTGACGGGGAGTCCAAATATAGCCGGCATGGACCCGCAGCCAATCCGCAACGGGCTGATGTCGCTTGTCCCGCATGACCGCCAACGCGCAGTCGAAAGGCTCGCGCCGACGCATTTTGATGCTCCTTCGGGAAGCCGCGTGCCGATCCGCTACGAGGCGGAGGGGCCGGTCCTGGCCATTCGTGTGCAGGAAGTCTTCGGGCTCAGGCAGCATCCGACCATCGGCGAAAACACGCCGCTGAAGCTGGAGCTCCTGTCGCCCGCCCAAAGGCCCATCCAGACGACCCTCGACCTGCCAGGCTTCTGGCGGGGTTCCTGGGCCGATGTGCGCGCCGCCATGCGCGGCCGTTACCCCAAGCATGTCTGGCCCGAGGATCCAGCCACTGCAACGGCGACAAACCGGGCCAAGCCGCGCGGAAAATAACACTTGGCCCTGAACGATCGGTCGCGCATATACCGGTCATGCTGGAAGAATTGCGCCCGTCCTATCCGCGACACAGCCACAATCTCAGGCTGAATACGCTGATCCGCCTCCGCTGGCTGGCAATCATCGGCCAGAGCGCTGCCGTCCTTGTAGTGGCCTATTGGATCGCGTTCCCGCTGCCGGTCGGGCCATGTTTCGTGCTGATCGCCGCTTCCGCCTGGCTCAATCTTTATCTGACCTTCCGCTATCCCGCGACCTACCGGCTGCAGCCTTTCGCCGCTCTCGGCATCCTGACCTTCGACGCCCTGCAGCTTGCCGGCCTCTTGTTCATGACGGGCGGGCTGACCAATCCCTTCGCGTTACTGATGGCCGTTCCGGTAGTCATTTCCGCAACGTCGTTGCCGCTCCACCTCACCGCGCTTCTCGGGTTCCTGGTGGTCGCGCTGGTCAGTATCCTCGCCTTCTTCCACCTGCCTTTGCCCTGGTTTCCGGGAACCGAAATTGCAATGCCTTATCTTTACGTGGCGGGCATCTGGATCGCTGTCGTATCGAGCATTGCCTTCACGGGTGTCTATGCCTATCGGGTAGCGGAGGAGGCGCGGCTTCTCGCGGATGCGCTCTCCGCCACGGAACTCGTTCTGCAGCGCGAGCAGCATATCTCCGCGCTCGACGGTCTAGCTGCTGCCGCGGCTCACGAACTGGGAACCCCGCTTGCAACAATCGCACTGGTGGCGCGCGAGATGGAGCGGGCGCTCGGCAGCGACCCGCGGTTTCGCGAAGATGTCACGCTGCTTCGCACGCAAAGCGAGCGCTGCCGCGAAATCCTGAAGCAGCTGACAAGCCTTTCCAGCGAAGGCGAGGCGCATATGGCCCGTCTGCCCTTCACTTCGCTGATCGAGGAGGTGGTGGCACCGCATCGCGATTTCGGCATCGAGATCAGGCTTGCGCCCAGCGTCACCAGCGGGCCGGAGCCGGTGGGGCGGCGAAATCCCGGTGTCATCTATGGACTCGGCAACCTCGTAGAGAACGCGGTCGATTTCGCCCGTGAAGCGGTGACGATTCATTGGCGATGGGATTCGACAACGGTGGGCCTGACGATCATTGACGACGGGCCCGGTTTTCCAGCGGAGATTTTGGATCGCATCGGCGAACCCTATATGTCCAAGAGATCGGCAGCGACAAGCAGCGGCGGCGGGTTGGGTCTTGGGCTTTTCATCGCCAAGACGCTGCTTGAAAGGTCAGGGGCCACCTTGCGTTTCGGCAATGCAGGCGGTGAAGGCATGGGCGCGACGGTGGAAGTTACCTGGCCTCGGGACGAATTCCTCGCCCCCCATAGTTACGGGGCTGAATCGGAAAGCTCGGACAATCTGGAAATACGAAGGATTTCGGATAAAAGCATGAAGGAGAAGCGAGCGAAAAATGATGAGTGAAGCAGAAGAACAGGCAGAGGATGTGCTGGGCGAGGATCGCTCCCTGCTTATCGTAGACGATGACCGCCCCTTTCTTACGCGGCTGGCCCGGGCAATGGAGAGCAGGGGTTTCCTCGTCGATACCGCCGAAAGCGTAGACGAGGCGATCGCAAAGGCCCGCGCTGCGGCGCCCGCATATGCGGTGGTCGACATGCGGCTCGGCGACGGCAATGGTCTTGATGTGGTCGCGGCAATCCGCGAAAGGCGCAAGGACTCCCGCACGATCATTCTTACCGGTTATGGCAACATCGCCACTGCCGTCACGGCCGTGAAGCTTGGCGCAGTGGATTATCTTTCCAAGCCGGCCGATGCGGACGATATCTATGCGGCGCTGACGCGTCTGCCGGGAGAGAAGGCCGCTCCGCCCGAAAACCCGATGTCGGCCGATCGCGTCCGATGGGAACATATCCAGCGTGTGTATGAAATGTGCGACCGCAATGTTTCCGAAACTGCGCGACGGCTCAACATGCACCGCCGCACCCTGCAGCGCATCCTGGCCAAACGCGCGCCGCGTTAATCACCCTCGCCCTCCAGCGAAGGGATCGGTATGCCGGCGATCTCGGCTGCAGTTAGCCTTGCCGCTCCGGCACGCGCGAAGCGCAACATGAGGGCCTTTCGCGTCGCGGCCGGAAGGCGATGCTCCGGAGCCTCGCGCATGATTTCCGCACCATAGCCGTCCGAAAGGATGAAGCCGCACTCCTCCGGAAAAATGGAGGACGGCACGTCGGGATGCGTCGCAAAGAAGAAACGGTCGGAATGCAGGCGATATTCAGGCCATTTCCGGTCGACGCGGAAATCCTCGATCGAGGATTTTATCTCGATGATCCAGATGTCTCCCTTGCGGGTCAACGCCACGAGATCGGCGCGCCGGCCGGTGGCGAGCGGCAGTTCCGGAAGGATGGCCGCGCCCATCTCCATGAGCAAGCGCTGGACGCCGCGTCTGATCACCATGGCGCGTTCGGACTGCCTGCCATCGGCGAGCGGATTGAGAGGAATCGGAGAGATGATCGGCATGGCTCGACAATGCCATCGGACAGCGGGAATTTGAACCGCTAAGCTTGCCCGGCAATGTCGTCCAGGATCGGGCAGTCCGGCCGCTCGTCTCCGTGGCAGGCCCTGATCAGCCGCTCCAGCGTCGTGCGCATGGATTCCAGTTCGCGAATTTTTGCGTTGATGGCGTCGACATGGGATATCGCGATCTTACGCACGTCATGGCTGGCGCGCGACTTATCTCGATAGAGCGCCATCAGCTGCCGGCACTCCTCGATGGAGAATCCCAATCCGCGGGCACGGCGCAGGAAGGTCAGCCTATGTATGTCCTCGGGGGAGTAGTCGCGATAGCCATTCTCTGCACGAGCGGGCGTGATGAGTCCGACGTCCTCATAATAACGAATCGTCTTTGCCGGCAGACCGGAGCGGGCGGCTGCATTTCCAACATTCATCCTTCGCGTCCTCGTCCCTGGCCGAAATCTTGCGCAAATGCTCGAATTGCGAGCCACCATTTCGTAATTCTGTTGCTCAATTGCAATAATGCGACACCAACGGTGTTCTTTGGCTGCCTCAGGATACGATCTGGCTTGGCAAGTAGCGGAAGGCACATCTAAGAATGGTGGCTAAAATGCGGCTTGATTTGAGCGCGCAGACTATCGGAGCTGGGGTCGAGATCTTTTCATGAAGCTTAGGACTTTACTTATTGTCGCTGCTGTGGGGCTCGCGACGACACTTGCTGGCTGTATGAGCGGCGGCACATATCGGATCTTCTCCTCCGATTACGGTTCGCGCAAAGATGCCGGCTATCATCTCCCCAGCATCCCGATCTACAAGGTCCCGAAGCAGTATCATCGACAGATCGTCAACTACAAGACGGACGAGAAGCCGGGCACCATCATCGTCGATACGCGTGAAAAGTTCCTCTATTTCATACTCGAGGACGACAAGGCGGTCCGCTACGGCATCGGGGTTGGGCGTGAAGGCTTTGAATGGAAGGGTGTGGCGCGCGTTGCCATGAAGCGGGAATGGCCCACCTGGACACCACCCGAGCAGATGATTGGCCGCCAACCGGAACTTGCCAAATGGCGCGGCGGCATGCCACCTGGCCTGAACAATCCGCTTGGCGCCCGCGCTCTTTATCTCTTCAATAAAAGCGGCGACACCGGTTACCGCCTGCATGGCACGCCGGAATGGAATTCGATCGGCAAAGCCATGTCTTCCGGCTGCATCCGGCTGATAAATCAGGACATCATCGATCTCTATGAGCGAGCGAAAGTCGGCGCCAAAGTGATCGTCAAATAGCAGATCAGGCAAGGGAACCGTCTAGGCAACCACTGACGACCCAAGAAAAAACCGGGCACGCGGCCCGGTTTTTTCTTTGTCTTTCCCTCGACGTCTTTCGTTGGACGCCTAGTTGACCTGCTCCACATGCTGCACTTCCGGCAGGAAGTGATGGAGCAAATTCTGGATACCGTGCTTCAGAGTGGCCGTCGAAGACGGGCAACCCGCGCAGGCGCCCTTCATATGCAGGAATACGGTACCGTTCTCGTAACCGCGGAAAGTGATATCACCGCCATCTTGCGCAACAGCCGGGCGGACCCGCGTATCGAGGAGCTCCTTGATCGTCATGACCAGTTCCTCGTCGGCTTCGTCATAAAACTCGCCGCTTTCGGAAGCGTTCTTCTCACCTTCGCTCGTGCTCATGACTGGCTGGCCCGACATGAAATGCTCCATGATCGTGCCAAGAATGGCCGGCTTCAGGTGCTGCCAGTCGGCTCCGTCCTTGGTAACCGTCACGAAATCGTAGCCGAAGAAAACGCCGATCACGCCGGGTACTTCGAACAGACGTCCGGCAAGGGGAGAGGCCGCCCGGGCAGTTTCGGCGTCGCGGAAATCCGCCGTGCCTTCCTCCAGCACCACCCGTCCCGGCAGGAACTTCAGCGTTGCGGGATTGGGGGTGGATTCGGTCTGGATGAACATCTCAGCGGTTCTCCATCATGTTTCTTGGAATTGTTCTAAAATAGTGGCGATCAGAACGCCATTCAAGCGAGACTTTCGATCTCTTCGTCTGTAAGGTTATGCGGAACTACCGTGACAGGAATAGGGAAGGCAGCGCCCTTGCCGGCGATCGAGGAAACGAGCGGTCCCGGTCCCTCCTTCGAATTGCCGGCGGCCAGAACGAGAATGGCGATGTCCTGATCTTCCTCGATCAGTTTGTGAATTTCCTCGGTCGCCTTGCCTTCGCGGACCACCAACTCGGATTCGATACCTATCGTCTCGCGGATCTTGGCGGCGTGGGAATCGAGTGCCGCCTGCGCGGCGGCCGTAGACTCCTCGCGCATGATCTGTTCCACACCGAGCCAATGTTGAAAGTCGCCGGGTTCGATCACGAAGAGAAGCACGACGGCCCCATTGGTCGACTTGGCACGCCGCGCGGCATAAGCCACGGCCCGCTCGCATTCAGGCGTCTCGTCGATGATCGCGAGGAACTTGCGGCGGTGACCGGCTTCCCGGCTCAGTCGTTTTGAGACCATTCACATGTCCTGTTCAGCCGGCATGCATCATGCTCGCCGGAGCGCAATCTGCCACCCGGGAGGGTTTTGGGCAAGGTAGGGCATGGTGAGTACAGGCCTGCTTAATTGGTAAGAAGACCTACGATCTCATGCACCTTCTTCATGGTTTCCTCGGCAAGCGCCCCCGCGCGTTCGCCGCCATCGCGCAGAATTCCATCAATATAAGCCGGGTCGGCCTGGATTCGCCGCATTTCGGCAGCGATGGGACTGAGTTTTTCAACCGCAAGCTCGGCGAGCGCCGGCTTGAAGACGGAAAACTGCTGCCCGCCGAATTCCGCGATCACATCTTCGCGCGAACACTCGGCCAAAGCGGCGTAGATGCCGACGAGATTCTGCGCCTCCGGCCGGTTCTCCAGTCCTACCAATTCTGAGGGAAGCGGCTCGGGATCGGTCTTCGCTTTCTTGATCTTCCTGGCGATGGCATCTGCATCGTCGGTCAGGTTAATACGCGCAAGATCCGATGGATCGGACTTCGACATCTTCTTCGTCCCGTCGCGCAG
>Ga0164243_10008685_pt1 | contig 14938 bp, 12 predicted proteins | sample OricompcompostOP_FD_108781 | JGI IMG/M metagenome (GOLD analysis project Ga0164243, IMG submission 108781) | Organic Plus compost microbial communities from Emeryville, California, USA - Original compost - Organic plus compost (OP) | ecosystem: Engineered > Solid waste > Mixed feedstock >... | reverse complement strand
CTTTGTAATTCTGGGTCGGGATGCACAGCGGGTTTCGGTTTGGGACTTGGTTTTTGTTTACTTATTTTTTTCGTTGTCTCCTACAAGAGTGTGATGGCGTTGCTGGAATAGCTGGCTTGGAGTTCTAGATGTTAAATTCACATGAATCCTACCCCTATGTTCTCTGATAGTGCAGTAACTTGAGATCTATCATAGACAGGCTTTGTTTCCAAGCTACGTACCATTGATCACGAGCCGAGAATTAGAATAACGCTCTGTGAAAAATGCCAGTTATATACCCAAATTTACTCCAGCTAACTACCCAATCCGAAGCCGACTTTGGGAGAAGCAATTGCTAGCAACCTGTAACGAGAGAAGAAACAAAAAAGAAATACACAAGAAAGACGCCATAAACTCCGCTCGGCTCACCTAGTCTGATGTATGTCTAAACATAGCTCTCTCACCATGAACACTCCCCCACACCCGAAAACGTCTTCCCACTGCCACCTGGGGGGAAGGCGGCAGAGTTTTCAAGTCATCGTTGCTCTTCTTAGTTATGCTCAATCGGCTCCTCGGGCAAAAGCTCCTCCACCTCCTCCTCAACCTGCAAGAACTTGACCGGAGGCTTGACGACGCCGTTGAACAAAAAGGTAAAGTACACGAGGAGTGCGAAACCGACGACCTGGAGCCACTTGAACGTCTCCCAGCCGAGGCCGAGCGAGACGATCCAGATGAAGAGCGTACGGCACGTGTCAATCGTGGAGCGGGAGGTGGCGCTGACGCTGCGCGTGACGGAGAGGCCGAAAAAGTTGAAGCCACTGAGAATATCATGTTAGAAACTCTGCTTGTAAAAGGAAGGCATTTTCTTTTCTCCTTTTCGGATCAAGAGGGAAACGGTCGGAGGAGATCACTTACCCAATGCTAATCATGATGAGGATGCTAGAGACGTAGAGCTCAGGCTTGCTGGTGACCTGCCTCCAGCCTTCAACCATATCAAAGTAGCCATATTGACCGGCTTCAGTCCTTCCGATAACGAGGTGCAGAACGATCATGCCAATCAGAGTAACCAAGAAGCCAAAGATGCCTTCCCAACCGACAACATGGATCGGTTCAATAGTTGACTTCTCCAGTAGATACTCCTCAAGCACAAACTGCGTCGCCGTAAAGATCTGCGCGCCAGCAATAAGCAGCACACCAACGACAGCCAGCAGCGCATCCGACGCAACCTCCGTCGAAGCGAGGGCCAGCAACTGCGCCTTCTTCTGGTCATCGGGCCAAATCGCACCAGCGAGACCGACGATGCCGACGCCCAGCACGACACCGACGAGCGAGACCCACTGGAAGAGGAAGAGCTTCCTCTTGAGGAAAAGCACGCTGAACAGCCCGACGAAGAGCACGAGCGCACCACGGGTCATTTGGTAAATCGAGGCAGCGACCATGAGAAGACCGGCGTTCATGAGCGTCGTCCCGCAAATGTCGCATATCGCCGGGAGCGAAAGGAGAAGCACGCGGATGCCCTTGAGTTCGGTGTCGGACTTGACGGGGTCATCATCGTGGTCGGCTGGGTCGGCGACGTCGTTGTCGTCGGTGCTGATGGCCTCGTAGCCTGCCGCCGAGGCCTTCTTGGATACGTAGCGGCGGTAGAGGGCGCCGGCTCCGATGACGAGCCAGCAGCCCATTTCGCCGATGAACATTTGGAGGGTTTGGAGGACAGGTTGGTGGAAGAAGCGGCGTTGGGAGGGATCCGCGGAGTCGCAGTTGCGGGCACATTGGTTATCCTGTCGAAGGCCTGCGTTAGATTAATCCGGACGATGGAGAGAGATACAAAACAATTCCATGGAAGCTCTCTTATTTACCTGATACTTGGTGAGCAAGGTGTTGCAAACACCCGTCAGCAGCATCATGGCCACCAAGAACGGAATGAGTTGCCTCGACGCCATTGTGACGGCGTGCCAGGAGGCGGGAGCAAAGGATAATGGGGGGGTTGTTAGGTTGTTTCGGTATTTCTATGAGCAATTCATGTGTGTTGTCGAGTCACAGATGGAAATTGTAACAAGAGAAAGAGAGAGAGATGATGACGGGGTTAAGAAGGAGGTGAGATTGAATTGCTGAGGCAGTCGTGGATACGGATGATAACGTGCTCGGCTGCAGATAGAGTTGAGGCTTGGCTCGGGGCTGCCAGGCAATTGTGACCGCCTAAAACACTGTGACCAACCACCGAAAAGGAGCCGCTAACCTCCACTGCCCCCCGCTTCAGGCGTAACTAACCACTGTTAACCCCGGTCCCTTACTGCGGCCCCGTGACGACCGACCAGTGAGACAGTCATGTGGTCTCAATCAGAGCAGGGAGGGCAGCGGAGAAATGGTGCCTGCCACAGAAGCTCGGGCTTGAGCTGAGTTCCGAGATAGGCGACTTATCCAGCAATCAGCAACTGTTGATGTCATCGATCGGTCAGTGTTGCATCCATCGATCAGACCATTCGATGAACCTCGCCAGATCCCTGATCTCATGAAAATGCAGTCATCAAGATAATTCTCTCAATAATTATGAGTGTTTAAGTGTCAGATTGTATTGTCTAGAACGGTGAAAAACAATGCTCTCAAGCGCCTAGTTTTGTACCCCAAGAGAAATCCCCCTTCAATTTCTAAAGCCGCTTGTATGGGTATCCGTGTATCAAATCCAAACACTACGCATTTCCAAACTGAAGCCATCACCATGGTGTAGAAAAAGCAGAGAAAAAAAAAGAGGCTCCTCAAAACAACGCTCGAGTAGTTACATATATTTTCTCAGAAAAAAATAAGATAAGAGAGACACATTCCCTCGGTCCGGCATTAGAGGGTTATTGTTTCGTCCTCTTCTTTTTCTCCTTGGGCGGCTTGTCGCTGAGGTTATTCTATAATACATCATCACGTTAGTAAAATGGATGCGGCCAAGGAAAAGGCAGAATAGAGTTAAAAGACAATAGAGTGAACTCACATAATGAGGAATATCCAGCTCGTAGTCCTCCGCCAGCTTCTTCTTATCCGCCTCCGACAACTCAACACCCTCCACAGACTTGACCCTCCTGCCCTCCAAGAAAATAAAGATGCCACCCATAATCGCCAACACGAGCGCAACGCCAATAAGGAACCCCACGACCCAGGACGGGCGATCATACCGATTCATGCCCCACATAAACCCCGCCAGCAAGGCCTGGAAGATGGTGTTCCAGGCATTGGCCCAGATGACCGTGTCCAACTTCCACACCTTGGTAGGTTCCGCTCGGATTTCCGTCAGCGGCGGGGTCGGCGTGCGCTTCAACGGATAGGGAAGGAAAGGCGCGTACTCCCCCGCAGCGGCATCGTCCTTCTCGGTATCGAGGAAATCCGCCGGTCCGATATTCACGGGCACGTTCTGCGAACCCTCGAGACGGAACCATCCGCGGTGGATGCCCGCGAGTCGTCGCAGCGCCACGTGCTCGCCACGTAGTCGGTACTTCATAAGGTAGTAAAGATCGCGAAACCTCCACGGGGCAAGACCGAATCCCGTCACGCAGAAAAGCGCGTTGAGGATCTGCGAGTCGATTTCGATCCATATCCGTCGGGGAGAGTTGATGTCGTTGCATGTCGGGTGACACATGGCCGGCGCAGCGTTGCACAGCAGTAGGAAGATCATGCCTCCCCAGGCCACGACGTTAAGGCCGTATATGACGACGAAAAACCCGAGCGGCGTAAGGAAGTAGTTCCATAGTGCTATCGCGCCTAGCTTCGTCGCTCCTACGAACCCGTGAGAGGGTGGGAAATGGTATCCGTTCTCGAATGGCGCCGTGCCCGCATGTTCTGCCTCGCTGACCAAACCCGTACCCTCGCCGAGTAGTCCCTGGGGCTTTCCGGTCACCTCTTCATCGCTTGGTCTCTGCTCCTTTTGCGACAAGGCTTGATCTATAGTCACACTCGAAGTTTCGGTCGTCTCATGCTCGTGCTCGTGCTCGACCGTTTCAGGCAGAGGCTCGGTGCCTCTCCTCGATCTCGTAATTACAGCCGGCGGTGATATCGATAAAGACGCCGCTCGACTTGTTCTTCCACCATCTTCGGGCGCGGGCGATGCGGTACCGAGAGAAACCCCAGCGCTAGACGCTAGCGAGCTTCTCCGCCTGGGCGGCGCGGACAGCACAGAGGATGCGAACGAGCCCGTCGCTGCGCAGAAACTCTCAGGTATGTCCGACTCCCCAAAGCTTTCCGAAAGCCTTCGTAACCTTCCGGCGAGGGTGAGCGGCGGCTGGGCATCGGGGGGTAAGTCGGGACTATTCGTTCTCGAGGTCGGTGGGATAGATTCTGGATCGGCTTCTAGAGGTGGGAATGGGGAGCCAACGGGGGTGGAAGTCCCCGTCGGCGACGCCATCGCGATGAATGATCCGTTTAAAAAAGAAGAATTCCGCAGCTGCTAATTAAAACAGCCGCTTTCCCTTAGTATAAACGGGTGTCGGGGAGAAAGCAAGCAAAATGCGTTGAAATAAAAGGGAGAAAATAGAAAAGATCAGGATTCGGCCTTTTCGTCGTATCCCGTATCTGGGGGAGCAGTCGTAATAATAAGCATGATCAAGGGTTCCGCTTTCATGTGCCCGTGCTTTTTACTAGTACGCGTATTACAATATAAATGAAGAGTCGAGGGGGAGCAGCAGTTCGGACTGGCATGGCTTAGCATTACCGAAGTAGGGCTAAACAGGGGTCGAAGAAATCAGTCGATCGCTGGTTATTCTGCGTGGCGGTCGCTCTTCACCTCCGGAGGAAGGGGGGCGGGCGCACCGGGTCGTTTTGGAAGTCCGGATCAAGCTTTATCGCCACTGAACTTTTCGTTGACCAGTCTCGTTCGACAGACCTATGCCAATCCACCACGTGCGATGCATGTTGCCAAGGGTCAATTAATTCCATGTGGGTGGACAACATGAAGCAACCGTTGATAATCTACTTGGGGATGGAAGGTGGGACGGTTCCCTGCCCTTGGCTTCTTGATCGGTGGTGACTCCCTCCATCCCTCTTGATGTCATGGTCCATCTTCGATCAATGATCGATCCTGGTAAGCTCGAATTGTTCCACTGGGGCGGGACCGAAGCCAGTTGACCTCATGCATATCGACGGTTGGTTTGGTGATGTAGACTATTGAACATTCAAGGCTATAAAGTGTGCTGGACAGAAAATATATTTGGAGATGATATGATGAATTGACTCCCGTCAGTTCCCGTCCACTGCCAACCGTACCATCTTATCGCTAGTTGAACGCAATTATTATGGTGCGTACAATTCAATGTTGGTCCAGATCGAGTCGTGTATTCGGGGCTAAGTACGAGTTGATGATGAGCTTTGTGAATAATTGACAATCGACCTGTGCTTCTCCGTTCTCCATGAATGGCTTAGTCAGGCACTAAGGCGAAGACCCATCAAGGTTCCTTGAAGCCAACATTGAAACCTGCGATAGAAAAAAAAAAGTCGGGGCCCGATTCCATTTCACCAAATATTTTGACGTAGGGTAACCCTACATCCCCCAGCAAGCACAGATGACTCTCCCAGACCGGGACGTCCCCGCCAGCGTCCTCGAAAACCTCAAAGACCAACACTACTGGACCGACATCCAACTCCACACCCACTTCCCAACCGACCCCTCCAAGCCCTTACCAAGAGCTCTCATCAGCGGCCTCCCCCCCAAGCGCCTCTACATCCACCCCGACGAACAGATCGAAGCCATCGACATCGAGCGCCAAACCGGCGCGCAGCCCGAAGTCGCCCAGGAACCCGAGTACGAATGGGTGTTGCCGGCCCACCTGCACGAGACGTTTTCCCTGGCCAAGTTCGCTGCCGTATTCGACTCTATCGACGCCATTCCGCCCCAGGCGCCGCGGGATGAGGCGCCGGAGCTTGGTCCGAGCGGGAAGGACTGGAGGGGCGCGGATCGGAAGAAAAGGGTGACTATGGCGATTGTTCATGATGATTCGACGGTTACGTATTACATTGTTCACGATGGCATTGTGAAGCCGCGGCAGAACTAGCGACGGCGTTTATATTATTTTCATGTTTAATTTCTTTTCTTTCTTTTCTTTGCACTACAGCTTTAAGGGATCGCTGGGCTCCAATTCTGGGATTCTGGGCTACAAGGCAAACCACCACAATACCTTACTCTACTCAAGTGAGCAAGGTGGAAGGCAGGAGGAGCATCCGAACTATAGCGTGAAAATCACCTTGTACGCCTCCATGGCATTGAATAACCTGTATCCCTCGACAGCTTCGGAAAGCGGCATCATCTTGTCGAACATGAACCTGTCAAAGGTGTGAGTTTTGGGGGGGGAGACAGAGTTGTCGGGGAGAAGAACCTCGGGGCTTGCCCTGGGGGGGTTGTTCTGAGGATCCATGAGACTTACTCAAGCTTGTCTTGCCTCTTCTCGAGAAGAGTGAGGGCCTCATCGAATATCGCTCGGACAGGGCAACGGCCCATCTGAAGGCGGACATTTTTGCTACGCGAGGGGTCAGTTTTTACATGTCCTGGTCTGAGTCGGCCATCTGGAGATGCGCTCACCCGTATCCTTCATGTCCGTTGAAGGGGATCTATTGCCGCAGAAAAAAATGTTAGCCCAACAGGCTTTTTGTAGCAAAGGGATCGGAGAAAAGCCATACCTCAGCATTGTGGACACCAATGCTGCTGATAACACCCCAAGGCCGGATAAGATCAAACGCCGTCCTCAGCGCAGGACTAAGACCAACAACCTCAATAACCAAATCCGCCCCACGACCCTCCGTCACCTCCAGAATTCTCTTCTTCATGCCCTCGGGATCAGTCTTGAAGTTCAGTGGCTCAGCGCCCAGCTTCTTAGCGATCTCCAGCCTGCTATCAACAGCGTCGATGGCGAAGAGGTGCTTAGGCTTATACTCCAAAGCAGCGATGATGGCGCAGAGCCCGACGGGCCCGCAACCGATCACAACGGCGGTGACGTCATCCTTCTCCTTCATGGGGAGGAGCTGCCAGGCGGACTTGGCGCCGAAGAAGCCCGTGGGGAAGATGTCGGCCATGAGGACGAGGGCCTTGTCGGAGATGGTGCTGGGGGCTTTGACGACGGTGCCGTCGGCGAAGGGGACGCGGACATATTCGGCTTGGCCGCCGTCGAGGGCACCGCTACCGAAGAGGATGCTCTTTTCGCAGCGGGAGGTGAAGCCATTTCGACAATAGAAGCACTTTAAGCTATTTTTGCGGGGATCCCTCTACTCTCAGTAATCCGTTTTTACAAGGAAAAGTGTGAGGTACGCTGGTAGAACTATATGCGGCACGTACCATGAGGTGGTGAAGGGAGTCACGATCTTATCTCCGACCTTGACGGTCTTTACCGCAGCGCCGACTTCCGTCACAGTTCCGGTAAACTCATGGCCCATGATGAAGCCGGGCTCTTGCTTTTCTAGGCCGCGGAAAGTATGCAATTCTCTTTGGATACTCGTCATCAGTCCACAACATCGTCACGGCAATGCGGGGGCGGGGTAACAATTGAAGTTGACTTTTGATACCCCAGCACCGCAACCAGGGTCGAATACTCACGAGCCACAGAGACCAGAGGCGCTGACCTTGACGATAATATCTTCATCGTCCCGGACTGTTCAAAATATCAATTGGGTCAGCCTCGCCATTGCGTCATCCGGCTTGTTCTTTCGTCCACGCACGCGCCGGGGCGAAGGGCTGGAAGAGCTCGGTCCATACTTTTCGGGATCGGTCGCTCCTGAACGGAGACCTTGTGAGGACCGTCGAAGACTACGGCGAGCATTGTTCCGGCGGTGGAAATCGCAAGGTTCGGGGGTATATAAGGCTTGTATGAAATGCGAAGATCTGAAACTATGACGTTTCAAGCAAGAGAGAATCAAAGTTGTTTAAATAGCTTCGAATGGATTGATCCCCCTCAGAACTGAGTCAAGAGGAGATCAATTGATCGATCGTTGCTTGTTTTACGTAGTTAGATGCCTCTTTGAGATAAGGTTAGCGTTATCTCATCTGCTCCATTGCTAACTAATAACTTCGCAAACCCTCGGCCTTTGAGGCATCCATCGATCGTGAATAGAGGAAGAAGCCGGCTTGGCATTGATCCAAATGTCAAAATGTAGCTCCATCCTGGGTCCCACGCAAGAATAAAAGCGACAATAAGCGCATGTCGCCCCTTGCACAGTTGCACTATGTCAGCACGCAACTCCGATGTAGGAACGCGGGCGGGGAGAAAGGGACAAATTGGAACGGACCACCTTCTGGATGGCCCTTTTTTGGATTACGGACCATCGTTGTAATCCAGTCTAGGTTAAAGATTGCATTGAGATTTCTTCTCGTCCATCAATTCCAGGTGCACGTTGTGGATAACGCAACTGGGAGCAGGTGTTAGGCGTTGGGGGAAGTTGTAAGCGGAAAATAATATGGGGCGAGGTTGCATTCCCGGTTACGCTGTATTCGATTACCGGGGGCTCATGTCGATTCGATCATGGAGCTTCAACACGGGAAGCAAGGGCAAGGAGGGTTCTGAACGAGGCAATCCGTGCAGAAACGGGAGGCTCTGCGTCAGTGATGTCATTGCTGCAGTGTCATTGATGTTATCCTGTCGACATTCGGGCAATACTGATGCTGATGCCTGGACCCCCTTGTTCGACATACTGACTGGGGGGATTTAAAGTAGGGCACTGAGATAGAGATAGAGTGCTTAATGAAGCACAGTTATCATACCGGGGGATGCGGTAGAGCGATCTCCGCATTGCTGGGTGGGAGGAGGCAGATCAAGATGAAACATCGATATATTATGGGACAAGTGGATTCTCTGGTAATGCCCCTCCTGGTGCTTCGGGCCGACGAAACCAGCAACGAGTAATATCATGTATACACTCTCGATGGAGCGGTGTGCTGAGCAATATCGATTTGATGTGCCCCAACCTCGGTCTGGTCTCTCTCCCCCCCCCTCTGGAACGGTGTGGTACGGTACGGTAGAAGTCTGCGGATAACTTCCCTCTTCTTCTGGCAGTGGGAGGGCACACACAGCTCTCGGACGCAGCTCGCCATAATTAGTCGGTTCCGCATCTGTCTCGTAGGAAGAGGTGCCAGGCGACCGAGACCAGCGCATGTTGATGGGCCTATATTTCGCCTCTCACGTTCCTAACGTTCCTTGTTGCCATAAATCAACCGAGCCTAGGCGAGTTTGCTGGCTCCACTCTCAGACTTATGTGCTCTTAAAGTTCCCCTCTTAAACCCTTCACGACGGTGGGGAAGTGAAGCAGACTGATGGGAATCGCAAGGAGTTGGTTGGTCGTCCAAGTTGCGGGGTGAGGAAATGGGTGTGTGGATTCCACCTCTCCTTCGCAGGCTCGCAACATGGCCCCTGCTCGCATTTCCCCGCCTTTTCCTTCCTTCCCTTCCCGCATTCCGAGGTGTGGCGATGGGGAAGCGAGGGCGGTCTGGTGCGGTTCATCTTTTGAGGAGTAAACCCCCTCTCTTTCTTCTAGTGAATATGGTGTCGTGACCATGGAATGGTTCGCAAAATGTAATTTACGACGACGTGAAGCTCACACGCGAGAAAACAGCCAGATTGAAAGAAGAGGGACTACGCGTACATTCGACATCTGGGCGCCATGTTAAGGGCCGGCCTCCTTAGTCACGCTTACTGAAAGGATCAAATATCAAATATCAATATCGAGTCCGATCCTCGGCTGTGGTTGATTAAAACGTGGGATCTTTAGAAACAGTATCCCGTCCAAATAATATGGGAGAGGTGCAGGAGCTCTCTACTTCGCAATTTCTTGTTGAAGTCTATTCGGTTCTGGGATTTTCCTAATGTTCTTCCCCTTTGCCTGTTCCTGATTCCGTCCCGTCAGGGCTCTCGCCCCATGCGAGAACATGCCAGCCGTGGAAACTTCCCGCTGGTACAGTAGCGAATGTAGGTGCTCGCGAGGGTTCGTGCAAGGTACTGTATGGGAGACGGCTAAGAGCCGACCCCGGCTTATCCACGGAGCCTAGGTCCCGGAAGCGCGGACAGCAAATCCTGGTGAGTGATTTATTACTTGCGTTCTCCCAAGAAGTATCAATAAGTAGGTGGTCGTCCCAGAGCTGTTGAGGCAGTGCAGGGATCAATGATTTATACCAAAAAGTTGAGGTATAAAAGAAATTGTTTCCAAGCCTCTTCATTACATCCGACCCGATGGATTGATACCACCTTTGTACGCTGCATCTACATACTTCGTAGTGTACTTCGTACTCGGTTTCTTGTTAACAATGCACCCCAGTAGGAAATCCATCCTGTTTTACCTGTACTTCGTACTGTTTCGTAGTATTACATCGTTGATTGATGCTGAGCCAGCATGTCTGCTTCGTACACTACTTCGTGCGTGGGGCCGTCTTCCACTTATCAACCAGGCGGCCGAACGACCGTGCCCCCGGAGAAAGACAAGGGACATTGGGATCTTGATCGAGAACAGGAGGGGACAATGGAAGCCTGCAGGGGCAGGGCCCCCAAGACGCGGGTTATGATCAAGGTCAATTGCTGCTTGCCCAACACATATACCTGTCGAGTTCATAATTTCAATATCAAGACAATTTGACCATCATTTATACTTGTAGCTAGACAGGACGACTCACGACTCCTCCAATTGTCGTCGCTACCAAATAAACAAGGGAGGTATAAGTGGAAGACCGAAAGTACCCTTTCGGACACTCGCGGGAAGTACTTCTATCCTCGAGTTGTCCACGATACTACCACGCCTTCTGTACATACTTCGTCGATGGTTATGGGTGGTGATATTGATGTCAAGGTCTGGCACGCTGATCAATTGCCAATTCATTGATTTGATGGCCCCGGGCCTAATTTCCCCAGGGTCTGGGGCAGACGCATGAGGCACAAAACTGTGGAACTTGCAGAGCACACTATGCTCCTTCGTACATATCAATCACTTCGTACAGCGCAGCGTGGTGCAGTCTGCCCGCCCTGATCCCGGTCGCAGCTCTGTTAATCTCCATTGAGCCTCTTAAAGCACGAGGCGCGTGCTTCGTACTGGTACCTGAGACTTGCCTCTCAGGTTGGCCGAGGACGTACCTGGCTACTGGCTGGCTTCCTGGCTACCTACGAAGTTGGACCTAGCATGTTCTCAACGACATCTCTTGCAGGACCTCCACAGGTACTCGACGTCGTTCTGTAATTGGGGCGCCAGATTTCTCCTCAACTAACTGCGAAACGGTACGGCTGCTCGATCTTCGCAAAAAACCCAAGCTTTCTGTCTCGTCAAAGCTGCATTAATATTGCGGGAACCCTGGAATATTGTATTGAGTCTCCATGAGATTGAATCCCATCCAGACTGGCTTCGAAACTGAAACTACTTGAACATCATGCCTCTCTCGTCTCCTCACACAACAATATGCTCTTTGTACTTGGGTCCGTCGTTATTTTTGTACCGTATTTCTACACACATGCCTCATTCCTCCATAGCTCAGTAACTCCGATGAAGTTGCCCCATTTTCCCCGCGTTCGTCCCTTCCCTGGTGTGGTGGCCTGGGCCTGGCATTTGATCCATTTTGATCCACCCAGTCCCTTGTACACCTGTACCTCGTACTTTACCACATGCAATCTTTCGCGCTGTCTCGGCCTCTGGGGGTGCTCCTGCCAGGTAATAATTGATGTGCTTGTATTAGTTGTCCGCGCCTGCTCCCGCTGCCGCTGTCTTAATTCATCACCACCTCCATCTCCATCTCCACCTCACCCTCTGCCTCCACCTCCGCTACCACTACCACCGCCACTACCACGGCCCGGTCTGCCCATTCTTGAACGTCCAGTTCCACAATTCTGGCCCCGCCACAACCACCTCGTACTCATACATGACAATAGTCTTTTGTTCCCTCCCATGCTACCCTTCTCCTCATCTTCACCTTCACAAGACCTCGCCATTGTCGTGTCGCGTTTCCTAGTGGTCGACTGGGAATTCCAACGCACGAAAACCTCGGGTTTGGTGGCTCCTGGTTTTGCCGAAACGAAGACTGACCGAGCCTACACTATTTCGTATTGTAAGCCCTGGGCACAGGCAGGCAGGCAGGCTAGACCACCTCGATAAACCCAGCTTGATTCCCCCCCAAAGAACGACGCTAATAGACTCTTTCCACCTCCTACCTATTTTGGCGAAGAGGGCAGGCCCCAGCCGTTTTCCCTCCTCCCCCACAAAAGCTTCGACTTCAAGGGAATCAGCCTCACCGCCCGCCCAGCTTCCCTCCCTAGCCCACCCCAACCTGCATCTCCCATCCGCGCCCGCCCCGCCCTCTCACCAACCAGAGCAGGGTCGTGCTCGTACTTTGCGACGTCCTGCAGGGTGCCATTACTACATCTTCACAGAGCGTGGCTTGTAGCTGTACAACGCATTCCACCAACGCGACACCGATGTGGACGTGGGGATTGATGGGAACAGCACAGCCAAGCACAAGTAACAGTCTCGTCTTTAGCAAAACACTCCGTTTTCCCTCTCGGCTTTCACCATTTCCACATTAAAGAACCTTCGCTCGTTAAGCCACGTCTCGCCCGCACGCCACATATCCGCCGCTCAATACCTTCACATTTTACTACTCCTCACCTGGTCTCGCCTTTTCTTCGCCAAAAACTCGACCTTGACGCAGGCCACCGCGTCCTCAGCTGCCTTGGAGAGCCTGTCGAGGAACGTCCTCCCGTCTTTCGTTTCCGTGGTTGGGCTGTGGCAAGGCCGTTAACTCGGCCGGGGATTCACTGCGCATTCGAACCTCAACCCACACCACCACCACACCACACCACGTCAACAACCTCCTAGCAGCACTTTCCTATTCCCGCCCAACGACTTCTCTGAACACCACGAGGCGATCGCAATTCACGCAGACGACGAATCTTCCCCCCCGGCGCGGAGGACAAGGCGACTAACCGAGTGGACTGTGGACCTCTTTCCTTGCCGCATCGTAGCGCATAATTGTTCTCATTTTCTCTGCCTGTTTTGTATGCTCTGACAGCCTAACGTTTGGTCCTTGTTCCTTCGCCCCAGTCCTTCCTCCGATTCCAATGGCGAACTAGCACAGGCGCAACTCGACTCACGTTCCCGATTATGTCTGCAAAAGCTGCAAACAACGAAACCTTGACTCGAAATCCTCGCCTCGAACAGCTATGCCTACGGATGTATTCAACGATTCTGGTGAAGGCTCCCGGCCTCAGACACCGTTTCATCCCCGCTACGAACCGGTAGCCGGGCCCAAATTTGGCGACGTCATTGAAGTCAGTTCCTGAGCCTGTCCCTCTCTCTCTCTCTCTCTCTCTCTCTCTCTTTTTTCCTAATGCCTTCGTTCTATCTTCTGTTTAGGAGTGGGCTTCTTCGAAGGCTGCCTTTTGCTTTGTACTCTTCCTCTGTCCACGTCACTCCCCGGCCCTTTGACAAGACCTTGACGCCCCTTCTCCCTCCTATCTCCCGCATTTATATAAGACTCTTGAGAATCCCGATCCTAATTCTTCTCTCAAAGAATCTGCCGAGGGCGGACGAGGCTTACGTAGTGGCAATCATGGATCAGAACCGGAATCCTGATATTCCCCACCATATCATCGAGGACGGCCCAGACCTGTCTGACAAAGAGTCTTATACCTCAGAACATCGCGATCGCGATTGCGATTGGGCCTCGCCGTCCCGTCCCCCCACTCCAGGCAAGAAGATGCGACTTCCGGCCCCCCAGGAGAGCGACAGCTCTTCCAAGTTTGAGGCGCTACAGCAGCTAGCCACCGATGCTCTGGCAAACTTTGCTTCTCCGTCACAAGCATCTGATCTAAGCCCCGGCCCTCAACACGCCCCTCACGGTGATCCAAGGCGCCAGGCCCCTGCCCTGCTGACAGGTCGAGACTTGCCTTTCCGTAGAGAGGGCTCTTTACCGGTTTCTGCTTCTGCCCCCACTCCTAGCAGTAGCAGCTCGTACGCTCCACCAGACTATTTTCAGACCAATACCTTGCTCTCGGCTCTGAATCCTACTAGCCCGGTTGGTACAGGTCTGCCGGCAGCGCCGCTTGCATCACCGAAGTCTATCGGCCCCCGGAGTCCAACGGCTAGCCTTCTGCCACATCGGCCGTCCCAACAACATTTGCCACGCTTAAACTCGGCACCCTTAAACTCGGCACCGAATCCAACGGGGCGGCTTCCATCTCTACACCAGTTAATGGGGCCTCACTCGCCAACCAGCAGCATAGAACGCGATGATGACCATCTCAGTTACCCGCAAACGTCACCATTCGCCTACCAGCCATCGGCCTTACCGCGGCCACCCTCAATTTCCGGACATCACCAGGGCACTCCTCCTGTCTCTCCTAACGGGAGCTATGGCCGTGATTTTCCATCCTCCCCGAAGCCACAGGGCCGAACAGCCAATTACTATCCAACTTCGAAACCTGGGCCTATCATGGCCAGCGGTGTAAGCGCCATCACAACCTCCTCTCTGCTCCGGTCGGCGGGAGGGGAGTACATGGCCAACAGCAATGCTGCGACGTCCAACACAGACCACTCCGGGTTAAGTGCGGTAGAAGGACTGGTATCGAGTGGAAACGGCTCAGGGAGCTCCGAGGTCGGCACGTTCAAGTGCACGTTTGAGGGTTGCCAGGCGAAGCCATTCCAGACACAATATCTGCTCAACTCTCACGCCAACGTTCACTCATCAGCCAGGCCGCATTACTGTCCCGTCCAGGGGTGTCCGAGGAGTAAGCCAGGCCAGGGTTTCAAGCGCAAGAACGAGATGATCCGCCACGGCTTCGTGCATGAATCGCCGGGGTATGCTTGCCCGTTTTGTCCAGATCGGGAGCACAAGTACCCCCGGCCGGATAATCTCCAGAGGTATGTTCATGTATAATACCCTTTTTTTTTTTTTTTTTTTTTTTTTTTTTTTTTTTTTTTTTTTTTTTTTTTTTTTTTTTTTTTTTTTTTTTTTTTTTTTTTTTTTTTTTTTTTTTTT
>Ga0164243_10008683_pt1 | contig 14939 bp, 12 predicted proteins | sample OricompcompostOP_FD_108781 | JGI IMG/M metagenome (GOLD analysis project Ga0164243, IMG submission 108781) | Organic Plus compost microbial communities from Emeryville, California, USA - Original compost - Organic plus compost (OP) | ecosystem: Engineered > Solid waste > Mixed feedstock >... | reverse complement strand
TCGGTCGGGTTGGCCGACGTCGCCACCGCGATCGGGGACGAGGTCCGCCTGGCCGAGCTGGGGCGCGCCGTCGTCGACCACGACCTGGTCGTCGGCGAGTTCGACGCCATCACCACGTGGGACGCCGACCACGTCCCGCCCGCCTCGATGGGCGCCACCGGCGCCGCCCTGGCCTGGTGCACGGCCGAGAACCTGTGCCCCCTCGCCGCCGCCGTCGGCGCCCGGTCGGTCACCGTCGTCGAGTACTTCGGCACCCGCCTGGGCGTCGACCGCGGCGCCGCGGCGTTCGCCGCCGTCTGCGACCGGGCCGCTGACCACGGCCTGCTCGTGACCCTCGAGTTCCTGCCGTGGACGGGCGTGGCCACGCTGGCGGAGGCCCGGGCCATCGTCGAGGCCGCCGGTCGGCCCAACGGCTTGCTCCAGGTCGACAGCTGGCACCTCTTCCGCGGTGGCGGCACCCTCGCCGAGCTCGCCGCCCTGCCCGGCGAGCTCCTCGGCTACGTCCAGCTCGACGACGCCCCCGCCGATCCCGAGCCGGACCTGGAGGACGAGTCGGTGCACCGCCGCCTGGCGCCCGGCGCCGGCGACCTCGACCTGGTGGGCTTCGTCCGCACCCTGCGGGGGATCGGCTACGACGGACCGATCGGGGTGGAGGTGCTGGCCGACGAGCTCGGCGTGCTTCCGCCGGCCGAGGCGGCCCGCCGCTGCGGCGACGGCGCCCGGGCGGTGCTGGCCGCTGCCTGAGCGCCGGCGGTCAGAAGTCCTCGTCGAAGGCCACCGTGCCGGTCACCCCCACCTGGTAGGCGGAGACGGTGCGCTCGAAGAAGTTGGCCAGCTCCTGCACGTCCTGGAGCTCCATGAACCCGAACGGGTTGGCACTCCCGTAGCGGAGCGGGAGGCCGAGCCGGGCCAGGCGCTGATCGGCGACGTGCTGGAGGTACTGCCGGGTGTCGGCGACCGACAGGCCCGGCACCCCCTCGGCCAGGACGTCCTCGGCGAAGGCGACCTCGACCTCCACCGCCTCCTCCACCATGGCCCGCACGTCGGCCGCGAACGCCTCGTCGAACAGGCCGGGCTCCTCCGCCCGGATCGTGTCGATCACGGCGAAGGCGAACTCCATGTGCGAGCTCTCGTCGCGGAACACCCAGTTGGTGCCGGCCGCCAGCCCGTTGAGCAGGCCCTTGGAGCGCAGGAAGTACACGTAGGCGAAGGCGGCGAAGAAGAAGAGGCCCTCCACGCAGGCGGCGAAGCACACCAGGTTGAGCAGGAACGTGCGCCGGTCCTGCGCCGTCTCCAACCGGTGGAGCTGGTGGATGGAGTCGATCCAGCGCTGGCAGAAGGCGGCCTTGGCCCGGATCGACGGGATGTTGTCGATGGCGGCGAAGGCGGCGGCGCGCTCGGCGTCGTCGGAGAGGTAGGTGTCGAGCAGGGTCAGGTAGAACTGGACGTGCAGCGCCTCCTCGTAGAGCTGGCGGCTGAGGAACAGGCGGGCCTCGGGCGCGTTCACGTGCCGGTAGAGGTTGAGCACCAGGTTGTTGGCGACGATCGAGTCGCCGGTGGCGAAGAACGCCACGAGCCGCGAGATCAGGTGCTGCTCGGCGGGCAGCAGGCGCCGGTGCAGGTCGACCAGGTCGTCGGAGAGGTCGACCTCCTCGACGGTCCAGGTGTTGCGGACGGCGGCGCGGTAGCGCTCGTAGAACTCCGGGTAGCGCATCGGCCGGAGGGTGAGGGCCAGGCCGGGGTCGAGGAGGCGCCCGGCCGGCAGCGCCGGCGCGCCGGCCGGCTCGGGGTGACCGGGATGCGGCCCGGGCGTCGTGGTGAGCGGGTCGAGGAGGGCCATCAGTCGCACGCCTCACAGGTCTCGGGGCTCTCGAGCGAGCAGGCCACCGCTGAGGCGTCGACGCCGGTGGTGGCCGCCGCGATGCGGGTGGCCGGCCGCGAGCGCAGGTAGTACGTGGTCTTCAGCCCCCGCTTCCAGGCGTGGAGGTACATCGACGAGAGCTTGCCGATGGTGGGGGTGGCCACGAAGAGGTTGAGCGACTGGCTCTGGTCGATGAAGGCCCCCCGGTCGGCGGCCATGTCGATCAGGGCCCGTTGGGGGATCTCCCAGGCGGTGCGGTACACGGCCTTCAGGTCGTCGGGCACGGCGTCGACGTCCTGCACCGAGCCGTCGCCCCGCTTGATGGCGGTGCGCACCGCCTCGGTCCAGAGGCCGCGGCGCTGGAGGTCGCGCACCAGGTGGGTGTTGATCTGGAGGAACTCGCCCGAGAGCGTCTCCCGCTTGAACAGGTTCGACACCTGCGGCTCGATGCACTCGCCGCAGCCGGCGATGGAGGCGATGGTGGCCGTGGGAGCGATGGCGACCAGGAGCGAGTTGCGCAGCCCGTGCTCGGCGATGCGGGCCCGCAGCGGCTCCCATCGCTCCGGGTCCGACGGCTCGACGCCCCACAGGTCGGGCTGGAGGCGGCCGGCCGCGGCGTGGGTCTCGGCGAAGGCGGGGTGGGGGCCGTGGGCTTCGGCCAGCTCGGTCGAGGCCCAGAGGGCGTGGAAGTGGATCTCCTCGGCGATGCGCCGGGAGAGCGCCATGGCCGGCGGGGAGTCGAACGGCAGGCCGAGCTGGAAGAACACGTCCTGGAGGCCCATCACCCCGAGGCCGACCGGCCGCCATCGGGCGTTGGAGGCGGCGGTGCGGCTGGTGGGGTAGTAGTTGCGGTCGACCACCCGGTCGAGGAAGGGCACGACCGTGCGGACGATGCGGCCCAGGGTGGCGAAGTCGAACGTGCCGTCGCGGACCAGGCGGGCCAGGTTGATCGACCCGAGGTTGCAGACCGCGGTCTCCTCGTCGGAGGTGACCTCCAGGATCTCGGTGCACAGGTTCGACAGGTGCACGGTGCCGCCGCCCGCGGTCTGGTTGCACGTGCGGTTGGCCGTGTCCTTGAACGTCATCCAGCCGTTGCCGGTCTCCGCCAGGGTGCGCATCATGCGGGCGTAGAGCTGGCGGGCCGGGACCTGCCGCTCGTGGAGTCCCGCCGCCTCGGCCTCGAGGTAGGCGGCCTCGAACGCGTCGCCGTGCAGGTCGGTGAGGTGGGGCACGACCTTGGGATCGAAGAGCGACCACATCCAGTCGTTCTCCACCCGTTGCATGAACAGGTCGGGCACCCAGTTGGCGATGTTGACGTTGCGCAGCCGTCGGGCCTCGTCGCCCGTGCCGTCGCGCAGCTCGAGGAACTCCTCGATGTCGGCGTGCCAGGTCTCGAGGTAGACGCACGCCGCGCCCTTGCGCCGACCGCCCTGGTTCACGGCGGCGACGGAGGCGTCGAGGGTCTTGAGCCAGGGCACGACGCCGTTGGACAGCCCGTTGGTGCCGCGGATGAGCGAGCCGCGCGACCGCACCCGGTGGAACGCCACGCCGATGCCGCCGGCGTGCTTCGAGAGCCGGGCGATCTCCGCGTAGGTGTCGTAGATGGCGTCGAGCTCGTCGGCCGGCGAGTCGAGCAGGTAGCACGACGACATCTGCTCGTGGGTGGTGCCCGAGTTGAACAGGGTGGGGCTCGACGGCAGGTACTCGAGCCGGCTCATCAGCTCGTACAGGCCGACCGCCTCGTCGACCGTGTCGGAGAGCCCGCACGCCACGCGCAGGAAGAAGTGCTGGGGGGTCTCGATCACCTGGCGGGAGTCGGGGTGGCGCAGCAGATAGCGGTCGTACACCGTGCGCAGGCCGAAGAACTCGAACAGGTCGCACCGCTCGGGCCGCACCGCGGCGTCGAGGCGGTCGGCGTGGGTGGCGACGAAGGTGGCGGTGCGCGCACCGACGATGCCGAGCCGATGGCCGGCGGCCACCGAGGCCGAGAACGAGCCGATGCCCTGATAGGCCACCTCCTTCTCGATCACCGAGGCGAGCAGGCGGGCCGCCACCTTCGAGTAGCTGGGCTCCTCGGCCACGAGGGCGGCGGCGGTGCGGATCGACAGCGCGTCGAGCTCCTCGGTGGTGGCGCCGTCGCACAGCCCGCTGATGGTGCGCGTCGCCACCCGCAGGGCGTCGACGTGGGGAAGGCCGATGGCACAGCGCTCGACGGCCTGGACGATCTTCTCCAGCCGCACCGGCTCGTGGCTGCCGTCGCGCTTGCGCACCCGCATGGGGCTGGCCCCGTCGGTGGGCGGCGCTCCCTCGGGGGCCGCCGGGGTGGCGGTGTCGGTTCGGTCGAGGATGCTCACCAGGTCTCCTGGGATCGGCACGGGCCGGCGGTCCTCGGGCCACGCACCACAACATGCTGTGGTCGAGCGGGGGGGCCGGCCCACATCTTGTGGACCTCCGAAGTACACGCGTGTCGTTTGCCCGGGTGCAACGGGCGCCTTTCAGTAGTAAGCCCCCCTCCGGGGAGGGGGCTCGGGGCGCCGGCTACGGTCGGCCCGATGAGCAGGCGAGACGGGTCGACGACGGTCGAGGGCCTCAACCTGAAGCAGGTGGCCGCCCGCCTCGGTGTCCACTACATGACCGCCTACCGCTACGTCCGCACCGGCCGCCTCCCCGCGGTCCGCGTCGGCAGCGGGTGGGTGGTCACCGAGGCCGACCTCGACGCCTTCGCCGCGGCGCCCGCCCTCCCCTCGGCGGCGGAGGGCACCGACTGGCGGGGTCGCGTCCGCGAGAGCCTGCTCGCCGGGGACGAGATCGCCGCCTGGCGCACGATCGAGCAGGCCCTGCTCTCGGGGCGCACGCCGACCGACTGCTACCTCGACCTGGTCGCCGGCGCGCTGGCCGACATCGGCGACGCGTCCGCGGCGGCCTCGACCGGCGCCGGGGACGACGAGCCGGACGACCCGGCCGGCCCCTACGTCGCGCTCACCACCGCCCGGCGCCTGGTGGCCCAGCTCGGCGCCCGCTTCCGCCGGCCCGGCCGTCGCCGGGGCACGGTGGTGTTCGGCGCGCCCGCCGGCGAGCTGCACGACCTGCCCATCGCCATCGTCGCCGACCTGGTGCGGCTCGAGGGCTTCACCTGCCTGGAGCTGGGTGCCGACGTGCCGGCCGCGGCCTTCGCCGCGGCGTTGCGGCGCACCGCCGACGTCGTGGCGGTCGGCATCGGCGTCACCGGTGTCGAGCACCTCGAGGCGGTGGCCGCCACCGTCGCCGCGGCGCGGGCCGTCGACCCCGACGTGCCCGTGGTGCTCGGTGGCCAGGGGGTGCGCAACGGCGAGGTGGCCGAGCTGCTGGGCGCCACCGCGTGGGCGCCCGACGGGGCCGGTGCCGTGGCCCTCATCGGGGAGCTCGCCACCCGGCGCCCGGCGGCGGACCGGCGTGCGCCACCGGCGGCGGCCGGTCACGCCTAGTCGGAGCCGGCGGCCGCCTCCCGCCCGCGCCGGCGAGCCTCCTCCCACGGGGCCCGGCGGCGGGCCATGTCCTCGATGGTGGCCTCGGCCCCGGCGAGCAGCGGGCCGGGAGCCCGCCCGACCGAATCAGAGGCCCGGCGGGCGAGAGCGACGTCCTTGTGCAGCGTGGGCCAGGCCCGGACGGAGAAGGTCTCGGCGCCGCCCAGGGCCAGGTAGTGGTGCACCGAGGGGTTGGCGGCGGAGCCTCCGCCCAGGATGCGGCCCAGCCCCGGCTCGTCGATGTGCAGGGCGGCGCCCAGCTCGAACGCGTCGAACACCAGCCCGGTGATGGCGGCCATGAGGCTGTTGTTCACCAGCTTGGCGGCCTGGGCCGCACCGGCCGGGCCGACGGGGACGACGTGGTCGGAGTAGGTCGAGAACATCGGCTCGCAGACGGCGACGTCGTCGGGCTCGCCACCGGTGATCACGAGCAGCTTCCCGGCCGCAGCGGCCTCGTCCCCACCGCTGACCGGTGCATCGACCACGCGCAGGCCCCGGTCGGCGACCCGGGCGGCCAGGTCGGTGACGTACGTGGGCGGCACGGTGGCGTGGACGGCGAGCACGGTGCCCGGTCGGGCGGCGGCCACCAGGCCCTCGTCGCCGAACAGCACGGTGTCGATGGCGTCCGCGTCGTACAGGCACAGGCCGATGACGTCGCAGCGGGCGCCGATCTCGGCCGGTGACGACGCGAGCCGGGCATCGGTGCCGCGGTAGCGGTCGAGGACCTCGGCCCGGCGCGCCCACAGCCAGGGGCGCAGCCCGGCCGCGATCATGCGCTCGGCCATGGGCGAGCCCTGGTGGCCGAGGCCGATGAAGCCGTGCACCGGGCCGGCGGTGGGGTCAGGTGAGGTCGGCATGGAGGACCCTCCGGGTCGATCGGAGCGTGGGCCGAGACGGCGGCCGTGATCAGCGCGTCGGCGCCGCCCCTGCGCCGTTCGGCGGCCGTCCGGCACGAGGTGCGGAGCAGGCCGTCTCGAGTCGTCGGCGACCGTACCGCCAACCAGCGGAAGGGGTCCGAGACCCCCACGACGCGCGCCCCGGCGCGCGTGGCCGGCCCATAGGCTCCGACCGGTGAGGACCGCCGTCGCCGGAGCGCTCGCCGTGATCTGGGTGGTGGGCCTCGTCGCGCTCTCGTCGTGGATCTGGGTCCGGTCCCGGCGCACCGGCCTCGACCCGAAGCGGGCCCGCGACCGCAAGCGGGCGGAGCGAGACCGGCGCCGGCCCGAGCGTTCCCTGGAGCGCACGGTTCGGGAGGCCACCCTGGCCGGGGCGGTGGTGGTGGTCGCCCGGCGAGGCAGCGATCCCACCCGGGTGACGTGGTCCGACGGGAGCGTGTGGTTCTACTACCCGGACGAGGAGAGCCTCCGCTCGGCGCGCGAGCGCCACGTCGTTCCGCCGGGCCCCGCCCACGTGGGCGAGCCTCCCGCGCTCGGCTCCCCCCGCCCCGCCCGCTGATCTCCCACCCTCCCGTGCCAGTCACGGGATCGGAGTGCGAGCGGACCGGAGCTCCACGGGAATGGGCAGGGGTGGGCTAGAACGGCGAGGGGGACGCCAGCGGGGCGCGCCCCGATCCGGGGGGAGCGACATGAAGGCGTGGCAGGTCACCCGACACGGCCGTCCGACCGAGGCACTCGAGCTGGTGGAGCTCCCGGACCCCGAGCCGGGTCCGGGCGAGCTGCTGGTGCGGACCTCGGCGAGCGTCCTGAACTTCAACGAGGTCGACGCCTGCCACGGCCGCTACCTCACCGTCGACCCGCCGCTGCCCTACACGCTGGGCATGGAGTGCGTCGGTGAGGTCGTGGCCACCGGCGCCGGCGCCGAGAGCTGGCTGGGGCGGCGGGTCACGATCACCGGGAGCGGCGCGACCGGTGCCCACGCCGAGCTGGTGGTGGGGCCGACGGCGATGGCCTTCGAGGCGCCCGAGCAGCTCACCGACGACGCGGCGGCGGCGTTCTTCTACCCCTTCCACCTCGCCCACCTCGGCCTCCACGAGCGGGGCCGGCTGCAGGCGGCGGAGACCGTCCTCGTGCACGCCGCGGCCGGCGGCGTCGGCTCGGCGGCGGTGCAGCTGGCCAAGGCCGCCGGTGCCACCGTGTACGCCACCGTCGGCAGCGAGGAGAAGCGGTCGTTCGTGGAGGGGTTGGGGGCTGATCTCGTCCTCGACTACCGGAAGGTCGACTTCCCGACCGAGGTCCTCCGCCAGACCGGCGGCCTCGGCGTCGACGTGTGCTTCGACGGCGTCGGCGGCGACGTGACGATGCAGTCGCTGCGGTGCCTCGGCCGGGGCGGCCGCCATCTGGTGGTGGGCTTCGCCGGCGGCATCGAGGCGGAGGAGGTGCCGATGATCTCCGGACGTGCGCTCTGCTTCGGGAACTTCGACATCGTCGGTGTGATCCTCACCTACCTGCCCTCGTGGGTGCCGCCCGACGTGGAGCTCCCCACGCCCGTGCCGGTGCCCCGCTTCAACCCGCCGACCGACGGCATCGGGCAGGCCGTCCAGGCCCACCTCCTCGAGCTGCTCGCCGCCGGGAGCATCCGGCCCGTGGTGGGCGACCGGGTGGCCTTCGAGGACCTGCCCCGCGCGCTCGAGGCCATGGAGGCCCGTCAGACGATCGGCCGGGTGGTCGTGGGTCGCTGACCCGGGGTCAGGTCCCGTCGAGCAGCGCCGAGCCGTAGGTGTCGTCGGCGTCGCGGACGCCGGGCAGGACGAAGAAGTACCCGCCGCCGACGGGGCTGATGTAGTCGACCAGCGGCTCGCCTTCGAGGCGCGTCTGGTTGGCGACGAACTGTCGCTCGATGTCCTGCTGGAAGCAGGTGAACAGCAGCCCCATGTCGAGGTTGCCGTTGGGGTCGATCCCGCGGTCGTAGCTGACGCTGCGCCGGAGGATGCGGCTGTCCTCGGTCTCCGGGGTGCGGGGGTTGGCCAGGCGGATGTGCGCGGTGAGCGGGATGGTGGTGCCGTCCGGGTCGGCGGCGTAGTCGGGCACGTCGCTCTCCACCTCACCGTCGAGTGGAGCACCGGTCGTCCGGTTGCGGCCGATCATGCCCTCCTGCTCGGCCAGCGACACCCGGTCCCAGAACTCCACGAGCATCCGGATGGTGCGCACCACCTGGTAGGTGCCCCCGGCGGTCCAGGCCGGCTCGTCCCCTCCCGGCTGCACCCACACGAGCCGGTCCATCTCCTCGGCGTCGGTGGGGTCGGGGTTGGCGGTGCCGTCCTTGAACCCGAGCAGGTTGCGGGGAGCACCGTCGGGTCGGGGCGGCGGCGTGAAGCCGTCCACCCGCCAGCGCAGCTGCATGGCGCCCCGGGTGGCCCGGGCGATGCGGCGCAGGGCGTGCAGCACGACGTCCGGCGCATCCCCCCGCAGCTGCACGAGGAGATCGCCGTGGCACTGGGCCGGGTCGAGGGCGTCGTCGGGGAAGCTCGGCATGGTCGTGAGCCGGGCCGGCACCCGGTCGGTGAGCCCGAAGCGGTCGTCGAACAGGCTGGCGCCGACGGCGACGGTGACGGTCAGCGCACCGGTGCCGGCGGGAGCGGCGCCGAGGATCCCGCTGTCGGCGGGCGGCTCCTTGAGGCCGAGCGTCGGCGCCGCCACCCCGGTGCAGAGGGCGCGGGCCTCGGCGGTGAGGGTGGCGAACAGCTCGGCGAGGCCGGCGCGGTCGGGGGCGACGACGTCGAAGGCGGCGACCGACGTGGCGGTGGCCGGCTCTTCGAGGACACCGGCCTGGTGCACCCCGTGGAACGGGACGGGCGCCGTGGGGCCCCCGTCGGTGCGGTCGCCGGTGGCGCGGGCCTCCGCGGTGGCGCGAGCCCCGAGGCCGACGGCGGCCGCGCCCGCCGAGGCCCCGGCCACCACTTGGAGGAACCGTCGTCGGTGCAGGGCGTCCATCGGGCGTCTCCTAGCTGGTGGCGGTGGGGAGGGCGAGCAGTCCGGGGACGGCGGCCAGGTCTTCGACGAGCTGGTCGACCATGGCGTTGAGGCGGCGCCGCTCCGGGGTGGGCACGTCGTCGAGCGCGGTCCAGGTGCCGTCGCGTCGCTGGGCGTCGAGGGCGGCGGCGAGCGCGTCGAGCTGTCCGGTGACCGAGGCCAGCAGTTCCGGGGCCCGGGGCTCGAGGGCGGGCGTCAGCGCCACCAGCACCAACCGGGTGCCGTCGACGTTGGCCCGGATGGTGGCCAGCTCCGTCCCGCTGCCCTGGTCGGTCAGGCCGTTGAGCTCGAACTGGAGCGAGTTCTCGAGGATTTCGTGGGCCCGGAGGGGCAGGTCGGCCGGGTCCGTGAAGAGCACCGGCAGCTCGACCGCCAGGGCCTCCACGTCGTCGATGAGCTGGGCGGTCGAGGCCTCCACCGCGTCCCAGTCGACGAGGCCCTCGTCCCACAGTTGGTGCTCCACCAGCCGGAAGCCGGTGAACCCGGGGTCGTCGACGCCGAGCTCCAGCCCTGTCGGGAGGCCGTTGATGGCCCCGTCGAGGTCACCGAACGTGCCGTAGGCGGCGCCCATCCGCTCGTAGTCGAGGTGGGCGATCAGCCAGGCGTCGCGGGTGCGGGCCAGGTCCCCCGTCGTGGCGACCTCGGCGAGGGTGCCCACGTCGGCGCGGAGCGTGTCGAGGAGCACGTCGATCTCGTCGCGGTAGGCCTCGACCGCGTCGTCGAGCTCGGCCGCGGTGACGGGGAGGTAGCGGGCGCCGTCGCGGTCGGACGCGCTGACGGTCCACGGGTGGGAGGTGCGCTCGTCGGAACCGGGCGCCTGGCAGGCCCACACGTACGCACCGGGCCCCAGCCGCACCTGGACGACCCGGGTGGTGCCGGGCTCGACCGCGTCGACCCGGGCCAGGGTGATCGACTTGTCGGCGCTCAGCAGGCTGACCGTCAGCGCCTCGCCGGTGTCGTTCGCCAGCGCGAACCGGGCGGCGTCGGCGGCGACGGCGTCGACCGCGGGGAGGCATCCGTCGTCGGTGGTCCGCAGCCAGGTGGCGTCCTCGGCGACCACGGACGACGCGTCGGGCCCCTGACCCGAGGCGCGCGAGCCGTCGTGCAGGGCGGCGACCACCGCCACCGAGGCCGCGCCGGCCACCACGAGCGCGCCGACGACGGCTGCTGCCGCGTCGATCGTGCTCCAGCGCCTGGCGTCGCTCATCGCTCCTGGGACGTCCTCGGGTGGCGCGGGGGTCCCAACGTCGCTCCACCGTCCACCCCGTCCCGGGGGCGGACCCCGAGAACCTAGAGCCCGTCGGACCGGTCCGGGGGCCGCCCACCGCACGAACTAGTGTTCGCCAGGTGAGCGATCTGTTCCTCGGCGACGACGGCCTGCCTCGCTGCGGCTGGGTCGCAGGCGCCCCGGAGTTCGTGGCCTACCACGACGACGAGTGGGGTCGACCGGTCCACGACGACCATCGGCTGTTCGAGAAGCTCAGCCTCGAGGCGTTCCAGTCGGGGTTGAGCTGGCGCACCATCCTCGTGAAGCGGGAGAACCTCCGGTCCGCCTTCGCCGGCTTCCGCATCGAGGAGGTGGCGGGCTTCGGCGACGCGGACGTCGAACGGCTTCTCGGCGACGCGGGCATCGTCCGGCACCGGGGGAAGATCGAGGCGGTGATCGACAACGCCCGGCGGGCCGCCGAGCTGCGGGAGCAGGCGGGCGAGGGTGCGCTCGACGCGCTGGTGTGGCGCCACCGCCCGGAGGCTCTCCCCGAGCCGGAGCTGCGGGCCACCTCGCCGGAGTCGGTGGCGCTGTCCAGGGAGCTCAAGCGCCGGGGGTGGCGCTTCGTCGGTCCCACCACCGTCTACGCGTTCATGCAGGCGATGGGGTTGGTGAACGACCACGCCGTGGGCTGCGCCTTCCGCGACGTCTGCCCACCAGGTCCGACCTCCGGAAGGGCGGCCGGGGCCGTGGTGGTCGTCTGCGACGTCAGGCTCGGTCGGCGCCCAGGTGGTCGGCGGCGAAGCCCCCGATGAACTCGAGGGTGGCGGCCTCGGTGGGGAGGTCGAACGCGAACGAGACCCACGTGGCCCCGGCCTCGCGCATGCGGCCGAGCTGGTCGCGGTGGCGCTCGACGTCCTTGCCGGTCTCGAGGATCGTCTCGTCCGTGTAGAGGATCATCACGTCGATCTCGTCGGCGCGAGGTCCGGCCGCCTCCTTGACCTCGCGCACCGCGGTGGCGACCGCGTCGAGGTCGGGCAGCGCTGCGGTGCGGGTGGTGCTGGCCAGCTCCGCCGAACCGGTCATCGGCATCCAGCCCTGGGCCTTCTCCGCCACCCGGCGACGGGTGAGGCGGGCGTTGCCGCCGAGCCAGATGGGGATCGGGCCGGACGGCTTCGGTCGGGCGAGCAGGTCACGGGCGTTGAAGTGGGTGCCCTCGAAGCTGAACGGCTCGCCGGACCAGTGCAGGCGCATGGCCTCGATGGCCTCGTCGAAGAGGGTGTTGCGCTCGTCGAAGTCGACCCCGAGGGCGTGGAACTCGCCCTTCAGGTAGCCGGTGCCCACGCCGAGCACGAACCGGCCCCGGGAGAGGATGTCGAGGGTGGCCGCCGCCTTGGCGGTGAGGAACGGGTTCCGGTACGGCAGCACCGAGAGGTAGGTCACCAGGCGGAGGCGCTCGGTGACCGCGGCGACCGCGCCGAGGGCCACGAAGGGGTCGAGGGTCTGGTGGCCACCGCCCTCCTCCAACCACCGCCGGCCGGGAGCGGGGTGCTCGGTGAAGGCGATGCCGTCCCACCCGGCCGCCTCGAGGGCCCGGGCCACCCCGGGGATGTCGCAGGTGGCGAGCAGGTCGTTGTCGGCACCGATGGGTTCGGGGTGCTGCAGCAGGTACTTCACGCTCGTCCTCTCGTTCGTCGCCCGCCTCACTCGGACGGCGCGCCCCCGGTGCCGGTACCGCCGTCGCGGTGGTCGCCCCACCAGCCCCGGCGGTCGGTGAACCACTCGCCCAGGTCGAGCGGCGGGTCGGGGAGCGGGGTGACGCCGCGCTCGGCCAGCACCCGCTCGTAGGCCTCGGGGTGGTCGCCCCAGCTGCGGAAGTCGCCGTCGGTGAGCTCGAGGAACACCGCGCCCTCGTCGCCCGCCACGATCGGCCCGAAGGCGGCGCCGACCGGGAGCTCGATGTGGGTGCCGGCCGGGCACCACCGGTCGCCGAACCACGCCCCACCGGCGAGGACGCGCACCAGGTGGTGGCCGAAGTGGCCGTGGCGGCGCACGACCATGCCGGGGTCGTACTCGATGTAGGCGCTCATGAACCCGGGCTCGGCGATGGGCCACTTCTCCCGGACGGCGGAGATGGAGCCGTCGGCGTTGTGCTGGCGCTTCACCTCCGTCCACGGGAGCGCGTCGAGGTGGGTGATGACCTCGGCCAGGCCTTCGACCTTCGGGGAGGGGCGTTCGCCACCCCAGTCGCCGCGCGGGTCGACGAACCAGTCGCCCAGCTCGATCGGCGGGTCGGGTAGCGGGGTGATGCCTCGCTCGCGGATCGCCTGCTCGTAGAGCTCGGGCTGGTCACCCCAGCCGCCGAACTCGCCGAAGCTGAGCTCCCAGCAGGTGAGGCCCTCGGGTCCGGCGATGATCGGCCCGAAGGCGGCGCCGAGCGGGACGTGCACGTGGGTGCCAGGGGAGCACGGCTGGTCGCCGAACCACCCGCTGCCCTCGAGCACGAACACCACGTGGTTGCTGCGGTGGCCGTGGCGGCGCACGACCATTCCGGGCTCGTAGGTCACGTGGGCGGAGAGGAAGCCGGGTCGGATGATCGGCCAGCGCTCCTTCACCACCGACTCGCTGCCGTCGGCGTTGCGCTGGCGCTGGACCGGGGTCCACTCGATCTCGTCGATCGAGCGGTACGTCGGCTCGGTCCGGGTCGCCGTGTCGAGCTCCGGTGCGTCGCTGGTCATGGCCGTCGTCCCCCTCGGTGGGCCGGGTGCGTCCCGGTCCGCCGAGCGTAGGGCGAACGCGATCGGGCGGCTCCGTGGGGTAGGACTGTCGGCGACCCGGGGAGGCGCGGTGGACGAGCGGCGCAGGCGATGGGCGGCGGTCGGGGTGGCCGGGCTGCTGCTGGTGGCGGCGGGGTGCGGGGCGTCGGGCCCGTCCGGTTCGGACGAAGGGGCCTCGACGTCGGCCACCTCGGAACCGACGACGTCGACCGCCGAGCCCACCACGACCACCGCGGCTCCGACCACCACGGCGCCACCAGCCGAGCTGGCCCCCGCCGGAGAGCCGAGCGATGTCGTCACCGGGCTGGACGCGCCGTGGTCGGTCGTGTTCGTCGGTGACACCCCGCTGGTGAGCGAGCGGGACTCCGGCCGCATCCTCGAGGTGCTCGCCGGCGGCGGCACCCGCACGGTCGGCACCGTCGGCGGCATCGCGCACGGCGGGGAAGGAGGTCTGCTCGGGCTCGCCGTGCGCGACGGTCAGCTCTACGCCTACTCCACCGGCGCCGGCGGGAACCGCATCCAGCGCATCGCCCTCACAGGTGGCCCCGGCTCGTACGGGCTCGGCGAGGCCGTGACCATCCTCGACGGCCTGCCCCGGGCCGGCATCCACAACGGCGGACGGATCGCGTTCGGCCCCGACGGGATGCTCTACGCCGGGGTGGGCGACGCCGGCCAGACCTCGCGGTCGCAGGACCTCGGGTCGCTCGGCGGGAAGATCCTGCGGATGACCCCGGACGGCGGGGTGCCAGCCGACAATCCGTTCCCGGGCTCGCTGGTGTGGAGCTACGGACACCGCAACGTGCAGGGCCTGGCGTGGACCGCCGACGGGACGATGTTCGCCAGCGAGTTCGGGCAGAACACCTGGGACGAGCTGAACGTGATCACCCCCGGGGCCAACTACGGCTGGCCGGTGGTGGAGGGGATCGCCGGCGCCCCCGACTTCGTCGACCCGGTGCAGCAGTGGGCGACGAGTGCGGCCAGCCCCAGTGGTCTGGTCGCGGCCGGCGGGACGCTCTTCCTGGCCAACCTCCGGGGCCAGGTGCTGCGCTCGATCCCGGTGGCGGACCCGTCGACCTCGACCGAGCTCTACCGGGGCACCTACGGCCGCCTGCGCGCGGTGGCGGTCGCCCCCGACGGGTCCCTGTGGGTCGTCACCAACAACACCGACGGCCGGGGCAGCCCGCGCTCGGGCGACGACCGGATCCTCCGCATCCCCCTCGCCTGAACCGCCACCCCCAGTCGCGTGATCGGCGACCGCCCCGGCGCCGTCGACCGTCCCGCCCACCGGTGAGGCGTAGGTGGCCATTTTGGTCACCCTCCGCCTCGCGGCCGGTGGGCACCATCGACCGGTGGGCAGGAGGTGACCGTTCCGGTCGCTCTCTGCGGCGAGGTCCGGCGGTCGTCCGCTGTCGGGCCGCGGTCGGTTCAGCCGGTGTCGAAGAGGCCGGGTTGCTCGGTGGTCGCGGTGGCGAGTGCGGGTGGGTCGTGGCCGTCGAGGACGACGAACTCGGGAGGACGCTTGCCGTCCGGCGGACCCTGCGCGGTCCGGGGTGGTTCGGGCGTGCCGTGGGCGTCGTCGGGTGGGATGAGGGTGCGTGTGCCGTCGGGTCCGAGGGGTCCGAAGCGGTAGCCGTGGTGGGTCTTGAGGTCGTGGTGGTACCC
>Ga0164243_10008681_pt1 | contig 14943 bp, 27 predicted proteins | sample OricompcompostOP_FD_108781 | JGI IMG/M metagenome (GOLD analysis project Ga0164243, IMG submission 108781) | Organic Plus compost microbial communities from Emeryville, California, USA - Original compost - Organic plus compost (OP) | ecosystem: Engineered > Solid waste > Mixed feedstock >... | reverse complement strand
GTGACAACATCCAGATGCAGGTGACGCTGATCAACCCGATCGCGATGGAAGAAGGTCTGCGCTTCGCGATCCGCGAAGGCGGCCGCACCGTCGGCGCCGGCGTCGTCGCCAAGATCATCGAGTGATTCTGGCTCGTTAGAAAATAAAGGCGCCGAAAGGCGCCTTTTTTATTGCCGGACGGTGTATGATTCGCGCCCCGGTCAGCCGAGTTCGGCGGTTTTCCGGCGCCTGCGGGCGCGGCAAAAAAGCCCTGAAAAGTGGCTGAAAGTTTGTTGACAGGGTAGGGGGCGGCCTTTAGAATGCCGCTTCCATTTTTCAGGGGCGGGTTTGCGGTACTGACGCAAGCGCCTTATCAATATCTGGTTGGGAGAGTTGGTCAAGTGCAAAATCAGCGAATTCGTATTCGTTTAAAGGCCTTTGACCACCGTCTCATCGACGCATCGGCGCAGGAGATCGTGGATACGGCGAAGCGTACCGGGGCACAGGTTTGCGGTCCGATTCCGCTGCCGACCCGCATCGAGCGCTTCACCATTCTGGTCTCTCCGCACGCGAACAAGGACGCGCGTGACCAGTACGAGATTCGCACCCACAAGCGGTTGCTCGATATCGTAGAGCCCACGGAAAAAACCGTGGATGCGCTGATGAAGTTGGATCTGGCGGCAGGTGTAGAGGTTCAGATCAGTCTCGGCTGATCGATCGGCAGCGTTGACGCGTTGTTGAAGTGGCAACAAAAAGCAGTACCCAGTTAAAAAATCAGCAGTAAAAAGAAAGACCCGCTCGGGGCTTTCCCCGGGTTGTGTAACGCTCCGCAAGAGCGGCCATAGAGGGTGAGAGCCCCGTACACTGTGAGGTTGTAGCAATGGCTATAGGTTTGGTCGGTCGTAAGTCCGGCATGACGCGCGTTTTCACTGACGACGGCGTATCCATTCCGGTAACGGTGGTTGAGGTTGATCCCAATCGCGTTACCTGTATCAAAACCGACGATAGCGATGGCTATCGCGCAGTTCAGGTCACCACCGGGACGCGTAGAGCTTCGAGAGTCACCAAGCCGCAGGCGGGCAATTTCGCCAAGGCGGGTGTCGAAGCGGGTCGCGGTCTGTGGGAATTCCGTCTTGAAGATGGTGCTGATGCTCCTGCCGTGGGCAGCGAGCTGACTGTTGCCCTGTTCGCGGCTGGTCAAAAGGTCGACGTTACCGGCATCTCCAAGGGTAAAGGCTATCAGGGTACGGTGAAGCGTTGGAACTTCCGCACCCAGGATGCCACCCACGGCAACTCCCGTTCGCATCGCGTTCCCGGTTCCATTGGTCAGAACCAAAGCCCTGGCCGCGTGTTCAAGGGCAAGAAGATGACCGGTCATATGGGTGCCGACCGCGTTACCGTGCAGACCCTCGAGGTGGTGCGCGTCGATGCTGAGCGCAATCTGCTGTTGATCAAAGGTGCGATTCCCGGAGCCCCAGGTGGCGACGTGCTGGTTCGTCCTGCGGTCAAGGTCAAGAATTCCTGAGGGGACCAGCAATGGAATTGAGTATTGCCAAGCCTGGTAACGGCGGTGCAGCCGGTACCGTTCAAGTTTCTGATGTAACGTTCGCCAGGGACTACAACGAAGATCTGGTGCATCAGGTCGTGACGGCGTACCTGGCCGCTGCGCGCCAGGGCACCCGCGCGCAGAAAACGCGCTCGGAAGTGAATGGCGGCGGCAAAAAGCCGTGGCGCCAGAAAGGTACCGGTCGCGCCCGCGCGGGTACCATTCGCTCGCCGATCTGGCGTGGCGGCGGTGTGAGCTTCGCGGCCAAGCCGCAGGATCACAGCCAGAAGGTCAACAGAAAGATGTATCGCGCTGCGATCCAGGTCATTCTGTCCGAGCTGGCCCGCCAGGAGCGTCTGGTGATCGTCGAGAACTTCGCCCTCGAGCAGCCCAAGACCAAAAATCTGGTCAAGGCGCTCGGCGACTACGGTCTCGAAGACGTGCTGATCATCGCCGACGAAGTGACTGAAAATCTGTATCTGGCCTCGCGCAACCTGCACAAGGTCGATGTGCGCGACGTCCAGGGTGTTGATCCGGTGAGCCTGATCAGCTTCGACAAGGTTCTGGTAACCGTGGCCGCGCTGAAGAAGTTTGAGGAGATGTTGGGATGAACCCGGAACGTATTTATAAGGTTCTGCTGGGCCCGCATATTTCTGAAAAGGCGGCGGTCAGCGCGGAATCCGGCAATCAGGTGGTTTTCAAGGTTCTGCCCGGCGCCACCAAGCTGGAAATCAAAAAGGCGGTTGAGAAGCTGTTCAGCGTGAAAGTGCTGGGCGTGCAAACCCTCAACGTCAAGGGCAAGGTCAAGCGCAACCGCTTCGGCGCGGTGAAAAAGCCGAGCTGGAAGAAAGCGTATGTACGTCTGGAGCAAGGTCAGGATATCGACTTTGCCGCGACGGAATAAGGGGAGTCAGGTTAAATGGCAATCGTAAAGAGCAAACCGACTTCTCCGGGTCGCCGTTTTGTCGTCCGGGTGGTCAATCCCGATCTGCACAAAGGCGAACCCTATCGCCCGCTGCTCGAGAAAAAGAGCAAGACCGGTGGTCGCAACAACAATGGCCGCATCACCACCCGCCATATCGGTGGTGGTCACAGACAGCATTACCGGCTGGTGGATTTCAAACGCGATAAAGACGGTATCGTTGGCACCGTCGAGCGTCTCGAATACGATCCGAACCGCACCGCCTTCATCGCGCTGGTGCTGTACGCGGATGGCGAGCGCCGCTATGTGATCGCCCCGAAGGGCCTGAAAGCCGGCGATCAGATCCAGTCCGGCGAAGCCGCTCCGATCAAAGTGGGCAACACCCTGCCGCTGCGCAATATTCCGGTCGGCAGCACGGTTCACTGCATCGAGATGAAGCCCGGCAAAGGCGCGCAGATCGCCCGCAGCGCCGGCGCGGCAGTGCAGCTGGTCGCCCGCGAAGGCCAATACGCCACCCTGCGCCTGCGCTCGGGTGAAATGCGTAAAGTGTTGACCGATTGCCGCGCCACCCTGGGCGAGGTATCGAACAGCGAGCACAGCCTGCGCAAGCTGGGTAAAGCCGGTGCCACGCGTTGGCGCGGTGTACGTCCCACGGTTCGCGGCGTGGCCATGAACCCGGTAGACCACCCGCACGGCGGTGGTGAAGGCCGTACCTCGGCCGGACGTCACCCGGTTTCGCCCTGGGGAACGCCGACCAAGGGCTACAAAACTCGCAAGAACAAGCGCACGAGCAATTTGATTGTTCGTCGTCGCAATGCCAAATAACGGCAGCGCTAACGCTTTAGAAGAGAGGATTGGTTTGTGCCACGTTCACTGAAGAAAGGTCCGTTCATCGACCTTCACCTGCTGAAGAAAGTTGAGGTCGCCGTTGACAAGGGTGACAAGCGCCCGATCAAGACCTGGTCGCGCCGCTCGATGGTTTCTCCGGAAATGGTCGGCCTCACGATCGCCATCCACAATGGACGGCAGCACGTGCCGGTCTTCGTTACCGAAGATATGGTGGGCCACAAACTGGGTGAATTCGCGGCTACCCGTACCTTCAAAGGTCACGCTGCCGACAAGAAAGCGAAGAGATAACGCGCTTTGCTGAGATGAGGTTGGAGACAATGGAAACTACGGCAAGGTTGAAGGGCGCGCGAATTTCCGCACAAAAGGCCCGTCTGGTCGCAGACCAGGTGCGCGGCAAAGGTGTGGAAGAGGCGCTGAACATTTTGACGTTCAGCCCGAAAAAAGCGGCGCACCTGATCAAGAAAGTGCTTAATTCGGCGATCGCCAACGCGGAGCACAACGAAGGTGCCGACGTTGATGAGCTGAAAGTTGCGGTCATTCTGGTTGACGAAGGCGTCACCATGAAGCGGATCATGCCCCGTGCCAAGGGCCGTGCCGACCGTATTTCGAAAAGAAGCTGTCACATTACCGTTAAAGTAGCCGACGGCGCACGCTGAGCAGGAGAGACCACATGGGTCAGAAAGTACACCCGACCGGCATCCGGTTAGGCATCGTCAAGGATCACAACTCGATCTGGTATGCCGGCCGCAAAGCCTACTCGCGCCAGCTGATCGACGATCTGGGCGTGCGTGAATATCTGCAGGAAAAACTGGCCCATGCTTCGGTCAGCCGCATCGTCATCGAACGTCCGGCGCAAACTGCACGCATCACCGTGCACACCGCTCGTCCCGGTATCGTGATCGGCAAGAAAGGCGAAGACGTCGACAAGCTGCGCAAAGAGCTGGCTGACAAACTCGGCGTGCCGGTTCAGATCAATATTGAAGAGATTCGCAAGCCGGATCTCGACGCCAAGCTGGTCGCGATGAACGTCGCTCAGCAGCTGGAGCGCCGCGTCATGTTCCGTCGCGCGATGAAACGCGTGGTCCAGAACGCACTGCGCCAGGGCGCCGAGGGTGTGAAGGTGATGGTCAGCGGCCGTCTCGGCGGGGCTGAAATCGCGCGCACCGAATGGTATCGCGAAGGCCGCGTTCCCTTGCATACGCTGCGCGCTGATATCGACTACAACACGCACGAGGCTCACACCACGTACGGGGTAATCGGGGTCAAGGTCTGGATTTTCAAAGGCGAGATTCTCGACACCCACGAAGCCGCGGACAGCAAAGCCAAGAAAAGCGCTAGCAATTAAGGGTTAATGTAATGCTTCAACCTAAGCGTACCAAGTTTCGCAAGCAGTTCAAGGGCCGTAACCGCGGTCTCGCCCAGCGCGGGAGCAAGGTCAGCTTTGGTGAGTTCGGCCTGAAAGCGATAGGTCGTGGTCGTCTGACTGCGCGTCAGATCGAGGCGGCCCGTCGCGCAATGACCCGTCACATCAAACGGGGCGGTAAAATCTGGATTCGTGTGTTTCCGGACAAGCCGATCACCGAAAAACCCCTCGAAGTACGGATGGGTAAAGGTAAGGGCGGCGTCGAATATTGGGTCGCGCAGATCCAGCCGGGCAAAGTGCTGTACGAAGTTGAAGGTGTGCCCGAGGATATCGCGCGTGAGGCTTTCGCCCTGGCGGCGGCCAAGATTCCGGTAGCAACCACTTTTGTTAAACGGTCGGTAATGTGATGAAAGTTCAAGAATTGCGCGAAAAGTCCGTGGATGAACTGAAGGCCGAGCTGCAAAAGGTGCTGGCGGAGCAATTCAAGCTGCGCGTGCAGAAGGCGACCGGACAGCTGAACCAGACTCATTTGCTGAAACAATCGCGGCAGCAGATCGCGCGGGTCAAAACCGTGCTGAGACAAAAAGCAGGTAATTAAAGATGGCAGAAGCTGAAGCACAAGTTCGCGGTCGCACGGTTACTGGCAAAGTGATCAGCGACAAGATGAACAAAACCATCACCGTGCTGGTCGAGCGCCGTGTTCGGCACCCGATTTACGGTAAATACGTAACGCGCTCGTCCAAGCTCCACGCGCACGACGAGAAAAACGAGTGCAAACTCGGCGACGTAGTGACGGTGTATGAAACGCGCCCGCTGTCCAAAACGAAGACCTGGACGCTGTTGCGGATCGAAGAGCGCGCTGTCGCTGTTTAATAGTGGGCGCCAGGCGGCGCCGATCGGCGGCACCAGTACCTAGTCATCGCTTGTTGCGCAGTTTGCAGGTTGGAGTTAGATCATGATTCAGACAGAGTCGTATTTGGAGGTTGCGGATAACAGCGGCGCGCGCCGTGTTATGTGCATCAAAGTGCTGGGCGGCTCCCACCGTCGTTATGCGCGCGTTGGTGATCTGATTAAAGTCACCGTCAAAGAAGCGATTCCGCGCGGCAAGGTGAAGAAAGGCCAGGTGATGAACGCTGTTGTGGTCCGCACCAAAAAAGGTGTGCGCCGCGCCGATGGTTCGTTGATCAAGTTCGATGACAACGCCGCCGTGCTGCTGAACAACCAGCTGGCGCCGATCGGCACCCGGATTTTCGGGCCGGTCACCCGCGAACTGCGCAGCGAACGTTTTATGAAGATTATCTCCCTGGCGCCGGAAGTACTGTAATCGTACTTCGGCAAGTAACCGCAACGGGAGCAGAGGGCTGGTTATGCGTAAGATCAAGCGTGAGGACGAAGTGATCGTCCTGACTGGCAAGGACAAGGGCAAACGCGGCAAGGTCACCAAAGTGCTGGATGACAATCGCGTGCTGGTGTCCGGCATCAATATCATCAAGAAACACGAGAAGCCGAATCCGCAGCGCGGCATTTCCGGCGGCATCGTTGAGAAGGAAGCACCGATCCAGGTGTCCAACGTGGCGCTGTTCAACGCCGCGGCTGGCAAGGCGGATCGCGTGGGCTTCAAATTTTTGGAAGATGGCCGCAAGGTCCGGGTATTCAAGTCCACCGGTGAAGTCATCGACGCATAAGTGCGGGCGGAAACGAAAATGGCAAGATTGAAAGAGCTGTACAACAACGAGCTGCGCGCCAAGCTGAAGCAGGATCTGGGCATCGAGAATGTCATGGCAGTGCCGCGCATCACCAAGATCACCCTGAACATGGGTGTCGGCGAGGCCGTAGGCGACAAAAAGGTGATGGAGAACGCAGTCAAGGATCTGCAGGCCATCACCGGTCAAAAGCCCGTGGTGACGCTGGCGCGCAAATCGGTTGCAGGCTTCAAGATTCGTGAAGGCTGGCCGATCGGTTGCAAGGTCACCCTGCGCCGCGAGCGTATGTACGAGTTCCTCGACCGTCTGATCAGCATCGCCATTCCGCGTATCCGCGACTTCCGCGGCATCAGCCCGAAGTCCTTCGATGGCCGCGGCAATTTCGCGATGGGCGTGACCGAGCAGATCATTTTCCCGGAAATCGAATACGACAAGGTCGATGTGCTGCGCGGTATGGATATCACGATCACCACCAGCGCCCGTAACGACGAAGAAGGTCGCGCGTTGCTGAGTGCTTTCAACTTCCCATTTAAAAACTAATTGGGCCGTTTAAAAAACTGATACAGGTCTTAAAGGTAGCGGACATGGCAAAAACATCGATGATTGAGCGCGAAAAGAAGCGCGCGCGTATCGCGGCAAAATTCGCCGCCAAGCGTGAAGCGCTGAAAGCGGTCATTCAGGACCCCAAGGCAAGCGATGACGACAAGTGGGCGGCGCAGATCAAACTGCAAAAGATGCCGCGCGACGCCAGTCCGATTCGCAAGCAGCGTCGCTGCGAGCTGACCGGCCGTCCGCACGGTGTTTATCGCAAGTTCGGTTTGTGCCGCAACAAGCTGCGTGAAGCGGCCATGCGTGGCGACGTGCCGGGTCTGGTCAAGGCGAGCTGGTAATTGGCGCCGAGGCGCGCAGAATTCAGGAGCAGATTATGAGTATGCAAGACCCCCTGGCGGACATGCTGACCCGCATCCGCAACGCGCAGATGGCCGGCAAGGCCACGGTCGCCATGCCCTCTTCGAAACTGAAGCTGGCGGTGGTGAAGGTTCTGGCGGAAGAGGGTTACGTTGGTGCGCACCGTGTTGAGACCAACGAAGGCAAATCCAGCCTGGTCATCGATCTGAAGTATTTCGATGGCAAGCCGGTCATCGCCGAGATCGACCGTGTCAGCACGCCGGGTCTGCGCGCCTACAGCGGTGTTGAAGCGCTGCCGCAAGTACGCAACGGTCTTGGCATCGCCATCATCTCCACCAGCCAGGGTGTGATGACCGATCGCGCGGCCCGCAAAGCCGGCGTCGGCGGCGAAGTGCTCTGCACCGTATTTTAAGGAATCGGCCGCGCTGCGGTCGTTCTCACGAATTGAGTATGTGACGACGAGTTAACACTATGTCCAGAGTAGCGAAGAGTCCGGTGGTACTGCCGGCAGGAGTCGAGATCAAGCTCGACGGCAACAGTGTCACCGTCAAGGGTGGCAAGGGCACTCTGTCCCTCAATGTCCACGAAAAAGTTGCGTTGAACGTGGAAGAGGGCAAGGTCCTCTGTGCGGTGCGCAATGAAGATGCCCAATCGTGGGCCCTGGCCGGAACCACCCGCGCGCTGCTCAACAACATGGTGATCGGCGTGTCCAAGGGTTTCGAGCGCAAACTCGAACTGGTCGGCGTCGGCTATCGCGCCAAGGCATCCGGCAAGTCCCTGAACCTGACCCTGGGCTTCTCGCATCCGGTGGATTACGAGCTGCCGGAGGGCGTAACCGCCGAGACGCCGAGCCAGACCGAAATCGTTCTGCGCGCCGCAGACAAGCAGGTGCTGGGCCAGGCTGCCGCGAAAATCCGCAGCTTCCGTCCGCCGGAGCCTTACAAGGGTAAGGGCATCCGTTACTCCGATGAGCATGTGCTTCGTAAAGAAGCCAAGAAGAAGTAAGGCAGGCTTATGAGCGCTACCAAGAAAGAATCGAGAGTCCGCCGCGCGCGTCGCTCGCGGTTGAAAATGCGCGAACTGCGGGTGAATCGTCTGTGCATTCATCGCACGCCGCAGCACATCTACGCGCAAATCATTGCGCCCGAAGGCGACAAGGTGCTGGCCAGCGCGTCCACGCTGGACAAATCCCTGCGCGAAGGCAAGACCGGCAATATCGATGCTGCCACGGAAGTGGGCAAGCTGATTGCCGAGCGCGCCAAGGCAGCTGGTGTGGTCAGCGTGGCGTTCGACCGCAGTGGTTTCAAATACCATGGCCGGATCAAGGCCCTGGCCGATGCAGCCCGCGAAGGCGGCCTGGAATTCTAAAGGTTTCGAGCGATGGCGTTTAACGAACAGAAAGGCAAAGAGAAAGAGCGCGAGAACTCCGACGGGTACCAGGAGAAGCTGGTCCAGGTCAATCGCGTTGCCAAGGTGGTGAAAGGTGGCCGTATCTTCGGTTTCACCGCACTGACCGTGGTGGGTGACGGCAAGGGCCGCGTCGGTTTCGGCCGCGGCAAGGCGCGCGAAGTGCCCGCCGCCATTCAGAAAGCGATGGAAGCTGCGCGCCGCAACATGATCGAAGTCGATCTGCGCGGTGATACCATCCACTACCCGATCAAGGCTCGCCACGGCGCCTCCAAGGTGTACATGCAGCCGGCATCGCAGGGTACCGGTATCATCGCCGGCGGCGCGATGCGTGCGGTACTGGAGCTGGCCGGTGTGCACAACGTGTTGGCCAAGTGCTACGGTTCGACCAACCCGGTCAACGTGGTACGCGCGACTTTCAACGCATTGAAGAACATCTCTTCACCGGACGCAGTTGCCGCCAAGCGTGGCAAGTCGGTGGAAGACATCGTCGGTTAAAGTAGAAGAGCTGGGATTTAGTCATGGCCAAGAAAATCAAGGTAACGCAGGTTCGCAGCACCTACGGTCGTCTGCAGGCGCACAAGGCTTGTGTCACCGGTCTCGGCTTGCGCCGCATTGGTCATACCGTCGAGGTGGAGGACACTCCGTCCGTACGCGGCATGATCAATAAAGTGAATTATCTGATTCGGGTTGAGGATTGATACCATGACCGCAGAATTGCGTCTGAACGGCCTGAGCCCCGCGCCCGGCCATAAAAAGCCCGCGCGTCGCGTAGGCCGTGGTGTCGGCAGTGGTCTCGGTAAAACCGGTGGTCGCGGACACAAGGGTTTGAAATCCCGCTCCGGCGGCAAGGTGCGTCCGGGATTCGAAGGCGGTCAAATGCCGCTGCAAATCCGCCTGCCGAAGTATGGCTTCACCTCGCGCATCGCGCGGGTGACGGCCCAGATCCGCACGTCGGAACTGAACGTGATCGAAGATGCGGTCATCGATCTGGACGCGCTCAAGCGCGCCGGCCTGGTGACGCGCAATATCCTTCGCGCCAAGGTGTTCCTGAGCGGTGACCTCGCTAAAGCGGTCACGATCAAAGGTCTGGCGGTTACCAAGGGTGCCCGTGAAGCCATTGAGAAGGCCGGCGGGAAGGTCGAGGAATAATGGCCAAATTCGGGTCCAGTTCGACCGGGGCTCAGTCGGGCATGGGCGAGCTGTTTGCTCGCCTGCGCTTTCTGTTGCTCGCGATCATCGTATACCGGATCGGTACCCATATTCCGGTACCCGGCATAGATCCGAACAAGCTCGCCTCGATGTTCAGCCAGAACCAGGGCACGATCCTGGGACTGTTCAATATGTTTTCCGGTGGTGCATTGCAGCGCATGAGTATCTTTGCGCTCGGCATCATGCCGTACATCTCTGCCTCGATCATCGTGCAGTTGCTGTCGGCGGTAAGCCCGCAGCTGGAGGCTCTCAAGAAAGAGGGTGAATCCGGCCGGCGCAAAATTACGCAGTACACGAGATATCTGACGGTGTTGCTCGCTCTGGTACAGGGCGCCAGCATGACGGTGGGCCTGGCCAACCAGGAAATGGCCTATACCCCCGGGCCTGAGTTCTTCATCGTCGCCGTGGTATCGCTGGTTACCGGCGCCATCTTCCTGATGTGGCTCGGTGAACAGATTACCGAGCGCGGTGTCGGCAACGGTATTTCGATGCTGATCTTCGCCGGTATCGTAGCCGGCTTCCCGCGGGCGATCGGCCAGTCGCTGGAGCAGGCGCGCCAGGGCGAACTCAACATTCTGGTGTTGCTGTTCATTCTGCTGCTGGCGGTGGCGGTGGTTTTCCTGGTGGTATTCATCGAGCGCGGCCAGCGTCGCATCACGGTGAATTACGCCAAGCAGCAGCGCGGCAATCGGGTCTATCAGGCTCAGTCCAGCCACCTGCCGCTGAAAGTGAACATGTCCGGTGTGATTCCGGCGATTTTCGCCAGTTCGATCCTGTTGTTCCCGGCGTCCATCGCCCAATGGTTCGGCAAGGGCTCGGAAAAAACAGAGTGGTTGCAGGACCTGGCCATGGCCATCGGGCCGGGGCAGCCTCTGAACATCCTGTTGTTTGCGGTACTGGTGGTGTTTTTCTGTTTCTTCTATACGGCGTTGATGTTCAACCCTAGCGAAGTTGCGGAAAATCTGAAAAAATCTGGCGCCTTTTTACCGGGTATTCGTCCGGGTCAGCAAACCGCCAATTACATCGACGGTGTTTTGACCCGACTGACCATGTTCGGCGCTCTTTACATCACGCTGGTCTGTCTGCTGCCGCAGTTCCTGGTGGTGATGTGGAACGTGCCGTTTTACCTCGGTGGCACGTCGCTGCTGATTGTTGTGGTCGTGGTAATGGATTTCATGGCGCAGGTGCAGTCGCATCTGATGTCCCATCAGTACGATTCGCTGATGAAGAAAGCCAATCTGAAAAATTACGGTCGCACTGGCGTAAGCCGCTGATCGACTGGCTGAGTGTTGGAGTAGTCCCAATGAAAGTTCGTGCATCTGTCAAGAAAATTTGTCGTGATTGCAAAGTGGTGCGTCGTCGTGGTTCCGTGCGGGTCATCTGCAAGACCGAACCGCGGCACAAGCAGCGCCAGGGCTGAGATCAGCCAGTAGTCATTTGTTATTGATTTTTTGCCGACGCGAAGATAGACTCTTGCGCCTTTCGTGACTGCCTCGCGGTCGCGGCGGTGAGTTTCTGAGACCGGTAGACTGTTTAAGTATGGAGTAAGGTGAATGGCCCGTATTGCTGGTGTCAACATACCAGATAACAAACACGCCGTGATCGCGTTGACTTATATCTACGGGATCGGTCGTACCACCGCCAAGGCGTTGTGCGCGGCAACCGGCGTGGCGGAAACCGCCAAGGTATCGAGCCTGAGCGAAGAGCAACTCGATACGCTGCGTGGTGAAATCGCGAAGCTCACCGTCGAGGGCGACCTGCGCCGCGCAGTCTCCATGAACATCAAACGGCTGCTGGATCTTGGCTGTTATCGTGGCCTGCGCCATCGCCGCGGTCTGCCGCTGCGTGGTCAGCGCACCAAAACCAACGCGCGCACCCGCAAGGGACCGCGTAAACCGATCCGCAAATAAGGTAGTTTGCGATCGCTTTAGTGTAGCTACACCATATCGCGCGGCCTGGTGTTCGGCGATAAAGAGTGTAGCGTTGATATTAGAGTAGGTAACTGATTCATGAACAAAGGCTCCAAACAGGCAGCACGCAAAAAGGTAAAAAAGACGGTGGTTGATGGTATCGCGCATATCCACGCGTCCTTCAACAATACCATCGTGACCCTCACCGACCGCCAAGGCAATGTCCTCGCATGGGCTACCGCCGGCGGTTCTGGTTTCCGCGGCTCGCGTAAGAGCACTCCTTTCGCCGCTCAGGTTGCTGCTGAGCGCGCTGGCAATGCGGCCAAAGAATTTGGTCTCAAAAATCTTGACGTCGAAGTCAAAGGCCCCGGCCCCGGACGTGAATCTGCGGTACGTGCCCTGCATAACTGCGGCTACAAGGTCACCAACATCACCGATGTGACTCCGATTCCGCACAACGGCTGCCGTCCGCCGAAGAAACGTCGTGTTTAATTCAAAGATTGCTTAACGGGAAACTATCGCATGGCTAGATATTTGGGCCCAACTTGCAAGCTGTCGCGGCGCGAAGGAACCGATCTGTTCCTGAAGAGTGGCGTGCGTCCGCTGGAATCCAAGTGCAAGGCCGAGACTCAACCGGGTGTACATGGCGCCCGTCGTGGCCGTTTGTCCGACTATGGTATTCAGCTGCGTGAAAAGCAGAAAGTCCGCCGCATCTACGGTGTGCTTGAGCGCCAGTTCGGTAACTACTACAAGGAAGCCGCCCGCCAGAAGGGCGCCACCGGCGAAAACCTGCTGCGTCTGCTCGAGGCGCGCCTCGACAACGTCGTTTACCGCATGGGCTTTGGCGTAACCCGCGCCGAATCGCGTCAGCTGGTCAGCCACAAGGCCATTCTGGTCAATGGTAAAACGGTCAACATTCCGTCTTATCAGGTCAAGCCCGGTGATGTAGTCGCCGTGCGCGAAAAATCCAAGAACCAGTTGCGCGTGCAACAGGCACTGGCTCTGGCCGCGCAGCGTGGCGAGCCCGAGTGGATTGAAGTCAGCGCCGCGAAAATGGAAGGGGTTTACAAGAACCACCCCGATCGCAGCGAGCTTTCCTCTGACATCAACGAGAACTTGATTGTAGAGCTTTACTCGAAGTAAGGAATCAACCCGGGGCAATTCACTACAACAGGTGTCTCTATGCAGAGTGCAGTGAACGAATTCTTAACGCCGCGCGTTATCGAAGTCGAAGAAATCAGTGCCACGCGCGCGAAAGTGACGCTGGAACCTTTGGAGCGGGGCTTCGGCCATACGTTGGGTAATGCCCTTCGCCGGATTCTGTTGTCTTCCATGCCCGGCTGCGCCATCGTTGGTGCCGAAATCGACGGCGTACTCCACGAGTACAGCGCGATGGAAGGCGTTCAGGAGGATGTCATCGAGATCCTGCTGAACCTGAAAGGCGTGGCCATCGTCATGCATGGCAAGGACGAGGCATCGCTGGTCCTGAACAAAAAAGGTCCGGGCGTGGTTACCGCCGGTGATATCCAGGTTGATCATGGCGTCGAGATCAAGAATCCCGACCATGTGATCGCGCACCTGAATGATCGCGGTCATCTCAATGTTCGTCTCACGATCGCCCGTGGACGCGGTTATGTGCCGGCTGATGCCCGCGATACCTCGGAAGAGGAAACCCGCGCTATCGGTCGTCTTCAGCTCGACGCGACCTTCAGCCCCGTGATTCGCGTGTCCTACGTGGTCGAAAATGCCCGTGTGGAACAGCGTACCGACCTGGATAAGCTGGTTCTCGATCTCGAAACCAACGGCACGCTGGATGCGGAAGAGGCGATTCGCCGCGCCGCGACGATCCTGCAGCAGCAATTGGCGGTGTTCGTTGATCTCGAGGGCGAAAAACAATCCGAGCCGGAAGAGCGTCGCGATGAGGTCGATCCGATCCTGTTGCGTCCGGTGGATGATCTCGAACTGACGGTTCGTTCCGCCAACTGCCTGAAGGCGGAAAACATTTATTACATCGGCGATCTGGTGCAGCGCACCGAGGTTGAGCTGTTGAAAACGCCGAACCTCGGCAAGAAGTCGCTGACCGAGATCAAGGATGTGCTGGCATCCCGTGGCTTGTCGCTGGGCTTGCGCCTGGATAATTGGCCGCCCGCCAGCTTGAAGAATGATGACAAGGCGTTTTCCTGATCGTCGATGACGACGGCGACGCCGCCAACCAGTTAATTGCTGAGATAGCAATCGTAGTGAAAGGAAAATAGCCATGCGTCATCGCAATAGCGGCCGTTATTTCAATCGTACCAGCTCACATCGCCAAGCGATGTTCCGCAACATGACCTCTTCGCTGGTCGAGCATGAGCTGATCAAAACCACGTTGCCGAAGGCGAAGGAACTGCGCCGGTATGCCGAGCCGCTGATCACGCTGGCCAAGAGTGACAGCGTTGCCAACCGTCGTCTGGCTTTCGCGCGTCTGCGCGACAAAGCAGCGGTGGGCAAGCTGTTCACCGAGTTGGGCCCGCGTTACCAGACTCGCCCGGGTGGTTACATCCGCATTCTGAAATGCGGCCTGCGGGCCGGCGACAGCGCGCCGATGGCGTATGTCGAACTGGTTGATCGTCCCGAACAGGGCGCGGCTGCTGCAGAAGAGTAACTTCTCGTAGTCAGTGCAGAAAGCAGAAAACACCCGCTCCGGCGGGTGTTTTCGTTTCTGCCCTTGGTTTTTTCGGTGGTCGTCGGTTGGCGTCGCCACTTCATCGGGTGCGCTGTCTCCTCGCCATCGGCGAAGGCTTGCACAGTGGGGCATCGGTTATCGGATAGCCCCGCCGGAGCTTGTTGTCTTCGCGGGAGGGTTGACGATCATATCTGCGCGCTTGGCGCTGCACTTCATTGGGTGCGTTATCTCTTCACTATCGGCGGCTAGGGCATCGGTTATTGGATTGTCCCGCTGGAGCTTGTTGTCTTCGCGGGAGAGGTGATGGACATATCTGGGAGGGGCGCTACCTCGTCGCGCGCGTTATCCCCCAGCGATCAGCGAAGATTTTGCCCGGCAGGCTATTGGTTATCGGATTGCCCTGCCGGCGCCTCTTGCCTTCGAGGAAAAGGCGACGATCATGGCTGGAGCTGGGAGCTGGGAGCTGGGAGCTGGGAGC
>Ga0164243_10008679_pt1 | contig 14944 bp, 9 predicted proteins | sample OricompcompostOP_FD_108781 | JGI IMG/M metagenome (GOLD analysis project Ga0164243, IMG submission 108781) | Organic Plus compost microbial communities from Emeryville, California, USA - Original compost - Organic plus compost (OP) | ecosystem: Engineered > Solid waste > Mixed feedstock >... | reverse complement strand
TCCTTCCTGGTCCCACACTTGGACCGCTCCTACTGGCATCTACCACAACTCCACCACCTACGCCCACACTCGATCCCACACACACACCCGACGCCCTTCTTGGACCACCTCCACCATCTACGCCACTACAGTCCGCACAATCGTCGCGTGCCCTCCTGAGAAGCCCAACTGCCCTGCTCGCCCTCACGTAGTCACGGAGGTGATTGCTATTTCGACCACTGTTTGCCCCGTCGCTGAGACTGATAGGGTGTCCGGCCCTGAACCCACTTGGCACGTCGTCCCTAAGCCACAGGGTGGTAATGGCGTCCAGGTGATTGGGGACCATTCGGGTGAGGAGTCCAATATTCCTCATGTCCCTGCTGGCGGCAAGGGCGGCGGCGTCCAAGACAGGCCTAACGAGACGGTCAACGATAATTCAGCCGACCTCTCTACTGTCGAGGGACATGGGAATACCGAGAATGATGAGGTTGTTGGCCTCTCAGAGGCTGATGGCTTGAATGGCTCGGACTCCTCGACCGGCCCAGATGAGTCAGATGACGCAGGATTTGGTGACATCCCCTCCGGCGACAACCCCGAGTTTGGTGAAAACTCCGGAGCTGGCTCCGGATCCGGACTCGGCCCCGGCTCCGAGCACCCCGGTGCCGCCGCCTCCAATGGCGTCAACTTCTCTCCCAAGCCCACGAGCGCTTTCGCTCCCACTGCTGGTACTAGCCACCCCATCGTCAGCATTTTGGGCGCTATTCTTGCCCTTGCCGTTGGTCTTTTGTAAAGCTACCCCGGTGAAGTTTGAAGCCTAATTTTCAAAATATGGCGAGTTTGGATTAATTTATTTGGTACATGATGGCATTGAAAAAGGAGTTTTCCCTTTCTTTGTATGATACTAGTCGATTTCTTAAACTTCTACTCATAAACAAACGAATAAATATGGACCTTTTATTTCCCATGCCTTGAAGATTCGAGTCAATTGACTCTGCTCAAGATAGATCCTCATTTTGAATTGGCTGCCGTACTGACAGGTCCAGCTGACGACCTTTTAATTCTCTTGAGCTCTAATTGATAAAATGTTGGCATCCATTTGACAGATCGTATCGCACTTGCTTTTACTCCCCTCTTTCCTTTTTCCTCCTCCTTTTCTCCCATCATTAGTAGGAGTAGACTCTTCCCGGGGCAGGGGCTGATGCATAAGACGGGTCAAGACCCTCTCACTTAGACGGCACCCGAGTCAGGTGAAGGGTGCCCTTGTGCGGCTTGTACATCACCTTGCAAGACCCTCCGTCCCGTCTTGGCAGGAAGACCCAGTATTAACTCTGATCATAACAAATTCGCCATATCTCAGTAGACGACAGTCACCCTGAATTTCCAACTCCGAATACTAGTGTCTCATCTCGAGAACAACGCAAAACACCTCGTTGCCGTCTTCATTATATTACAAGCTTGGCTCCCGAGTAACCCCTTCACCCAAAATCCGCAAGCTATTGACTCGATAATCACAAGCCTAGAAGCCAAGGTTGAGACTGGGTTCCCGTTACCACTTCATATATTTCCACTATGGATAAATGCCTGCCATCCACAATCCACCCTAGAAGGACCAACCAAGTCGACAATCTCGCAATTATAGTGGGTTTCAGAAGCCATGAGTGCTTCGCCGAGGAGGAGCCATATCCCCCACTCGTCGCAAGAAGCCAGATGATTTTCAAGAAAACTGTAATTGAGCTAGGTGTGTGCCATGCACACAACATTATGTAGGCCCATCCGGCGGCAATCATATATAATAACTACAGCACAATGGAACTCTGCGATGAACGCACATCTTCGGACACCACGCCATCCTATCAAAGAAAAAGAAGGGGAGAGAGAAGGAAGGGGAAAAAAATCTCACAAATTCTAGCCTAGGTTCGCCATCATCCATGGTCCTATAAACCTGCTCACGATTGAGTATATTATAACTCCTAAGCGGCATAATGCCTCTCATAGATGAAGGTGAGTCTTACATCCTTGATGTCGAGCAATCTGATTTGATATTGGGCCGGCCTGCCGTCACATCGGATGCGGCTTCTCTCCTCCAAACCCGGTTTGCCAAGTCCAGGTCCATGGAGTAGATAATGTCGACGTTAATGGGTAGGTCATCCCGCAATGCCGCGTGTTCCTTTTCCCCAACAGGGAGCTAGACTTCCAAGATCCGTGGAAGGGGGAACCTGGTGGCCAAGCATCTCCCCCACTATGATGATATTAAGAAGATATTAGGGACAGAGATGGAGGATGTTAGAGAATGGATCGGATGGCCGTCCAGAATATTAATGACTCTGATAGAAGCAGACAACACTCTATGGTTGCCCAAATATTCCGCATAAATACCTCCCTCGTCGCCGTCACCGAAATCCCAGCCTCGCGCCATCCTTCTCCCTCTGCGGCCCACAATCTGCTAAATCCTACCGAATCATCTTTGACGCCAGTACTTAAACATCTTGTCCATACTTCACTATCCCCAAACCCGAAGAAACCCTCCACTCGTAAATACAGAACCATGAGGCTGTTCAACATCCTTGCCGCGGCCAGCGTCGCCAACGCCCATACCATCTTCGTCTCCCTAGAAGTAGACGGCCAAAACCTCGGCGTCTCCAACGGCGTACGCACCCCAACCTACGACGGCCCAATCATGGACGTAACCTCCCAGTCCCTGGCCTGCAACGGCGACCCCAACCCGACCATGTCGACCAACACCGTCATCGACGTCAAAGCAGGCTCCACAGTCACCGCCATCTGGAGGCACACTCTGGATTCCGGCCCGGAAAATGTGATGGATCCCAGCCACGTTGGTCCCACCATTGCCTACCTCAAGAAGGTAGACGATGCCAAGACTGCTGCGGGTCCTGGGGATGGCTGGTTCAAGATCCAGGAGGACGGTTACCAGAACGGCGTTTGGGGAACTTCGAAAGTTATACAGAATGGCGGCAAGCATGAGATTAAGATCCCCGACTGTATCGAGGATGGGCAGTACCTTCTTCGTGCCGAGATGATTGCTCTGCATGGCGCGGGCACTTATCCGGGTGCCCAGTTTTATATGGAGTGTGCTCAGCTTAATATTGTTGGCGGCTCGGGGTCTGCTTCTCCTCAGACTCATGCCATTCCCGGCATCTACTCAGTAAGGATACACCCACTCGAGATCAAGACTACCAAAAAAGTACAAAGCTAACTTGATTTTTGTGACAATAGGGATCCGATCCCGGTGTTCAAATCAGCGTCTACTATCCTCCCGTGACAAACTATATCGTTCCCGGCCCCAGCCTGTTCACTTGCTAAATGTGGGACGTGTGGGATGTCAAGAAGAAGATGGTATAGGCCCGTTGCACGATATATTGTTTTAGGAAAGCAGGATTTACGCAACTATATAGACTGTAGGAATGGAATGGATTTTCTATTTTGGATATTCTTGATCATAGAACCCCCAAGCCCCCGATCGCGAGAAACCTGAACGGTGAAACTCTCGAATTCGCTTATCTCGTAACCCCCTCCGATGTCTACTTGGGACATCAATGTTCGTGGCGCATAATCTATCTGCAGGCCGAAAACTTTGGATGTAGAAGCTTGGAAAGTTCGATCATCGCCAGTGTATCTCACTTCACATCATGCATTCATCGTCTCCCCGTGTGAGACAACCATTTCGTATTGGATGGTAGTATTTGGAAGGGTGGATGACTGGGGGTGGATGACTGCATGCTCCCATCCACTTGCTCCCGAGTTGACCGACGCTGGAACGTCAAGCCGGGTAATTGACTGACCGGTTGTGCAGATGCATCGCGACCTGGAGGAGGGGAAAGCATGGGTGGCAAGCACACCCCAGTTGACCTAGAGAATCCTTTAAATGCTATTGATATCCCGCCAACACTCGGTGTCAATGTCAAATGTTTTCTACCCAAGGAATGACCCTCCTCAATCCAGGACCAGCGACCTTTCCAACGCATAGTCTTTGAAAGTGGATGCACAAATACCGCCACCAATCCCAAATGCAATCGATCCTAGAAAGCCCTAGCCAAGATCTATATACGACCACTCAGCTTCAGTTTCACTACCCCAGATACAATAAAATATTGGTATTTACAGCCATCAATGCTTAGCGCTCAGGCTTCACACTTTCTCCTCTTTTCCCCACCTCGCCGTCTCGTCACCCTCTTTCCACTCGTGCTCAATATACCCCAACTCTTTCTTGACCATTCGGACAGTCTCCTTGTCGCCGGTGTTCTTGCCGATATTATCACTAAACCTACCGGTCAGCCCACATCTAAAAGGGGACAGAAGCTCTGGGCAAGATGTCTTACCTGATCTTGATCGCCGGGTTTCCTGCGGCGGAACTGAGCTTGATAACAATGTTCAGAGGTACGGACTTCTTGCCGGTTGATAGGTGGACAAAGTCGTTGGTGAGGTACGTGCCCACACCAAAGGTCGGCAGGAATCCATCCTCCTCGGAAATTTTCTTGTATTCAAGGCACTTTTCCACATCAAGCGAGTCCGAAAAGACAATTACCTTCTTCTCCGTTATGCCTTCCTTGTCGTAGTAATCGCGCACCGTCTTAACGAAGGTAGCTGGGTTTCCTGAATCTTGCCGGACACCAGCAAAAATCTCCGCATAGGTCTTTATTCTACCATCCTCGGTCTTGAAGCGGTCAATAGATGCTCCGTCTTTGGCTGGGGTCACGGGGAGACTGAAAGACTTGAGGAATTCTTCGGTTCCAAAGGTGTCGGTGAGCGCGATACCGAGTTTCCCGCCAAACGAGTCGACCCAAAGTCGCAGTGCTTGTTCTGTCGCATGCCTGTAATCACCCGAGATGGCAGCTATACCCATGAACCACTCATGCGCGACCGTACCGACAGGAGGGATTCCGAAGCGCATTGCCAAATGGACATTACTAGTTCCGGTCAATTTTCCGGAGAGACCCTGCTTTTCAGCCTCCTTGGAGGCCTTAACGAGACCTCGGAAAACAAGGGCTTGCGTATGGTAGTCGCGGCGCCGGCGTGTTCCGAATTCGGAGAAGGTGCAGCCAGCTTTCAGAAGATGCATTCCCTTCTCGAATGCCTTCTCCTCCTGGCCATCGTAGCTCCAATCCGTATCCATGTACCGGAAATACGCCTCAGATGTCAAGGCCAGCATGGGAATTTCGTAAAGAATGGTGCCGGCCCATGTTCCACTGATTTCCATGCTGACATCGCCTTGGTCCGAGGGAGAACCGGTATCCTCGCCGGCAGGGGTGAAGGTCATCTTGACCTGTCGTCGAGGGTCGAGACGGAACTCTTTCAAGAATGCCAGGTAATCATCGTCCAGGTAATCGCAATGTGTTTTGAGAAAGCGATACTCCTCATCGGACAGGCTTATGTTGCCAAGCTCTAGTTTGCTCTACGTTAGCAACTCAACTTGGAGCTGACACGCGTCTCGCGACGAGCTTCTTGACTCATACTTTGAACCTGCTTCTCCAGCCATTGAAAAGCCTCTCGTGACAATTTCTTCTCGGGAGTCCTGTTGGTATATGCGTAGGTAACAGGAACATCTTTGAAATATTTCATGACCGCGCATTGCATCGTCAGCTTGTAGAGGTCAGTGTCGAGGAATGAGATGACCCCCTCCGGAAACGGCGAGGAGTTTGAGAAATCCATTATTCTGGTAATTAATACAGAGCAAGATATTCAAAACGGGAGTTTGCTTGTATTGAAGACAAGAACTCTCAATCTTTCTAGAAGCTCTGCAATTGCGAGGGAATAATGGTTCCGTCCAAGAGGGGTTGCGTATGCTGAGACACGAGAGCAGTGGGGCATGGAGTTGTTGGAGTTGAGGTTGTGCTGAAGCCGAAAAAAGGCAGATCACAAGTTTTCGTCGACGTGGTTGAGATCGGGAGAGTTTAGTAACACACCACAACCTGTTCAGGAAACAATGGGGATTTAAAACGGGGGAAAACGCTGACTATTTTAAGGAATAAAAAACATGCTTTCAAATTGTTCCGAGGAAGAATTATCTTATAATTGAAGGAGCCTCTTAAGATTAGGAAGGTCAATTGAGAGCTCTCTGTCATGGGGGCTTAGACGCCTTAAACAATTGCGAACCTTAGTAACCTCTTTGGCTCTCTCCTTCCCTAACGTGATTGGTATCAGAGAATGAGCTCATTCAACTGATCATCAACAATTAGTGACATGGGAAATAGCAACCCAGAACACACATAGAACGTCGTGTTGTCTTGTCAGCTTTGGCAGTCGCATCGCTCTAGAGCTTGCGAGAACAGAGCACAGCAATTTGAGGGCGGGAAAGTGGGGTGGAGGGGTAAGCTAGTGCACGGACCAACTCTGAATTGGTCACCCAGACAAGGTACGTACCCCCACCACACCTCTCACAGCCTACAACTCACCGCTTTCGAAAAACCTGGGCAGAAAAAAAAAATATTCTTGTGAAGGAACACTAAAACTACTACTTCTATTGTTATGTTAAGCATCGACGTTAATCCCTGGACTCCCAAATTTGCCTTTCCCGCCGCAGCCAAGTCTAATCCCACCGCAACCCGAATCCTGCGGCAAACTAGACGGTGGGAATTCCGGCATCGACACCTCAGACAACTTGTTGAGCGTCTCATCGACAGCAGGATTCACCATGGATATCCACCGCTGTCGTTTCCTACCGTACCCTCCCTCCGCCATCAACGCCATCGCCTTCTCCCATCCCCGTGCCCAGAATGCGGAGCAGGCCAGTAGCGCGCGTCTGGCCATCGGCAGAGAGAATGGCGACATTGAAATCTGGAACCCTCTGAATGGCACCTGGTTGCAGGAGAAGACCATCCATGGAGGAAGTGACCGAAGCATCGATGGCTTGGTTTGGGTCACTGAACCCGATCGTAACCTAGCGGACGACAAGGTTGCCGCAGGGCGCATGCGCCTTTTCAGTATCGGATCGAGCTCAACAATTACCGAATGGGATCTCCTTGAGGGTGCCCCGAAGCGCCATGCCACCGGCAACCACGGCGAGATCTGGTGTCTTGCGGCCCAGCCAATCTCGTCTGGGAAGTCCAAGTCCGACTCCACTTCCCAGATTCCTAGGCTCATCGCGGGCACTATAAAGGGAGAGCTTATTAGCTATACCATCGAAGACGACACTTTGCGCTTTGACAAAGTCCTCGTCCGATTCCAGGCCAAGAAGCATCAGGCACTTAGCCTTGCTTTTGTGAATGCGCATACAGCGGTGGTTGGCTGTTCCGACAGCATTATTCGAGTATACGATATCAGGAAAGGCATGCTTGTCAACACCATGACTCTCGGATCTGATCTCGCCGGAGGAGCTAGGGATATCATAGTGTGGTCCGTCAAGTGCCTTCCGGATGGCGACATTGTATCCGCCGATTCGACTGGTCAGGTCTGTATCTGGGACAGCAAAACATATACTCAGACTCAGCGCCTGCAGAGCCACGATTCCGATGCGCTGAGCCTGGCTGTTAGCGCTGACGGATCTATCATCGCGAGCGGAGGAATGGATCGGCGAACTATCTTCTACAAAAAGGTTACTGGAAGTGATCGTTGGGGCAAAGTGTGGGGCCGCCGATATCACGACCACGACGTCAAGGCGATGGCGGCATTTGAAAGCGGAAATAAGAGCGTGATTGTCTCCGGAGGTATCTAACTTTACTCCTACCCTGCCTTTGCGATTCGTGTAATGGCGTTACTAACATATTTTCCGTTCTTTCCCAGGCCCTGACGCCGCGCCGGTTGTTCTACCTATGAGAGAGTTTGGTCTCGAAAATCACCGAAAACTAGCGCATCTTCCCCAGCAACCGCCACTTTTGAGTGCCACCAATGCTCGGTTCATCGTCAGTTGGTGGGGCCAAGAAGTTCACGTTTGGTCTCTGCGACGACCCTTTGGTCCCATGTACAAGAAATCGCCTGGGTCGGATGTGGACGGTAACCAGAAGTTGCTCAAGACCATCGTTCTTAGCACCGAATCGAACATTTCGTCAGCAGTAATCAGCCCGGATGGATCGTTCCTCGCCGTATCATCCGCAGCATCAGGGGTCAAAGCCTTCCACCTCCGTCATAAGAACCCGACAGTCGCCGCCGATGTCCAAGTCTCACCCGTAAAGCTTCCCGCCGACTTTGCGCAGGTTGGGCCGGCTAGCCTCTGCCTCTCCCCGGACTCGAAATGGCTATGCATAGTAAGGGAAGGCAGCGAAGTCTTGGCCTCGAGAATAGATCGTACAAATGCATCACAGAAGTCGTCTCCAGCCTTCTCGGTGTCAAAATGGCAGCGACTGAAGCGCCTACGGCGGGATGTCCCGCGGCACAAGCTTCTCGGCGGGCTTGGTTCATACGACAGGAGTATTACTCAAACTTGCTTTTCTCCTGATAGCAAGATGCTAGCTACTGCTGACCTAGCCGGATACATTGACACATGGGTATTACGCGGCCCTAAAGTATCCACGGCGGGCAAGGAAGGAGTGGATGATGATGGAAACTCCTCCTCATCTTCATCATCTGACTCGGACGCAGAGGTGAATGGTAACGGAGTGAGCAACGACTCTAAAGCCGGAAACACAAGATGGACACGAAACCCCGCGTCTCGGCAACTCCCCAAGTTGTCGTCGACGCCTGTGGTACTCTCTTTTTCCCCCGATGTTCCTCGTTCTGCGATGACGAATGGAACCTCGGAAGCAAACCCGGATACGAAGGTGTCTGACGACTATACTCTCTTGGCGGTCACAGCGCCATTTGATGTCCTCGCATTCCACCCCCTCCAGGGCTCCCTAACGCACTGGACGCGGCGAACGAGAGGTGCACGTCTGCCGCCAGAAATGCTCGACGTGCGTGACGCCGCAAAGGGAGTAGTGTGGCAAGGCTCACGTGCGTGGATATATGGACCGAGCTTTATCTTCATGCTGGACTTACACGTAGATCCCAAGATCTCAGCTCTGCAAAGCAAAAAGCGCAAGAGGATAGATCCCGATAGCGGAGCCGGTAACAGAATGCAGGTTGGCGCCCTCGGCCCTCACAAAGTGTTCAAGCTAGATGGGGCCTCGAAAGAAGCGCACACGTTCCAAAACGTTGCGCGGAAGGGAGATGACATGGATATCAGTGATGACGAAACCAACGAAGGTACGAATACGCATAGCGGCGAGCTCATTGCATTGAGGAAGAATGAGGGCGAAGAGGAGGAGAAAAATGGCAAGAGGAAGTGGTGGACGACGACCAAGTACAGGCCCATCCTGGGCATTGTGCCTTTGGGCGACTCGCTATCTACAGAGGAGCAGGTCGAAGTCGCCCTTGTTGAGCGGCCTCACTGGGCCATTGACCTACCAGAGCGCTACGTTGGAAACAAGGAACGGACGTACTACTAGATTTTCTTTCTTTTTCTCTCTTCCCCTTCGTAGTCTCCGGGGAGTCTTGGGACCCTGGTTGGCGTGGCCCGCTGTCATAACCGCCTTGGTCGTGAGGATACCCCGCTCGACTTGCGTGTTCATCCGGCCTTGTCGAGCGCGCAAGCCCTTCTTCTATACATTCATGTTATTTATCTGGTTTAGCTCCATAGCTAGAGTGGTGTCGGCATTTCAAGCGGTGAAGAGATTGATTCATCATGAGAGACTAAAAGTTGAACACCACAAAGAGGTCACCCCCGCCCAATGCCCAACGGACCCAACCGAGCGCCCCAATACTATGAAGAGAAAACTGCGAACGATCAAACAAGGACCTTATATGTCCATATGGAAGCTAGGGTAAGGTGACTCGCCCATTCGATGACGCTCTATATGATGCCGTTGTCTCAAACATCCAACCACCACTTACAAACGGTTAACGATATGCATTACGCAAGATGCTCTCCAAGAGGCCATCTACTCTCGCCTCATTCCCAACGAAGGACTAAAGGTTGGCCCAGAAGCAATGCCGGCCCATTCTCGGTTGCGTGTCCCGTTCCGCATCACAAGCGTTGTGGACATGGAACTCTTTGAAATAGCCCAACTCGTAAACCGCTCTAGAGTGATACCGATTTTCTCTCAAGATTAATTTACATGGCACAGGAAAAGCCCAGTAGCAACCGCAATACGATCGATCTCGGGGACACCAAGAGATGGTACGGCATCCGCGATGCCCGTATTTTCCATTTTCCAGAAGATATTACATCAAGCCACTTAGAGAGTGAACAGAAGGACGACAGGCATTTCGAGGTGTGTGGTGGAATGATGACATGTCCTTCCTGGCGGACAAGCTACACGCGTGCACTGCCCTACTCCCACTCCCTCTCCGCGGCGGAAAACAGGAGCATATGGAATCACGGGGACATTTTTGGTCCGCTGACTTCCGGAAAGGCCTTGTTAGTGAGTTAGAGGACGAAGGATCGTTGCTGCATGTGTGGAGCTGCCTAGCGAGTTGAGAGATATGTCACCATGTAAGTGGACAAAACTAGGCATGCAAGAGATGTTTCTTGCGGGCAATAAGACCGTAAGGTAGAACATACCACTCCGAGGACCCTGGGTGAATACCTGACCCATAGACAAATTCCCAACCTAGTCGCAATGAAAAGTTGCGGTAACCGGGATCCGATACCCGGGGGAAAGCAAAGTCTAGAGGTTTACACGCAAGCCAAGGCGAAGTTTTACGAGAGAAGATATAGACTGCCGCTCATTGATGTGAGACGGCGTTCTTGGCAGGGGAGACTTTGGAGAAGGGGGGATTACACCGAAAACAGGTTCTAGAACATCGATGGGAAAAGAAGAAGAAAAAAGAGGTCACGAGAAAGGGAAGTGTATTGTGGGCGATGTTAGTGGAGGGAAACACACAACATCCATGTTGCTACTCCGAGAGCCGTGCTCGGCCCACAGTCGTTCGTTTGTAAAAGGTCATAAAACTGGATTGCGAATGCGGCTCCTGTCTCATTTCTATGAACTTACTGAATTCCCGGAGAGGCGGGAGTAGAGGTCGAGGCAGAGGTAGAAAGAGAACAACGGGACGAGGGGATCCACCTCATAGACATTCGTTTCCGTCTCTACTCTAGTGAGTCTTTAAGCGAGGAAACCGACAGATTCGTTGCCCTGGTACTCATAATGGAAACGAGACAAGGATTAAGTTGAGATCAGATGCGGAGCCGGAACTGGAGAGGTCCTTGACATGGTCTCGAGCCGACCAAAGCTCCCATATCGACCATGCCCATCCGCCCCTCAAGAGCCGAAGAAAAGAAGAGGAACTTCAAACTTACCCCCAACATCAAATAAACGACCCATGGCGTCAAACGAGCGCAAGGAGGGAAATCGATCAAAAGAAAAAGAAATGTCCGACACGGAATGGTTTTAATAATCAAAATTGATATCAATAGACATCGTCGACCTACCCAAAGCATGTGTACACGCAAGCACCCTGACCCGACCGCCTAAGCTCTAACAAGTTCTATATATATTCTCTAAAGTCTTTCCCATTTCCAGATGTAGTTGAGGCCGATCAATTTAGAAGTGGCCCCCAATGAGAGCAACTAGGATTCGAAATAATATATGAGCTGTGGCCCAAAACCAAGAAAGAAAAAAGAAGAAAAGGAAAGGAAAGAAAAAAAAAAGAAAATGTAAGTGTGCATCTACTGCAGGAGATGCAAGATGTGGAAGGGTGCGACTCTAAAAAGGGGTACGATTTGAAAATTCCAGCAGAGTGGATGACGCGTCATTGTCCAACATCCCCAATTCCTACACTCTCTCCTCCCACATAACGCTCCCACACAAGTCTCACACCCCTTTCGTGCCGGTTTGTTCGTAAAAGTCTTGGCATTGATCGAAGGGGACAACTGATACGTTCGAGGCAACTATTAGTAGAAACTCTATGTTCCATACTTTGCAGACTGATGAATACGTATCACGGGAAACAAACGAGGCGATACATGGCGACGACACCTGCGAATAAACTTTTCCTTGCGGTTCGAGGAGTGAGTACGAGGCAGGATGCTCTATGGGATGGGTTCGCCAAGAGATTCTCAGAACCTTGAATACAACTTTATTGCTAGTATCCCAGTCGTTGACCGACAAGCTGATGGGATCGGAGCCTGGTTTGGCTGTGCTTACCAGCGCTGGACCCTACTCCGTGCTTCGATCCATATTCGAAAGTCTCGCCTGACGACGAAGCAGTACGAAAGTATGCGTAAAGGCTGGAAGAAGAAGGGTATTAGAGTACGTACCCTCCCCGACAATCTCTGTCAGGTCGTATAAATCTGTCGTAGCCGCGTCATTCCGGCCCCAAGCCGTTGTACCCTAAACGGCACATGGGATGGAAGATGGAGTTACCTTCATTCACTTCGTTCAAGTTGAGAGAGTATGTACAGGTACAACCTCTTCTTCTCGGGTTGGCTCCTGCTGTCTCTTGTCTCTTGTCTCTGCCATAAGAAGACCTCTGCTATAGTAGTTCGCTTACCCTTGCTCTTGGAGACCTTCGCCGGAATCGACAACGACTCTAAAAGCTAAAAGCGACTTGGGTTTCTTCATTGCTGTGTCTTGACTCTTCAGGAACCACTAGTCTGTTCTGGACCCCGGATGAGGCACGAAGTAGAGCTTGGATTAGTATCTGCATCTGGTATCGTGTCGTGGCTACGGGCGGAGCAAGCTTGGGGGATCTCCGATCAGTAGCACAGCCGTCTTGAGACGATGACATCGAAACACTCGTCACTACCGGGCATCTATCCTGCCCACATGGTAGTAACTAGTAACATCACCACCTCCTACCGCGGGATATAATGCAAAACTGGTAGGGCCCCTGCATCGCTTAGAGTGATGGAGGTCACATCTTTGGTAAACGGCATCTACTGGTATTGATGTCTTCATTTACAATGCGAAGCTGGAGAGAGCTAAAAACTCAACGTTACATGACAATAAAAGAAAATATACGTAAGCGAAGGATTTCAAGTGGAAGATTCCCAAAAGACACGTAATGTTATATCGAGGCCGAGTGTGGGTGTTCTCGGTGCCTCATAGTCCAAAAAAAAACAAAAAGGCTAACAGTCTTGAGCGGATGCCCTCTGTTCCACCGGCGATACTTGATTCAAAGCCCAAGTTCGCAGTTCTGAGGCAATTCTAAGCGGAAGTGCGAGCCACAATCATAAACCTGGGCCCATCTTCCGTCGTGCATGGGACAGGGTCCGAGCATTTTCCATTGACAGCAATGCTGAGACTGAGTCGTACCAGTGCGTTCGAGGTTGCAAAGCATTGATATCGTTCAATTGCGTCCGCTGTTTTTGCTGAGCAAGCATATTCGGAACTTGGGATTCCGGGTGCCGACTTCCAGTTGATCTGAAACTCGCGTTCCTGGGAGAGCTGGTCCAAGCTGGAAACAAATTGATCCTCGTGGACATAATTCAAGTCCGGAGAGAGAGAGATAATTTGTCATTTGGGCCTTGTTAATTGTCAATGGGTCCGGGCATACGTGAGCAGAAGAAAAGACCTTTTTGGGGAGTATTGAAGCTGTGTTAATGGAGGTCGTCAAGATTGCGCAAGAAAGCTGCAGAGGTTCCGCAGGACAGCCTCACATCTTACGAAGTAGTCGTTCAGTAGATCAGAATACATCACTTGAGCCACAAGAAGAGATCTGTTGATGCGAGCGGTATTCGCATTTCTCCGCAGCGATCGCTCGTTTGACAGGTTATGACAGAGATTCCAGGGATGGGATTGAGACAACGACACTGACGCCGCCCTCGCGTCCCCGGCTGAACCGACCACGAGGCTCACGAATCCCGCGTGACTGGAAAACGGAAGTATACGTACGGCTTCGCCATCGCCGATCAGGGAGGGCCACTCTAGAACACATCGAGGGCAACAAAACGCGTAGGCCAGGGGAGGGCCAGTGGCAAAGATGACGAGCCCTCCACTCCAGGCACCGTTGACCTTTGCCAAGATGCCAACGTCGTTTATAGAGATCGCAGTTGTAGGCACGACAGATGGGGTTGTCCGGCCCTTACATATCAATCCTTGGTTCCGAGTAAAGTAGTAGTAAAGGGGCAGGGGCATCCATGGACCAACTTGGCGGGCGGATTCACACGACAGGACTTGCACCTGCACACCCACATCACCTTTGCTTGGTTCTATCATTGGCCCAGACGAGGTGCGGCTATTTTTGGGAGACTTTGGTACGGCCTTGACATCAACGATGTTGTCGTCGCTCGCCGCCATGCAGGAAAAGTTTAAACCCAACTGCAGCAGCAAATCGTGAAACCACTGTTCTTCTTGCGAAGTTTTGTTCATTCGTCCTATCTTTGGAAACAAGAAGGTCTTACCGACCACTGGGCAGGGCAAAAGCAGCGCCACTAAGAAAAGTCGATCCTGGACCCAAAAACGGAAAGCAACGCCTCGTCATCGCCCCTTCGCACTTCAACCCTTCAAGCCTCAAGAGCCGAAACACTGGTTGGAGGAGAGGCTAAAGACGCAGCGAGGTACAGCGTACAGCGTGGCTGGCAGACCGGACTGAGGGACCGGAAGTCGCGAATACCGAGAAGAGTGGTGTGACTGGGGATTCGTAGACTTGTTCCGCGGACGGTATAGGTACTTGTCGCATCCGCCAATCCAATGCCCATTGTCCCCTCTGACTCTTGTACTAGTGCCGCGTAAGGTACCGTCTCAGCGAGCATCAACAGCGAGATGCCAAGACTTCTGTACGGTGCGACCGGCAACAGTTTGGAACTGTGCCGAGTGACCATGCTGACGCAAATCCGCATGTCATTTGGGGGCCTGTCCTGCTGTTCAAGTACATGTACCAGCACAGTTTCTAGTGCCGCCAGTGAATGCGTGTCCAATGGGATGTACCCATTCCGCTGGTCTTGAGTATACTTCATCGTGTACACGAATACAGCAATATCTGATAGTGGAAATACCCGGCCTTAGCCACAACCCCCCCCCCTCGCCAAGAAGATGGAGAAACCTTTCCGTATTGCTCGTTATCGCATTCCACGATTATTCATGAATAGATT